>Ga0075368_10000749_pt1 | contig 9958 bp, 6 predicted proteins | sample EndMethybrTD3033_FD_71518 | JGI IMG/M metagenome (GOLD analysis project Ga0075368, IMG submission 71518) | Populus endosphere microbial communities from Tennessee, USA - Endosphere MetaG P. TD hybrid TD303-3 | ecosystem: Host-associated > Plants > Roots > Endosphere | place: USA: Tennessee... | reverse complement strand
GCGCCAAGGGCGCCAAGGAGACGCTCACCATCATGGACACCCCCTGGACCAAGAAGGACAAGCAGAACGCCGAGCGCACGCTCGGCATGAACCTCGAGATCGTCACGTACGACATCACCAAGCTCAACGCCATGCTGGCCGGCAAGAACCCGCCGGACGTCGTCCGCGGCATCGGCGCCACGGACGTGCCCTACTTCGCGGCGCGCGGCCTGATGACCGACCTGGATTCGTACTTCGCCAAGAGCGACGTGCTCAAGCCCTCCGACCTCGCCCCGGCCAACGACGTGTGGCGCTACGACCACACGACAAAGAAGCAGGGCACCGGCCCCCGCTACGGCATGGCCAAGGACTACTCGCAGGACTGCATGTTCTGGTACCGCACCGACATGTTCGAGGCGGCCAAACTGGAACTCCCCAGCGACACCGAACCGTTGTCCTGCGACGCATGGCTGGACCTCGGCAAGCGCCTGGCCAAGCGCAGGCTCGGCAAGGTGAAGGTGTACGGCCTCAGCGGCACGCCCCTGGGCGGCCCCCTCACCCAGGTCATGTGGATGGCCGCGTCGGCCGGCGGAAGCCTGTTCGCCGAGGACCTGGCGACGGTGGACTTCTCCTCGCCCGAGGCCCTCAAGGCGCTGACGTGGTACCTGGACTACGCGAAGGCCGACATCGGCCCGAGCGTCGTCAACCCCAACCCGGACGGCTGGGACTGGCCCACCTACCAGGCAAACCGTATGGCGATGGCCACCGACGGCTACTGGTTCGGCGGGACGATCGGCGGCGACGCCAAGATCGCCGAGGTCTCGCGGTTCGCCCCCGCACCCCAGCTCGGCAGCCACCGCATCAGCCCGTGTTTCAGCGGCACCGGCTACTGGGTCCCCAAGGAGGCCAAGAACAAGGACGCTGCCTGGAAGTACTTCGAGTGGTACTTCGGCGGCAAGCCCGCCCAGGACCGCGCGACCACCGGCTGGGGCATCCCCTCCCTGAACTCGCTGCGCTCGAAGATGCCGCGGGACACCGCGTTCCACAAGCAGTCCTACGCCGTGCAGCAACGGGAGCTGGCCTACTTCTCGGTGCTGCCCGTCAGCCCGTACGCCCAGGTGGACGCCCTCAACGCGGTGCTCACCAAGGTGCTGCCGGACGCGGTCAAGTCCGGCACCTCGGCCGGGAAGATCGCCGACACGCTCAACTCCCGGATCAACGAACAGCTCGCGCGGGGCAAGGAGCTGGCGGGGTGAGCACCGATCAGCTCGCCGGACCGGACGCGCGTTCGCCGATGCGGGCGGGCACCGCCCGGCCCGGCCCGGCGCGAGCGCGCCGTCCCCGCTCGCTGCAGACCCGTCGGGCGGGGGCCTTCTATGTGTTCGCCGGCCCCTGGCTGCTGGGCTTCCTCGGCATGACGGTCTTCCCGCTGGGCTACGCCCTGTGGCTGAGCTTCACCAACTCCGACGGACTGTCCCCGAAAGCCCGCTACGTGGGGCTGGCCAACTACCGGGAGGTCTTCTCCGACCCGGACACCCTGGCCTCCCTGGCCCGCACCGGCCTGTTCGCCGCGATCACGGTGCCGCTGACGATCGCGGCCGGACTGTTCCTCGCGGTGCTCCTGAACCAGCCGATCCGCGCCCGCGGCCTGTTCCGCACGCTGGTTTATCTGCCCGCCGTGGTACCACCGGTCGGTGCCGCCCTCACCTTCAAGCTGATCTTCGACCGGGACTCGGGTTCGGCCAACGGCCTGCTGGACATCTTCGACGTCAACGGGCTCGCCTGGCTGCAGGACCCCTACGCCCGCTGGGTGCTGATCACGCTGACCGTGTGGGCCTGCGGGAACGTCATGATCATCTCGTTGGCGGGGCTCCAGGACATCCCCGCCGAACTGCTCGACGCGGCACGGGTGGACGGGGCGAACTGGTGGCAGTCCTTCACCCGGATCACCCTGCCTCTCCTCTCCCCCGTGCTCTTCTTCCAGCTGGTCACCCAGATCATCGCCACCCTGCAGAGTTTCCTGCCGCTCCTCATCGCGGTCGACCCCACACCCAAGGGGGTGGGGGCCGTACCCGAGAGCAACCAACTGATCATGATCGACGTCTTCGCGCAGTACTTCTCCAACGGCCGCTACGGCTACGCCTCCGCCCTGCTCTGGGTGCTCTTCGCATTCGTCATGGCCGTCACCTTCCTCGTCTTCAAGATGAGCAGAGGACTCGTCTTCTACGCCGTCGATCCCGAGCAGACACAGAGCAAGCCCCGGACGATCGGAGACAACTGATGGTCCTGGCCCGACGCAAGATCGTGTACATGCTCCTGGTCGCGATCCTGGTACTCATGCTCAGCCCCTTCGGCTGGCTCCTGATCAGCGCCTTCAAGGACCCCTCCGAACTGCGCGCGGTGCCCATCCACTGGTGGCCGCACCACCCGACCCTGGAGAATTTCCACCTGGCCCTGACCCTCTTCGACTTCTTCGGCTACGTCCGGAACTCACTCACGATCGCCGGCATCTACTCGGTGCTGATCACGCTGGCCTCGGCTTGGGCCGGCTACGGCTTCGCCCGGCTCAGCGGACCCGGCAAACGGATCATCTTCGGCCTGATGCTGTCCACGATGATGACGCCGCAGATCATCACCCTCATCCCGACCTACCTGCTGTTCGCCAAGGCCGGGCTGACCAACACCTACGTGCCGTGGGTGCTGTGGGGGCTGGCCGGAGCACCGTACCTGATCTTCCTCTTCCGGCAGTTCTTCACCAACATGCCCAAGGAACTGGAGGAGGCGGCGATCATCGACGGCTGCGGACAGATCCGCATCTTCTGGCGGATCTTCCTCCCTCAGTCCTGGCCCGTCATCGCCACCAGCCTGGTCCTCTCCTTCAGCTGGAGCTGGGGCGACTACATCTCCCCCGCCCTGCTGCTGGACGACGACCGCACCACGCTCGCGGTGAAGATGGCCACCGGCTACGTCAACGAGCACGGCACCGGGCTCTACACCGTCGTCGGAGCGGGCGCCATCCTGTACATCCTGCCCTCGCTGGTCCTGTTCCTGATCCTGCAGCGCGGCTTCGTCACCAGCACCGCCACGTCCGGACTCAAGTGACCAACTCTGCCCATCCCGGAGCCGCACAGTGCCCACGAACCCCTCCCTCTCCGTCCCCGGCATCGCTTACGGCGCCGACTACAACCCCGAACAGTGGCCCGAGGAGGTGTGGGCCGAGGACATGCGCCTCATGCGCGAGGCCGGCGTCAACTTCGCCAGCGTAGGCATCTTCTCCTGGGCCCTGCTGGAGCCCTCTGAGGGCGTGTACGACTTCTCGCGCATGGACCGGATCCTGGACCTGCTGCACGAGAACGGCATCGCCGCCGACCTCGCGACGCCGACCGCGGCGCCCCCGGCGTGGTTCTACCGTGCCCACCCGGAGGCGCTGCCGGTCGACAAGGACGGCCGCCGGCTGTCATACGGCAGCCGCCAGACGCTCTGCCCGTCGAGCCCCGCCTACCGTGAGGCAGCCCTGCGCATCACGGGCACGCTCGCCGAGCGGTACGCCGGCCACCCGGCGGTGGCAATGTGGCACATCCACAACGAGTACGGCTGCCACAACAACGCCTGCTACTGCGACACCAGCGCGGCGGCGTTCCGGGCCTGGCTGCGTACGAGGTACGCCGATGACCTGGCGGCGCTCAACGGGGCCTGGGGTACCACCTTCTGGGGTCAGTGGTACTACGCCTGGGACGAGATCCTGCCGCCACGGGCGACCGGCGCAGGCCCCAACCCGTCCAACCTGCTGGACTGGCGCCGCTTCTGCTCGGACGAGCTGCTCTCGCTCTTCAAGGCTGAGCGGGACGTGGTGCGGGAGGCGGCCCCCGCCAAGCCCGTCACCACCAATCTCATGGCGATCACCGAGGCGCTGGACTACTGGCGCTGGGCCCCGGAGCTGGATGTGGTGGCGAACGACCACTACACGATGTCCACCGACCCCGAGCCGGAGATCGAGATCGCGCTGAGCAGCGACCTGATGCGGTCGCTGGCGGGCGGCCCCTGGCTCCTGATGGAGCACTCCACCGGCGCGCTGAACTGGCACACCGTCAACCGGCCCAAAAGGCCTGGGGAGTTGCGCCGCAACGCCCTCGCGCACGTCGCCCACGGCGCGGACGGTATCGCCTTCTTCCAGTGGCGGGCCTCGAAGGCCGGCGCCGAGCAGTGGCACTCGGCGATGGTTCCGCACGCCGGCACCGACAGCCAGATCTGGCGGGACGTGGTCCGGCTGGGCGCCGACCTCGGGGCGCTGGCCGAGGTGCGCGGAAGTACGGGCCCGGCCGAGGTCGCCATCACCTGGGACTGGAACGCCCGTTGGGCCCTGGAATTCCCCGCCCAGCCCAACAGCCAACTGCGCTATGTCGACTTGGTGCGCTCCTGGTACGAGCCGCTGTGGCGGGCGGGCGTCGCCGTGGACTTCGTACGCCCGGACGCGGAGCTGTCGTCGTACCGTCTGGTCCTGGTTCCGGGCCTGTACCTGGTCGACGACGAGGGCGCGGCGAACCTGGCAGGGTTCACGGAGCGGGGCGGCACCCTCGCGGTCGGCTTCCACAGCGGAGCCGTCGACCATAACTGCCATGTCCGGCTGGGGGGGTACCCCGGAGCGTTCCGCGAGGTGCTGGGCGTCAGTTCGGACGAGTACTTCCCGCTCCAACCCGGCGAGACGATCGGACTGAGCGGGGGCGGTACGGGCTCCCTGTGGTCGGAACGCCTGCGCCTGGCGGGCGCGGAGGCGGTGACGGAGTACACCGGCGGGCTGATGGCGGGCGTACCCGCCGCGACACGGAACACGTACGGCGAGGGCACGGCCTGGTACCTGGCCACGCACCCGGACCCGGCCACCCTCACGTCTCTCCTCACCAGGGTGTACACCGAGGCCGGAGTGGAGCCGGTCCACTCGGCACCGGAGGGCGTCGAGGTGGTGCGCCGACGATCGCCGTCCGCGGACTACCTGTTCCTCATCGACCACGCGAGCCACGGCGCGGAGGTGACCGTCGCCGAGGACGCGGTCGAACTCCTCACCGGCAAGGCGACGCCGGGCTCGGTGACGCTGGCACCAGGAGAGATCGCGGTGGTACGCGAGCCACGGCACGACTGACGAGAGGGTCCCGGTGTCGGGCCGCTGTTCGGACAAGGCAAGGGGGCATCACGCGAACCTGCCTCGCTCCTGCGGTTCGACATCCGCAGAAGCGAGGTGGCACGGCGGCCGCATCGGGCACGGGAACATCGCGTGGACGTCCGCGTGATCCCGCTTTCGAAGGGCCGGGGCTACGACGCGGTGGTGAAGATCTACGGACGTGGCGGCCCGGGTGCCTGCACGATGAGGCTGGTCGCTGGCACCCCCGGGTGGGCAAGGCGTCGCAGTAGCACTACGGCGCGGTGGCGGCGTCGCGGATGAGGGTCACGTCGTTGCGGGGCGCCTGACCCTCGCCGCCGTGACGTCCGACAGGCAGATCCCGGCCATCTTCAGGGCCACCGGCAGGAAGGCACCGCCCTACAGGGCCAGTTGGAGTCAGAACGATCTCACCATCGCCACGACCAGATGGATGCAATATGCAAATACATGACCGGCGGCAGGCCGCGGAGAACGGAGAGGCGACAACCTCATCGCGATCCACGGACCGTCACCGCACTTCGCGACCAGGGGTCAAAGACCACGATCCGCTGCGGCGCTTCGCCGTCGACGCCTCCCGACCGGTCGCACACACTCGATCTGCAGAGGTCACCGTCGTGCGTTTGATCGTGGGAATCACCGGAGCGACCGGATCGGTGTTCGGCATACGGCTCCTCCAGGAACTTCGCGAGTGCCCCGAGGTGGAGACACACCTGGTGATGACCCGCTGGGCGCGGGCCACCGTCGAGTTGGAGACCGGCATGAGCGCCCGCGAGGTGGGCGCGTTCGCCGACGTGTGCCACGCACCGGACGACCAGGGGGCGAGCATCTCCTCGGGGTCGTTCCGCACGGACGGCATGGTCATCGCACCGTGCAGCATGAAGACGCTCGCCGGCATCCGCGCAGGATACGCCGAAGGTCTGGTCGGGCGGGCCGCGGACGTCACCCTGAAGGAGCGGCGCAGGCTGGTGCTGGTGCCCCGGGAGACACCACTGAGCGAGATCCAGCTGGAGAACTGCTCGCGCTGGCCCGCATGGGCGCGGTGATCGTCCCGCCGATGCATGGGGAGGCCAGACCGGCCCCGTCGTCGTGCGCGACGGGCTCCTGCCGCCGCCCGGCACAGGGCGCCTGCCCCAGAGCTCCTTCGCCGGGGCGTACCCGCCGCACATCCGCCGACGCGTCCTCGACCACTGGGACGACTGACCCTCTCGCGCCGGCTGCGACGGCACGGCTCAGGTGGACGTCTTTCTGCGCCGACGGCTTCGTGCCGCCACGGGGGTCGCTCGTGCAGACCTGGTTGTGCGGCACCGAGGCAGCCCCGCCTCGGCAGGAAACCGGCGCCACGCCGCTGTGTGTGGCGGAGTGGCGCGGCCCGGCCAGGCCTGGCGGCGGCCGCGCTGGTTCCCTCGTCCTCCCGCCGACGTACGAGGAGTTCGCTGTCCGCGTCACTGGGCAGGTCCCACCGGATGTCGCCGGCGGTGCCGCTCAGCGCGGGTGGTGAAGGCCTCGGCGAAGGGCGGCGATCACATCCGTGTTCATCCGGGTGGCCACGGTGGCCTGGCTGCCCTGGTTGGCACCGTGGAACGTGCCGGGGTACAGGTGCAGTTCGGTGAGCACGGCGGCCTGTGCGAGCCGCTGGGCGTAGGCGATGGCCTCGTCCCGCAGCGGGTCGAACTGGGCGGCGCCGACGAACGCAGGCGGCAGTCCGGACAGATCCTCGGCACGGGCGGGTGCCGCGTAGGGGGGCACATGGCCCCCTCTCCGTACGTCCTCTCCGAGAAAGTGGTCCCAGCTGAGTTCGGCGTCGGGACGGCTCCAGCCCGGGGTGTCGGTGTAGGCGCGCATCGACTCGGTGAGTAGGCGGTCGTCGAGCACGGGGGTGAGCAGACATTGGAAGCAGAGGTCCGGACCGCCCCGGTCCCGGGTGAGGAGGGTCAGCGCGGCGGCCAGGGCCCCGCCCGCGCTCTCCCCGAAGACCCCGATCCGGTGCGCGTCGATGCCGAGGCCGGCCGCGTGCTTGGCGAGCCACTCCAGCGCGGCGAGGCAGTCCTCGATCGCGGCGGGGTAGGGGTGCTCGGGCGCGAGACGGTAGTCCACCAGCACGACGGCCGCTCCCGTCTCCGCTGCCAGCCGGCGGGCGTCGGCGTCCGAGGTGGCGATCCCACCGAGGACGAATCCGCCGCCGTGGAGGTACAGCAGCCCCGGGACTTCGTCCTGGCCTGCGGGACGGTGGACGCGCACCGCGACGGGCGGCGCGTCCGCGGGTCCGGGCACCAGCTCGTCCTGGACGGTCAGCGGCACGGGCGGTTCGTACGGGGGCTGGTAGGCCAGCCCTCTGATCATGCCGGCGCGTGCGGCCTCGTGGTCGGCGAAGTCGAACAGGGCAACGAACTCCAGGCGGGGTGCGAGTTCGGGGTCGATGGGGTAGGACGGGTCGGTCATCGGAGGTCCTCTGCGGTGGTGGGCCAGGAGGTGCGGAAGGTATGACCGCCGGGGCCGGCCTCGGCGGGCGTGCTACCGGGCAGCTCCACGGTGGCGGTGGTGCCGTCCGGGACGAGGAGGTCCAGCCGCAGTTCACCGTTCTCGATCCGCCAGGAGGACTCCGCGCGGCCGTACGGCGTCTCGTGTGCCGCGTCGGCCCAGGTGATGCCGCCCCCGGGAAGCGGACGGACCCGGATCCGGCGGTAGCCGGGCTCGGCGGGTGCCAGTCCCGCGACGGTGCGGTGGAGCCAGTCGGCGACTGCCCCGGGGGCGTAGTGGTTGAGGGAGTTCAGGGGCGTGGGTTTGAGCCCGCCATCGGGCAGTACGGCGTCCCAGCGTTCCCAGATCGTGGTGGCGCCGCTGTCCACCTGGTAGAGCCAGGAGGGGCATTCACGTTGGGTCAGAAGCCGGTAGGCGGTGTCGGCGTGGCCGGTGTCGGTGAGCGCGTCGCAGATCAGCGGTGTGCCGAGGAAGCCGGTGCCGATGCGGTGGCCGCGTGCGGCGACCAGCGCGGCCAACTGCTCACCGGCTCGCGCGCGTTCGGCGTCGTCGTCGATCAGCCGGAAGGACAACGCCAGCGCGTACGCGGTCTGGGTCTCCTCGTGGAGCAGGCCACCGCCGCGATGGAAACGGTCCCGGAATGCCTCGCGCACCGCGTCGGCCAGCGCGTGATAGCGCACGGCGTCGTCCTTCTCCTCCAGAACCTCCGCGGTACGGGCCAGCAGCCGGGCCGAGTGCGCGAAGTAGGCGGTGGCGACCAGCGGTCCGGAGGTGCTCGACTTCGGGGGCATCGACGGTGGCGCGGTCGGGTCGAGCCAGTCGCCGAACTGGAAGCCCTCGCCCCACACATGCCCAGGTCCGGCGACCGCGTCCACGGTGTCGACCCAGCCGCGCATGGACGGGTACTGAGCACGGAGTACCTCGGCGTCGCCGTAACGCTCGTACAGGGTCCACGGGACGACGACGGTCGCGTCGCCCCAGCCGGCCATGGGCCGGTTGCTGCTCGGCGGCGGGGAGCTCTGGAAACGCAGCGGGACCGCAGGACTCATCAGCGGCGGTACACCGCCCTCGTCCGCGGCTTGTTCGGCGGCCAGGTCCCGCAGCCAGGAGGCGAGGAAGTCCCGGACGTCGTAGAGGAAGGCGGCGGTGGGGGCGAAGACCTGGGCGTCGCCGGTCCAGCCCAGACGCTCGTCGCGCTGCGGGCAGTCGGTGGGCACGTCCAGGAAGTTGCCGCGCATGCTCCACACGACGTTCTCGTGCAGCCGCTCCAGGGACGGGTCGGAGCAGGCGAACCAGCCGGTGCGGCGCAGGTCGCTGTGCAGGATCACGGCGGTGATGTCCCCGGGACCCAACTCACCCGGCCAGCCTTCGAGTTCGGCGTAGCGGAAGCCGTGGAAGGTGAAGCGGGGCTCCCACTCCTCCGCCTCCGCGTCGCCCCGCAGGACATACCGGTCGGTGGCCTCGGCGCCCCCCAGCGAGCGGGCGGACGGTGTCCCGTTCTCCAGGACTTCCATGTGGCGCAGGGTGACGGTGTGGCCGGCCTCGCCGCGGACCCGGATGCGCAGCCGGCCGACCAGGTTCTGCCCGAAGTCGACCACGATGCGCCCCTGGTCGTTCCGGCTCACGCCGACCGGTCCGAACTCCTCGACCCGGCGGACCGGCGGGCTGTCGGCGGGGAAGAGGACTGACGGGTCGAAGCCGCCGAGAACCTGCACCGGCGGCCAGGCGGAGTCGTCGAATCCCGGTGCGCTCCAACCGGGCTGTTCGAGGCGGGCGTCGTATGTCTCGCCCTCGTACAGCCCGGTCGCGACGACCGGTCCGGAACCGGCACGCCAGCCGGGGCCGGTGGTGACGGTCTGGGTGGTCCCGTCTGCGTAGGTGATGTGGAGTTCCGCTAGCAGGCCGGTGCGCGAGCCGTACAGGTTCCGGGTGCCGCCGTTGAAGCCGAGCAGCCCCCGGTACCAGCCGTCGGCCAGGTGGGCGCCCCAGGCGTTGCGGCCCGGCCGGAGCAGACGGGTGACGTCGACCGTGTGGTAGCGGTGCCGATGGTGATAGCTGGTCCAGCCGGGGGCCAGCACGATGTCGCCGACGACGGTGCCGTTCAGCTCCGTCTCGTACACACCCAGTGCTGTGATCAGCATGCGGGCGCTGCGCACCGGTCCGCGCACGGTGAAACCGGTGCGCAGCAATACGCCGGGTCCTGGTGAATCGGAGGGGGCGGCGGCCGGCGAAGCCGATGGGGCGGCGATGACCTGTGCGGTCCACTGGTGCTGAGGCATGTCGTCTTTCGGGCGGGGGTACCCCTGGCTCTTTCGTCAAGGGGCGGGTGATTGTTCTGTCGTGGGT
>Ga0075368_10000748_pt1 | contig 9968 bp, 6 predicted proteins | sample EndMethybrTD3033_FD_71518 | JGI IMG/M metagenome (GOLD analysis project Ga0075368, IMG submission 71518) | Populus endosphere microbial communities from Tennessee, USA - Endosphere MetaG P. TD hybrid TD303-3 | ecosystem: Host-associated > Plants > Roots > Endosphere | place: USA: Tennessee... | reverse complement strand
CTTTGTATCTTGATTGATGGTAGATTTTGTATATATGAAATATAATCAATGTTATCACTTGTTAATATCATCTTCGGTGTCTGATCTCAGTACGAAACTGGGAAGTCTTTTGAATGAATTAACAAACCTTTTCCCTCCGTGGAGTGAGATAGAAAAACCCGGGATTTTCGCTTAAAGACCGATTTCTCTCCGTAGACTCAGGAATCGTTTTGAAAACACCGTTGGCTTAAAAAGACGCTCTTTACGAAAGAACAAGAACAAAGAAGAAGCGGGGAAGCCTTATTCATTATGAAATCAACTACAATAAAAAGAAGGCATAGGCAATCCGAAAATGATGTGTAGTTGAGTGAAGAATTGGCTTTAGGAAGAAGAGAGCGATGGGTAAATATGTGGTAGGACTTTTCTGGCAAAGAGTGAGTTGCCGGGGTAAGGGAATGAGTTTCCAAAGAATATGAAAGGAAAGGGAAGGATCATTGAACAAGCTTTGAAGATCTAAAAGCTACTGGCTGCACCTGGTCTTGATGTAACCAGTCCGCGGGAATTAGAATCATTGTTGGGCGCATTAAGATTTTCTTTCCCATTACTCTGTCTCGTAGGACATTTCTATGTAGCAAGAAGCTCTGTTCAATCAATCTCATAGGGAACTGAAGCAAGAAGAACTATCGATTAGGCATAGAAGTCAAACTGGAATGAGACCTTCTGGGTTAAGCGATTGAAGTAAGAAAGTCAAGCTTTTGCCAGAGGATGAGTCTTTCAAGTATCGGCAGCATTCCCTTTATCAAAGTATAGTACGCTAAGGAAGGTTTTCTTATAATATATAAAAAAGGGGGAAGAAAGATTTTGACTCGACTGATCTTCAGATTGAGAAGAATCTCAGTTTGTTTACTGATTCTATCATCCTGAGAGACTACAGAAGTTAAGGCATAACTTCCTGGATCACTCGCCGAGCCGACTAGACTACCACAAAATACGAGGGTGAGATTTTATGTGCATTCGGATTTCGGTCACCCGAGAAGGGCTCTAGTCCTGTCTGCAGAACGGTCCCTGAAATGAGTTGGAAAGGAGTGGAACGTCAAGTGAAGACCAAAAGAGTAAGGCGCTCGCCTCCTCCCTAAACGATAGGCCAAGGGTGCTGCTCTGCTCCGTATCTCTCTCCTGGGGAACCTTCCACCCTGTCTTTTTATCCCGACGGGGGCATAGCTAGCTTCTTTTTGGTTAGCGTAGGGATGTCTATTCAAGGATTCGAAGCTTTATACGGTTTCTACCCGCAGTCTGATTCCGTTGAGTCAAGATCCCCGGTAGCCTTGAGTGAATGACCTAAGCAACGGGTAGATGTATGGTTGGTCCACGCCCCCTTGATGCATTCCGTAATCCGTTACTGTATAGCCCGCCCATTTCCTCTCAGACAAGCACGTAACTATCTCCAGTCGGGCTAGCGGCTCTATCTTCTACTGATATCGAGCTAGGTCCAGATAGCTAAATTTATTGTATTACCATTTCTGGACGTTTCTACGGTTTATGGTCCGGGATGCAAAGACATCCTATCGATCGATTTATCTATAGCTTTTTGCCCTCTCAGCCGAGATCGGTAAGATTTAGATTGGAAGATTGGGTGAAGCCTAGCTTCTTTCTTTCTTGCCTCTGCCAAAACCAATAGGAATCGGAGCTCCTTCTGAGTAGAATGAGGAGGGTGCAGACCGATTCTAGCTTTCACAGATGCCCGGTATCTTCCGGAGCTGTAGTCTTTACACACTAAGTAAGCAAGCTTTGGTTGGCTCTATTAACTCAAGATATCCATCATCCCCGGAGTAGGCGCTATACTAATTTAGGGATCGAAGCCCTCCTGAGGAATAGGTTTAATTGTTTAATGTGATAAATCGCCGAGGTTATGAAAGGCGCTCGACCAAGATTGAAACAGCCAAGAACAACGAAAACCTTTCAAGCGGACAAAAGCTTTTTAAACCCAGATGATTCCACCAAATCTAATCCTTCAAGAGCGGGGGATAGCAACCAAAGAAAACCGTTCGCAAGGCTAGCGCCCGAGGCCTGCAAGTTACCAAACAAGATGTTTGCCCATCGCCCGTCCTACTAATAAAAGAGCTGGGGTGCTTATCGAATTGTTGCTTTGTCGCCCCGGGGGAATTTAATCCGTCCTACCTTCAATCGTTTGGAAGGTGGGCTAGAGGTAGGTATTACTACTGACAGGGTGTAAGCCAGGGATGGGAGGAACAGAGGAAATAGCTTTGGGATACCTAACTACAAGAATAGGACATCCGGAACTGGGGACTTCAAAGCTTAGATCTATGATTGCTGCGGAAGCGTCTACAACCGCCGGTAACATCTTCAGCATCTGTAGAAAGGGGAGGTGCTTTAGGAAAGGAGACTGCGGAATAAGCGTTAGCAAGAGACATTGAATCGAACTTCTTTTTCCTTGGCGGAGAAAGCTTCTTCTCGCCCCAGAGTCCCGAGAAGAAGCTTTTCCCGCATTCCTGTTGATGCAGAGATCAGACGAGAAGGCCCATCTCTTTACTAGAATCCGATGTGATAGAAGGAGCTGCTCTAGCTTAAGCTTAAGTCGATTCTTACTTAATAGAATAGCCGAACGAATTAGCCATAGAGCTCATCCCCGGTTAACTAGTTGATGATTTCTTGATGGTTGACTGCTATATCTTAATTAGAGAATCGACTGGTCACTCATGCTTGAAAGAAAAAGAATAAGCGATGCCATTGAATCTGTTAGGGGAAGGCTAGAAGAGAGTAGCTCATGACCTCGGGGGAGAAGGAAAGGAGCTCTTGTCTCTTCTTTCATAAGCTCCTCTTCCTCTCCGCGACTCGTAACGAATGCTTTAATGTGAATGGTATCGTTATCGTATATAAAGTAGTTGATCCCGGCGAAAGGGAAATTATGTTCAAAAACAGGGATCCTTAGTCTTGAATATGACTGCATGGGTTTACTTTCTTTCTAAGAGTTAGCGGGCGAAGGGTAAATGATTGAATTTAGGAATCCAACATCCTCAGTGGAAGAAGCCAAGTCAGTAGCGAAGAGGGGATTGATTTGAACAAATAAAGTAGTGCTTTCTAGTTACCGCACCGTGGGAGCAGATAGATTCAGTGGTGATCTGACTTTCTTTCTTCTTTTCTTACCAGAGTGAGTCGCGGATGTATAGAAAGGCTATTCCCTTTTTCTTTTAGTGATAGCACAGGTGAGACCTAAGATAATAGACTAGCTTCACTAAGTCTATTCTATTCCCAGTCGCAAGAAAAAAGCATTCCTTCTTCATTTGACCTCCGACTGGAACCTTCGACTAGTTTGGGGGAGTTCAGTGAGCCAATCAATCATAATCAAAAATCTAAGTATGCCCTAACTCTTTCTCCAGAACCCTTCTTAGGACTAGGACCATGGGTAGCTTTTGTTAAGATCTTCCCCGCTGCTTGACTTTGCACAATAATAAGCTTTTGACATGTTCACAAATCCGATGCCTCGAAAAGTGAGTGAAGGAACCCGAGGGGTCAATAGGAATTGTCTCTACTCTATCACCTTAAGGTTAAGAAGCATGAGACTGAAGAAGTTAGGCATCCGTAGCAAAGGAAGCAGTCCCATGCCGTCAGGGCCTTTTCTTCTCACTTTATCGATGGAAAGAATAGGCTTGGGCTTCTCCAAGCTCCCTCCTAGAACGGCAATTGGGCTGCAGTTCTGCCTTTCCTTAGAAGAAATATCGTAGCGTAAGTTATGAAGTAGAAGTCAGACATACTAGGATTCTTAAATCCGTTGATTGAATGTCTATCACACTTTAACATCCTAGGAAGTTTGAACTCTTGTTTCATACCATCTCTAATAAGTGCATTTCCCCTGAATCAAGAAATCCCAACATCTCTCGAGAAGAGGAATAAGACTTGATTTTTCATAACGTGGGCAATCCCTCAATAAAGCTCAGACTCCTAAAGACCGTCACAAAACTGACAACTGGGAGAGTCTGCCAATTGTCGCTTGAATCTGTTGCCGTTAGTCAATAACCTGCCATGCACGACTAACCAAAGGAATGATCTGATCCGTTGAGGGCCATCCCATTTACAGACTAAGCGACAAAGCCTGTCCTCTGGAGTAAAAAAACTCTTCGCACACTAGACTTAACGGAGAAAGCAAAGCACCATTGGATGTGTGTTTCCAGGCCACTCAGTCTTGAACAGCCCCACATTTGGGCGGGACCGTGGCTGCTATCTTCATGACAACAGAAGCAGGCAGAAGATGAGCGAAATCCTCCCATTTCCATTGCCTATCACCCAAGAGACACCCTCCAACACCTTAGGCCAGACTTTTCACCTTCCACAGGGGAGAGTCCTGGCTTCTAGCTTTGATGGAAGGGACAAGGTCATATGTTCTCACATACTTTCCCCGCAACACCACGACCCAAAAACTCTCTGGCTCATGAATTACACCCCACCCCAATTTCATGAGAAGGGCTTCATTGGTGATTGATATCTTGCGAATTCCAAACAGGTTCCAAGGCCCTCGAAATTAGTTGATATCGTACCCGTTTTGAACGGATAGGGTTTAGCTGCGATTTTCTCTATTGTTGCTTGCTATTCGAAGAATAGATCTGTGCTCAGCTGGATTCGTTGGACCACTTTCTTATTCATCTGATGGGAGGTTTGTCAGTCTGGTTCGAATCAAGGAACGGAATCCGGTTCTACAGGGCCAAGAAAGAAAAGCCTTTCCAGCTAGACGACGGCATTCCAAGAAGGAACTTCCCCTTCCTATGGTACGGTCCCCTATTGATGAATCACTCGAAAGTGAAAGAAAGGAAGAAGAATTTAAAATTCTCTACTTGGTGCAGTACGCCATCGAATGTTGCGGGACGGAGCCAGATTTTACACGTCTTCGAAAAAACGTCGGGTAAGTCATTGGGGCCTGCGCCAACTACGTGGGACCGACATCCGGCCGTACAAGCTTGGAGGTCCTGGGCTGAAATGAAAAAATGCACCTTATCTTGCGTTCTTTTCACGATTTCGGGAAGACCAAGGCCGTAGGCTCGCACGCTGGCAGCAAGGAGAGAGGACTGCGTCTTATATCTTATATAAAGAAATAGAAGAATGAGGCCGGAAGCAGGATTCGCAGGAGATATAATTGCATTGGGGAGAGGCCTATCTGCAGTTGTCGACTCTGAACGAATGGTTGGTTTTTTGCGAAGAAGAGGTGGTAACTATTATAAAGAATCAGATCTCGTTACAGTTAGGAAAGCAGGAAAGCCAGTCAAGTGGACGCTTCCTCTCCAAGCAAGAGACGGCACGGCTTTTTGGCTGAGGGTTGGTGGGTGGTGTGGCTTGCTGCTCTCGGAAAGACTTAATAAGCCATAAGAAGAATTACAAAGCCAATACGCAGCTACTCTGATTCCGTTATTCGGATTACGACGATTGCGATTTCTGCTCCTGCTGGCTAGTCAAGCTAAAAAGAAGAGGTGCTATTGCCGGAAGAGATACGCTTGCTCTCTAAGACAGACAAGATAATATAGAAAAGGAAGCAGAAGGAAGTTGCGCGGTTCAGTCTAACTAAAGTTCCTGCGCCAGAAGCTACAGCTACCTTTCAAAAAAAAGCTGCTACATCCGCTCTTTACATTCGTACAGTTGTACTTTAAGCTTATAAACAGAAAGCTGCTTCTGTATCGGTTGGGGAGATGATTGTGCCGATTCTTCAGTTTCGATTCTTTTCAAGAGACGAGACGACATCTCATAGTTTACTGCTTTTCGAAAAGCCAATGGAGTCGCTTCTAGGTCAGAAAGTAGGGCAATGGTCTCTGCCTTTGTCCAGGGAGGTTGTGGCTTTCCCCCATTGCCCTGACTCAAAAGCTTCTTTCTTTCGAGGATCGATTGGAGATGGCTAAAGGTCGAAAAAAAAAATTGAGGGACCTAGAGCAAAGCTAAGAAAGAAGAGAGAGAAATTACAGGAAATAAGCCAAGGATGAACATGACGAGGTCCTTATTTAAACCAGAAAGTTAGGGAACAAGAAGAACAACAACACGGGTAAGGGAAAAGGCCTTACTAATATATACATACGGGGTTTTCCTTATTATAACTAAGTCTTGTAAAGTGGTATTTGGTTGCTTGCCCCTTTATTAAAATTAAAAAGGTTAAGTAAAGTGAAGCTTTCGAGCCCCTTGCTCCCATGGCTTTCTTGGTCGGACCAACCCAACCATCTGCAACATCTGATGTCTCCAGTGAAAGTTCTTCCTCCATTCCGGCTAGGGTGGGGAGGGGATTCCCGCTGCTACAGTTGGAGTTGACGGTCCTAGTTCTGTTACAGTAAGAGCTGTTGCTGGAAGAACCAGTGCTAGTGACTAGACTGTTGGAGGAGGCTGTTAGAAATGTTCACGTAGAAGCTCCTCTTTCATCTGCTGGTATAGATGAAGCTCTTGGGATCTTATCCGCTTCGGAGGTTGAAGGAGGTTAATCTATAAGGGAATCAGCTGGTATTGAATCTTCCTCTATCCCTTTCTTTTCATTTCCTGGACATCTGATATTCTTTTTTAAACAAGGATCTGACGTGATTCAATATCAATTATCAATAGAAACTTCACTTCTTTCTACCTGGCCACTTTAAAATGAAAATCAAACTTTTTTTAGCTTTCATCTAGGCCTTTCAGGAAGGAAGTCAGGCACTCATCTCAGGGACATGCCCTGAACTTTAGCTTGAGCCCTTCCAGTAGTCTTTGCTTTGTGAATGGAATGAATTTGTAGTGTTGAAAGGTGGAGCAGATCTTGGTCTTATGGACTGGCTTTCTAACCATCCTGAATATTGACCCCCACGATTCTTTCTCTCTCAAACTTGACCTTCTTTCCAAGGCTAACATGACGGTATGCAAGCCCTGCTCTACCCCAATTTCAGCTGGTTTTCAACTGGATGGGGATCTTCGATCCTACAGGATGGTGGTCTCCAATACTTGACACTCACCCGACCCTACATTTGATGTGAATTAGGTCTTTCAACATATTCATCTCCCACGAAGAACGACTCATCGCTGTCAAGCGGATTCTTCGCTTTCTCAAAGGCACACTCATGGGTTAACCATCCCTCCCATTTCCTTTTCTGATGCTAATTGGGCTGGAAACCCAGATGATCGTCGCTTCACAACTGGATCCTGGGCTCCTATCATAGTGCACGAAGAATTCTCACGCTCTAGTACCGAAGCTGAATACCGGGACCTCGCTAGCACAGCTACTGAACTGATATGGCTCCATTACGGATTTCGTGATCTTGATATTCACATCAAGGATCCCCAACTACTTAACTGTTACAATATGAGTGCCACTTACCTTGCTGCTAACCCAGTGTTCCATGCTCGTACCAGGGATAGATTTCCACTTTGCTTTGCGACGTGGGGTCAAGGCCTTAACAATCGATCTCAAACCACATCTACTCATAGTATTGGTTCCTCATTTGAGTCTGTGAAATCAGACTCTTTTGAACATCGAAAACAAACAAGAGAAAGGAGCTACATGCAACTACAAAAGGAAAGAAGAGAGCTCACATCTAATTCTTATCTAGCCTAGCTTGTTCTAACCTTCAGGCAAAGACCTTGAGAGATCTCATTAGTTCTTTTCTGTCCTAGATTGCTCTAACCTTGAAGAGGAAGAACTTACAGTGAGGTAAGGAAGTTCAAGGTAAGTCCTCACACTAGGATCTACTCAGCTCTTAGCCTAGCAAGAGGAAAGCAACAAGAACTGATCGATAGAATCTATTCTTATATGGCCTAGCTTGCTCTAACCTTCCAGTCAACAAGGATAAAGTAGCAGATATTACATTCCAGAAACTAACCTTCCTAAAAGGAAAGATATTTGAATGTGTTAAGCATATAACAACTAGACTTTATAAAGAAAAAGGCAGCTGCAGGCTGCTCCTAGCGCGTCATCGGACTGCCAGTGAATAGCACCCTTTACACGATAACAAGAAAGATGAATTAATCGTTCCTGCATGAACGTGTTGCATCAAAACTTCCCTCTTAAAAGGACTATCTTCCTCCCTTACTCAAGTAGTAATAACAGGGCCTTAACACAAAAAAAAGAATGAAAGGTGCAGATAATAAGGCCATTCATCTTAACATCAAGCGTGTTGCCTCTACTGATCAAGTGGCAGATATAAATGGCTCTGCTGCAATGAGAGCAAGGGCAGCACCAGGAAAGGGGATTCACTCACCTGCTTGTGATAGTTGGAAGGAACGCTAGCTATATGCTTAACACATGCAAATCGAAGTTCCAATCGAAGGCACTTTGCTGTGACCGAGGAAGGCTAGTCAGAAGGACCAACGACTACTTACTTTTACAAAACCAGTGAGGACTGAGGGCGAACCCCGACTCTACGGTTGAAAGAGTAGGTGGTGCTGCGTCTTTATGCTTCTTTCTTTTGCTGCTGATCTCACATCGAGAACAGCTCCTTCTTGTTCAGGCAGATGATCCTCCGATTCCGAGAAATCGGTAAAGCGGGAGGCCCCTCGACTCACCTCTCTATCTATAAAAACCCCTCCCCAGAGGAGAGCTGAAGCTCCAGGATGAGTATGTCCTGGATTCCCGGATTCATTCTCGTCCTGATCTACCATAGAATTTTCGGAATCTACAAAAACATTCTAGGAGAGGGCTCGTAATGATCTTTGAGAAGATCAAAAGGTGCTGAAGTGGCAGGATAGGGATGGGATCTTTAGGTTTTTGTGAAAGGGATGCTCTTATCATGTTATTGCTGAAAAGAAAAACCGAATTCCTCTATTTGATGTCGATTCATCCACACTTCCATTCCTTGTAGAGGAAGGCTAACTGCTTGCTGGCTGGGAGCTGTATGAGCGGTAACGTCCACGTACGGTTCCGTGAGAAGGGCGGTGGACAGAAATGGCCTTGTTGTACCTCACTCTCGTCTTCAATGGGGTCTGCTCTTTTTTTTTTGGGAGAGTATGCCAATATGATCTTAATGAGGTGCGGGGCTTTGCATCTGACATTCGTTGGGCTTCCCTCTTCGGGAGCCTGCGTCCCGGCGTTTTTGTGCAATAAACCCCTCAGGCTGAAGACTAGTGGTAGGTGGTCCCGCGGAGCTTTCGGAGAAGGGTAGCCTAGTGTGTAAGCACAGCAATGAACCGCGGCGAACCCTCAGACGACCTATCTAAGATTAGGGGGGAGATCCTCAGTAGTGGTGACCCTTTCACTTTCCACGGACTGACACATGTACCGAATGCTCATACGGGAAAGTTCTGGCTCTGAGAAATCCTTTCTTTCTCGTCCACTCAGGGGGGGGGCGGACACACCTGCGCGGATTACAGGTGACGGTTACAAGAATGGCGGGGAAGTGAACAGTACCCGACGACATTCAGGGATGAATGTAGACCCATCGGGCAGGGATAATCATTCCGGTCCTGGGAGATTCTCAAGAACCAAAAAGACTGAGCTGAGGGAAGCCCTATGAGTCACTGAAACGACGGAATAAATAACCGTCGATCTATCAAAAAAAGAGGGAGCAAAAAAAGGGCTTTGCTCCCCTTTACAATAAAAGAAATGACGGGTTGAAGTTTAGACCGCTCACAGTAGTTCTACCTATAGAAAAGATCATGAAAGAGGCGATCAGAATGGTACTCGAATCCATTTATGATCCCGAGTTTCCAGACACATCGCACTTCCGCTCGGGTCGAGGCTGCCACTCGGTCCTAAGACGGATCAAAGAAGAATGGAGAACCTCTCGCTGGTTTTTAGAATTCGACATCAGGAACTGTTTTCACACCATCGACCGACATCGACTCATCTCAATCTTTAAGGAAGAGATCGACGATCCCAAGTTCTTTTACTCCATTCAGAAAGTCTTTTCCGCCGGACGACTCGTAGGAGGTGAGAAGGGCCCTTACTCCGTCCTACACAGTGTACTACTAAAGGCCCTACTAGGCAACATCTACCTACACAAGCTCGATCAGGAGATAGGGAGGATCCGACAGAAGTACGA
>Ga0075368_10000746_pt1 | contig 9972 bp, 7 predicted proteins | sample EndMethybrTD3033_FD_71518 | JGI IMG/M metagenome (GOLD analysis project Ga0075368, IMG submission 71518) | Populus endosphere microbial communities from Tennessee, USA - Endosphere MetaG P. TD hybrid TD303-3 | ecosystem: Host-associated > Plants > Roots > Endosphere | place: USA: Tennessee... | reverse complement strand
CCGGCTCGGGTCGAAGGGACGCAGCTCCTCGAACAGCCGGGACTTGGCGTCGCGCAGCGCCTTCTCGCGGAAGGCGTGGGGGTCCTCGAGCGCCACGAAGCCGAGCAGCTGGCACAGGTGGGTCGAGATCATGTCGCGCAGGCAGCCGGTCCCCTCGTAGAAGCCGCCACGTCCCTGGATGTCGAGGTCCTCGGGCACGTCGATCTGCACCGACGCGATGTTGTGGCGGTTCCAGGCCGGCTCGAACAGGCCGTTGGCGAAGCGCAGGGCCAGGATGTTCTGGACCGCCTCCTTGCCCAGGAAGTGGTCGATGCGGAACACCTGGTCCTCGGTGACGACCTCCTTCAGCGCCGCGTCGAGCTCGCGCGCGGACCCGAGGTCGAGCCCGAACGGCTTCTCGACCACCAGCCGGGCCCGCTCGGTGAGACCCTCGCGACCGAGCATCGCGATCATGTCGAGCATCGCCGACGGGGGCACCGAGAGGAACACGAGACGGCGTACGCCGTCGCCGAGCTCGCCCTCGGCCGCCTTCACCGCCGCGGCGAGGTCGGCGCCGTCGTCCGCGCTCGAGGTCTGGAAGGTGAGCCGCGAGAGCAGGTCGTCGGCGACGCCGCTGTCGAGGTCGTCGACCCGGTCCTCGAGCTTCGCGCGGATCTGCCCGCGGAACTCGTCGTCGGTGCCGGGGGAGTGCCGGCCGCTGCCGATCACGCGGTAGTCGTCGGGCAGCCGCCCGGCGGCGGCGAGCCGGTACAGCCCGGGGAAGAGCTTGCGCCCGGCGAGGTCACCGGTGGCCCCGAAGAGGACGAGCACGTGCGGGGCGAGATCGCTGCCGTTCGATGGGGGCATGCCCCCATGGTGACCCACGCAACCCAGGGCCAGCCGCTAGCGTCACAGGACCATGCGTACCCGCCCCGCTCTCGCTGCCGCTGCCGTCTCCGCGCTGATCGTGCTCGGCGGGTGCGGCGACCCCGAACCGAGCCCGGACGCCGACGAGACGCCGAGTGCCTCGTCCACCCCGTCGCCGACGGAGTCCCAGAGCCCGTCCGAGACCACCTCCGCGACTCCCGAGCCCGAGCCGAGCGAGCCGCCGGCCGGCGACACGACGTCCCTGAGCACCAAGGGACTGGGGCAGGGGCCGCCGCCCGGGATCGCCGTCCTCGCCGCCGCCGATCCCGCGGACCCTCCCGGCACCTGGTCGCTGGTCCGCTCCTCCGGCGAGTCCGTCGAGCTCGACGTCGAGCGGCCCTTCAGCTTCGTGCCGATGGGCAACGGCCTGGTGCTGATGGAGGACGACGGCGACGGCGGCGCGGCGGTGCTGAACATCGACGGCACCGGTGGTGAGGTGACCCGTGAGGAGGCGCTCGGCTACCGGTTGGCCGTCACCCCGGACGGTTCGATCGTCGCGTGGCTGGCTCCCGACCACGCGGTCCACGGGATCGAGGGCGGAGGTCAGCGCACCTTCGACCTTCCCGTCGTGGACGGCGCGTCCGAGATGGGCGCGATCAGCGGGCAGGGCACCTGCTTCGAGGCGGAGTCCGAGATCGGTGGCTGCACGGCCTTCGTCGACGTCGACGAGCCGCGTCAGGCGTGGCTCACCAGCTCCCACGGCATCGTGGACACGGCCGGGCCGCTGCTCTCGGTCGTGGACACCTACGAAGGGTCGCTCGTCGGCCTCCTCTCGGTGACGGACGAGGGGTCCTGCGGCGGACTGTTCAAGAAGCTCACCAAGCCGGTCTGGCAGACCTGCGACCACACGCTGACCAGCTTCTCGCCCGACGGCTCCCTCGTCCTCGGGACCGACGCCTACCTCGACGGCTTCGGCCAGCGGACCGTGGCGTTCCTGGACGCCGCAGGCGGCCTGGAGCACGAGTTCCGCAGCAAGGGGCACGGCCCGACGATCCTGCAGACGGCCTGGGAGGACGCCGACCACGTGCTCGCGGTCGTCTTCGAGCGCGGCCGCTGGTCGGTGCTCCGCCTGGGTGCCGACGGGTCGGCCGAGGTGGCCCTCGGTCCCGTCGAGGGCGGCGACCTCGACCGGCCCTACGTGCTCGCGGAGAACTGACGCGCCGCCTTTCCTCATTCGCCCCCGGAGCGGGACGCCCCGTCGTACCGTGAACGGGTGAGGGAGAAGTCTCGTGGTGTGACCCGTGTTGTCACCGTCCTGCTCGCTGCCCTGGTCGCCTCGACGGCCGGTCTCGTCGCCGCTCCGCCGGCCTCGGCCGTGTCGTCGACCCTGGCGTTCGAGATCAGCGGGAGCCTGACCATGCCGACGCCGCTCGGCACCGACAGCACGGGTCCGTGCGTCGACGACGCGACGTCGGGCTCCTACCTCTACGACGTGGTCCGCATCAAGCCGACCGCGAGCGGCAGCTACACGATCACCGAGGACGGCCTGTCGGCCGACGGGCGTCTCGGCATCTACACGGGCGCCTTCGACCCCGTCGCGCAGCTGACGAACTGCCTGGCCTTCATCGACGAGAACACCAGCTCGCCGTTCAGCGTGGCGCTCACGGGCGGGGCCACCTACACGCTGGTCCGCTCGGCGGGGGTCAGCGGCGGCTCGGGCGAGTACACCTTCAACGTCGACGGTCCCGGCACGCTGACCGTCCTGACGTCGACGACCACCACGCTCACCACCAACCCGAACCCGTCCGAGCTGTCGAAGGCCACCGTCCTCAAGGCCGTGGTCGCCGGAGGCGCGACGCCCGCCGGTTCCGTGCAGTTCAAGGACGGTGCGGTCGCTCTCGGCTCCGCGCCCGTCGTCGGCGGCATCGCGCAGCTCTCGGTGAAGACGCTCGGGGTGGGCGACCACACGCTGAGCGCGACGTACTCCGGCGACGCCACGCACGACGTCTCCGCGGACACCCACGTGCACAAGGTCAAGTTCGGCCCCAAGCCGAAGGTGAAGCTCTCGGTCTCCGACAAGCAGGTCGCGGTCGGCCGCAAGGTCAGGCTCTCCTGGGTCACCACCAACGCCGACAAGGTCAAGGCGAGTGGCGACTGGCACGGCAAGAAGGCGAAGAAGGGCCACACCAGGGTCAGGATCAGGACCCTCGGCGTGCACATCTTCAAGCTCAGGGTGAGCAACGTGAACGGCGTCGACCGGGCCAAGGTCAAGGTCGTCGCGGTCCGGGCGCCGAAGAAGTTCACGGTCAGCGCACCGGACGACATCCTCACCGCGGGCACCAAGGTCCGGATCAAGGCGGTCAAGCTCGACGCCAAGGAGCGCTTCAAGGTCTTCCTCGACGACGACCTGCTCGGCAAGGGCTTCGCCGACGCGAGGGGTCTGGCCAGCGCGCTGGTGACGATCCCGAAGGACACCAAGGAGGGCGAGCACGTCCTCCAGGTGATGGGCAGCAACGAGGACCGTCTCGGCGTGCTCGACATCCAGGTCGTCGCCGCGACCAAGGAGCTCGACGTCGAGCTCGCCAAGGACACGGTCAAGATCAACAGGACCAACACGGTCACCGTGAGCGGTCTCGTCGAGGGCGAGGACGTGACCGTCATGTACCAGGGCGACGTGCTGACCGAGGGCGTCGCCAACGCGGACGGCGAGTTCGAGTACACGTTCCCGGTCGGGAGCGAGGCCGGACCCGGCAACGTGGACGTGATCGGCCAGGTGCCGGGACGCAAGGGCGAGGCCTCCTTCCAGGTGGTCGGCAGCGGAGGCACGGGCCTCTAGTTCAGCGGGCCGACCCGACTTATGCTCGGCGGGACGCACGGGGAGAGGGACCTGATGGGCGCGAGACGACTCGTCGCAGCGATGGCAGCGGCCGCGATGCTGCTGGCCCCTGTCGCCGCCGAGGCCAAGACGATCAACGGCGACGCCAGGAACAACAGGCTCAAGGGCACCGAGTCGGCCGACGTCATCAACGCCAAGGCCGGCAACGACAAGGTGAAGGCCAAGGGCGGCAACGACAAGGTGTACGCGGCCGACGGCACCGACAAGGTGTTCGGCGGCACCGGCAACGACATCGTCGACGGCGGCCTCGGCAACGACACGGTCTACGGCGAGGACGGCAACGACAAGCTGAGCCTCGGCCTCGGTGACGACATCGGCTACGGCGGCACGGGCGACGACAGCGTGCTCGGCCAGGACGGCAACGACAAGCTCTACGGCGACGCCGGCAACAACACGCTCGGGGGCGGCACCGGCAACGACACGATCGTCGGGCTCGAGGGAAACGACAAGGTCGACGGCGACGCCGGCAACGACACGATCAGCGCCGGCGAGGGCAAGAACACCGTCAACGGCGGCGACGGCACCGACAAGATCACCACCGGGGCGTCGGACGACATCATCAACGGCAACGCCGGTGACGACAGCATCACCTCGGGCTCCGGGATCGACGACATCAACAGCGGCACCGAGAACGACATCGTGGTCGCCGGCGACGGCGCGGACGTGGTCCAGCTGGGCACCGGCAACGACAAGGTCGACGGCGGTGGCGGCAACGACGACCTGACCGGCATCGACGGCAACGACAAGATGGACGGCGGCGACGGCGACGACCACGTGTCCGGCGGCAAGGACGACGACGTCCTGTACGGAGGCGAGGGCCACGACGACCTCGACGGCGGTGACGGCGACGACATCATCTACGGCGGCCCGGGCAGCGAGGGCCTCTACAAGGACGCCGACGGCAAGGGCAGCATCACCGGTGACTCCGGCGACGACATCATGATCCCGGGACCGGGCGAGGACTACGCCTACGGCGAAGAGGGGTCCAACACCATCGTCATCCGCGTCGACGGGTTCAAGGACGAGCTCTACTGCTCCCTGATCTCGCCGAGCGTGGGCGCCGCGAACGGGACGCTGATCTACATCGAGGACCCGGCCGCCGGCGAGGTACGCGATCCGCTGGACGACATTCGCAAGTGCGACGTCGACTTCATGACCGAGGCAGAGTTCGCGGCGGCGTACCCGCAGATCGACGTCTCGCTGGTCTGAGGGGCAGCCGAGCCAGCCGGCTCACCCCTGCGTCACCCTTCCTCACCCTTTCGGTCAGACTTCGGCCGCTCCCCCCGGGGATCGCGGAGAAGGCCGGACAGGCGGCTCCGCGCGATCAACACTGGATCCACAGCTCGGTAACGAGTTGCTGTTGTCGTCCCCCTGGAGATCCCTCGTGAGCACCCCGACCCCCCGCCGAGCACTGGTCCTGCTCGTCTCTGGAGTCCTGCTCGCGATGCCCACCGTCGCCACCGCCCAGTCCCTGGCCAACGGGTCCGTGAGCGGCAGGTCGATGAGTGGCACCGGAGGCAACGACCGGATCAAGGGCACCGCCCACGACGACTCGTTGAACGCCAAGGGCGGCAACGACAAGGTCAGGGCCAGGGCCGGCAACGACACCGTCAAGGGTGGCGGCGGCCACGACGTGGTCGACGGCTCCGACGGCACCGACAAGATCGTCGGCAACGCCGGCAACGACAGCCTGCTCGGCGGCACCGGCAACGACGACCTGAACGGCGGCGCGGGCAACGACACCGTGCGCGGGGACGACGGCAACGACCGCGTCCAGCTCGGCACGGGCGACGACCTCGGCTGGGGCGGCGCCGGCAACGACGAGCTGATCGGCATCGACGGGAACGACGCCATGCACGGTGACGACGGCGACGACCACACCAGCGGCGGTGGCGGCAACGACAGGCTCTGGGGCGACCTCGGCAGCGACACCATGGACGGCGGCGACGGGAACGACCTCATGTACGGCGGCCCCGGTGACGAGGGCAACCTGTACGACCGGACGATCAAGCGCAGCATGACCGGCGACGCGGGTGACGACACCCTGGTGCCCGGACCGGGCTCGGACGCGGTCTACGGCGAGGAGGGCTACAACCACATCATCGTGCGCAGCGACGGCGTCGCCGACAACCTCTACTGCGGCCTGATCAGCGACGCCGGCCAGGGCAACGGCCTCATCACGTACGTCGGGACCGACGCCGACATCAGGGCGAAGCTCGACGACGTGCGCAAGTGCGACGTCGAGGTGCTCAGCGAGACGGACTTCGTCGCGAAGTACGCCGGCATCGACCTCAGCCTCGTCTGAGGCTGGTCCCGCGCCGGTCTGACACCCTGGTCGGGTGCGCCTCGGAACGACCGTCCCCGCCCTCCCGTGCCGTGACGTCTCGGCGTCCGTCGACCACTACGTCGCCCGCTTCGGCTTCACCGTCGCGCACCAGGACACCGCCTTCGCGGTCCTGACCCGCGACGACGCCCGGCTCCACCTGTGGGAGTCCGGGGACGACGGGTGGCGGCTGCGGCCCGTCGAGGACCTGCGGGAGTCACCGGTGCGGACCGGTGCCGAGACGTTCATCGCGGGGACGGCGAGCTGCCGGATCGAGCTCGACAGCGTCGCCTCGGTCGACGAGCTGTACGCGGAGCTCGCCGCCGCCGGCGTGCTCCATCCCGGCGACCCCTGCGCGCCTGGGCCGGCGTCCGGTCCGAGCGACACCGACTTCGGGACCCGTGAGTTCGCCACCCTGGACCTGGACGGAAACCTGATCGAGTTCTACCGCTGGAGGTAGGGGTCGACCGTTCTGCGGTTACTGGTGGCTCATGGACGGGGAGAAGAACACGGTCGTGCTCGACGTCGACGGGACGCTGCTCGACTCCAACTACCACCACGTGCTCGCCTGGGCGCGGGCCTTCGAGCAGGCCGGGGCACCGGTGCCGCTGTGGCGGATCCACCGACATATCGGCATGGGCGGTGACCGGCTCGTCGGCGCCGTGGCCGGGGACGCCGTCGAGGAGCGATGCGGCGACGACGTCCGGAAGCACTGGGAGAAGGAGTACGACGGACTGATCGAGGAGACCCGGTTGTTCCCCGGCGCCCAGGAGCTGCTGGGCGACCTGCAGGGACACGGCATCACCGTCGCCCTGGCGAGCTCGAGCATCCCGGCGCACGCGCAGCACGCGTTCGACCTGCTCGACGCCGAGCGACTGACCGACACCGCGACCACCTCCGAGGACGCCGAGCACTCGAAGCCGCACCCGGAGCTCATCGACGAGGCCCTGGACCGGGTCGGCGGCGGGCGGGCGTGCGTCGTCGGCGACTCCGTGTGGGACATCGAGGCCGCCTCGCGGGCCGGCGTGCCGGCGTACGGCGTGCTGCTCGGCGGGTACGGCGCCGCCGAGCTGCTCGACGCCGGGGCGGTCCGCGTCTACGACGACCTGGACTACCTGCGTCGGCACCTCGAGGAGTGGGCCACCTAGCCGGTCCTGGTGCACCGGGCCGAGCCGGGCAGCGGTAGTCGCCCTCGCTTGTTCCCCAGCGCCCCCGGCAGGGTTCGAACCTGCGGCATCCGACTTAGAAGGTCGGCGCTCTATCCAGCTGAGCTACGGAGGCTTGCACGCCCATTGTCCCCGAAGTCCCACGCAGAACGCGCACCCCGTGGTGCAGTGGGGTCATGCGTCTCCGCGCCGCAGTGCTGGCCCTTGCCCTGACCGCCTCGCTCGGCGCAGCGCCTGTCGGAGCGCAGGAGCCGACCGCCGCGCGCAGCGACGACAACCCGCTCGCCGGGCGCACCTGGGGGGTCTACAAGGGCAAGGCTGACCAGGCGTGGATGCCGTACGTCAACGCCACGGGCAAGCGGAAGAAGCTCCTGGCCAAGATCGCGCTCCGGCCCAAGGCCAAGTGGTACGGCGCCTGGATCCCGGACAAGGACATCGAGGCCACGGTGCGCAAGCACATCGCCGTGGCCGTCGACGGCGACCCGGAGGCCCTGTTCTCGGCGTCGGTGTTCCGGATGGTGCCGTGGGAGCACCCCGCCTGCGACCGGCTGCCGACCCTGGCCGAGCAGAAGAGCTACAAGCGGTGGATCCGGGGCTTCGCCCGCGGGGTGGGCGAGACGCACGCGATGCTGGTGCTCCAGCCGGACGGACCGTTTGCCCTGTGCGTGCCCCGCGACTCACCGATCCCCAGCAGGCTCATCCGGTACGCCGCGAGGAAGCTCTCGAGGCTCCCGCACGCCAGCGTCTACATCGACGGCGGCTCCTTCGACTGGACGAGCGTCGACGAGGCGCTCGAGATCCTCGTCCCGGCCGGCGTGGAGTACGCCCGCGGCTTCGCCCTGAACTCGACGCACTACGTCGGCACCGGCGACGAGATCCGGTACGGCGCCGAGGTGGTCGCCGCCCTCGAGGAGCAGGGGATCAGCGGCAAGCACTTCGTGATCAACACGGCCGCGAACGGCAAGCCCTTCTACGGCTACGACTACGACGGCCCGAACTTCGACAACGCCGAGACGTGCACCAGCAAGGACGACACCAGCTGCGTGACGCTGGGCATCCCGCCGACGGCGGACGTGGCCGACCCCGCCTGGGGTCTCACCGACGAGGAGAACGCCCTCGCGACGGCGTACGTCGACGGGTACGTCTGGGTGGGCCGGCCGTGGCTGTACATGCAGAACGACCCGTTCGTGATGGCCCGGGCACTGGCGGTGGCCAGGACCACCCCCTACTGAGGGCAAATTCACCCGTCACCCAGACGGTTAACCGTCGTTCACCCGTTGCGAGGGAACACCTCTCTTCCGAACGGGGACATCACGAATGATCTTCACGCGACCGCGCCTCCTCACCTGGACCGGCGCGGCTGCGACGGCCGCTCTCACCCTGAGCGGTCTCGCTGCCGTCACAGCCTTGGCCAGCCCGACGCAGGCGGCCCCGACGCCGCCCGCCCCGATCAGCACCCCGGCCCCGGCGCTCAGCCCGGACTTCGTCCCGGCCGCCGAGGGCCTGCGACAGGTGTTGATGCAGCCTGACGGGACCACGTTCCCGGTCACGCTGAGCCCCGGCCGCACCGGCGGTCTCTTCGAGACCGTCGACCGCCGCAGCGTCGCCAAGGACTCCGCGGGCGTGTGGCGCTACGTGATCGGCCGCGACGCGAGCGGCGCCGCGCAGCTCTCCAAGCTCGCCGTCGCCCCCGGCAAGGCCCCGGCCGGCGTCCCCAAGCGCGCGGGTCGCGTCCCGACCGCGGTCGACCGGACCGAGGCCGCCATGCGCGCCAGCATCCAGCGCCAGCTGCAGGTCGCGTCGTTCCAGGCCCAGCAGGCCGCCGCGGCCGCGGGCACGCCGCGCCTCTTCAAGGTGCCCGCCCTCATGCTCGCGACCTGGTACGACGAGTCGAAGGGCCAGTCCGCGCCGCAGTTCCAGGCGGGCCACGACTCCCAGTTCTTCGAGGACATCCTCACCGGCTTCGGCGGCAACCCCCGCGGCTCGGTGACGCAGTTCTACTACGAGGCGTCGTTCGGCCAGTTCCTGGTCGAGGTCGACGTCTTCGGTCCCTACACCTCGGCGCGCTCCGTCGGTGACCCCTGCTACTACGGAGGCATCGGCGACACAGCGGGCAGCGACACCGACCCCGTCGGCGGCGTCCTCGGCGTCAGCGGAGGCGGCGCGCTCGGCATGGCCGTCGAGGCCATCCCGCAGGCGGACGCCGACATCGGCGCCAACTGGGGCGACTACGACAACGACGGCGACGGTCGTGTCGACTTCACGATGATCATCCACTCCGGCGGTGACATGGCCGCGACCGGCAACCCCTGCTACACGTGGTCGCACGCGCTCCAGGCGACCCTCGGCCAGTGCGAGTCGCTGGTGTCGACGTACGGCGTGCCGGCCGCCCTGTGCGGTCGCACCGGCATCCCGACCTCCACGCCCGGCACGTTCGTGGACCGGGTGCTCACCATCCCCGAGTTCTCCTCCGAGACCGACCCGCTGACCATCGGCGTGGCGGCGCACGAGATGGCGCACTCTCTAGGAGAGCCCGACTACTACGACACCGGCTACACCTCGACCGGCACGGGCGACTTCGACGTGATGAGCGGCGGCTCCTACATGGGCAGCCCGTCCGGCTCGAACCCGACGGTCTTCAACCCGGCCTCGCGCGTGTTCCAGGGCTGGATCACCCCGACGATCGTCCACAAGGACCTCAAGGGCTACGAGCTCAAGCCGCGCAACCAGCTGCCCAGGAA
>Ga0075368_10000744_pt1 | contig 10006 bp, 7 predicted proteins | sample EndMethybrTD3033_FD_71518 | JGI IMG/M metagenome (GOLD analysis project Ga0075368, IMG submission 71518) | Populus endosphere microbial communities from Tennessee, USA - Endosphere MetaG P. TD hybrid TD303-3 | ecosystem: Host-associated > Plants > Roots > Endosphere | place: USA: Tennessee... | reverse complement strand
CTCGACAACGTTGGCGTGAGCGTGGACGGCGGTGGCGGCGTCAGGGTGATGACGTTCAGCAACGTCGCGGCCGGCGTCGCCCCTCGGAATGGACAGCGGCCCGTCAGCATCTCGTAGACGATCACGGCAAACGAGAACACGTCGCTGCGCTCGTCGATCGTGCCGCCGAGCGCCTGTTCTGGGGAGAGGTAGCCGGCCACTCCATGCGGATCGTCCGCCAATCCGTCGGGCGAGGAGGCGGCGGCGCGGGCGCGGCCACTCGGCGTCCACGCCGACAACCCGAAGTTCAAGATCTTCGCGCTCCCCTTCGGCGTAATGACGATGTTGTCGGGGCGGAGATCACCGTGGACGAGACCACGTGAATGTCCCTCGGCCAGCGCGTCCGCCAACTGCGCGGCGATCTCCATCGCGCGCCGCATGTTGACGGGATGGCCGCCCATCTCATCGCGCAGCGACGGACCCGCGGCGAACTCGTAGGCGAGATAGCACGTCTCTCCCTGCTCGACGACGTCGAACAGCGTCGCGATGTTCGGATGATTGAGCGCCGTCGCCGCGCGGGCCTCGCGCAGAAACCGTTCGCGCTTCGCCGGATCGGAGGTCACCTCTGAAGGAATGGTCATCAGCGCGACCGTGCGTCCAACCTTCAGGTCGCGCGCGCGGTGGACCTCGCCCAGCGCGCCGGACCCGAGGCGCTCGAGCAAGTTGTAGTGCGCGATGGTTTGCGAAGACACGGGCGCTTACTTCTTCGGAGGACGCGACGGCCTGAGCTCGATGCGGCTTGGCAGGCTGCGCGAAGGAAACGTCACGAGCTCGATGACGAGGTCCGCAACGTCGTCCGCAGAGACTTTCCAATCGGCGACGCCACTCTCGCCGCGTCCACTGAAACCGGTCGCGACCGAGCCGGGCATGATGTAGCTGACGCGAATGTTGTCGTAGCGCACTTCCTGCATCAACGCCTCGCTGAACGCGTTCAGGCCTGCCTTCGACGCGCAGTACGCCGCCCCGCCCACAAACGGATTCGCACCGGCAAGGCTGCTGATGTTGATAATCCAGCCGTTGCCGCGGCGCCGAAGATGGGGAATGGCTGCGTGACAGCAGTAGAACACGCCACTCAGGTTCGTGTCGATGGTTTGTTCCCAGGCGGCCACCGACATCTCGGCAACGCTCGCGAACAAGCCAACACCGGCGTTGTTCACCAACAGATCGAGCCCGCCGAACCGATCGACCGCGGCTCCAATGGCACGTGCCGCGTCGTCAGCCTTGGAGACATCGGCGCGCACGGCGTGTACCTGCGCCCCGAGCGTCTGGGCGGCCTTGTCGAGATGTTGCTGGTCGCGTCCGGTGATGATGACCCGTGCGCCTCTCGAGACGAGAGCGGAGGCGATCGCCAATCCAATCCCGCGGGAACCGCCGGTCACGACCGCGACTAGCGCGTCGAGCCGCTCTGTGATGTGTCGACCTGACACTCACATAGAATAGTCCGACTCCGATGGGTTTCATCGCGATCGTCGGGACCGGCGCGCTAGGTGGCGCGGTCGCCCACGCATTGGCCGTGCGCGACCGAGTACATGAGGTCCGCCTGATTGACGACGAGGGATCGGTCGCGCGTGGAAAAGCGCTCGATATTCAACAGTCCTCACCCATCGATGGCTTTAGCGTACGGCTGACGTCCGCCGACACGATCGACGCGGCCGTTGGCGCCGAGGTGGTCGTGATTGCAGATCCGTCATCAACGGCGGCGGCGCGAGCAGCCGGCGGATCGGGCGAACACGCCGGCGAGGCCGGGCTCGGACTGGTTCGACATCTCGAGCGCGCAGGCCACCGGGCGCCGATCGTGTGCGCCGGCGCCACGCAGCGGGAGTTGATTCAGAAGAGCGTGGGTGAGCTGCACCTGTCACGCGCGCGCGTCCTTGGCTCGGCACCGCTCGCGCTCGAGTCCGCGCTGCGCGCGCTGGCGGGCATCATCATCGACGGTTCAGGCGTCGAAGTCTCGTTGCGCGTCGTCGGCACGCCGCCGCATCACGCGGTCGTCGCGTGGGAAGAAGCGACCGCGTTTGGACAACCGCTGTCGTCACAGATGCCACCGCATGCGATGGCCGGTTTGTCCGCCCGAATCCCGAGCCTGTGGCCACCCGGCCCGTACGCACTCGCGTCCGCCGCCGCACGCGTCGTTGAAGCCATCGTCAACGGATCACGGCGGCGCTTCTCGTGCTTCGTGGCGGTTGGAACCGGACGGCCGGCCGTCTGCGCGATGCCCGTGCAACTAGGGCCCTCCGGTGTGACCCAGGTACACGAGCCATCGCTGACCCGGCAGGAGCGTACGTTGGTGGAGAACGCGGTGGAAAAGAGCTAACAGCTCTCAGCTTTCAGCCGTCAGCAGAGATCTCAGCCGTGCTCGGGCGCTCTTTTGCTGATAGCTGAAAGCTGTCGGCTGACAGCTAGTGGATTTCCCGGCTGTGTAGCATCACACCGCCAGCGAAGTCCGCGAGATGCTCGCGCAGCATCAAGCGGCCGCGATGGAGTCGGGACTTCAGCGTCTGCGGCTTCACGCGCAAGACCGCACTCGCTTCTTCTGTGGACAACCCCTGAATGTCACGCAGGATCACCGGGATCCGATAGACCTGCGGCAGTTTCGCGAGCGAAGCGATCAATTGCTTCCGCATCTCGCCGCGGAGCACTTGATCGTCGGCCAACGCGGACCAGTCCGCGGGTTCGGCCACCTGACGTTCCGGTTGTTCCGGCGTACTCACGTCGGGCGCCTGGACCTCGGCCATCTTGCTTGCGCGCGCAGTGCGCAGCCGTGACATTGCGGTGTTGAACGTAATGCGATAGATCCAGGACGACAACGCCGCGTCACCGCGAAACGCGTCGATCTTCCTGTACACCTTCAGTAACACGTCCTGGGTTACCTCTTCGGCATCTTCCCAGTTCTTCACGTAACGGAGAGCCAGTTGGTGAATTCTCGGCCCGTACGTCGAGGCGAGGTCGGCCACTGCTGTGCCGTCTCCTCCCTGCATGCGGCCGATGAGCTGGCGCTCCGCATTTGCTTGACGCATGTTGTTGGGCCTCCGTAGTAGAGGAGAACACCCAATGGGCCGCGGTTTATTCCAGCGTGCGGAAAAACGGTTAAAGCGGTGTTGTAGAGGGGCTTAGCTGCGACGGAAGGCCCTGCCGGTCATCGTCCAAAGGTCGCACCTCGACCGGCGAACGCTCGAAGACCGAGGCCATCGCGTCGATGGCCGCCTCTTCCACTTCCCGGATCGCCACCTGTCGGGCGAGGAGCCGCTCCAGCGAGGTCACACCTTTATTGGGGTCGGCGATGCCGCACGGGACGATGAGGTCGAAGTGATTCAAGTTGGTCGAGACGTTGAAGGCGAAGCCGTGACTGGTGACCCAGCGGGCGATGCGGACGCCAATCGCCGCGACCTTCTCGTACCGGCGTTCGTCCCCATGCGGCCGTGCGACCCAGGCGCCGGTCAGTCCAGGCTGGCGTTCGGCGGTGACGCCGAAGCTTGCGGCCATGCGGATCATGACCTCCTCGAGGTCACGGACGTAGCGATGCACGTCCATCCGATCGGGTCTCAGGTCGACAATCGGATAGCCGACGAGTTGTCCAGGGCCGTGAAACGTGACGTCGCCGCCGCGGCCCGTCTCGACGATCGAGACGCCTTCGCGCGCCAGCGCGTCGGGCGTCGCGATCACGTGAGATCGATCGTGACGCGAGCGCACGCCGAGGGTGATGACCGGTGGATGTTCGAGCAGGAGCAGTTGATCGGGGATCCGATCCGCCTTCCGCTCCTCGACGAGCTGCTTCTGCAACTCGAGCGCGTCGTCGTACTTGACGAGGCCGAGCCGCCGCACTTCGAGGGTCCGCACAGGGGAGTCTTGTCTGCTCCGTGTTATCCGTGTGATCCGTGGCTCGTGTTGTCCGTGGCTCGTGTTGTCCGTGGCCTTATCCGTGGCTATCGTCGAAGTGTTCCAACCGTTCCTTGACGAAGGCGAGGAAGCGCCCCGCTTCGGCGCCATCGATCAACCGATGGTCGTAGCCGAGGCTGATGTGGCACATCGGTCGAATCGCGATGGCGTCGTCTACCACCACAGCACGCTTCTCGATCGCGCCGACACCAAGGATGGCCACTTGCGGCTGATTGATTAGCGGTAAGCCATAGAGCGCGCCGAAGACGCCAGGGTTCGTGATCGTGAAGGTGCCGCCCTGCACTTCTTCCGGATTGAGCTTCTTCGAGCGTGCGCGCGTGGCGAGATCGTCGATCGCGCGGCTCAAACCGAGCAAGTTCCGCTCGTCGGCATTACGAATCACCGGGACGATCAACCCATTGTCGAGCGCGACGGCAATGCCGAGATTGATGTCTTTCTTGTAGATGATGTTGGTGCCGTCGATCGAGGCGTTGATGGCCGGGAACTGGCGAATCGCCTCGACGATCACCTTGGCGATGAACGCCGTGTAGGTCAGCTTCGCGCCCGCCGCCTCGAACTCCTTCTTCTTCTTCTCCCGGTACGCGGCAATCTTTCCGAAGTTCACCTCGTAGACGGAGTAGACATGCGGGGAGGTGTGCGCGCTGAGCACCATGTGCTCGGCGATCTTCTTGCGCATCACGCTCATCGGCACGATCTGCACGCGTTCGCCGGGAGCGTAGGTCACCACCGGCGTCGACGGCGATGCGGGAGCTGCGGGAGCCGCCGGCGTGGGCTTGGCTTTGGCGCCACCCGACTCGATGAACTCGAGGATGTCGCTCTTGGTGACCCGGCCGTTGATCCCGGTCCCGTGGACCTGACTGAGGTCAACGTTGTGTTCCTGCGCAATCCGCCGCACGAGCGGTGACGTGCGCTGCCGATGCGCGTCGTCTCCAGCGCCAGCGTCTTCTTCAGGCGCCGGTGCCTGCTGAGGCTGCGCTTTGGCCGGCGCTGCGGCTGCTGCGGGCTTGGTCTCAGGCTGACCGACGGCCGCCTCTGGCAGTGCCGGCTCGCTCGCCGGCGCGACAGCCTCTCCCGCCGCGCCAATCACCGCCACGACGCTGTTGACGGGAACGGTTTCCCCTTCCTTGACTTTGATCTCCGCGAGGCGCCCGGCTGCGGGCGAGGGGATCTCGGCGTCAACCTTGTCGGTCGAGATCTCGAACAGCGGCTCGTCGCGATCGACCGAGTCGCCGACCTTCTTGATCCAGCGGACGATCGTGCCCTCGGCAATCGACTCGCCCATCTGGGGCATCACGACATTGGTGGAGGTGGACATAGACAGTCGTCAGTATTCAGTCGTGAGTCGTCAGTCGCAGTCGTCAGTCTGAGTCGTCAATCGTCAGTCCTGTCGTCAGTCGTCAATCCAATCCTACCCCGCGTCCACTCATCGCCCCGACTGCCGACTCGGCCTGACGACTGAGACTGATGACTGCGACTGACGACTCACGGCTGAATCCTGACGACTGTTACGCGTGAATCGCGGCTCCGTGCGTTGCGTGTGCCGCCTCTCCGACGGCCTCCGACATCGTCGGGTGCGCGTGGATGGTGCGGATCAGTTCTTCGACCGTGCACTCGAGCCGGAGTGCGAGCGACGCCTCGGCCACGAGCTCGGTGGAGCGCGGGCCGATCATGTGGACGCCCAGGATCTCGTCGTACTTCTTGTCGGCGACGATCTTCACGAAGCCCTCGACTTCGTTCGCGATGCGCGCACGCGCGAGGATGCCGAACTTGAACGTCCCCACTTTGACGTCATATCCGCGCTCACGCGCCTTCTGTTCCGTGAGCCCAATGCTGCCAATTTCAGGATCGCAATACGTGCAGCCTGGCACCTGGTCGTAGTTGATCGGACGGAACTCCTGTCCGGCGATGCGCTCGGCGAGCGCGATGCCTTCCGCCGACGACAGATGCGCCAGCTGTGGATGCCCAGGTTTGTCGAACGTGATCACGTCGCCCACCGCGGAGATCCCGGGCACACTCGTCTGAAACGTCGAATCGACGTGCACGTAGCCGCGCTCGAGCCGCAAGCCAATGTCCTCAGCGCCGAGGCCGCTCGTCACCGGGCCGCGGCCGGTCGCGACGAGCAAATAGTCCGCCTTGAACGACGACGACGAGCCGTCTTTCATCTGCGCATCGACTTCGACACCGTCCGCCGTCGCTTTCGCTTGACCGACCTTCGTGCCGGTCAACACTTTGATCCCCTGCTTCTTGAACGACCGCTCGAGTTCAACCGACACGGCCTCGTCTTCGATCGGCACCAGGCGCGGCAGGAGCTCGATGATCGTCACGTCGCTGCCGTAGCGCCGGAAGATCGACGCGAATTCGACGCCTACTGCGCCGCTGCCCAGGATCACGATCGACTTGGGGACCTCTTTCAACGCGATCGCTTCGTCACTCGTGATGATGCGCTTGCGATCGATCGTCACGCCAGGCACCGTGCGCGGCTGCGATCCGGTCGCAACGATGATCTGTTTCTTCGCGACGAGCGTTTGCTTCTGGCCGTCGGTGATCTCGACCTTGCCGTTGCCGAGCAGGCGGCCGCTTCCTTTGATCCACTCGATCTTGTTCTTCTTGAAGAGCAGCTCGACGCCGCCGGTGAGCCCCTTGACGATCTTGTCCTTGCGCGCCTGCACCTGCGCCATGTCCAGGCCGATGGCCGCCTCACCGATCGTGAGACCCCATTCCTTCGCGTTCTGCGCGATCTTGAGCGCATGCGCGTGTTCCAGGAGCGCCTTGGTGGGAATGCAGCCGACGTTGAGGCAGGTGCCTCCGAGCGTTGCGGCGCGCTCGACGACGGCGGTGCGCAAGCCAAGCTGCGCCGCGCGAATGGCGGCGACGTAGCCGCCGGTTCCGGAGCCGATGACGACAAGATCGTATTCAGTCTGCGTAGCCATACGTGATCAGGCGTGTGCCACACCCGCGCGCGGGTCTAGGTACCGTCTGCCTTTTTCTTCATCGATGCAAGGGGAACAAAGGTCACGGTGGGGGCCTGCCCTGCGCCGGTCGAAGCGGCCTGCCCGGAGCTCGGCGGATCGGCTTGCTCCGGATCCAGACGTGCGACCTGCGATCGCAGACGCGTGTAGTCGTATCGCAATTCCCAATACGATTGGGTCAGCGCATCCAGCTTGCGGCTCGCGCGCCGCGCCGAGGATAGCGCCAGCACCGCGACCACGAGTCCTAGGGCGGCGACGCTCCACAACACCACAACCGATCTACCTTAACACGCGCCACGGACGACGTGGAAGACAGCCACGGACACCAGCCACGAACAACCCGGACAACACGGACCGATGGCACGAAAAACACAGAAACGGTATTCGATCGGTGTCGGACAGCCGGTCCTCTCGTCTCCGTGTTGTCCGTGTTCTCCGTGGCCGTTGTCCGTGTTGTCCGTGTTCTCCGTGGCTGCTGTCCGCGGCTGTTGTCCGTGGCTGTTGTCCGTAGTGGTTTTCGGTGTTGCCCGTGGCTGTTTTTATGTTATCTGTGGCGTGCGATGAAGACAGTTCTCATCTGCGATGACGACCAGGGGATGCGCGACACGATCGGGGCCATCCTCGGCCGCGACTATCGCGTATTGACGGTCTCGAGCGGCGAGTCCGCCTTGACGCTCCTGCGTCAAGAAGACGTGGACGTGATGCTGCTCGACGTGCGGCTGCCGGGCATCAGCGGCTTCGACGTGCTGAAGATCGTCAAGGAGAACTACAGCATGGTGGAGTGCATCATGATCTCCGCCATCAACGAAGTCGAGACCGCCGTGCAGGCGATGAAGCACGGCGCCTACCACTACATCACCAAGAACTTCGACTACGACGAGCTGCGATCGCTCGTGCGCAACGCCGGCGAGCGGCAGGATCTGAGCCGTCAGGTGATCACGCTCAGCGCGCAGGTCGCCGAACAGAGCGAGCGCGAGTTTCACATCGGTCCGAGCAAACAGGTCCGCGAGATCGTCGAGCTGGTGCACAAAGTCGCGAAGCTCTCCGCGACGGTCCTGATCCTCGGGGAGAGCGGCACCGGCAAGGAGCTGCTCGCGCGGCTCCTGCACAAAGAATCCGGGCGCGCCGACGCGCCCTTCCTCGCGGTCAACCTCTCGGCGATCCCCAGCGAGCTCGTGGAGAGCACGCTCTTCGGTCACGAGAAGGGCGCGTTCACCGGCGCGGTCAAACAACAGCTCGGCAAGTTCGAGCTGGCGTCGGGCGGAACGCTCTTTCTCGACGAGATCGGCGATCTCCGTCTGGATCTGCAGGCGAAGTTGCTGCGGGCGATTCAGGAAGGGGAAATCGAGCGCGTCGGTGGCGGCAAGCCGATTCGCACGAACTTCAGGCTCGTCGTCGCGACCAACGTTGATCTCGAGAAGGCCGTGCGCGACGCGCGCTTCCGCGAGGATCTGTTCTATCGCATCAACGTCATCCCGATCCGGATGCCTCCGCTGCGCGATCGCATCGAAGATTTGCCCGAGCTCGCGCGGTTGTTCGTCGAGCGTTACCGGCAAAAGTTCCGCAAGAATGTTCGCGGCCTGTCGGACTCGGCGCTGAAGATCCTCGCCTCGTATTGGTGGCCGGGCAATATCCGCGAGCTCGAGAATCTGGTCGAGCGCCTCGTCGCCGTCAGCGATAAGGAGTGGATCACCGACGAGGATCTGCCGCTCGAATATCACTTCGCCAAGCTCGACTCCGCACCCGCCACCGGCGACGCGCTCTTTCAAGAAGCCTGCGACACGTTCGAGCGCAACTTCATCTTGCGCGCGCTCGAGAAAAAGGACTGGAACGTCACGGCGACGGCGCGGTATCTGGGCATTCCCCTCAGCACGCTCAAGCACAAGATGGCCCGGCTCGACCTGAGCGGACTCGCCAGAAAATTACGCGGAGCGTAATCAGGTTACCTCAGCCTTTTCTCGGCTCAGGCGTATCTCAAGGCAGCCTGACCAATCTTAAGTTCCTTAAGATTCAATCTCTTCCCTACGATTCGCCGAACGCGGCGGCGAGCCGTTCGTACCTGCCGTTCATTGACCTGACCGGCCAAGCCATTGGCCGGTTTTGCAATTGTGTGCGGTCCTGATGAGCGGAACGGACTCACGGGTCTGACGCAAAGAGTCCGTTCAACTTCCCCGTTTTTGTTCGCTCTCGCCGCCTCGATATACCCCGATGCGACTCTTTGGACATCGCATGCTCGCGCGGCAACTTCGTTGCACAAAGGGGTGTCACGCAGCGAGCAGATTCAACCTCGGGCCCGTCCTGCCAGAGGTCACCACTCAAGAAAGTTACTGCGTTGAGTAGCTCGGAAGTAGGAGCAGGTATGCACTCGTCGATTTTCAATGTCCGTGTCCCACTGAAAGACCGCGATGACGTGTTCTTGATGAACACCTTCACCGACGCGCAGCTGGTCGTCTCGCGCGATGTCGCCGACTTACTCGATCGCGTATCGAGCGTCTCGTCGGCCGACCTGTCCGCGAGTGAGAACGAAGCCTATGCCGTGCTCGCCGAGAACGGGTTCATCGTCGAGAGCCGCGACACGGATCGACGGAACATCGAGAACTACTTCACGACGTTCCGCGCGAATAGCGATCAACTGCGCGTGACGGTGTTGACCACGCTGCAATGCAACTTCGCCTGCGACTACTGCATTCAAGGCGATCACGACGAGTACAACAAGACCGCGGCGAAGATGTCGATGGAGACCGCGGCGCGCGTCGGCGAGTGGGCCGAGCAGCGGCTCGATGCGGTGCGCCCGAAGAGCTTCTCGCTGACGTTCTTTGGCGGCGAGCCGCTCTTGAATCAGCCGGTGATGTTCTATCTCGCCGAGCGGATGTGGAACGCCTGCCAAGCGCGCGACGTAGCCATGTCGATCGTCATCATCACGAACGGTCTGCTACTCACGCCAGAGCTAGTTGATCGCCTACTGCCCTATGGTCTTGGCGGCGTGAAGATCACGCTCGACGGCGACCGCGACACGCACAATCGCATGCGTCCGCTTCGAGGCCGTCAGGGGACCTTCGATCGGATCATCGAGAACATCCGCGAGGTTGCCGACCTGGTTC
>Ga0075368_10000743_pt1 | contig 10006 bp, 8 predicted proteins | sample EndMethybrTD3033_FD_71518 | JGI IMG/M metagenome (GOLD analysis project Ga0075368, IMG submission 71518) | Populus endosphere microbial communities from Tennessee, USA - Endosphere MetaG P. TD hybrid TD303-3 | ecosystem: Host-associated > Plants > Roots > Endosphere | place: USA: Tennessee... | reverse complement strand
TCGCGCGCAAGTCGATAAAATCCATCTTCGACCTGGAAGGAAAGAAAGTCCTCGCTCCGACCAATGTCGGATACTACGCCGCCAGGGTGATCTTTTCGCGTCTGAACATCAAGCCTGCGTCAATCGACAATCATACCGATGATGCGCGGGCGATCCAAATGATCGCCGATGGCGAGGGTGACGCCTATATCACCAGCACCGGAAAGGTGTTTCCGCTCGCGCGCAACATCATCAAGAACGAGGATCGTTCACTGCACCTGGTGCCGATTGCCTACGATCGCCGGTTGGAGGACCTTTACCTGCCGACGACGTTTTCGGGTGAGGAGTATCCGAACCTGCTGGATCCCGGTCAGAAGATCGAGACAATTGCGGCAAGCCAGCTGCTGGTAACCTTCAACTGGCCCGAAAAATCGGACCGCTACATCAAAGTTGCTCGGTTCGTGGATGCGTTCTTCTCCAAGATCGGCGAGTTCGGAAAGCCGCCGAGACATCCAAAATGGAAGGAAGCAAGTATCATGGCCGCGATTCCCGGCTGGCAGCGGTTCAAGCCAGCCGAGGAGTGGCTTGCCGCGCACGACATGGTGCCCGAGAAAGTCAGGTTTGAAAAATTCTTGGCTGACAATCCGGCGATGGGTGGCTCCGACCCTGCCAAGCGAGAGGTCTTGTTTCGCCAGTTCATGGAATGGAGGCGAAGCAATCCAGCGCGTTAGCTCGGCGTTGGGCTCGCGACACTAAACGCACGCCCTCACGGCCACTTCACCACCGGCGGCAGCGACGACAGGATCGCTTCGACGTTGCCGCCGGTCCTCAGGCCGAACACCGTGCCGCGATCGTACAGCAGGTTGAACTCGACGTAGCGGCCGCGCCGCACCAGCTGCTCCTCGCGATCGGCCTCGCTCCACGGAAGTGCAAAGTTGCGCCGCACGATTTCGGGATAGACGCGCACGAACGCCCGCCCCACGTCCTCCGTGAAGGCCAGCGCCGCCGCCCAGCCGCCGTCGGCTTCGGCCGGAGTCAGGTAGTCGTAGAAGATGCCGCCCACCCCGCGCATCTCTTTGCGATGCGGCAGGTAGAAATACTCCTCGCACCACGCCTTGTAGCGCGCGTAGTCGGCAATCGCGTGCGGCGTGCACGCCGCCCGCATGGCCGCGTGGAATGCCACAGTGTCCGCATCCTCCTGCGTGCGCCGGCGCATCAGCATGGGGGTCAGGTCGCCACCGCCGCCGAACCACCACTTGGAAGTCACGACCATGCGCGTGTTCATGTGCGCTGTTGGCACGTTCGGGTTGTGCGGATGCACGATCAGCGACACGCCGGACGCCCAGAAGCGCGGATCGGCATCCGCCCCCGGGATCTGGCTGCGGAACTCCGGCGCGAACTCGCCATGCACGGTCGAAGTATGAATGCCGGCTTTCTCGAACACCCGGCCGTTGAGCAGGCTCATCACGCCGCCGCCGCCCGGCGTTCCCGCGTGGTCCGTCCGGGTCCAGGGCTTGCGCTCGAAACGGCCGGGCGGCCGATCGGCCAGCGGCGAACCGGCCGGCAGATCGGCTTCCGCCGCCTCGAACGCTGCGCACAAGTCGTCCCGCAGCGTTTCGAACCAGGCGCTTGCCACCGATTTCCTGGCAGTCAGGTCCTGCATGATATTCGCCTCGTACCCGTGTCTGGCATGCTGCGGCCCGGCCGCTTCCGACCGCATGATGACCAATACGCAGACGGGCACATTGATCCATGCCATTGTTCCGTCGCGATCCAGGGATAACCCCGCGCGCCCAACAATTCCACACCCGGCCGCAAGGGGAGCAGGCTGCGCGCATAAGCGCAGCCGCTGAACCGCCTGTTTCGCCTGCCGGGCAAGAGGTTTTTGTCATGTTCCGCTGGTTCGAGACCCGTATCGACGCTTTCCCGGACGAGATCCCAGTTCGCCCGCCGGATACGCTTTTGGCGTTCTACGTGCATTTCGTCAGGCCGATCTGGCCAGCCTTCGCCGTCCTGCTGGTGGCAGGCTTTGCCGGCGCCGTCATCGAGGTGGCGCTGATGGCGTTCGTCGGCAACCTGGTCGACCTGATGAAGGCCGCCCAGTCGCCGCAGGACTTCATCAGCGAGCACGGCAGCATGCTGCTGTGGATGGCCTTCATTGCCGTGGCCGCCCGGCCGGTGGTCTCCACCGCCCACGACCTCGTCAAGAACCAGGTGATCGCCGCACCGGTGACGACCCGCGTGCGCTGGCTGACGCACCGGTACGTGCTGCGCCAGAGCCTGGGCTTCTTCCAGAACGACTTCGCCGGGCGCGTCGCCAACAAGGTCATGCAGGCGGCCACGGCCCTGCGCGATTCGGTCGTGCAGCTGATCGACGCCATCTGGTACGCCGGCGTGCAGTGGGTCGGCACGGCCATCATCTTCACGGCCGCCGATCCGCGCCTGCTGATCCCGCTGGTGGTCTGGCTGGCGGCCTATATCGTCGTGCTCGCGATTTTCGTGCCGCGCATCAAGGAGCGCTCGACGGAGGCGTCGGAGGCCCGCTCCATGCTGGTCGGGCGCATCGTCGACACCTACACCAACATCCTGACCGTCAAGCTGTTCGCTCACGCCGAGCGCGAGGACGCCTACGCACGCTCCGCCCTGCAGGAGCAGATGGGCAAGTGGCAGGCCTCCCTGCGCATCCAGACCGCCATGGAGCTGGTACTGTACGGGCTGAACGGCCTGCTGATTGTCAGCGCCTGCGGTCTCGCCATCTGGCTGTGGAGCCAGAACGCCGTCAGCATCGGCGCCATTGCCGTGGTCAGCGGTCTCGTCATGCGCATCGTCGCCATGTCCGGCTGGATCCTGTGGGTGGTGGCCGGCATCTTCGAGAACATCGGCGTGGTCGAGGAAGGCATGGAGGCGATCAGCCGGCCGAACATGGTCGTCGATCGGACGGACAGCAAGCCGCTGGTTGTGCGCAACGGCGCCATCCACTTCGAGAACATCAGCTTCCACTACGGGCAGAAGGTGGGGGCCGGCACCGCGCGGCCGGGCGGCATCATCCACAACCTCTCGCTCGAGATCGCGCCGGGTGAGAAGGTCGGACTGGTCGGCCGCTCGGGCGCCGGCAAGTCGACGCTCGTCAACCTGCTGCTGCGCTTCTACGACCTGGAGGCAGGCCGCATCACCATCGACGGGCAGGACATCGCCCACGTCACGCAGGACAGCCTGCGCGCGCAGATCGGCATGGTCACGCAGGATACCTCGCTGATGCACCGCTCTGTGCGCGACAACATCCTGTACGGCCGCCCTGGTGCCGGAGACGAGGCAACCATTGCCGCGGCCAAGCGTGCCCAGGCCGACACATTCATCGCCACGCTGGAGGACCTGCGCGGCCGCAAGGCCTACGGCGCGCACGTCGGCGAGCGCGGCGTCAAGCTGTCCGGCGGCCAACGCCAGCGGGTGGCCATCGCCCGCGTGCTGCTCAAGAACGCGCCTATCCTGATCCTGGACGAGGCCACCAGCGCGCTCGATTCGGAGGTGGAGATGGCCATCCAGGAACAGCTCTACAATCTGATGTCCGGCAAGACGGTGATCGCCATCGCGCACCGTCTGTCGACGATTGCGGCCATGGATCGCCTGGTGATCCTCGACCACGGCCGCATCATCGAGCAGGGCAGCCACAACGAGCTGTTAAAGGGCGGCGGCCTCTATGCCGATCTGTGGTCACACCAGTCCGGCGGCTTCCTGGCCAAGGAGGCGGCGGAATAATGAGGTGCCCGAAGCGATTCGGGCACCTTCCATTCCTGTGGTCAGGATGCCGCACCCCTGCCTTGTCCGCAGCGTGGACAAGGGAACGAGTGGTCGCCCAATTTTCCCCGTGGAATCACTGCATACTGCTAGCATGTGGGGCGAGCCGTCGTGGCGCGTTGCACAACCTCGCCGGTGGCCTGCGTCAGCGTCACGTGCGATGAAAGCAGTCGGCAGTCCGCAGGGTCTCTCGGAACGATGAAAAACGCAGGATCGAGAACGTGGCCGTTGGCTTTGGCGGCGGTTCTTGCGTTCCTGTCCATAGATTACGGCTTCGCGCAGCAGCCCAAGAAGAAAGGCCCCAGCCCAGGGGCGACGACGGCCGCCGGCAACATGGCCGACTTCTTCAGCCAGGTCGGCAACGAAATCTACGAAGACTGCATCTTCGAGCTGTCGGAAGAGCAAATCGAGGTCCAGCAGGCCCTGATCCAGGCCTACATCAAGCACGGTGCCAGCAGCGCCGATGCCCGCCGGCTGGCGGTGCAGCAGATCGAGCCGCCCAAGCTGTCCGAGAAGTGCGAGCAGATCAGAAATCCCTCGAAACCCTCGCCGTGGTCCTCCAAGACCACCACCACGCCCGAGAAGAAAGCGCCAGTTGCCAAGGCCGCGCCCAAGGCTCCGGTCGAGAAGCTCGATCCGATCGTGACTCTCGCGAGCAAGCAGGTACTGCCGCAATGGGACTGCGCCTCGAGCGTCGATTACGTCACCATCAAGCACAAGGGCTACGAGCGAAAACTGACGGGCGGCGAGATCTGCAATCCCTTCGAGGACGTGGTGCGCAAGGTGCCGGACACCTTGACCAGCTTCCGCCTCGGCTACGTCATCAAGACCGGCCGCCTGTTCGTCCTCAGCGACAACACACAAGCCGCCGGCAAGACCATCGCCTGGGCGATCTCCGGCCGGGAGATCTGTCGCAACAATCCGGACCCTGATTGCCTGGCCGCGCGTGCCATCGGCCCACTGCCGCCTGGCGTCTACACTTTCGCCCCAGACAAGGCCAACCGTGTGACCTGGGGCCCGACCAGCAAGCGCATGGTGGTCGGCGTGTACCTGTCGAAGCTGGTGAACCGCGAGAAGTACAGTCCGGCCCAAACGGCCGCCATCCTGGCGCGCGGCAACATCGCCATTCACGTGCGCCTGAAGGGCGAGATGTCCGAGGCCTGCCTGGGCCTGGAGCCGAACGGGTGGGAGTACGTCTCGTCGCTGGTCAAGGACGGGCGCGCGACCGGCCTCAGCGTCTACGTCGACGAGCCCTATCCGCAGATCGCCGAGAAGGCGCCGATCGTCAGCGCTTCGTCGTTCTCGCTGTCGTCGCTGTTCAAGCAGTAGGCGCGCGGCTTCGCGCATAGCTGCTTGCTTGCGCCCGGCCGGCAGGGCCGCTCAGTACATCCCCCGCCGCACCATCTCTGCTCCCTGTCGCTCGCTTTCCTCCTGCGTCAGGCCCTCGACCTGGTCGGCCAGCATCCGTCCGTAGGTTGGGATCAGCGACCGGTCGACGTGCTTGGACGGGTCCCAAAGCCCCGCACGGTTGATCGCCTTGGCGCAGTGCAGATAGGCCTCGCGCACCTCGATCAGCAGACCGAACTTGGGCGCACGCCCCTGCACGGTCGATGCCGCCAGCAGGCCGGCATCATTCGTAACCCGTGCCAAACCGTTGATGCGCAGAACCTCGGCCATGCCGGGCACCAGGAACAGCATGCCGACGCGGGGATTGGCGAAGATGTTGGCATAGCTGTCGAAGCGGTTGTTGCCGATGCGATCGGGCAGCAGGATGTGGCGGTCGTCGAGAACACGCACGAACCCTGCCGGATCACCGCGCGGGGAAACGTCGGCGCCGTCGGCACCGTGCGTGCCGATCACGCAGAAGGTCGCGTGCTGCAGGATGGTCCTGCAGTGCTGGTCGAGCCGGCCCAGCACCTTGCCGGTCGCGCGCGTCATCGGCTTGGGATGAGCGTCCCGCACGGTCTCCATCGCCTCGACATAGCTGATCGAGCCTGGATCGAATGCCGGTTCGCTCATGCGCTTCGTCTCCTGTTCGCAACACACGGAAGCGGCAGGACCGTCAGGCCTTCCGCAACAGCTGCAGCATCATGTTGTCGTACTGGAAGTCAGCGTACTGGTGGTAGAGATAGTTGCGGTCCCTGTACTCTTTCTGCGACTTGTAGATTGCCGCAAACGCCTCGTTGGAGGCGATCAGGCCGGCATAGTGGTCCTGCGCGGCCCCATACATGGCCTGCACGACCTGCGGCGCGAAGATCGATACGTTCACTCCCGAGCCCACCAGCCGCAGCAACGCCTCCGAGTTCTTGGTGTCGTAGTGCCCAAGCATGCTCGTGGTGGCGGCCTGGCCTGCTACCTCCACCGCCTTCTTGTAGAGCGACGGCAGCTCGGCCCACTTGGCGCTGTTGGCCAGCACGTGGAACACCGTGCCAACCTCCTGCCAGTCATGCCCAACCACACGGCAGTTTTCGGTCGCGCGCTGCGATGGCGCTCGCTTGCACGAGCAGGCGTTTGCCGTGAGTATCCGCAGCATGAAAGAGCGAGATGCGCCGTCGAGACTTGGCATCGTCATCTACGAGGACGTCGAGCCGATCGACATCGGCGGCACGGTCGGCGTCGTCTCGATGGCGCGCAGGGTGCTGCCGGACATCGAGAGCGTGACAATTGCCGCGCGGCCAGGACCGGTCCGTCTGGCCGGCGGACTTTCGGTTCTGGCGCAATTCGGCTTCGGCGATCATCCGCCATGCGACTGTTTCGTGGTGTGCGGCGGGCCAGGCTGGCAGACCCAGATCACCGACCCCGCCATGCTCGCATTCCTGCGGCGCCTGCCTGCCGGCAACGCAGCAGCGGTCTGCACGGGTGGATTGATCCTGGCGGCGGCCGGGCTGCTCGATGGCCGGCGTGCGACTACGCGGCGACACGCGGCCGGCGCGGAACCTGCCGCGCCGCTTGCGCGACTCGGCACGCTGGCTGCCACGGTCGAGCCGATCGAAGCGGCCGTCGTCGATGATCGTGGAGTCATTACCAGCGGCGGCGTTTCGCTGGCAATCGACGGAACGCTCTACTTGATCGGCCGGCTTTATGGAGAGGACGCCCGCGACGAGATCGCCCGCCTGATCGAGTACGATCGTGCGTTTGCGGTCAATCGCGACGCGCTCGGCCACTGCGTCTCGTGATCGCCGCCGGATGACGGCGAGAGCGCCCTTCATCGCTCTCACCCCACCCGACGCGTCCCTGGAGAGGCTTACGGCCGAGACAGCTCTGCGCGCTTGACCGCCTTGGCGGTTACGGCAACAGCTTCTTGAAGCTTCTGCAACCTCTCGCGGGTACGCATCTCCGCCCGCCGGAAGCAATCGCGCTCGTATTCGAGCTTGATGCGTTGCGCCAGCCCAAGGTTCGGATCGCTTTGCGCGATGGCGTTCTCCGATTGCCCCGACGTTGGCGTTGCGGGCAAGCGTGGAGCGTCGGATGCTGCGGCCGCCGCCAGCATGGCCGCGGAAGCGTGCCGCTGCAGCGACGGGCGCAAATCGCCTCCAAGGGTATCCGGCCCCGCGGCCTCAGCCGTGCAGCCCGGCTCCGGCTGGCGCTGGAGCAATGCCTGCCTTGGCAGAGGGATACGCTCCGGCTGGTCCGGATAGACGCCGAACATTTCATATTTGCTGCAACTGGCCAGCACGCATCCGGCAAGGCCGGCGACGCCGATCGCGGCCGCAAGCCGCCAGTGCACGCGCTTCTGCAAGAAGCGCGCTCCGGCATCACCGAAGTTTGGAACATTGGTACGCACGACAACTCTCCCCCACAACACATGCAGTATGCAGGGGAACCGTTATTCTGCGGTTAAGCTGCCGGGGTAGCTGCAACAGCGGCTTGCTGCGCCATCTTGCATCACGGCGACAGCAAGCTCGCCTTCTTGCTCTTGCCGGGCTCGGCATTCAGCCGGCGCACGCCGTCTGCTGCCGGTCCACCCTCGCCGCACCGCCAGCCTGCCACCTTGCCGTGACGGTAGGTGCGGTGCATCTCCTCGACGACGGCATCATAGAACTGCCGTTCCAGCACCGGGTAGGTGATGAGCCAGCCGTGAAACGACCGGCGGTCGCACGAGAAGCTGACGCGCTCGTAGAACATTTCCTGGCCGAGCGTACCCGACAACACGAACCAGTTCTCGCGTTGCGGCGCGTAGTCCAGGCTGGCGCCAGCGTAGCGCTTTGCCAGCAGCGAGGCTCGATACTTCGACGGCGCGGTGGCCGGGCTGCTGCGATTGGCATAGACGCGCAGCACAGCATGCCCATCCTCGGAGACGAACAGGCGGTCATCAGCTTCGAAGCCCCCAGGCTTGGGAGCAAAGACGTCGGCCGGATACTTCAGCTCGAAGCCGGCTCCGGCATTCTCCAGAAGCGTCCAGCGAGCCGGCTTCGGCTTGACGGCGAGCTCGAGCGACGCGCTCTGCGTGGTCATGGATGAAGTGCGTGGCAAGTCGGGTTCCGGGACGACTCGCTCGTAGGCCCGTTCCTCCCGCTCCGGCTCGAGATAGGCGAGGACCTGCGTGCGCGGCTCCACCCTCGGCGTCGGTTCAGCCGCGCAGCTCACCCATGGCAGGCTCTGCGGCGGGCCGTCGATAACCCGAAAGGCGAGATCTGCGTCAATCACATCCTGGCAGTTCATGTCCTTGCTAAACAAGGGGCTCGACAGGGCGCTCGGCAATGCGCCCGACGTCGAGCTTGCCATCTGCACTGCCGTTTTCGGAACGCGTGTCTGCGAGGTCGGCACCTGCACGAGGGCCGGCAGCAGGCTGAGCATCAACACGAGAGTCGACACACCGGCGAGCAGCCCGACAAGAAAGCTTCTGCGCGCACGAAAGCGTCGGCCCGCCCGCTCCAGATCGTACTCGGCACGAGTGACGGGATTGCTCAGCGTCTCGTAGGCGCCATGGATTGCGCGGAAGCGCTCGCTCGCCTCGACGCCCGCGTTGGCATCAGGGTGATACTGCTTGGCCAGCTGATAGTAGGTGGTCTTGATAGTCGCGCCGTTCGCGCGGCGCGAAATACCCAGCAAGCGATATAAATCTGCCATGCGGGGTCCCCCAAACCCAATGCACAACGTGTGAACGCGCCGGTAGTAGCGCGCGAAATGCGTCCGACCTTGGGCAGAGGGGCGACTTCATTTTGGCGCAGGTGTTTTGCGCCAATTATGCTTGTTCAGTGAACGTCATAAGGGGCCGTCTGCGTACTAATGCGCGCAGCGCCAGTGCGGTTCGCGCATGCCGTGTGGGACTTTCAGATCCCCTTGGCCGTTTCGCGTAGCGCGAACTTCTGGATCTTACCCGTGCTGGTTTTAGGAATCTCCGCAAACACCACGTGGCGTGGACACTTGTAGGCGGCGAGGTTGGCGCGACAGTGAGCCATGATCTCCTCGGCGGTTGCCGTCATGCCCGGGCGCAACTCGATGAACGCCACCGGCGTCTCGCCCCACTTGTCGTCGGGCTTGGCCACCACCGCGCATGCCGCCACCGCCGGGTGCTTGTAGAGCACGTCCTCCACCTCGATCGAGGAGATGTTCTCGCCGCCAGAGATGATGATGTCCTTGGAGCGGTCCTTGAGCTGGATGTAGCCGTCGGGATAGAGCACGCCGAGGTCGCCGGAATGGAACCAGCCGTCGGCGAACGCCTCCTCGGTCGCCTTGGCGTTCTTCAGGTAGCCCTTCATGACGATGTTGCCGCGGAACATGACCTCGCCCAGCGTCGCCCCGTCGGCCGGCACGCGCGTCATGGTCTCCGGGTCCATGACGGTCAGGTCCTCGAGCGCCGAGTAGCGCACACCCTGGCGCGCCTTCTTAGCTGCCTGACCCGCCGCATCCAGCGCGTCCCATTCCGCGTGCCACTCGTTGACGACCGCCGGGCCGTACACCTCGGTCAGCCCATACACGTGCGTGACGTTAAAGCCGGCCGCAGCCATCGCCGCCAGCACCGCCTCCGGCGGCGGCGCCGCAGCGGTGACGAACTGCACCGTGTGCGGCAGTGGCCGCTTCTCGTCCGGCTTGGCGTTGAGCAGGGTCGACATGACGACCGGCGCGCCGCACAGGTGCGTCACCTTGTGTTCGGCGATCGCGTCGTACATGGCCTTCGGGCGCACCCACCTGAGGCACACGTGCGTGCCGGCCACCGCCGACAGGGTCCAGGGAAAGCACCAGCCGTTGCAGTGGAACATCGGCAGCGTCCACAGGTACACCGGATGCT
>Ga0075368_10000742_pt1 | contig 10009 bp, 11 predicted proteins | sample EndMethybrTD3033_FD_71518 | JGI IMG/M metagenome (GOLD analysis project Ga0075368, IMG submission 71518) | Populus endosphere microbial communities from Tennessee, USA - Endosphere MetaG P. TD hybrid TD303-3 | ecosystem: Host-associated > Plants > Roots > Endosphere | place: USA: Tennessee... | reverse complement strand
ATGAAGAATGCGATCATGGCGACGACGAACAGGCCGCCCGCGATCGCTTCGATGAAGCTCATGGCCCCTTCTCCTCTCAGCCCGGTATCAGCGCCTTGCCGATGTTGAGCGTCAGCTCGGTCACGAGCGCCAGCAGGTTGAGGATGGCGGCTCCCATGACGAGCCGCGCCGGAAGGGCCGAACCAATGCGGTCATGCGGATCGAGCATGGGGTTTTCCTCCGATATCAAGGCGTTGCATAATTGAGCCCAGGCCCGAGGCCGCCCCATTCGTAGATCACGTACCAGACCGACCAGGCGAACAGGGTGAAGTAGACCGCGATCAGCCAGAGCGGGATATAGCCGTGGCGGGCCTGGATATGGCCGCCATATTCCTCCAGCTCGTCTTCCGGCCGGTGGCGGCCGTCATCGTCATTGTGCATCGTCATCGACAACCTCCGATCGATAGGCGCGCAGCGCGATGGCTTCGACGTTCCTGAACATCCCGGACAGCACCGCCCAGATGAAGAAGAACAGGGCGCTCAGGCTCATGAGCGTGGCGACCACGAATTGCGCGATGGTGAGTTCCAGCAAGACTTTGCCTCCTTTCAGTTTCGGGGCACCGGCGAGCCGGCGGCGGCGCTCGGCCCGGCCGATGGCACGATCTCGATGCCGCGCCGCCCGGCCCAGGCGCTGCTTTCCGGCCCGCCGGCCGCCGGCTTCTGCAGGGCGTAGGCCTTCGCCGAGGTCGGCGCCTGGAGCGCGGGATCGTTCAGCGCCTCGCGGTCCTTCTGCGGGACCGGCAAGGGAGCGCCGGTCAGCGGGTCCTTGAAGGCCGACAGCGACAGCACGTAATAGGCCAGCGCCCAGCGGTCAGCTTCGGGCAGCGACTGCTCGTAGGAGGGCATCGGCGTGCCGGACAGGCCCGTCGTCATGGTGCGGAAGATGTCCTCGACGCCCGTGCCGGATTTGAACTGTCCGGTGGTCAGGTCGGCCGGGCGGATCGCATAGCCGAGATCCTCCTTGAGGGTGCCGGCCTTCTCGCCGTCGCCCTTGCCGGTCTGGCCGTGGCACTCCCAGCATTTGGCCTGCTGCCAGACGTCCTTGCCGCGCGCCACCTGCTCCCTGGAGGGCTTGGGCGGGTTGCCGAGGAAGATCGGCGCGCCGGGCGGCTCCTGTTGGTAGAAGACGTAAGGCGGGTTGCTGGTGCGGTCCACCGCCAGCTCGAACTTGATGTACTGGATGATGGCCAGCCGGTCCTTCTCCGGCAGCATGTGCCAGGACGGCATGGCCGTGCCGCGCACACCGCGTGTGATGGTACGCATCAGATCGCCATCGCTGGCGAGTGTGCCCTTCACCTCGCGGAACTTGAACACCGCCTGGTTGAAGTTGCGCGGCCGGAATTTGTACATGAAGGTCGCGGCCGGGCCGTTGCCGTCGCCCTTCAGGCCGTGGCAGCCGGAGCAGCGCCGCGTATAGAGACGCCGGCCCTCCTCGATCCACTCCTCCGAGCGCCGGGGCATGGCGGCGACGGCGGCCACCATCTGTTGCGGCTCGAACAGATCGCGCCAGTTGCCGCGATTCATGCCGAGCTTCTGGACGTAGGCGATCAGCGCGCTCAGCTCATCCTTGCCGGCGACGAGGCGCACGCTGTCGCCGGTGAACTCCTGGTTCGGCGTGAAGATGATGGGATATTTGCCACGCGCGGAGACGAAGACGAGACCTTCGGTATTCGGCGTCATGCGCAGATGATCCGCGGGGGCGGTCTTTTTCGAAAAGTCGAAGAAGCGCCGCGTGACCTCGTTCTCGGGAAGCGTCCTGGCGCCGGCCTCATCCGTGATGACGGGTACCCGTTCCTCCGGCGCATCGAACAGCGTGAGGAAGCGCGGCATGATGCTGTCCGGCTCCAGCATGCGCGGGTCCCAGAAATGGGCGATGTGCCATTCGTCGCTGAATTTCAGCCCCACCCGCGACAGGTCCGGACCGATGCGCCGCGTGGAGAACAGATGCGGCACGTCGAAGGCATATTCGCCGGCTTGCGCGACAGGCCCCCAGCGCCGCGTCTCGCCGGTCACGGGCCGCACGAACTGGGAATGGCAGTACCAGCAGCCCTCGCGGATGTAGATGTCGCGGCCGCGCTTCTCGACGGGCGTGTAGTCGGTCGCCTCGGACGCGATCCATTTCAACTCGCCCAGATCCGTGCGCACGACGCGCGTCACCTCGGCGGTGCGCGATTCCGGGTGCAGGAAGGGCAGGATGCCCTGGACGAGCACCGCCAGCGAGATGCAGAAGACGCCCGCGCCGAGCGCGACATTCCTGACATTCATGCTCATTGCAGACCTCCCGCCGCGACGGCGCCGCCAGGGATCGTGCGTCCGGTCTCACGCGCCGGCATTCTGGCCGACAGCGCGGTCATCATCAGGTTGATGACCAGCAGCGACATGCCGATATCCATGGTGATGCCGGCCATCGTGCGGATGAACCAGTAGGGCGAGACCGGCACCAGCGAGTTGAGCCACTCGGCGCCGTCCATCCACATATAGCCCTGCTGCAGCCCCCCGGCCGTCAGCACCAGCCCCATGATCGAAATGCCGAGCGTGATCAGCCAGAACGACCAGTTGCCCATCTTGAAGGACCACAGCTCCGTGCGGAAAATGCGCGGCCAGGCATAGACCAGCCCGCCGATCGACCAGACGACGAAGGTGCCGAACACCGTCAGATGCGAATGCGAGATGACGAAGTCGGTGAAGTGGGTGGGCTGCTGGATCATGCGCAGCGCCTCGGTCGAGCCCTGGAAGCAGCCGACCAGATACATCAGCGAGCCCATGATCAGGAACTTGGCCGGCAGGTTGGTGCCGAAGGTCGACCATTTGCCGTTCATGGTGCCGAAGAAGTTCACCAGCACCGTCCAGACAGGGATGATCAGCAGCATCGAGGAGATGATCGACAGCGTCTCGGCCCAGTCGGCGATCGGGCTGTAGAGGTAATGGTGGATGCCGACGAACGGATAGAACAGCGCCAGCGACCAGAAGCCGATCAGCGACAGCTTATGGCTGAACAACGGATTGCGGGCGGAGACGGGCAGGAAATAGTAGATGATCACGTAACCGGCCGGCGTGATCCACAGCCCCACGATGTAATGGATGAACAGGCCGTGGAAGGCGGCGTTGTTGATGCCGGGAATGGCGTAGGGGATGATGAAGAACCCTAAGATCATGTTCAGCGTCGTCCACACGAACGCCGCGATCAGATACCAGAGCGCCACGTAAAGCTGCGGCTCGGTGCGCCGCGCGATGGTGGCGGTGAACTGCCAGGTCATCGTCGCGATGACGAGGAAAATCGGCACATCGACGAAGAATGGGAACTCATTGGCTTCCTGTCCCTGATTCCAGCCGAGCGGCAGCGAGATGAGGCCGACCGCGATGGCCGCGTTCCAGGCCCAGGCCATCCACCAGGCGAGCGGCTCGTTGACGATCCGCACCCCGGCAAGGCGCGGCACGAGGTAGTAGGACAGCCCGAAGAACAGCGTCGAGAAGGCGCCGAAGATCACCCCGTTCACATGCATCGGGCGCAGCCGCCCGAAGGTGGTGTATTCCGAGGTGCCGAGGAAATCCGGGAAGCTGAAGATCGAGGAGGCCAGCGCGCCGAAGGTCGGCGTCAGCAGCAGCCAGAACATCCCCCAATACAGCCAGAGCCGCACCAGGGGGAAATTGACCAGTTCGTCCAGCCGCGCCGGCAATGGGGGATCTGCCCGCAATACCTCTGCCATGCCAATCTCTCCCCTCGTTCAACTATCGCTGCGGCTCGGGAACCGCGACATGCGCGGCAAGCGCAAGGGCTAGGTCCCCGGCCGTCACGTCCTTCTCGAAATGGGTGATGTAGCGGCCGTCCGGCCCCATCAGATAAGTGAAGCTGGTGTGGTCCATCAGATAGGCGTCCCCACCGCCGGGCGCCCTGGCGAAGAACGTGCCGTAGCCATAGGCCACCGTGCGCACCGCCTCCGGCGTGCCGGTCAGCGCGACGAGGCGCGGGCTGAAGGAGCCGGCATAATCCCTGAGCTGGGCGGGCGTATCGCGCTCCGGATCGAGGGTGATGAAGACCGGCACGACGCGGGCGGCTTTCGCCGGATCGCGCGTCTCAAGGGCCGCGAGGGCCTCGGTGATCTTCATCAGCCCGACCGGGCAGATGTCGGGGCAGAAGGTATAGCCGAAATAGACCAGCATGTAGGAGCCGCGGAAATCGGTGTCCGCGCGCGTCGTGCCGTTCTGGTCGGTAAGGGTGAAAGGCGCGCCAATCTCGACTTCGCCGCCAGCCACGGGAGCGACGCCGAGAACAACGGCAAGCAGGGCGGTCATGGCTGGAAGCGAGCGGCTTCGGCGTTTCCGTCCTCTGGCGAAATCGGGGCGCATCGCTTGCCTCTCAATCCACAGCGATGCGGCGCGCCGCCCGGTAAACCGCGCCGCCATCCTCGTACCAGGCGAAGGCGATTTCCCCGGTCTCCTCGGCCCGGATCGGGAATTTCAGATAGGCGTTGGCGGCGATGGCCGGCGAGAGGTCGGCGGCGAAGACAAGCCGCCCGCCATACCGGCATTCCATCCGGCTGATGATCCTGCGCGGCAGCAGTCCGCCCGCCGTGTCGGTGCGGAACCCGGTCTCCATGCGATGCGCGATCATGCTGGCGACTTCGACGATCTCGCCGCGTCCGGCATGGTCGGGCAGGCTGACACGAGGAGCAGGTTCCGGCTCGGGAGCGCCGGGGGCGATGCCGCTTTTGCCGCCGCAGCCATCGCTCGCCGCCGTGATTTCGCGCGAGGTGGTGAGCACGGTGCCGTCGCTCAGCTCGGCGAAGGCCCGGACCAGATGGTCGCCCTTGTCGAGCCGGAAGCGCGTGGATAGGCGCGCCGGGCTGCCGGGCGTGAAGTGCAGGGCGGCGACGCCCGGCAGGGGATTGCCGTCGGCGAAGATATCGATGCGGCGGACGTGGTCCTCCGGCGTCGTGGCGCCGTCGACGGCGATGCCAAGCGGGACGGTGTTGCCGTATTCGAACGTTGGCGGGACATCCAGCATGAGACGGCCCGAGCGCTCGGCCGACCGTCCCGCCAGCCGGGCCGCGATGGCGGCCTCGGCGGAGTCTGCGCTTGCGAACGCATTCCGCTGCCGCGCCAGCAGGAACGCCACGCCCGCGAGGGCGCCGCCAAGCACCTCTCTACGGCCGACACTCCCCTCCCGCGCCGCTGACATCGCCGCCATCCCTCACCCGCCGGCCTGCATCTCAATGCGTTCCCGGCTTCAACGGCGAGCCGCGATTGGACCAGTAGATATAGGCTTCGAGGGCTTTCATGGCGGGGCTGGAGGCATCGAGCTTCTCGCCCTGATTGGGCTTCTCGATGCACCAGTTGATCATGTCGCGCAGCGTGGCGAAGTCGCTCATCTGCTCCTGCCATTTCGGATATTCGTACGGATGGATGTCGGACGAATGCGGATGGCACATCGCGCAGGCCATGCCGGTGTTGGAGAGGTTCACGCCCATCTCCTTCTCCAGGGCCTTGTCGCCGTGGAACAACGAGTCGCCGGTCTTCACCTGCTCCATGAACTGGTCCTGGAACAGCTTGAGCTGCTTCTCGGTGTGCTTCTCCTTATGCGCTTCGGCCGGCTGGTCCGGGCGCGGGACGATAGTGAGCACGGCCGTGAGAGCGGCGGTCGCCGCGCCGAGGGCCAGGATCCGGTAAAGGGATTTCGCTTGCATGGCTCTTCTTCCTCTTGCGGCGCGCCGCGAGGTTGGCTGCACGCCAAGGAACCGAATGGCTGCGAAGCCCAGGCATGCCGGGCCTCGCCTGCGAATGCACCCGTGATCTATCGGCCTTCGGGCCTCGGCCAGGTGACCTGGGTCGGGTTGTCGCCCGTGCCGCTGTCGGCGACCGCGTCGGCGAAGATGTCCTTGCGCCACATCATGTATTCGTGGCCGACTTCCAGCTTTCTCGGGTCGAAGGTCAGCTTGCCCCAGCCGACGCCGTCGAACGGGTCGCCCGGATCGACGCGCACCATCGGCTTGGTGAGCTGCGGCACGTTTTCCGGCGCATAGGGCCATGGCCAGGAAGTGGCCAGCATGCCGACGAGCCGCATGCCGCCGATCTCGTGATAGAGAACCTGATGGCAATGGCCGTGCAGATTGGTGACGTTCCTGTAGGGCTTGAGAATTTCGTGCACCAACTGCCAGTCGCGCACCCAGAAATTCCAGGGCGGGTAATATTCATAGAGCGGGTTGTGGCTGAAGATGATGATCGGCTGATCCTTCGGCCAACTCGACACCGTCTTGCTCAGATAGTCGAGCTGCTCGATCCCTAAGCCCGCCCAGGCCCCGCCGAGGCCGCCGTCGAGCGTGGCCATGTGGTTCATACGCTCCTTCGGCCCCATCTTGCGGATGGTCCAGAAGTCGGCGGCCCGGCTGATGGTGTCGAGGCCGATCATGCGGACGCCCTTATGGTCGAACGTCCACGGGCTCTCGCCGAACATCTTGTTCCAGGTCTTCCCCATGTCGAGATACCAGTCGTGCTCGCCGGGGATGAAATACTTCTTGGCTTTGATTTCCTTGAGGATTTCAGCGCCAAGCTCCAGCTCCACCGGGTCGCCGAGCTGGGCCAGATCTCCACCGAAGATCAGGAAATCGGCGGGCGGGTCCATCGCCTGCACTTCCCGCACGGCGCGCACCGCCTTCTCGACGAAGCGCGTATTCACCTCCTTGGGATAGAGGTGGGTGTCGGAAATCCAGGCGAAGCGGAAGGTCTCTGTCTTGCCAGTCGGCTGGGCATAGGCGATGTCGAAGGTGTTGATGCGCGGCAGCCAGCCGGCCATGGCGGCGGTCGCTGCCGTGCCGCCGAGCAGCGCCTTATGGATGAAGACGCGGCGGGAGATGGTCGGATTCTTCGATGCCCTCAGCCCCGGCAGGATGAGCTGCTTCTCCATCTCGCGGCGGGCATGCTGGAAGTCGTCGCTCTTGAAGATGCGCTCTTCCATCTCGGGGTCGTGATGGTGGTCGTGGTCGTCATCATGGTCATCGTGCATGGCGAATTCCTCCCCAGCGGGCTCTTGCAGCCCGCTTCGCAATCGACCGGATCTGACTGTCAGGCTATTTCTTCAATTCGAGCGGCAGATCGAGCGTCTGCCCGCCCTTCACCTCGATCTCCTGGATCACCGGCCCGCTCGCCTCCTGGTTGACGACCAGGGAGTATTTGCCGGGCGGAATGTCCTTGATTTCGAAGCTGCCGCTCTCGTCTGTGACGGCGTAGTAGGGATTGTCGACCACATGCACCCAGCCGAGCATCCAGCCGTGGCTGTCGCATTCGATGCGTACGACGCCGGGGCGCTGCAACTCGACATCGATGCTCTGGCCCTGATTGGGTAGCGCCAGGTTGAAGGCGGTGCGCTTGTCGTAGAAGCCGTGAGTGTTGTGCAGCACCGGGTCGGAATTCACGACCGCCAGCTTGCCGGCCGGGACGACCTGAACGCGCGGCAGGAAGAGACAATCCTTGTTGTCGATCGCAGGCGTTTTTCCGGCGGCCGGCCAAGCCTTGCCCTTGGCGATGCCCTGCACGGAAACGACGGCTTCCTGCACGCCCTTGTCGGCATTGACCTTGATCAGCGCCTCTTTGCGAGGACCGCCGCAGATCTTCTCGTCCTTGGTGGGGAGAACGGTCCGCATCGGGACCGTGCCGCTGAATGTCACCTTCCCCTTGACTGCGCCGCCACCGCTGACGGGGGCGACATCATAGGCGAACCCTTGATGCGCTGCGCAACAGAGCACGCCCGTGGCAAGGCTCACGGCCAAAGCAACCCGCATGGACAACCTCCCTATCTGGTGTCCTCGCCGCCATTTCCGGCAGTCATATGCAGTGGTTAATCTACACCAAATGCAACAAAAACTCCAATGCACAAATGTTTCATCCGAAAAAATAGTCTGGAATCAGTGGAGTTGTGAAGCCGGAATTTTTCATCATATGGCGATTTTATCGTGCCGAATGTCACTGATTTGAATGTTTACTCATTGATTCCATGAATAGATTCCGAAATCTAAGCTTGTGCGCTACTCGGATGATGGGGAATTTTATTGATGCATCGGTGCGCAATGCGCCCATCGATTAATCGTCGCCGCTGCTGTGTGACAGATTGCTGCGCCGCGCCGCCTTGCCGAGGCGCTTCAAGTTTGGCTCGTCGGATAGTATTCGCGGATCACGGCTGACGGCCGGCAGGGCGCCGACCGTTTCCACGGTGATCCTTGCGGCTCGCAGGAAGGTGGGGCGAGCCGGCAGTCAGGCCGCTACCGCACGGTCTTGCGCGCGAGCACCAGATTGTCGAACACCAGATTCACCGTCCAGATCCAGCGCGCGCCCAGAAAGGCTTCGGGATAGCGCCAGTAGCCGGCCAGGCTGCCCACGCCGACATCCTCGTCGGTATATTCATAGGCGCGCGGCCAATTCCCATCGTCGAAGCCCGGCTGGGTCCAATTCTCCGGAATCGGATAGTGGACGGCGTAGCATTCCTCCTTGCAGCCGGGCAGCTTGGCGACGGGATGCACGCGCCCCAGCTTCGAGGTGTCGTGAATGCTGCCCTTCTCCACGACATCCTCAGGCTGCATCAGCGGCGCGATGTAATAGGACTGCGCCTTCCAGGTGCTGTCGGTGACGGTGCCGTCGGAGAATTTGGCGAAGATGCCGCCATCGCCCGCATGCCAATCATTGGTCGGCATCTTTTCCATGCCGAGGCCAAGCTTCTCCTCCCAGTCCACCAGCAGGAAGGCGTAGGTATAGGGCCGCTTGACGCGGAAACGCACGATGGCGGAATTGAACGGCGTGAAGGGGATGGCATCGACGCCCACCAGCTTGCCGTTGACGTAGAGCTGGAAATAATTGTCGCCGATGATGAAGCCGGTGACGATCTCGCCGTCCTTGTCGATCTCGACAACGGGGACATCGACGATTTTGACATCGGCGAATGTCTGCGGCGTCACCTTGCTGCATTCATTGTAGAGATCGGCGAGTTTCGGATCCGTCTGATAATCGGTCCGCGCAGGCACCGTCAGCGCCGTGCCATCCTTCGCCGTGACGGTACCTACGGCGCTGATGCGGTGATTGGAGACCTGGACCCCACATTTGAACAGATTGTCGATGACCGACGCCGCCAGCCCCTGCGTCACGATCCTTTTGGCGGGCGGGTCGGCAGGCGGATACGGCATCTGCTGGGCATGAACCGGCGCCTGAAGCGCAACGAACGCTCCGATCGTCGCCAGCACGGTCATTGCAGGAACGGGTCTGCCTCCATCTCGCTCTTGGCGCATGGCTCCATTTCCTTCCCTTTGAGATTGGCTCCGCGTCTCGTGCACGGATGTCCGATTATCGAACAGCGCCCGCCGGTCGCCAAGGCGGCGCGGGCACCCTGCAGCGTCAGGGGGCGGAAAGGCCCGGCGGAGACAGGGGCGATGTGCGAGGGCGGCAGGAAGCGGCCGGATAGCGCACGATGTGTCTCCCCGAATGGGCCGTTTGTGCCAGCCGAAACCGGCTCATGATCTGCTACTGTGGTGGCCAGAAAAACGCACCGGCAAAGCCGGGCGGTCCATGCCAGGGAGGCGACAATGGGGTTTAGGGGCAGGGTCTTTGCGGTGTTGCTCGCCGTAAGCGGGATAATCACGGGATACGGGGAGGTCGTCGCGCAGAGCTGGCCGGAGCGCCCCATCCATCTGGTCGTCGGCTATGGCGCGGGCGGAGGCACCGATATCATCGCGCGGATCGTCGCCGAGCCGCTGGCGCAAAAGCTGGGGCAGCCGGTCATCGTCGAGAACCGCCCCGGTGCGGGCGGCACCATCGCAGCGCGGCAAGCCGCCAAATCTGCTCCGGACGGCTATACGCTCTATATGATGAACAATGGCCATGCGGTCTCGGCCGTCGTCTACAAAGCCCTGGCCTACGATCCGGTGGCGGACTTTCTCCCCGTCTCGCTGGTCGCCAAGATGCCGCTGGTGCTCGTCGCCGGCCCCAAGCT
>Ga0075368_10000741_pt1 | contig 10014 bp, 8 predicted proteins | sample EndMethybrTD3033_FD_71518 | JGI IMG/M metagenome (GOLD analysis project Ga0075368, IMG submission 71518) | Populus endosphere microbial communities from Tennessee, USA - Endosphere MetaG P. TD hybrid TD303-3 | ecosystem: Host-associated > Plants > Roots > Endosphere | place: USA: Tennessee... | reverse complement strand
GACCTACAGCGAGGTCTACCCACGCATCGGCGACGACGAGGAGGGGCTCCGGCGCCTGTTCCGGCAGTTCTCGTACCCCGGCGGTATCCCGAGCCACGTCGCTCCCGAGACCCCGGGGTCGATCCACGAGGGCGGCGAGCTCGGCTACGTCCTCTCCCATGCCTACGGCGCCGCGCTCGACAACCCGGACCTGGTGGTCGCCGCCGTCGTCGGCGACGGTGAGTTCGAGACCGGCCCGCTGGCCGCGTCCTGGCACGCCAACAAGTTCGTCGACCCCGTCCACGACGGTGCGGTGCTGCCGATCCTCCACCTCAACGGCTGGAAGATCGCCAACCCGACCATCCCGGCGCGGATACCCCGAGACGAGCTCGAGTCATTGCTGCGCGGCTACGGCCACGACGTGCTGACCGTCGAGGGCGACGACCCGGGCGACGTACATCGCCAGCTGGCTTCTGCCATGGACGAGGCGCACGACCAGATCCGTGAGATCCAGCGCGCGGCGCGCGAGGACGCGAGCAACGGACGGAGCCTGGAGCGCCGGCCGTGGCCGATGATCCTGCTCGTCACCCCCAAGGGCTGGACCGGCCCGGCTCGGGTCGACGGGGTGCAGGTCGAAGGCACCTGGCGGGCGCACCAGGTCCCACTGGCCGCCACCCGCGAGGACGACGGCCACCGCCGCCAGCTGGAGGAGTGGCTGCGCTCCTACCGGCCCGAGGAGCTCTTCGACGACGACGGGCGGCTGGTCCCGGAGCTGCGGGCGCTGTCCCCCGCCGGGCACCGCCGGATGAGCGCCAACCCGCACGCGAACGGCGGACTGCTGCGGCGGCCCCTGGTGCTGCGGGACTTCCGCGAGCACGCGGTCGACGTGCCGACGCCCGGCGGCTCGGTGCACGAGGCGACCCGGGTGCTCGGGCACTACCTGGTCGACGTCGTCCGCGACAACGCCGACAACTTCCGGATCTTCGGCCCCGACGAGACCGCGTCCAACCGGCTCGACGCGGTCTACGAGGTGACCGACAAGGTCTTCGCCGGCCGGATCGAGGACGTCGACGAGCACCTGGCCCGCAGCGGTCGAGTGATGGAGATCCTGTCGGAGCACACCTGTCAGGGCTGGCTCGAGGGCTACCTGCTGACCGGGCGACACGGGCTGTTCAGCTGCTACGAGGCCTTCATCCACCTCGTCGACTCGATGGTCAACCAGCACGCGAAGTGGCTCAAGACCACCCGGACGCTCGAGTGGCGACCACCGATCGCCTCGCTCAACTACCTGCTCACCTCACACGTGTGGCGCCAGGACCACAACGGCTTCTCCCACCAGGATCCCGGCTTCATCGACCACGTCGTCAACAAGAAGGCCGAGGTGGTCCGCGTCTACCTCCCGCCGGACACCAACACGCTGCTCTCGACGATGCGGCACTGCCTGGACAGCCAGCACTACGTGAACGTCGTGGTGGCCGGCAAGCAGCCGCAGTTCGACTGGCTCGACGCCGAGTCCGCCGACCTGCACTGCGCCCGGGGCCTCGGCATCTGGGACTGGGCCTCCCACCACGGCGACGACCCTGACGTCGTGATGGCCTGCGCGGGCGACGTACCGACCCTCGAGGCGCTGGCGGCGACGAGCATCCTGCGGGAGCGGCTCCCCGATCTGAAGGTGCGGTTCGTCAACGTCGTCGACCTGATGCGGCTCCAGGACGAGCGCGAGCACCCGCACGGGCTGTCCGCCCGCGACTTCGACACCGTCTTCACCACCGACAAGCCGGTCATCTTCGCCTACCACGGCTATCCGTGGCTGATCCACCGCCTCACCTATCGCCGCACCAACCACGACAACATCCACGTGCGTGGCTACAAGGAGGAGGGCACGACCACCACGCCCTTCGACATGGTGATGATGAACGACCTCGACCGGTTCCACCTGGTCATGGACGTCATCGACCGGGTGCCGGCGCTGGGCTCGCGCGCCGCGGCGCTGCGCCAGGAGATGGGCGACCTGCGGCGCCGGGCCCGGGCGTGGACCCGTGACCACGGCGAGGACCTGCCCGAGGTGACCGACTGGTCGTGGGACAACGCCGACCCCGAGCCTGCGAACCCGGCTCACCAGGACTGACGTCAGCCCAGCAGCCCACGGACCTGTCGAGCGATGGCCAGCTCCTCGTCGGTCGGCACGACGAGCACGTCGACGGGGCTCGCGTCGGTGCTGACGCGCCGCGGCCCGTCGGCGTCGGCCCGGTCGCGGACCGGGTCGACCTCGACGCCCAGTGCGGACAAGCCCTGCAGCGAGTCCTCGCGGACCTGCGGCACGTGCTCGCCCACACCGGCCGTGAAGACGATCGCGTCGGCGCCGCCGAGGACCGCCAGGTAGGCGCCGACGTACTTGCGCAGCCGGTGGCAGTAGATGTCGTAGGCCGTGCTCGCCGTCGCGTCACCACGCTCCACTGCCTCGAGCAGGTCCCGGAAGTCGTGCATCCCGGCCAGCCCCTGGAGCCCTGACCCGTGGTGCAGCAGGTCCTCGAGCCCGTCGGTGTCGTAGCCGTTGCGCAGCAGGTGCAGCAGCACGCCCGCGTCCACGTCGCCGGGACGGGTGCCCATCACCAGCCCCTCCAACGGCGTGAGACCCATAGAGGTGTCCACGGCCCTGCCACCGCGGATGGCGGCCGCCGAGGCGCCGTTGCCGAGATGGAGCACGACCAGCGACAGCTCCTCCACGGGGCGGCCGAGGAACCGGGCGGCCTCTCCCGCGACGTGCTGGTGGGAGATGCCGTGGGCGCCGTAGCGGCGGATGCCCAGGCGCTGGGCCACCTCCCGGTCCAGGGCGTACGTCGCCGCGGCCTCCGGTAGGTCGGCGAAGAACGCCGTGTCGAAGACTGCGACCTGACGCAGCTCGGGGAAGGACTCCCGAGTCGCCCGGATCCCGGCCAGGGCGGGCGGGTTGTGCAGCGGAGCGAGAGCGACGAGCTCCTCGATACCCCGCTCGACCTCGTCGTCGACGACGGTGGCCTCGGTGTAGCGGTCCCCGCCGTGCACCACGCGGTGACCAACGGCCATCAGGTCGGTCGGATCGACCCCGGCCTCCGCCAGCTCGGCGGAGACCCGGTCGAAGGCCCCGTCCCAGCCGGCCTCGTCGACCCGCTCGACTGTCCCGCGAGCCACGGTCCGCTCGTCGGCGTCGAGCAGCTGGTACTTCAGCGAGGAGGACCCGGTGTTGAGGACCAGCACGGCGCCACTCATGCGGGGACACTAGTGGTCACTCCGCGGTGAGGGAGCGGAGCGCGTCGACCCGGCTCACCCGTCGGGCCCGCGGGTCAGGGTCCTTGGTCCCGAGCCGACGAGTCGTCCGGCCGTACCTCGGCCCAGCGCAGACCCGCACAGTCAGGACATGACCAGGCAGCTCGACCCGAGCGCCGCCGCCGGGGCGGTTGTCGCGTCCGTGGATCGGGCCACTCTGCCGCAGGCTGTCGACTGGGCCGCCGCGCATCTCCTGGTCGTCGGACGCCACCACGCCCTCGGTGCCTACGAGTCGCCTGCGGGGCACGTGCGAGCGACGCTGATGGACGGGGGCCTGTGTCCCGTCGCCGTGGTCCCAGAGGTCTCGACCGCAGACGTCTCGGGCTGACGGCCATGTGGATGACGTGGTGGCCGTTCGCCTACGGCTATGTCATGCCTCGGGCCTCGTACGAGGGCCCCATGGGTGCCGCGAAGGTGCTGTCTGCCGCCCGGCATCCTTCCGCCACGCCCGAACGGCTGCGGGCGCTGGTCGGGGGGCTCCCCTGGCGGGTGCTGCGAGAGACCTGGGAATCGAGCACCGAGGCCCTCGGGGCGGCGCAGACCGACGCCGAACGGCTCGCCCTCGCCCGGCTGCGTGACGTGTTGCTCTGGGAGATGGAGACCAACCACCCGCGCGCGTTCGCACGCTGGTACGGCGCACGCATGTTGGCTCGCCAGTGACCACAGCGGATCCTCCTCACGCGGCTCCCGAGCGAGCACGACCCCGCGATGGCGCCGCCGAACGAATGAGAGATGTCTGTGCGTGAGCAGTGCGCTGGGCGTGAGCCTCGTGTGCTCGATCGACTTCTCTCATTCCGTCGGCAGGATGAGCAGCGATGACTCTCGCGTTGGTTCCCCGTCTGTCCGCCACACGCCGCGGCTCTCAGCTCCTTCGCGTGTCGAGTGCCGTGTCGGGACGGTGGACGTCCCGGCTACCCGGCGACCGCCGCGTCGAGCCCACGCTCCTGGTCCAGGGCTGAGCCCGCGTGGACGTGACCGGGGGCGGTCAACCAGACCGGGCACACGGCTTCGCGCACAACGGAGCGTGAGACCGGGCCGAGCCGTGGACCGTCTTGCGAGAGTGGCCGATGACGACCGAGGACGAGCAGGTCGGACCGGCGCGCCCGGCCAAGGAGGGCGCTGTCCGCGTCTCCGGCCACGATCTCCAGCGCCAGGTCGCAGGCGTCGGCGCCCAGCTGCTCCAGGAGCGCCTCGGCGTAGTCACGGGGCCGGGACAGGCCCGGCGTCGTGGTCGCGAGGACGCGGAGTACGGCGCCTCGCAGCCGGGCGAGCAGGATCGCGGCGCGCAGCGCCCGCTGGTCGGCGTGTCCAAGGTCGAGGCCCACTGTGATGACTCCGTGGCTGCTGGCGCTCCACTCGCAGGGCACGGAGGCCAGTGGCGTGTCGACCAGGTCGGCGACACTCTCGGTGAACGAGGCCTGTCGCTGCCGGAGGACCACGGGTCGACGTCGTTCGAGGACCAGGAGCGCCGCGCCTGCGGCCACGTCCACCAGCTCGCGTAGGGGATCACCCGTCCGCGTGTGGGCACCGATCTCGAGCCGCTCGCCGCCGACGCCGCGGGCACGGCGGGCAGCAACGTGCAGGGAGTCCTGCCCGAGCTGGCCGGCCCATCCGTGTGCGACCGGCGTGACGTGCACCAGGTCCAGCGGTTGCCCGGCGCGGCGGGCCTCGCCGGCGGCGAACCGGACCGCGGCGTCCGAGCCACCCCGGGCTACGCCCACGACGACGGGGTCGATGTGCGGCATGTTGGCCTCCTCAGGATCTCGTGGGCTGGCTCGACCTCGAGGAGCCACCGCGCGGCGATGAGCCCCTCGACCGGGCTCTTGCTCGTGGTCACGGCGACTCGCAATCTCGGAGGTGCTGGTCTCTCATGAGGCTAGGTTCGAGTGCACCGGCCGAAGCAGGGTCGATGGTCCCCGCGCGGCGGGCACCAGGGCCTCAATCGGCCCCGGACGGCCGTCGGCCGGTGAGGGCGGCGAGGAGCGGCGGGGGTCCGGACCGTGCGCAACGGTGGTGGCTCCGGATCGTCGTGCCGTTCCCTCGTTGGACGACGCGTGCCCGGCGACTCACGTGGTTGGATCCCCGCCGCCGCGACCCATGCAATCCTTCAGCACGGCCCCGCCACAGGGGCCAAGGTCCCGATCCGGCGCGACCTGCGACCCGGGCGCCCGCCCGGTTGGCCGAGCACCATCGCACCATGGGCCACTTCGTGCGCGACTTCAGCGCGGGGAACCGCGACCAGGCAGAGCTGCTCGGCGGGAAGGGCGCCAACCTGGCCGAGATGACCAGGCTGGGCCTCCCCGTGCCGCCCGGCTTCACGATCACGACCGAGGCCTGCCGGCACCACCTCGTGCACGGGGCGCCACCCACCGGCCTCGCCGAGGAGGTGACCGAACACCTGGCCGGACTCGAAGCGGTCATGGGGCGCCGGCTGGGCGACCCCGCTGACCCGTTGCTGGTCTCGGTGCGATCCGGAGCACGGTTCTCGATGCCCGGGATGATGGAGACGGTCCTCGACGTCGGCCTCAACGACGCGTCCGTCGAGGGGCTCGCCGCTCAGAGCGGGTCGCCGCGGTTCGCGTGGGACTCCTACCGGCGCCTCATCCAGATGTTCGGCGCCACCGTCCTGGGCGTCGACGCACATCACTTCGCCGGTGCACTGGCCGACCACAAGCTCGGCGCCGGCCGTCCCCGGGACACCGACTTGACCGAAACGGACCTGCGAGACCTCGTCGAGCAGTTCCAGGAGCTGATCGAGAAGCACTCGGGACGCCGGTTCCCTCAGGACCCGCGCGAGCAGCTGAACCTCACCATCACCGCGGTCTTCGACTCCTGGCACACCGAGCGGGCTCGCCTCTACCGGCAGCGCGAGCAGATCCCGGACGGACTGGGCACCGCTGTCAACGTGCAGGCCATGGTCTTCGGGAACCGTGGGCCGACGTCCGGGTCAGGGGTCTGCTTCACCCGCGACCCGGCCACCGGGGCACGAGGGACCTACGGCGACTACCTCCAGGACGCCCAGGGCGAGGACGTGGTCGCCGGCATCCGCAACACGATGCCGCTCACGGACCTCGCCGACGTCGACCCCCGGTCGCACGCAACGCTGCTGCAGGTGATGGCCCGGCTCGAGGACCGCTACGCCGACATGTGCGACATCGAGTTCACCATCGAGCTCGGACGGCTCTGGGTGCTCCAGACGCGCGTGGGCAAGCGCACCGCCCACGCGGCGTTCCAGATCGCGGCCGACATGGTCGACGAGGGGCGCATCGACCTGGACGAGGCGCTGCGCCGGGTCTCGGGTGCCCAGCTCTCCCAGCTGATGTTCCCCCGCTTCGACCAGACCGCCGAACGCGTGCTCCTGGCCCGCGGGGTCAACGCCTCGCCAGGTGCGGCCAGCGGACGGCTGGTCTTCGACTCCTCGACGGCCATCGCGTGGGCGGCGCGCGGGGAGGCCGTCGTGCTGGCACGTCCCGAGACCGATCCGGACGACCTGGGCGGCATGATCGCCGCGCACGGTGTCCTGACCAGCCGAGGCGGACGCACGTCGCACGCCGCCGTCGTGGCCCGCGGCATGGGGCGCACCTGCGTGTGCGGGGCCGACTCGCTCGACATCGACGTCGAGGGTCGCCGCCTGACCGTGCGATCCGGGCCGACCCTCGTCGAGGGCGATGTCGTGTCGATCGACGGGGCCACGGGCGAGGTCTTCGCCGGCGCCGTACCGGTCGTCGAGTCGCCGGTGGCCAGGTGGCTCGACGGCCGCAACGACGGTCGGGACGTGGAGCTGGTCGCCGCCGTCGCGCGGCTCCTCGCCCACGCCGACGAGCGTCGTCACCTGGGTGTCCTGGCCAACGCCGACACCCCCGAGGACGCGCGCCGCGCCAGGAGGTACGGCGCCGCGGGCATCGGCCTGTGCCGCACCGAGCACATGTTCCTCGGCGAGCGTCGTCAGCTCGTCGAGCGGCTCATCGTGGCGGAGAGCGACGCCGAGCGCACTGCCGCACTGGACGCACTGCTTCCCCTTCAGCGGACCGACTTCGTCCAGGTGCTCGAGGCCATGGACGGGCTGCCGGTGACCGTCCGGCTCATCGACCCCCCGCTGCACGAGTTCCTCCCTGACCTCACCGAGCTCTCGGTCCGCCTCGCGGTGGAAGAGACGCAGGGCGCGGCCGACCCGCATGACGTGAGGCTGCTCGCCGCCGTGCGCCGGCTGCACGAGCAGAACCCGATGCTGGGCCTGCGCGGCGTCCGGCTGGGCCTGGTGGTGCCGGGCCTGGTGACGATGCAGGTCCGGGCCCTCCTGAACGCCGCGGCCGACCGGATCGAGGCCGGCGGCGACCCGAAGCCGGAGGTGATGGTGCCTCTCGTGGCGACCGAGCGGGAGCTCCAGCTCGTGCGGGCCGAGGTCCAGCAGGTCCGGCGCGACGTCGAGGCCGAGCGTGGCCTGGAGCTGAGCTGTCCCGTCGGCACCATGATCGAGGTGCCCCGGGCTGCCCTCACCGCTGGTGAGATCGCCGGGACAGCCGACTTCTTCTCGTTCGGGACCAACGACCTCACCCAGATGACCTGGGGCTTCAGCCGCGACGACGTGGAGGCGGCGTTCTTCCCGACCTACCTGGACCGAGGGATCTTCCCGGTGTCCCCCTTCGAGTCGCTCGACGTGGCCGGGGTCGGGGAGCTCGTCCGGATCGCGGTCGAGCGGGCCCACGAGGTGGCTCCCGACCTCCCGACCGGGGTGTGTGGTGAGCACGGTGGGGACCCGAGATCGATCCACTTCTTCGAGCAGGCCGGGCTGGACTACGTCAGCTGCTCGCCGTACCGGGTCCCGGTGGCCCGGCTGGAGGCCGGGCGAGCGGCGCTGGACTGAGGCATCAGCCGAGCCACGCAACGACGGCCAGGGCGACGAAGCAGCCCAGCTCCACGAGACCCACCCGCGCCGGTCGCCACGCGGCGGGCAGCCACGTGCGCGCAGCCATCGCGACGAACGGGAGAGCCAGCCAGGGACCCGATCCGCCGATCACCGCCACGGCGGCGACGACGGGGATGCAGGTGAGCGCGAAGCCCCGAGCCGCGACGGCGTAGCGCGGGTCGCGGCGCTCGCGGATGCGGGACTTCACGTGCAGCACCGAGGCCGCCAGGCCGAGGAGGCAGGAGAGGGTGAGTACGCCGCTGGCCGCCGACCAGGCCGAGGCGGGCGGCCACCAGGTCCGGTCGCCGTCGACGACACCGACCGTGACGGGGACCATGAGCGCGCACTCGACGACCAGCAGCAGGTCGTTGGCCAACGCTCGCTCGTCGCGGTGCCTCGCGTAGGTCAGATGCACGAGGAAGAGCGCGAGGTAGCCGGCACCGACCACGAGGAGCCATGGCCGTGACCAGGCGAGCAGCGCCGCGACCAGCACCGTGGGTGGCACCCACACCCACGCGGCGCGGCGGAATCGGGCGGGCCGTGGACCGGCAAGCAGACCGGTGACGGCCCAGCTGGCGGGGTAGGCCGCCACCCAGCCGATCGCGACGAGCGGCCAGGTCCGGTCCCAGCCCGCCAGCGGAAGAGCAAGCACGAGTGGCAGCGCGAGGAACGCCCAGGCGCCGTGCTGGTGCGGCACCATGGGTGGGCGGCGGCTCGTGGCCGGACGCACGTTCAGCGTGGTCATGCACCCGCGCCCGCGCGCGACTCCGGCGCGTGGTTGCCGTAGGCGTCGCCCTCGCAGATGTCGTAGGAGTCACCGCGCTCGACGGCCACCCAGCCCACCTCGTCCACCCACGCCAGCAGGTGACCGCAGCGCGCGCATCGGTGGTCGGCGCGCTCCAGGACGTCGTCGACGTACCAGCCCTTCATCGCGCCGCAGCCAACGGTGCGCGCTCGTGCTCGGCGGCCACGTCCGCCAGCACCTCGCTGGCCGCTCGCACCGCCTCGCGATGGTGGGCCATCGTCAGGTCCATGCCGCGGGGCAGCAATGCGTTGCCTCCGAGGGCTATCACGATCCTCATGCCCCGAGCCTCACGCGGTCGGTGTCTCGGCACCCGAGTCCTCAGGCATCCGAGCACGGGACCTAGGGCCCGACGGCTCACGACCTGCGCCTCCTGTGCCGAACCGCGCGCCTGACCAGGCTGGAGTCACCCCGCACAGAGGAGTTCCCCCATGACTGGAGCGCATGATCACGACACTGGCCAGGCACCCGCCCTGCGGGCGCTGGTGGTGGTCGAGTCGATGTTCGGCAACACCTCGGCGATCGGTCGGGCCGTCGCCGAGGGGCTGTCCCTCGAGGGCGTCGAGACGGAGACCGTCCCGGTCACGGATGCTCCTGAGCTGCTCCCGGAGGGCGTGGACCTCTTGGTGCTGGGTGCCCCGACGCACGCCTTCTCGCTGAGCCGGGCCAGCACCCGCAGCAGTGCCGTCCAGCAGGGTGCCCCCGCATCCGTGGCCTCCATCGGGGTCCGAGAATGGCTGGGGGCCTTGCAGACGTGGGGGCCCATGCCACGCGTCGCTGTGTTCGACACCCGCGTGACGAAGGTCCGGTGGCTGCCGAAGGCCGCAGCACCCACGGCCCATCGCATCGCGCGCCGGCATCGCTTCGAGGCCCTGACCAAGCCGGCCTCCTTCCTCGTGGACGACATCAAGGGGCCGCTGGTCGGCGGCGAGCTCGAGCGCGCTGCGGCCTGGGGCCGGACCCTCGGCACGCAGCTGCGCGCCGCGACCGCGACCGCCGCCGCGACCGCTACTCGGACGTC
>Ga0075368_10000740_pt1 | contig 10017 bp, 8 predicted proteins | sample EndMethybrTD3033_FD_71518 | JGI IMG/M metagenome (GOLD analysis project Ga0075368, IMG submission 71518) | Populus endosphere microbial communities from Tennessee, USA - Endosphere MetaG P. TD hybrid TD303-3 | ecosystem: Host-associated > Plants > Roots > Endosphere | place: USA: Tennessee... | reverse complement strand
GATTTATAGATAAAATGTCGAAGAAATTGAGCATTGGCGATCGGGTCGATTACTTTGGTGCAGGTGACCTTGCCGCGTTGATTTCTGGATGCTCTGGAATTGTCACTGTCAACTCTACTGCAGCCCTTCATGGGATTTCTGATGGAATTCCGGCCAAAGTGCTTGGAACGGCGATTTACGACGTCGCCGGTATGACGGATCAAAAGAAGCTGGACCAATTTTGGCAAGACCCTCAAAAACCAAATAAGGAATTGGCGGCAGCGTTCTATCGTTTGTTGGCAGCTTCAATCCAGGTTCGAGGCAATCTCTCTTCAAAAGCAGGTTCTTCGGCGGCAGCTGAAGGCATCGCAGTGCGAATACTCGATGGAACCGTAAACTCTCCGGGCGGGGACAGCGGTCATGCCCCCCGGAAAAAGCCTGAGAAACATTCACCCCGATTGTACCTCGAAGCCTGAGGTGGGAACAGGTGGAGGTTATCAATCTCTCTCTGTCGGCCTGTCTCGCGTTGTTGCAGAACTAATCTGGTTACGATCGCGCGTGGGCTGGATCCTCAGACCTGCGCGGGCAGGCGCAAGGTGAACGGGCAACTCCAAACCTGGCGTCGAATGCCTCTTTTCGTAGCCTGGATTGATCGAAGGATCTTCAAATGTATCAGTGCCGTGCAATAGGCGCAGGTTTTCTTTTTCCTGTTCGAAACGGCGTTTCTTGTCTCCAACGAGATCTGACCCACGAGAGGCTGACTCATGATGGTACATGCACGCAAACGGCGTCCATACAATCCTGAAGCCCGCCTTATGGGCCCTGATGCAATAGTCAACATCGTTATATGCGACGGCGAAATTCTCTTCGTCCCAAGAACCAACTATCTCCTTACAATCCCCGGATATCAACATTGCAGCGCCAGTCACACACGTTACCGAGTTTCGCAAATGCAGTCGATTCATTGGCCCTCCGAAATTGGCTGGCTTGTTGAGATACCAGTGCCCAGCTAATCCGCCAAAACCAACAATCACACCAGCATGTTGAATTTTCTTATTAGGATATAGAAGCTTGGCGCCGACAATCCCCGTGGCGTCAAATTTCAGGCACGAGACCATTTCTTTCAGCCAACCTGCATCGATAACTTCAATATCGTTATTGAGTATCAGGAAGTGTTCGCCGGAGGCCTTTTCCATCCCGCGATTTATCGCCCGGGCGAAATTAAAAGCCTCTTCGGCTATGGTGACTGAGAAGTTCTTTTTTGATTCCGTGTAGCTTCGATATAGTTCCAGAACGCGTCGATCAGTGGTTCCATTGTCAATGACAATGACCTCTAGGTTTTGGTAATCTGTGTCCTCAAACAGTCCTTTGAGGACAGTGCTTATGAGGTCGAAACTATCTCTACTAGGGATGATGATCGAAATTTTTGGCCAGTCGAGTCCTTTGGGAAGAGAAAACTCCACGCGGTGGAGGGTTTCGGTTAGGGCCGGCACCACTTTGATCACCTGGCCTTCGCGCTGAAATCTCTCTGAAAGTGCAAGACGCGCGGCTTCAGTCGCTTTATCCATAAAACGGCGGGAGTAGGTCTGGCCGGTCCGGCGCCACCAATAGGCAGGATAGGGGATATGGATAACATGCTGCTCTGGAATCCCCTCAAGATAACGCAACAGAAGATCATAATCCTGCGACCCATCGAAAGCCGTTCTGAGATATCCAATCCTACGTAAACGATCATGACGATAAACCGAGAAATGGTTGATGTAATTCACGCCCGTCAGCAGGACCGGGTCGAAGGCAGGCTTCAGCATTAATCCATCAGGAACAAGGCGATCATTGACGACAACCTCATCCGTATAGAGGAATTGGCATTGAGGGTTTGCAACGATCGTCGCAGCAATCATCTTCAACGCATGCGGAGCGATAAGGTCATCATGGTCGAGCAACGTCACCCACGTACCTGAAGCCAGAGCGAGGCCCTCGTTCGTCGCGTTGGCGATACCTCTATTCACGCCACTACGAGCAATCTTGATGGTATTACGCTTGGCCAATACCTCATAAAAGCGCAACGTCTCTTCTGAGGTCGAGGCGTCGTCACTGAGAATCAGTTCGACGCCCTCTGTGTGCTGCCTCTCGAATGACTTCACGAGATCGTCGAGGTAGCGCTTCGGGGCATTATAAACCGGGACTACAATACTGAGCCATACATTGTCATTTGGCTCAGGGCGAGCAACGTGTAGTTTTTGCGCCAGTCCATACTGTGTATCGATAAATTCTAGGACCTGTGATCTAGCATGTCGGAGGCGAGGCGATGGCAGCTTGAGCCGAAACCGCGGCAGTCGGCCGATATCCCAGCGTTTCGCGCTCTGCATATCGGCTTCCATTCTGAGCTTGATCACATGTTCTGCGCTATCCCAGTTTGGAAAGGCCTCTATCTGGAAGGAGAACTCCCCAGGTTGAGCCGATGGATCTATCCGCAGGGACTTCACTAAACCCAAACGTCCAACATCTGCGGTTACAATGAAACTATGGCCGGGTTCGTGCTGCACTGTATCGCGCTCTCGGTAACCGTGCCCCCTGTTCAGGTAGACTTTTGGCTCGATCATCTCTCCATCCGTTGTACGGAGAAACGCGACCAGTATTGGCTTTCGAAGGGTGTTGAAGCGGATATCAAAAAATGGGTCGTCGCCGGTGCTTTCCCACCGGTTGGGATCGAGAAGATTGATTGAAATAAGATCTCTGCTGGAGCGAATTCGCAATGTCATATCTATTATCCTTCCAGCATTTTCATTCTCAGCACCCTTTCCAGAAAGAGGCCGGAACACAAAGATATTGCACCAAAACCAATGATATAGTTCCTGTCTAGCCATTTGTCGCTGTACCCCGGGTAATAGGCAAGACGCATCCATTCCACTGCATGGAAGGCCGGGTTCCAGGACAGAATGTAAGCAATGCGCTCGGGAAGAGCAGCAGAAACAAAAAGGGTGCCAGATGAGATGTAGACAACGATCATAGTCAGCGCATAGATCGTTACGAAAAAGGGCGCGAACATTGCGATTACACCGGCAAGGAAACCGACACCGACTGCTAGCAGAATAATTGCAAGATAGGCATATACCGCCTCGAAAGGATCTGCCGGAAAGGGATTGTCGCCAAGTGCGAGCAAAATCATAAACATAAAAAATAAGGTCAGAGCTGCGGCCACGACTTCCAGAAAAGCGCGCGCCATCATAATGTCGACTACCGTAACAACGGGAAACGACAGCATAGTGCGGTTCATGATCAGCGACAGCGACATGAATCGCGAAACGTACATGAACGCCAGCGTCGGGATTAATCCTGTCGCAAAAAATACGTTCAGGCTGTCACCATACGGCGCTTTACGGCCCATTACCGTGTAGATAGTTAGCAGAATAAGCATATGAGCGAGAGGCCACAGGGAGACGAGCAAAAACCCTAGCCCGTGATTGAAAAAGCGGCTGCGCATATCCCGCAGGATGACAGCTGTCATCACATTTTTTTTCTCGGAAAGTGCATTGAGGATGCTCGTTCGCTCAATAGTATTATGCCCTGTCATTCAGGTGTCCTGGGATCTCTGCTCATTCCGGTGGAACGGGAGCTGGCTTTGAGTTTTCGCGAGATGGGCCATAATCGAAGCTTCGGTGGCATTTCTGGCCTTGCGTCGCAGCTCGCTGTTCCTCGCAAGGTTGAGAATTGTTTCTAGCCAAATTCTTGGGTTGTTCTCAATCAATATCTCGCCAGCGGATTCGGCCTCACCGTAGACTTGTCCATTAGAAAAAATTGCCGCGGCGCCCATGCGAGCGCAATCGAAACGTTTCGTGCCGGATCTGACATTGTTCATTCTGCTCTGTAAGAGAGGAACCAGCAGAATATCAATATGCTGTTGTTTCGTCTCAGACAGGTACTGGTTCCAACTCCTGTGAGATTTTACGGTCAAGCGCCGTGGGGGAAGTCTTGCACTGATCCATAATCGTTCCAGCCGATGCGATGACGCCGTTACCTCGAATGACAGGTTAGGACACAGCGCCAGAGCATCTCGCACAATTGGGACCAGAAATTCATGTTCCAGATCGTGGTTGCCCGTTGAATGAAACGCCATTTTCACCTCTTTCCCATCGTCTCCGGGTGGCGAAGGTGTGTAGGTGTCAGCGGGTGGGAAGGGTGGAAGAACAACGGGTTGACGCGCGTCGTCCCTCTTCAATCTGTCAGCGAGGCGGGGAGTCGAGACCCATATATCAGACAGGATATTGTTTAGGACAGGGATGGGCACAAGCCCGATCGCAGCCAAGTACGCCTTGTACCCGAGCGTTCCTTCCTTGTCGACGACAGTTGCGGCAATATCGTCATCGATCATGAGACTGGTCCCTGCGAAACTTTTTCGATGCCTGTACATCCAAAGTAACTGTCGAGGTCTGATATATCGACAAACGATCACAAAAAGGCCGTCAGGATCGACGTCACCGAGGAACTCGTCGAGATTGCGTATTTCTGCGGGAATGGGCGTTCGTTTGAGCCTCTCTTCAAGATAGTAACTGAAGGTAGGGTTTGGCCCATTGCGAAGCACCAGCAGGCGCCGGATTGATATTTGATTGTTGATCAGGCCCACTCTTGCCGTCGGTTTCGGCAATGCAGCATAAAGGCGTTGTCGTATTGAGCTGTCAGCCATAGGACTTCATTGCATCAGACGGCTGCGGGCAAAGTAAAGCAAACTGGTCGCTGTAGCCCAGGTGATCAAGCTAGCAATGACGGTCAGGCTTATCCAGAGAAGACGCTTAGGATAGTTCGCTTCATCCGGAACACGCGGTGCGAGAAAACTGTCAAGATAGAGAAGCTGTTGCTTGCTGATAAAACGGACCTGCTCAAGTGTCCTGACACTGGACGAGAACTGTTGTTCGGCAAGGTTTTGGGCCAACTCAAGCTGTGAAAGGTCCTGTGATACGTCTGCTAGATTACGCTCACTCCCGATGCCGGCGAGTTGCGCATTGAGATCGGAGAGCTGCTGTTCCTTGCTGCTGATTTCGCGTTTCAGCACGCGCATTTGCGGCGAGTCAGCTGAGACAACCGCAATCCGCGAATTGTATTGCTGTTGAAGATTCAGCCGTTCATTCTCGATCGTACCAATCAAAGTCGAAATAATCTGGGAGCTATTACTGACGCTCAAAACGCCTTCTCTATTGCGGGTCGAGGCGACTGTTTCGCGAGCCTTTTGAAGCTGTTGCTTTGCGTTTTCGAGGCTTGTCTCGGCGGTTGCAATGACATCTTTCCAGATGCGATCGTTGACTTGGTTCACAATGACTTCGGACGCTTTAACGATCTCGCTTACTAGAACAGCAGCGTCCCGGGCAGCAAATGCCCTGGCCTTTACCGTGACAATCCCGCTTGATGCATTGACGGTCGCTGTGACCATATCCGCCCAGTAATCCCTCGTCTCCTCAGCAGTTGCATCACCGGGGAGGCGAGCCCACCAGTCAATGTCGGCACTACCAAAAAGCTTCTGCAGGTCAATGTTGCGATCACGCAACATATCGATCATTTCGTGGCTGTTGATGAAGTTAGTTACAATTTGAGTGTCCTGGACGATTTTTGCAGAAGGAACACCGGTTACTCGCGCAATTTGGTCTCTGCCGAGGGCCGGTGTCGAGGAACGGACAGTAAAACGAGTTTCCGATTCATATTGATCGGAAGCAAAGATGCCATAATAAAGCAATGCGGTTACGTTCGGAATGGCAAAAAGAAGGACGGCAAATAAGAGCACGGTCGCTGTGAAAAGTCGGTCACTCAGCCTAGGCCGAAGGCCGACTGCCTTAAAAAGGCTGCTTCTTGAAGAGGTTGAAAAGCGGAGTTTACGCGCTGACGAAGTCAGACGCTGCGAAATAACTCTACTGGCCTCAAGCCCGCTCACCGGTCCATTGCTGCTTTCATTCTGCGGCGCCAAATAAGCCTCCATAATGTATCGCGTCGCGATAGATAGCTATCTGTTGAGGCGGTAATAGGCTTCGATTCCAAGCTCAACGTCATCGTAATACATCATTCGGCCATCCACGAGCAAAAAAGCTTTTTCGCAATAAGCCTTTATCGTCTCCATACCGTGAGAAATCATGATGATGTCAGAATTCCTACGCCTGCTGTCAAATGCCTCCTTGCAACGTTTTTGGAAGCGTGCGTCGCCAACGGCCGTGACTTCGTCGACAAGATAACATTCGAACTCGATGGCCATGGAAAGACCAAAGGCAAGACGAGCACCCATGCCAGATGAATAGGTCCGAACAGGCGCGTTGATATAGTCACCCAGTTCTGCAAATTCTTCTACGAACCTTGAGACGCGTTCGGGATTTTCACCATATGCCCTGGCGACGAAATTGAGGTTCTCTTTGCCGGTCATTGCAGAGTTGAAACCGCCGGCAAAGCCGAGCGGCCAGGAGACGCGAACGTTTTTGCTGATACGACCAGAGTTCGGCAGTATTGTTCCTGCTATCATGCGCATGGTTGTTGATTTGCCAGCACCATTGACGCCGAGGATTCCATAGGAATAACCGCGTTCGAATTCGAGGCTCACCCGATCGAGAATTACTTTCTTGTGGCTTTGGGTTTTGAAGTGTTTCGAAACATTCTGAAAACGGATCATTTTGTTCTAGAGCCTGTGATCTTCAACCGACGCCCAGGCAAGCGCGAGTATGGTCCAGGCTGTTAGCAATCCAAGCATAATCAGAACAGGCGAAAGGAAGCGACGCGGATAGAGCGCCTCTTCTGGCAAGGCCGGATTGACGAACACCGTGAGATAAAGTGCCTTCCGAAGAGCCGCGGCAAATGCCTGATCATAGTTTCGTCTCGCGGCTTCATAGAGCTTCTCCGCCACCACGCGATTTGTCTCAACTACCGAAAAATTCGATATGACATTGGCGAGCGAAGCGTCGGCCCCGCCCGTAATCTGTGCACGGATACCATCGATCTGCTGATTGATGCTTTCAAGGCCAATGCTCAGTTGTCGATAGCGCGGAGAATCCGTATTTTTAGCTTGGCGCAGCACAAAAATTTGGCTTTCCATTTCGAGCTTTCTGCCTAACAGCCCAGTGAGCAAAGTACCTTTCTGTTGAGCCTGTTCGGTCGGATTCAGAAGACCGCTACCTTGTTGGAACCGGTTCAGGTTACCAAGTGCCGCTTGGTACAAGCGATCCGTTCGTTCTACTTCGTCGCGAAAACTCGACATCATATCTTCGCGCGCGCGAACCGTCAGTTCATTGACGAGCTTTTCGCTTTCTTCGAGGATAGCTTTGGCAAGGTTCACAGAATCCTCGGGTGTAAAGGTCTGAACCTTTAAGATGATAATTCCGGAGGGTCCGTCGATGTAGGCTACTACGTGTTTCATCCAATATTTCAGGAAGTCTTCATGAGAGCCACGCTTGTCGAACCGCGCCAAAAAATCCGCGTCATCTCGCTGAAAAATAGCCCGATAGTCAATTTTGCCGTCCAGGCGTCGTAAAATTTCAGCCGAGTGGATAAAACTCGTCACAACATACGCGTCCTGGGAGGACGACTGCATGCTCATGATCCCGGTATCGACCCTTTCACTTGAACCATCATCTGCCAAGGATCGCACGGCGAAGCGGGCCTCCGATGTATATTGATCGGACGCAATCAAGATGAAATATATCAGCGATGCCAAGAACGGAATTAGAACAAGCAGCACAAATGTAATAAGACCCCATGGCGTCTTGCCGCCATGTTGGAGCTCGGGTTCGTTTGCGGTCTCGATCTCGATCTGGGGCGGAGCCTTCGTGAGTAGACGCCTTCTTCCCGACTCATAGAGACGAAGCCACCCCGTCGTTTTTGGTGTCTCTTGAAGTTCGAGCGGAATTTGATCGGTTTGCGCTTTGGTTTTCGCGGACTTCGTAATCGTATCGGTCATCCCTGCACCTTAACATCGGGCGCAACAGCTTGGCGCACATAGTGGTCGAAGATGAGATCTTCTTCCAGCATCGTCTCAGCAACAGGTATTTGGCGTAACCTCAAGGCCAAATCTTTGAGGATAGAGTGCTTGCTGACCACAGGGACGTCAATGGGAGGTACAGAAAGAAGCTCTCCCACGCCTTGTTGGAAATGAACGCTGTTGTCTCCATGACCAACAACGGTAAAGCGGGCAAGTGCGCCGATCGCTGGCGCAATATCTTTACGTGTTATTCTTTGCTCGGGATATGTACAGACGAATTGCTGTGTGATGGGTGAAATCAGCACCCGTCGGACCTTATCCGGTGCCTTCTGTAGCGCACGTTTCAATGCCCGGTCATCCGCTAAGTTAATTTCAGAAAAGTATTCAGCAGCCGGGGATAAGATCAGTCGATCACGATCTCCAAGGAAATTTGGCATGCTTCTGGTGAGGCGATTGAGGGTAAAGAGGCGGCAAGCCATCTCGTAGTACGGGTCGGGAATATCGGCGATAGCCTGGAATCCCCTGTCAAGGAAGTCTTCGTAGTTGCGCAGCAGAATCCTGCCGCTGATATAGACCGACGACCCTGCATTGAGGTGAAATGCCTGCATTGTCGTTTCGTGACCAAAACGTTCTACGCCTGAAATAGCGTACTGAAAACTTTCTTCACAAAAAGCGTCGAACTTCATCATCGGCAAAATGCTAAGCTCAAGACGCAAAATCTTGTGTTGAACCGGATTATCGATCGGCGAACGACGATAGATCAGGAGGCCCGTTTTTGAATCTCGAATAGATAGTCTCCGCTGCTTGGCGAGATCCAAAATTCGGGTTGCATCAATCCGGAACCCAACCATCCCGGTCGCATGGCGACCTGATTGCACGACAGCTGGTTTCGGTTGGTCACACGCAATTGCCACGTCTCTGCCATCGTCCATAGTGACGAAGATCGTAGCTTCTTCAGAAAAGCCGTCGGGGATCAAGTACCCCTCTATGACGCTCCCATGATCATATTCGACGTTGAACAGCAATCGTCCGAGTCCGCTCTTACACCTAAAGTCACCACCCTAGACTTAACTATCGTCTGGCGAATACCGAAAAGCATGGGCCACCAGGATGATTGTTGTCTATGGCCTGAATTTCAATTTTCGAATACCCCAAACGCTCGAGCAGCGATATTATTTCACTTCTTTCTAGCCAAAAATGGCGATCCTTCATGCCCCCGCAGAATGAGGCGTTCTGGTCCGCGTTCTGATAGCTCCTCTCGTGGTAGTGGAGTTCCATACCAGCCACCGAGCGGAGTTCGATCTTGCCGCTGAATGGACGCCTACGGACATCCGAAGGTGGCATAGCACTTTCATCGAAGAAATGAGTCCATATGAACAATGCATTGGCACGTTTGGAAAGTAGATGAAGAAACTCTCCCGGATCTGGCATGTGATAAAGGACGCCGGAGGCAAGAGCAAAATCGTATGTCTTTTGAGTGCTCTGGAGCCATTTCTGGATATCGCCCAGATAAAACGAAGCCTTATCAAGCTTCAGGATTTCCTTAGTTACAAGACACCGCAAAAAACATGATTGATTGGCTTCTATAGCGTCGATGTTGGCGGGCCGTTGTTTGTTGAGAATGAACGTGTGCATTGCTTCGAGAGGGCCGACCTCGAGGACCTCGGCCCCTTCGAGCGATCCGTAGGCATTTAGCGCGGACAATATCCGTCCATCCTGAAATAGCGGAACATTGCCTGCCTGCAGCCCCGGAACCGGAAAGGAGGAGCTCCAGCCCGGTATCGCATCAATAGCATTTTGGTGACTAGGTTGCCGCATCTCAAATTGCGCGAAGACCCCGGCGTTTACTTTGTCTTCGTTGGCTGAACCAGCGTTGTGGGTCGCAGTGTTCGAGACCCAAGATGAAAGTCGGCTAAGAAGCGATAGAAAACTCGCCGACATATTAGGAAAGACTTTCATCAAATTCCTGTCTGTTTAGAAACTAAGCATTGTTCGGTCGTGGTGGGATGCCGCAAATAGAGAAGTCACATCCATCAACGCAACTGGGGATATCATCCAACAGCGCTGTCAATCAATCGTCTTCTGGCAGAATC
>Ga0075368_10000737_pt1 | contig 10030 bp, 8 predicted proteins | sample EndMethybrTD3033_FD_71518 | JGI IMG/M metagenome (GOLD analysis project Ga0075368, IMG submission 71518) | Populus endosphere microbial communities from Tennessee, USA - Endosphere MetaG P. TD hybrid TD303-3 | ecosystem: Host-associated > Plants > Roots > Endosphere | place: USA: Tennessee... | reverse complement strand
TTTCGTCTGGGTCCGGGGCCTCGAAGGCCCCGAGCCGCAGAAATGGACGGCGATGGATTTCGGCATCGGTGACTGGAAGCGGCCGCTCGTGCTGGCCTATCTGGAGCTGCCGGAAGGCGAACGGCACCTGCCGTTGTCGGCGCTGGCGCGGCGCTATCCGCCGCCGCGGGTGGAGACATTGTAGGCTGCGGAGTGGGTTAGCGTCAGCGTAACCCACTACTGTCTGTCTCCGCGAAAGCAAAAGAGGTGGGTTACGCTCCCAGCTTCCGCTCTTCGAGCTTCGGCAGGTTGCTAACCCACTCTACGAAGAGCGATCCTCACTTCCCCCTCGCCGCCGTCGGCGTCAGCCCGAACCGCCTGCGGAAGCAGCGGTTGAAATAAGAGAGGTCGTTGAAGCCGCAGGCAAACGCGATGTCGCTGATGCGGCCCTCGCGGTGGGCGAGGAGGTCGGCGGCCTTGCGCAGGCGCAGTTCGTTGAGGCGCGTGGTAAAGCTCGCGCCGGCTTCGAACAGCAGCTCGTTGACGTAGCGTTCGGAGAGACCGGCGGCGGCGGCAAGCTTTTGTGCGGAAAAATCCGGTTCGTGGAAGCGCGTTTCCAGAATCGGCAGCACGGCCTTGAGCCGCACGGCGCGCAGGCCCCGGCGGCGGGCCGCGGCTGCAATATCGCTGCGGGCGCCGAGACCGATCGCGGCGAGATCGAGCAAATGGGCGGCGATCGCCATGCCGGCCTCGTCGGCGGCGGCGGGATGGCGCAGCAGGAGATCGCTGTAGTCCATCGCCAGCGACAGCGCGCCGCCGGGCTCGAGCTCGCAGCCGACGAGATCGTCGGCATCGGGCACCATCGCCCGCAGCGTATCGACCGGCAGATGCACATTGGTGAAGCGCTTGTGGCTCGCGCCGTCAGCGGCGAAGAACGGCTCGTCCAGCTTGAGCAGCACCATCGATCCCGGCCGCATGGTGAACTCGCGGCCGCGATGGACCACCTGCGAAGAAAGATCTCCGGTATTGCGCGCGAGGCAAAAACGGTCGTCGCCGGTCTCGATCACCTGGCGCTTCTCCCGCCGCACCGTGACGAAGCTGCCGTCGCAACGCCCAAGCATGGTGGTGCCGATGTGGATCGAGTTCATCGTGGCGCGAAACGGCACGTCGGATGCCGGATCCAGCTCGCCGGTGTTGGAGAAATGCTCGAACAATTCGGCGAAGCGAATGAAGCGCTGCCGGTCGGACAGGCCCTGCGGGAGCATGTCGGTGGAGAGCGCTTTCCTGATGACGGACATCGAAAGGACTTCCAACAAAGACTTTTTCGAAAAACGTCGTGCGTGAAACCGGCCGAACCTCGCAGGCAGGAAATGACCCCGTGCTGAAGGCCGCCGCCCGCAGGCTATCAGCACGCCAACGTGAATCAAGCTGCGCCGGTCAGTCCAAGCCGTGACGTCGCCGGCGCCGGACAGTCCAAGACGGTCCGCATCGGCGGGCCCTATTCAGGCGGCGGTTGCGGCATCCGCCACACAGGGGGCTGCATCCGGGCAACCGGGCGGGCCCAGCCTGACGCCCGCTGGAGGAGACAACGACATGCGAACCTCTCTACCCCGCAGCTTCGTGCTCGGCGGCGTCATCGCGACCAGCCTCTGCATCGGTTACGCGCTGGGCGCGCAGCCGCACATGGACGAAGCCATCGCGATCCTGCAATCGGCCCGCGCCGAGCTCGGCAAGGCCGAGCCGAACAAGGGCGGCCATCGCGAGAAGGCCATCGGGCTGATCGACCAGGCGATAGCCGAAGTGCGCGCCGGCATCGCATTCGCCGCCGGCCATTGAAGCAACGGCACCCGGGAGGACAAGACATGATGCGCACCCTGTTTGCCGCAGCCGTCGCGCTCGGCACGATCACGGGCGTTGCCCAGGCCATGCCGCTCGCGCCGCTCGGCGCGAGCGCGAATGGCGACGTCATCGCCGTCACCGGCGGCTGCGGCCCCGGCTGGCATCGCGGCCCCTACGGCGGCTGCCTGCGAAACTACGCCAACCCCGCCGCGCACGCCTGCCCACGCGGCTTCCATATCGGGCCCGGTGGCCGCTGCCGCGGCAATGGCAGGTAGAGGCTGAACGCTCCGCCTCTCCCCGTTCGTCGGGAGAGGCGTCTGCGGACATCGCTTGCGTTCGCCGTCCGGCACGCCGACCAGCACAACCAAATGCTTTTCGCGACCGTCATTCCGCGGCGTCCGACCGCAGCGAGAGTGCAGGTTCCCGCTTGCTACCTCAGCGGGATTGTGTGCAGAATACACCTTATTTTCTGACGCAATCATTGATTGAATCCGGGGAGCACTGCGCGGCCCGGGCCTGAAGCGCTCCTCGCGAAATTGCCGGAGAAGCCCATGCCACATCATGATGGCGAGCGGAACGCCGATATTGCCGGCCCGGAACACCCACATAGCGACATGAAGGCCGGCGGGACGGCCGGCTCTGCCTCCTCCAAACGCAAGCTGGTGCTGTTCGCCGATGGCACGGGCAACGCGTTCACCAGCCAGGAATCCAGCGTCTGGCGTCTCTACGAGGCGCTCGATCACACCCAGCCGGATCAGATCTCGCACTACATCAAGGGTGTCGGCACCGCCGGCTGGGCGCCGCTCGCCGCGCTCGACGGCGCCACCGGCATCGGCGTGCCCAGCAACGTCCGCAAGCTCTATCGCTTCCTGTGCTGGAACTGGCGCGAGGGCGACGAGATCTACATCTTCGGCTTCAGCCGCGGCGCGTTCACCGCGCGTACGCTGGCGTCCATGGTCGCGAGCCAGGGTCTCGTGCCGGCGGAGATCGAAGGCACGCCGGTGTCGCACGAGGAGATGGAGCGCAACGCCATGGCCGCGTGGCGGGAATACCGCCGCGACACCGTGCCATTGAAGAAGAGCCTGCCGACGATCTGGATCGCGCGCTTCATCCGCGATCTCCTGCTCTATCTCTATCATTCGATCTGCGGGCACCGTTCCTACGCCGATGTCCGGGCGGCGATGAACGGTCGCGAGAACGTCGACATCGAATTCATGGGACTGTTCGACACGGTCGAGGCCTTCGGCGTCCCGATCGAGGAGCTGCGCGTCGCGATCGACTGGGCGATCTGGCCGATCTCGTTTCGCAATCACCGGCCCTCGCGCAAGGTGAAGCACATCTGTCATGCGCTGGCGCTGGACGACGAGCGCACCACCTTCCATCCGCTGCGGATCGACCAGAGCCACCTGGCGGCCGACCAGACGGTCAAGGAGGTGTGGTTCGCGGGCGTGCATTCCGACATCGGCGGCGGCTATCCGGACTCCACGCTGTCCTTCGTGCCGCTGGTCTGGATGACCGATCAGCTCGACGGCAGGCTCCGTTTCCAGGACGGCGAGATCGAGCACTTCAGGGAATACCAATCGGCGATCGGACCGAAGCACGATTCGCGCAGCGGCGCCGCCGTGCTCTACCGTTACGGACCACGCCCGGTCCTCGCCGGTGAAGTCAATGGCGGGCTGCCGGTGGTGCACTTCGCCGTCATCGAACGCATGCTGTTCGGCTGCGACGACTACGCGCCGATCATGCTGCCGGCGGACGCGCTGGTGCTGATGCCGGACGGCAGCAAGCTGAACCTCATCGAGGACGGTACCCGCGAGGCGATGAAGCAGGCCTATGTCGCGAAAGCCAAGGGCCCGCGGCGCGAGAAGGAGGCCGAGGACTTCACGCGCATGAACACGCCCAGCGCCGAAATGGCCAGGCTCACGCGCGACACCGTGTGGTGGCGGCGCGTCGCCTATTTCTCGCTGCTGGTCATGGTCGGCGTGATCGCGATCTGGCCGTGGATCGCCCGCAGCCTGATCGGGGTGTCGAAGGACCACGGCCTGCAAGGCACGGTGGTGCTGCACGTCATCGCCACCATCGACTGGCTCGTTGGCGGCGTGCTGGGTCCGCTCGCCAATCTGGTCAGGAACGTCCTGCCATCCTATGCGGCGCCGTGGCTCGACATCACGCTGTATTACCCGTTCGTCACCTCGATCGTCCTGGCCATCACGTACCTGATCTGGCGCAGGAACTCGGTGCTGCGCGACACCATCCAGGAACGCGCGCGGCTGGCCTGGAGCAGGCCACGTCGCATGGCAAGCCGGCAGAATGTCGATGAGCCCGGCAAGCTGCTCCGCTTCGCCCGGTGGATGCGGCTGAATGCGGGGCCGGCCCGCTGGATTTTCGCCAGGTTCGTGCTGCCCGGCGCCTTCCTGTTCATCATCTTCTATTCCGCTCTGCTGATTGGAGCGACCAGCGTCTTCACGGCGCGCGTTGCGACCGGCAATATCTGCACGACGCCCGGGCCGGAAGCAGGGACGCCCGTGCCCGACGAGCCGGTCGATGCGCGCGGCCGTTTCGCGACGGAGGAATTTTGCTGGTGGAGCGGCCTCGCGGTCGAGAAGGGCCGCAAATACCGCGTCTGGGTCGAGATCGAGGATCCCTGGTTCGACCGCACCATCATGAGCGGCACAAACGGCTTCACGACCTATTTCACGCCTCACTACCTCGCCCTGCCGACGCTCCGTCAGTTCGGCGCCGCCTGGTTTCAGCCCGTGGTACGCGTCGGCACGAAGGGAATGAGCGACATTCCGCTGCAGGCCGTCAACGTCATGCCGGCCGACGAATTGCCGCGCCGGATGAATCCGACCATTCCGTTCGAGGACGATGCGGACAAGCGCAAGGGCAGGTATCCGACCCAGCTCGACAAGACGAAGGAGTTCGAGGCACTTCCCGACAACAATCCGCTCAAACTCGCTGTCGGCAAGCTCGGACCTTTCGAGCCGGTGCCGAAGGATGCCACGGCGCGCACGATCTGGGAGAACCAGAAACTGTCGGGACGGCTGGTGGCGGAATTCGTCGCGCCCGACGCCGGCGATCTGTTCTTCTACGTCAACGACGCCGTGCAGATTTACCCAACACTGCTGCCGGAACCGTTGCGGCCGGCGAAGCTCGACGCGGTCCAGGGGCCCTATGAGCAGTTCTACAAGAACAATGCCGGCACGGCGCGTATCATCGTGCAGCGACTGCCGAGCCCGCCCATGCCGACGGATAAACCGGCCGCGACGAAGCAGTAGGCACCCGCGTCCCGGATGCCGCGTCATCGCCGCCCCCATGATTATGGGTGTCGCGGCGTCCGCGCCGCGGTTAAGCTGACCTCGCGCCGCGGGGGACACGCGGTGCGGGACGATGGACATGAGCGAACAGGGCGAGACGGGTGAAGCCATCACCATCCTCCTCGTCGAGGATGACGCGCCGACCTGCTGGCGGCTCCAGGATGCACTGGTCAAGGCCGGCTACGAGGTGCGCAGCGCCGGCACGCTGGGAGAGGCCCGATCGGCACTGGGCGAGGCGACACCGCGCGTGCTGCTCACCGATCTCAGGCTTCCCGACGGCCACGGCGTCGAGCTGATCCGCGAGGTCCGGCAGCGCTTTCCCGATACCGAGATCATGGTGATCTCGGCGCTCGGCGACGAGGAGAGCGTGATCTCCGCGATCACGGTCGGCGCCACCGGCTACCTCCTCAAGGACGCCTTCCCCACCGATATCGCCACCACCGTGCGCGATCTGGTCGCCGGCCATTCGCCGATCTCGGCCTCGATCGCCCGCTTCATCGTGCGGCGAACGCAAAATTCGGCGGAGCCGCCGCCGGGCCCCGCACTCAACACCGCAAGGCTGACCCCGCGCGAGATCGACATCCTCTGGGGCATCGCCAAGGGTTTCAGCTATGCCGAGATCGCGAGCCATCTCGGCCTGTCCAGGCAGACCGTGCCCGGGCACATCAAGAACATCTATCGCAAGCTCGAGGTCCACACGCGCAGCGAAGCGGTGTTCGAGGCGGTGCAGCAGGGCCTGATCAAGCTGTGAGCGAGATCGCGGCGAAGGCAACGATCAAACCCGCGCGGCGCCGGCTGCTGGCCGCGCGCCTCGTGCCCTACCTGCTGCTGCAGGCGTTGATCGTGATCGCCACCATCCTCGGGCTGCGGCTACTCCAGCCGAGCGACCCCGACGATTTTGCCTTGAGCGGATTTTCGCTGCGGGAGGACGGCGCGACGCATCCCGTGACGCTGCCGCATTTCACCTCGTCGCGTTACTCGCTGGCCGATCCCCCGCTCTACACCGGCGCCTTCACCTTCCGCCGCGGCGATGCGGCGTCGGGATGGTCGGTGTTCCTGCCGCGCTTCAGCAATGCGGTGGAGGTCGCCGTCAACGGCGTCGTGGTGCTCGATTCGCGGCGTGATGCCAACGCCAACCGGCCGGACCGCAACACGCCGCAGATCGCGCTCATCCCCGCTTCGCTGCTGCGCGACGGCAGCAACGAGCTCACGGTGCGGCTGTTCGTATGGGGGCCACTGAAGGGTTTTCTCGACACCGTCTATGTCGGCCCCGATGCAGCCTTGCGTCCCGCCTATGAGACGCGCACGCTGCTGTTCGTCACGCTGCCGGTGGTGTTCTCGGCGTGGCAGTCCATCCTCGCCGTCATCCTCGCGATCATGTGGCTGATGCGGCGCCGCGAGCCGGTCTACGGCGTGCTGGCGGTGGCGATGGTGCTCGGCGTGGTGCAGGCGTTCGTACCGCCGCCGGTGCCCCCGGCCACCACGTCGCGGCTTGCCTCGGTGCTGCTGGCATCGGCGCCGACCGAGAGCGCGCTGATCGTCGTGTTCGGCGTGCTGTTCTTCGGCTGGCGCTGGCCGCGCTACGGCACGCTGCTGTTCGCGCCGGGCATCGTCGTGTTCGTGGTCGGGCTGATCGCCGGGCCGCCGCTGCCGCGCATTCTGTTTCTCCTGCTTGGCATCCCCACGGTCGGGGTCTGCCTGGTCCTGATGGCCTGCGTCACCGCGGCCGCGGTGGTGCGGCGGCAGGATGCCGCGAGCTTCACGCTCGGCTGCGCGGTGAGCATCGTGCTGACCTGCTGGGTCCACGACATGCTGTCGGTGTCCGAGATCGTCACCAACGAACGCATCTTCGTCTCGCGCCTGTCCTATTCGGCGATGCTGGTCGCGATCGGCGCCGGGCTGACCTGGCGCTTCGCCCGCGCGCTGAACCAGGTCGACAGCTTCGCCGGCCAGCTCGTGACGCGCGTGCGCGAGGCCGAGGAGCGGCTGAAGGCAAGCTTTGCCCGCGAGGAGGCGCGCGCCCGTGCCGCCGCGCTCGCCAACGAGCGCACGCGGCTGATGCGCGACCTGCATGACGGCCTCGGCGGCCAGCTCGTCAGCATCGTCGCGCTGTCCGAGCGCGGCCATGAGGGCGCACCGATCACGGACGCCGCCCGCGCGGCGCTGAAGGATCTCCGTCTCGTCATCGACTCCATGGACGACATCGGCGGCGACCTCATGCTCGCGCTCGGCTCCTGGCGCGAGCGCGCGGCGATGCAATTGCGACCGCACGACATCGCACTCGACTGGCGCGTGGCGACGCCGCAGGGCCTGCCGCTGCATCCCGAGCTGAGACCATGGCACGTGATCCAGATCGTGCGCATCCTCGACGAGGCCGTGACCAATGCGGTCAAGCACGCGCACGCCGGCAATATCGCGGTCACGATCGAGACGCTTGACGCGGACCAGGTGCCGTACGGCGTGATCAGCGTGACCGACGACGGCCGTGGTTTTGCGCTGGCGGGCGATTGCGCGGCCGCGGGCGCGAGCCAGACCGCACGGGGCCTGCGCAACATGAGAAGCCGCGCTGCGCGCTGCGGCGCGGTGCTCGATCTGAGCTCGGATGCCTCGGGCACGCGGGTACGGCTGCAATTGCCGCAGATCTTTCCCGACAGCGACGCCGCTGCCAGCTGAAAAGCCCCCCTCCCCGAACGTGTGGGACGCACGGAGAGAGGGAACGGGCCGGATGGTTTTCATGCGGAGGACGGGGGGGTGTTCGTCCGCAAGTCATCCCTTCGCCCGAAGCGATGCAATCAACTCAATCGAACGAGATCGTCAGCGGATGCCGACGCGATTGACCGGACCGCCGCGATTCATCGGCGTGCCGGCACGTACGCCGACACCGGGCGCACCGAGGCCGGGCGTCGCGACCGCAACTGCCGCGACCGGGGCTCCCGGCGCGACCACCACCGCCGCCGTCGGCCGCACCACGCAGCCCTTGGGCACGCCGACCGTCTTGCAATAGACCACCGCCTGCGCCGGGCTCGTGCCCAGCGACACCATCGCAGCACCCGCCAGCGCCATGATCGTCAGCCCGGCACTCAGCGCTCCCGCTCTTTTCGACATCTTGCTCTCCTGCTTCCCGTTCGGCGTCCCGGTGCAATCACCGGGTTTCGCAGCCGACGTGCAGTCTGAATGGCAAAAGACGGCGCACGGATACATGCCATGAAGATGGGGGTACGGAGGCCAGGAGCGCGAGCCGATGCCATGAACATGGCATGGACCGGCACCAGGCCTTCGCGAGATGGTCCGCCCGCTCGATCCCAAACGGGACCACCGACAATCCCAAAGAGGTGCTTTATGAAGATTTCGGTTCTTGCCGCGCTGCTGCTCGCCGCCACCGCCCTGCCCGCCGCGGCACAATCCGGTCCGACGCTGCAGGAGCAGATGGCCTGCCGCGGCGACGCCAGCAAATTCTGCGCCGAACATGTCGGCAAGCCGCCGCAGATGAACGCCTGCCTGCGCGAGAACAAGTCGAAGCTTTCGGACGGCTGCCGCAAGGTCGTGGAGTCGCACGGGGGCTGAACCAGTCGTCATTCCGGGGCGCTCCAACGGAGCGAACCCGGAATCCATCTCGCCACGTTCTCTGCGGATAGATGGATTCCGGGCCTGCGTGCTGTGCACGCATCCCGGAATGACGAGGTCGCACGCAAAGCACAATTCTTGCAAGCACTCCGCGTCACGACGCTGTGATCCTCGGAGTGCCATTCAATGTACGACACGATCATCGTAGGCGCCGGCTCGGCCGGCTGCGTGCTGGCCAACCGGCTGTCGGCCGATCCACATCGCAAGGTATTGGTGCTGGAGGCAGGCCGGGCGGCGCCGCGCGCTTCCGACATTCCGTCGGACTGGCCGACAATGTTCAACACGGCGGTCGACTGGGGCTACTATACCGAACCGCAGGCGGGCTGCCGCGGCCGGCGCATTTTCTGGCCGCGCGGCAAGATGGTCGGCGGCTCCGGCGCAATCAATGCGATGATCTATATCCGCGGCCTGCCTTCCGATTACGACGGCTGGGAGAAGGCGGGATGCGCAGGCTGGGCGTGGCGCGACGTGCTGCCGAAATTCATCGCCTTCGAGAACAATGCGCGCTTCACCGACGATCCCTTGCACGGCACGAGCGGGCCGCTGTACGTCGCCGACGTTCCCCATGTCGACCCGAACGAATTGAAATGGCTGGAGGCGGCGCAGGCCGCAGGGCTTCCGCACAATCCCGATTTCAACGGCGCCACCCAGGAAGGTGCGGGCTTTTTCCAGTTCGTCATCAGGGACGGTGAACGTTTCGGCACCGGCAAGGCCTATCTGCGCCCGGCGCTGACGCGCGCCAATCTCACGCTGAAGACAAGCGTGCGCGTGACCCGCATCATCATCGAGCGCTCCCGCGCGATCGGCGTCGAATATCTCGAGAACGGGCAGCCGAAGAGCGCCTTCGCGACCGGCGAGGTGGTGCTCGCCTCCGGCGCCATCGGCTCGGCGCAACAACTCCTGCTGTCGGGCGTAGGTCCTGCCGACGAATTGAAGGCGGCCGGCGTGGAGGTCGTGCACGAGCTGGCAGGCGTCGGCAGGGATCTCCAGGACCACATCAACATTCCCATCACCTTCTACACGAAGGAGAAGATCGGCGTCGGCGCCTGGACGGAGGAAAGCTTGGCCGCGAGCCTTGCCGAGTGGGAAACCAGCCGCAGCGGTCCGCGCACCTCGCCCTGGGTCGCCGCCGGCGCGCATGTGCGTAGCCGCCCCGATGTCGAGCCCGACCTTCAGCTCTACGGCGCGATCAGCCCGCACCGCGACTATGTCCGCTTCCTGTCGTCCAGGCCGGGCATCACCCTGCATGCGACGTTGCAGCGGCCCAACAG
>Ga0075368_10000736_pt1 | contig 10040 bp, 7 predicted proteins | sample EndMethybrTD3033_FD_71518 | JGI IMG/M metagenome (GOLD analysis project Ga0075368, IMG submission 71518) | Populus endosphere microbial communities from Tennessee, USA - Endosphere MetaG P. TD hybrid TD303-3 | ecosystem: Host-associated > Plants > Roots > Endosphere | place: USA: Tennessee... | reverse complement strand
TACCGCCAGGATCACCAGCATCTGCTGCCAGTCCGCCGCCACGCCGATCAGGCCGCCGACCAGCAGGCGCACGATGATGGCAAAGGCAGCCAGCTTGGGCGCCGCGCCGACCATCAGGGTTACCGGAGTGGGCGCGCCGTGGTAGACGTCGGGAATCCACATGTGGAAGGGCACCACGCCCAGCTTGAAGGCCAGGCCGGCAACGGCGAACACCAGGCCGAACAGCACCATCTTGCGTTTGGCTTCGCCCGACGCAATCGCCTTGGCAAGCACGCCGATGTCCAGGGTGCCGGAGGCGCCGTACATCATCGACATGCCGTAGAGCAGGAGGCCCGAGGCCAGCGCGCCGAGCACGAAGTACTTGATCGCCGCCTCGGTGGAGACCACTGAGTCGCGGTTGAGTGCGACCATCGCATAGAGCGAGAGCGACAGCAGTTCCAGGCCCAGGTACAGGGTCAGGAAGTGGTTCGCCGAGATCATGATCATCACCCCGAGCAGCGCGAACAGCGAGAGGTGGTAGAACTCGCCCGACAACAGGTCCCGGTCCGCCATGTAGCGCCGCGAATAGACCAGGGTCACGCCCACCGCGAGGTAGGAGAACAGCTTGAGCAGGTTCGCCATCTGGTCGGCGACGAACATGTTGGTGAAGGCATAGCCGCGGTCGCCGGAGGCGAGCAGCGCGCCGGACAGGCTGGCGCACAGCAGCAGGGTCGCGATCGACAGCCAGAACAGCACCGGACGGCTGCTTTCCTTGGGCATGAAGGCGTCGATCAGCATGCCCATGCCGATCATCACGCATAGCGCGAGTTCAGGGTAGGCCGGGATCAGGTTGTAGGTTGCGTTCATGTCTGGTTACCCGTCACAGCTTGCTTTTCGCCACGTGGCGGGCGAGCTCGTTGACCGAGGTATGCATCACATCGGTGAAGGGCTTGGGATAGATCCCCATGTAAAGCACCGCCGCGGCCAGCAGCGCGAGAATGGAAAACTCGCGCGGGTTGATGTCGGTGAGCTTTTTCACGTGGTCGTTGGCAATGTCGCCGAAGTAGACGCGCTTGACCATCCACAGCGAATAGGCGGCGCCGAAGATCAGCGTGGTGGCGGCGAGGAAAGCCACCCAGAAGTTGTACTTGACCGCCGCCAGGATCACCATGAACTCGCCGACGAAACCGGAAGTGGCCGGCAGGCCGCTGTTGGCCATCGCGAAGAACACCGCGAAGGCGGCAAACTTGGGCATGGTGTTGACTACCCCGCCGTAGTCGGCGATCTCGCGGGTATGCATGCGGTCGTACAGCACGCCGATGCACAGGAACATCGCGCCGGAGATGAAGCCGTGCGAGACCATCTGCACGATGCCGCCCTCGACCGCCGTGCCGATCACCGAGCCGTCGCGGAACATGAAAAAGCCCAGGGTGACAAAACCCATGTGCGCGATCGACGAATAGGCGACCAGCTTTTTCATGTCGGTCTGCACCAGCGCGACCAGGCCGATGTAGACGACCGCGGTCAGCGAGAGCACGATCATCAGCAGCGCCAGCTCGCGGCTGGCGTCCGGCGCGATCGGCAGCGAAAAGCGCAAAAAGCCGTACGCGCCGAGTTTCAGCATGATTGCCGCCAGCACCACCGAGCCGCCGGTCGGCGCCTGCACGTGGGCATCGGGCAGCCAGGTGTGCACCGGCCACATCGGCACCTTGACGGCAAAGGCGAGCAGGAAGGCAATGAAGATGTACTTCTGCGCCGACAGCGTGAGCGGCAGGCCGTGCCAGGTGGTGATGTCGAAGCTGCCTGACTTGCTGTACAGGTAGATGATCGCCACCAGGGTCAGCAGCGAGCCGGCCAGGGTGTAGAGGAAGAACTTGAAGGCCGCGTAGACGCGGTTCTGCCCGCCCCACACGCCGATGATCACGTACATCGGGATCAGGGTGGCCTCGAAGAACACATAGAACAGCGCACCGTCGACCGCGCAGAACACCCCGATCATCAGGCCCGAGAGGATCAGGAAGGCGCCCATGTACTGCGAGACGCGCTGCTCGATCACTTCCCAGCCGGCCAGCACCACCAGCACGGTGATGAAGGCGGTGAGGGGTACGAACAGCATCGAGATGCCGTCCACGCCGAGGTAATACTGGATGTTGAAACGCGCGATCCAGGTGAAGCGTTCGACAAACTGGAATTTGGCGCTGGCGCCGTTGAAATCCATCAGCAGCGGCAGCGTGACCAGCAGGCCGGCGATGGCGCCGACCAGGGCGAGGTAGCGGGCCAGCTTGGCGTTGCGATCGTTGCCGGTGGCGATCACCACCAGGCCGGCGATGATCGGCACCCAGATGGAGAGGCTGAGAATGGGGGCGGAAGACTGCATGGGTCCGTTCGTCGCTTATTTCGCCAGCAGGCGGAAAATCATGCTCAGGGAGAAAAACACGGCGATCATCATCACCACCGCGTACTGGTACAGCGAGCCGCTCTGGAACCAGCCGGTCAGGCGCGCCACCCAGCCGACCACGCGGGCGCTGCCGTTGATCGCCACGCTGTCGATAATGGCGACATCGCCGCCCTTCCAGAGGCCGGTGCCGAGCAGGCGCGCGCCGCCGGCAAACACGATCTCGTTGAAGCGATCGAAGTAGTACTTGTTGTCCAGGATGGTATAGACCGGCGCGAGCGCCCTCTTCCACGCCGCCGGCCATTCGGGCTTGAGCATGTAGAACACGTAGGCCGCCGCCACGCCCGCCAGGGCCAGCCAGAACGGCGCGGTCGCCCAGGCGTGCAGGCCCATGCCCAGCGCTCCGTGGTGTTCGACAAACATCTTCTTCAGTTCGGCCATCGCCTCGTGCTTTGCCAGCACGGTGATCACGCCATCGAAAAAGCCGCCATGGAGCATCGGGCCGATGGTGATGTAGCCGATGATCACCGACGGGATCGCCAGCAGAATCAGCGGCAGGGTCACCACCCAGGGGGATTCGTGCGGCTTGCCGCCATGGCCATGGTCGTCGTGGCCATGCGCATCGTGGCCGTGCGCGCTGTCATGGAGATCGTCATGCGCGGCGTGATGAGGATCAGGCGGCGCCTGGTCATAGCGCTCCTTGCCGTGGAACACCATGAAGTACATGCGGAAGGAGTAGAAGGCGGTGATGAACACGCCGGCCAGCACCGCATAGTGCGCGAAGGTCGAACCGGCGATATGGCTTTCCGCCGTCGCCTCGATGATCGAATCCTTGGAGTAGAAACCGGAGAAGAACGGCGTGCCGATCAGGGCCAGCGAACCGATCAGCGAAGTGATCCAGGTGATCGGCATGTATTTGCGCAGGCCGCCCATGTAGCGCATGTCCTGGTTGTGGTGGCAGCCCATGATCACCGAGCCGGCGCCGAGGAACAGCAGTGCCTTGAAGAAGGCGTGGGTCATCAGGTGGAAAATCGCCACCGAGTAGGCCGAGCAGCCCAGCGCCACGGTCATGTAGCCCAGTTGCGAGAGCGTGGAGTATGCCACCACCCGCTTGATGTCGTTCTGGATGATGCCCAGAAAACCCATGAACAGCGCGGTGATCGCGCCGATCACCAGCACGAAGGACAGCGCGGCCTCGGACAGTTCGAACAGCGGCGACATGCGCGCGACCATGAAAATGCCCGCCGTCACCATGGTGGCGGCGTGGATCAGCGCGGAGATCGGCGTCGGGCCTTCCATCGAATCGGGCAGCCACACGTGCAGCGGAAACTGCGCCGACTTGCCCATCGCGCCGATGAACAGGCAGATACAGGTGGCCGTCAGCACCGTTGGCGCGCCGGGGATGCCGTCGATGGTGATGCCGGCGAGCTTTTGCAGGTCCGGATGCGTGAACACCTGCGCGTAGTCCAGCGAGCCGAAATACGCCAGTACCAGGCCAATGCCGAGCAGAAAGCCGAAGTCGCCGACCCGGTTCACCAGGAAGGCCTTGAGGTTGGCGTAGATCGCCGTCGGCCGGGTGTACCAGAAGCCGATCAACAGGTAGGAGACCAGGCCCACTGCTTCCCAGCCGAAAAACAGCTGCAGGAAGTTGTTGCTCATCACCAGCATCAGCATCGAGAAGGTGAAGAGGGAAATGTAGGAGAAGAAACGGTTGTAGCCCGGATCGTCGGCCATGTAGCCGATGGTGTAGACGTGCACCATCAGCGAGACGAAAGTCACCACCAGCATCATCGTGACGGTCAGGTGATCGACCAGGAAGCCGACGTTGAAGTTGATGCCGTCGGCCACCGTCCAGGTGTAGAGCACCTCGTTGAACGGCACGCTGCCGGGCGCGAAGGACTGCTGCGCGACTACGCAGGACCCAATGAAGGAGACCAGCACCCCGAGGATGGCGACGCTGTGCGAAGCGCGCCGGCCGAGGATAGGGCCGCAGAATTTGGTGCCGAAAATGCCGGCGATGATGGCGCCCGCCAAGGGGGCAAGCGCGATCACCAGCAGAAGTTGAAGGGTCATGTGGTTCTTATCCCTTCAGGTTGTCGAGTTCATCGACGTCGACGGTATCGAGGTTGCGGAACAGCACCACCAGGATGGCCAGGCCGATCGCCGACTCAGCCGCCGCGACGGTGAGGATGAAGAATACGAACACCTGCCCGTCCGGGTCGCCCAGGAAGTAGGAGAAACCGACGAAATTCATGTTCACCGCCAGCAGCATCAGCTCGATCGCCATCAGCAGGACGATCAGGTTCTTGCGGTTCAGGAAAATGCCGACGATGCTGATGGCGAACAGGATCGCCCCCAGGACCAGCACGTGGTTTTGACTGATCGGTCCCATTATTTCTTCGCCTCCCCCGCCGGCGCGGCTGCCGCCGCGGGCGCTGCTGCAGGCGCCGCCGGGTCTTCACGCTTGACCGAGGCCATCTTGACCACGCGCAGCCGGTCGCCGCTCTTGACCAGCACCTGGCGCGACGGATCCTGCGCCTTGCTGTCCTTGCGGCCACGCAGGGTCAGCGCCAGGGCCGCGATGATCGCCACCAGCAGGATCAGCGCAGCCACCTCGAACGGGAACACATAGTCGGTATAGATCAGGCGCCCGAGTTCCTTGACGTTGCTGTAGCCGGGCTGGTTGGCGGGCGCGGCGGCCGGCACCCTGCCGTCGAACAGCGGGCTCATCAGCACGAAAGCCATCTCGCCCAGCATCAGGCCGCCGACCACGAATCCGAGCTTGGAGTTTTTCCAGAAGCCCTCGCGCATTTTGTCCAGGTTGATGTCGAGCATCATCACCACGAACAGGAACAGCACCATCACCGCGCCGACGTAGACCAGCACCAGCGAGATGGCCAGGAATTCTGCCTTGAGCAGCATCCAGATGCCGGCGGCGTTGAAGAACGACAGCACCAGCCAGAGCGCGGCGTGCACCGGATTGCGCGAGGTGATCACGCCGAACGCGGCGAACACCAGCACCACCGCGAAGGCGTAGAAGAGAAGAGTCTTGAATTCGATCATTTTTGTCTAGCGGTACGCCGCGTCCGCCGCGCGGGCGGCCGCGATGTCCTTCTCATAGCGGTCGCCGACCGCCAGCAGCATGTCCTTGGTGTAGTACAGGTCGCCGCGCTTCTCGCCGTGGTATTCCAGCACGTGGGTCTCGACGATCGAATCGACCGGGCAGGACTCTTCGCAAAAGCCGCAGAAAATGCACTTGGTCAGGTCGATGTCGTAGCGGGTGGTGCGGCGCGAACCGTCGGCGCGCACGTCCGACTCGATAGTGATGGCCAGCGCCGGGCACACTGCCTCGCACAGCTTGCAGGCGATGCAGCGCTCCTCGCCGTTCGGGTAGCGGCGCAGCGCGTGCAGACCGCGGAAGCGCGGCGACTGCGGCGTCTTTTCTTCCGGGAACTGCACGGTGATCTTGCGAGCGAACACGTAGCGGCCGGTTAAGGCGAGACCCTTGAACAGCTCCTTGAGCAGGAGGCTGGAGAAGAAGTCCTTGACGGTGGCAGCGGGTGACATGGTTTTTTCCGGTCAGGTCCAGGCGTTAGTTCCAGATGCTCCAGGGCGACACCACCCACAAGCCGACCACGAACAGCCAGACGATGGTGAGCGGAATGAATACCTTCCAGCCCAGGCGCATGATCTGGTCGTAGCGGTAGCGCGGGAAGCTGGCGCGGATCCAGATGAAGAATGAGAGGATGCAGAAGGCCTTGGCGAACAGCCAGATCCAGCCGGGAACCAGTTTCAGCCAGGCGCCGCCGAGCGGCGCATCCCAGCCGCCGAGGAAGAACACCGCGGTCAGCATGGAGATCAGGATCATGTTGGCGTATTCGGCCAGGAAGAACAGCGCGAAGGCCATGCCCGAGTACTCGACCATGTGGCCGGCGACGATTTCCGATTCACCCTCGACCACGTCAAAAGGATGGCGGTTGGTCTCGGCCACGCCGGAGACCACGTAGATCACGAAAATCGGCAGCAGGGGCAGCCAGTTCCAGGACAGGAAGTTGGCGCCGTGATCGGCAAACCAGCCGCGGGTCTGCCCCATCACGATTTCGGTCATGTTCAGGCTGCCGGAGACCAGCAGCACGATCAGCAGCGAGAAGCCCATCGCCAGCTCATACGAGACCATCTGCGCCGAAGCGCGCAGCGCGCCGATGAACGCGTATTTCGAGTTCGATGCCCAGCCGGCAATGATGATGCCGTACACCTCCAGCGAGGTGATAGCCATCACGAACAGCAGGCCGGCGTCTACGTTGGCGAGCACGACTTCGGGGCCGAAAGGCATCACCGCCCAGGCCGCCATCGCCGGCATGATCACCATGACCGGTGCGAGGATGAACAGGCCGCGGTTGGCGCCGGTGGGCACCAGCACTTCCTTGAGCAGCAGCTTCAGGCCGTCGGCAATCGGCTGGAACAAGCCCAGCGGGCCGACGCGGTTCGGGCCGATGCGCACCTGCATCCAGCCGATCAGCTTGCGTTCCCACAGCGTCGTGTACGCGACCGCGCCCATCAGGGGCGCAACGATACAGATGATCAATACCAGCGATTTAACCAGCAGCACAATGCTGGTCCACCAGAGGTCACCGAATTGGGCGACACCCCAGGATTGCAACTGGGTGCAGGCGGCGAAGGTGGCGCAATTCATCAGGCGCGCTCCACCGCAAGCAACCCGGCCAAGGGGCCGGCGTTGATGGTGGAGACATGGCCGGCGGCCACGCGCACGCAGCCGGCGGGCAGGCGGTCGTCGCGCCCGGCGGCCAGCAGTACGGCCCCTGCCCCATTGGTCAGTTTGACCTGCGCGCCTTCGGCGACACCAAGCTTGCTCAACTCGTCGCCATGCATCCAGGCGCGCGGCGCGCGGGCGTCCGCAGTTGCCTGCAACGATTCGGCGCGGCGCACGATGGCGTCGGCGGCGTAGATCGATACGTCGGCAATGCGCTGCAAGCCGGCACCCGCAGGCGCGACAGCGGCGCTGACCGTAACCGAGGTGTGGTTGTCCAGCAGGCTGGCCAGGTCGGCGGGCAGGCATTCGGCGCGCACCGCTTCCGGCGTGTCCTGCGCAAAGCCGGACAGGTCGAGCAGGTTGCCGAGTACGCGCAGCACCTTCCAAGCCGGGCGGGTATCGCCCAGCGGGGCGACCACGCCGTTGAAGCTTTGCGCACGGCCTTCGGTATTGACAAAGGTGCCGGCAGTTTCGGTGAAGGGCGAAATCGGCAACAGCACGTCGGCCACGTCCAGCGAATGCTTGAAGGAGGACATCACCACCACCATCTCGGCGGCGTCCAGCGCCTTCAGGGCTTGCGCGGGATAGGCGGTGTCGAGCGCCGGCTCGGCGTGCAGCAGCACGTAGGCATTGAGCGGCTGCTCGAACATGGCGCGCGCGTTCTTGCCGCCATTGCCCGGCAGCGCCTTGGCAATATAGCCGCCAACGCTATTGGCCGCTTCGCCAAGGAAACCGACGCGGATCTGTGCGTCCGACTTGAGCGCCCGCAGGCGCGCGGCGATGGCCTGCACACGGGCATGGATTTGCGCGGCATCGGCGGCTTGCGCGGCCAGGTTGCCGATCCACAGGGCGACATTGCTGCCACCCTTGAGGCTGGCGGCAACTGCCTTCGCCTTATCGTCAGCGGCGCCGTCATCAAGAGCGGCGAGTACGCCGTCGAGTGCGGCGCTGATTTGCGATGGCGCCACCACCAGCTTGTTGGTGACTTTCATCAGCCAGTCGTCGTCCACCGCGTGGATCATGCTGACCTGGTTGAGGCGCTTCTTGGCGAGCTGGCGCACGCGCTGGGCGATCAGCGGATGGTCTTTGCGCAGGAAGGAACCGACCACCAGCACGCGGTCGAGCGCATTGATTTCAGCCACCGGCATGCCCAGCCAGGGCGCGCCCTTGAGCTTGCCGTCGGCGGAAAAGTCGCTCTGGCGCAGGCGGTGGTCGATGTTCTCGGAACCCAGGCCGCGCAGCAGCTTTTGCGCCAGGTGCATTTCTTCCAGCGTGGCGTGCGGCGACACCAGCGCGCCGATGGCGGCGGCGCCGTGGGTCTTCTTGATGTTGGTCAGGCCGTGCGCCACGTACTCCAGCGCCGCCTGCCAGTCCACCGCTTTCCACTCGCCGCCCTGCTTGATCATCGGGCTGGTGAGACGCTGGTCGGAATTCAGGGCTTCGTACGAGAAGCGGTCCTTGTCCGAAATCCAGCACTCGTTGACCGCTTCATTCTCCAGCGGCACCACGCGCATCACCTTGTTGTTCTTGACCTGTACCACCAGGTTGGCGCCCAGCGAATCATGCGGGCTGACGGTCTTGCGGCGCGACAGTTCCCAGGTCCGCGCTGAATAGCGGAACGGCTTGCTGGTCAGCGCGCCGACCGGGCAGATGTCGATCATATTGCCCGACAGTTCGGAGTCGACCGTCTTGCCGACAAAGGAGGTGATCTCGGAATGCTCGCCGCGACCCAGCATGCCCAGCTCCATCACCCCGGCGATTTCCTGGCCGAAGCGCACGCAGCGCGTGCAGTGGATGCAGCGGGTCATCTCTTCCATCGAGATCAGCGGGCCGACGTTCTTGTGGAACACCACGCGCTTTTCTTCGGAGTAGCGCGAGCCGGAGCCGCCATAACCAACCGCCAGGTCCTGCAGCTGGCACTCGCCGCCCTGGTCGCAGATCGGGCAATCCAGGGGGTGGTTGATGAGCAGGAATTCCATCACGCCGGCCTGGGCCTTCTTGGCCTGCTCGGAGGCGGTAAACACCTTCATGCCGGCGGTGACCGGGGTAGCGCAGGCGGGCAGCGGCTTGGGCGCCTTCTCGACCTGCACCAGGCACATGCGGCAGTTGGCCGCGATGGACAGCTTCTTGTGATAGCAGAAGTGCGGCACGTAGATATCGAGCTTGTTGGCAGCGTCCATCACCATGCTGCCTTCGAGCACTTCGACTTTGCGGCCGTCGATTTCCAGTTCAACCATGATCTAGTTCTTCCTTCGCCTACGCGTGCACGGCTTCGGGAGCGTGCGCGCCGACAGCGTGGTTGTGGCCGGGCACCAGGCAGCGCTTGTTCGTGATGTGATACTCGAACTCGTCGCGGAACACCTTGATGAAGGCGCGCACCGGCATGGCCGCCGCATCGCCCAGGGCGCAAATCGTGCGGCCCTGGATGTTGTCGGCCACCGAGTTGAGCATGTCCAGGTCTTCCGGCCTGCCCTGGCCGTGCTCGATGCGATGCACCATGCGGTACAGCCAGCCGGTGCCCTCGCGGCACGGCGTGCACTGGCCGCAAGACTCTTCGAAATAAAAGTACGACAGGCGCAGCAGGCTGCGCACCATGCAGCGAGTCTCGTCCATCACGATCACCGCGCCGGAGCCCAGCATCGAGCCGGCCTTGGCGATGGAGTCGTAGTCCATGTCGGTGTTCATCATCACTTCGCCGGTCAGCACCGGCATCGACGAACCACCGGGGATCACCGCCTTGATCTTCTTGCCGCCGCGCATGCCGCCGGCCAGTTCCAGCAATTTGGCGAACGGCGTGCCGAGCGGAATTTCGTAGTTGCCCGGCAAGGCCACGTCGCCGGAGATCGAGAAAATCTTGCTGCCGCCGTTGTTGGGCCGGCCGATCTCGAGGAATTT
>Ga0075368_10000734_pt1 | contig 10050 bp, 9 predicted proteins | sample EndMethybrTD3033_FD_71518 | JGI IMG/M metagenome (GOLD analysis project Ga0075368, IMG submission 71518) | Populus endosphere microbial communities from Tennessee, USA - Endosphere MetaG P. TD hybrid TD303-3 | ecosystem: Host-associated > Plants > Roots > Endosphere | place: USA: Tennessee... | reverse complement strand
GGCCAGGCGATGAACGCCACCCTGGGGGGCGGGGCGCCTCCGCCTGCCAAGCTGCCGCGCTCGGGCAAGGTCACGGCCAACCCCTTCATCGGCCATTTCAAGACCAAGGACGGGGAGGTGATCAGCCTCTACATCCTCACCCCCGGCCCGCACATCCGCGACACCTTCGAGCACCTGGGCCTGGGAGAGCTCGCCGACGATCCGCGCTTCTCGACCGCCCCGGCGCTGATCGAGAACGGCGAGGCGGCCAGCGACCTTCTGGTGGCGGCCTTCGCCGAGCGCCCGCTCGCCCATTGGCTGGAGCGGCTCAAGACCATGACCGGCTCCTGGGCCACGCCGCGCACCCTGACCGAGGTCAGCGCGGACCCGCAGCTCTGGGCCAACGACATGGTGATCGAGGTCGAGTCCGAGCGCGGCGATCCGCTGCGCCTGGTGCGCGGGCCGGTCCAGTTCGACCACGAGCCGGTGGTCACCCGCCGGGCGCCCACGGCCTGGGAACACTCCGAGGAGGTGCTGCTCGAGCTTGGCCTTGAGTGGGACCGCATCGCCGAACTGAAGGCGGCCGGCGCCATCGCCTGACATCGACGCGGCGTTCAGGCGTCGAAGCGGCCTCCGGTCGCGGCGCGCTCGATCAGCAGCGGCGAGATCGCGAAATCCCGTCCCATGTCCTGGGCGTAGCGCGAAAGACCCTCGACCACCGCCCCAAGGCCCAGGGACTGGCCCCAGAACATCGGCCCGCCGGTCCAGCGCGGCCAGCCGTAGCCGCAGAGGTAGACCACGTCGATGTCGGAGGCGCGCTGGGCGATCCCTTCGGCGAGGATGTGCGCCCCCTCGTTGACCATGGCGTAGAGGGTGCGGACCAGCACCTCCTCGTCGCTCACCGGGCGCCTGGCGACGCCGGACGTGGCGCGGAAGTCCTCGATGACCTGCGCCGCGACGGGCGAGGGCGTCGGCCGCCGCTGCTCGTCGTAGTCGTAGAAGCCGGCCTGGTTCTTCTGGCCCAGCCGCCCGGCGGCGCACAGCGCCTCGCGCACGGTGGAGATCCGCGTCGGGTCGCGGCGCCCGCCCACGTCCAGGCCCGCCAGGTCGAGCATCTGGTAGGGACCCATGGCCATGCCGAAGTCAGTGAGCACCCGGTCGATCTGCTCGGGGCTGGCGCCGGCCATCAGCAGGGCGTCGCACTGGCGCTGGCGCGGCCCCATCATCCGGTTGCCGATGAAGCCGTGGCAGACGCCGGACACTACCGCGACCTTCTTGATCCGGCGCGCGAGGTCCATGGCGGTGGCCAGCACATCGGGCGCGGTCCTGGCGCCGCGCACCACTTCCAGCAGGCGCATGACATTGGCCGGCGAGAAGAAGTGCAGGCCCAGCACATCCTGCGGCCTGGACGTGGCCGCGGCGATCTCGTCGATGTTCAGGAACGAGGTGTTGGAGGCCAGGATGGCGCCAGGCTTGGCGACCTCGCCCAGGCGGGCGAAGACCTGCTTCTTGACCACCATGTCCTCGTAGACCGCCTCGACCACCAGGTCGCAGGGGGCGAGCGCGTCGAAGTCGAGGGTGGGGGTGAGCAGGCCCATGGCCCGCTCCACCTGCTCGGTGGTGAGCCGTCCCCGGGCGGCGCTGGTCTCGTAGGTCTTGCGGATCACGCCCACGCCGCGGTCGAGCGCCGCCTGGCTGGTCTCCACCAGGGTCACGGGCAGGCCGGCGGTCAGGAAGTTCATCGCGATGCCGCCGCCCATGGTGCCGGCGCCGATCACCCCCACGCGCGCCACCGGCCGAAGCCTGGTGTCGAGCGGCAGATCGTCGATCCGGGCGGCCCTGCGCTCGGCGAAGAAGGCGTGCTGCAGGGCCTTGGCCTGGGGTCCGCGGGCCAGTTGGCGGAACAGCTCCAGGTCCTTCTTCGACCCGGCGTCGAAGCCGTCCTCGACCCCGGTGCGGATCGCCGCGATGCAGGCGGCGGGCGCCTCCAGGCCCTTGAGCTTGCGCGCGTTCTCCGCGGCGAAGCGCTCGAAGAGGGCCGGCTCGGCGGTGACCGGCAGGTCGCGCGTGCGGCGGGGCGCATCGAGGGTGCGGGCGAACGCGATCGCCACCCGGATGAGGTCGGCCTCGTCGGCCAGCCGGTCCACGAGGCCCGCCTTCAGCGCCGCAGCGCCGGGGATCGGATCGCCGCTGACGATCATCGAAAGCGCCGGGCCCACGCCGATCAGCCGCGGCAGGCGCTGCGCGCCGCCGGCGCCCGGCAGCAGGCCCAGCGTCACCTCCGGCAGGCCCAGACGCGCGTCCGGCGTGGCCACCCGGTAGTGGCAGGCCAGCGCCAGCTCCAGCCCGCCGCCCAGCGCCGAGCCGTGGATGGCCGCGACCACGGGCTTGGTCGCCGCATCCAGCCGCGCGATCACGTCGGGCAGGATCTTCTTCGGCGTCGGCCCGCCGAATTCGGAGATGTCCGCCCCGCCGGAGAACAGCTTGCCGGCGCCCCCGATCACCACGGCCTTGACCTCAGGATCGGCCTCGGCCGCCGCCAGCGCCGCGTCCAGCGCCTCGCTCACCTTGCCGCCGAGCGCGTTGACCGGCGGATGGTCGATGACAAGGACCAGCACCTCGCCGTCCCGCTGGCTGTGGATCATCGGTTCCCCCCAACTCCTTGCACGCGCCCGCCCAGGCGGCGTCAGATCATCATTTGCCCGCCGTCGACGTTGAGCGCCTGGCCGGTGACGTAGGTTATGGCCGGATCGGCCAGGAACACGGCGACCTCGCCGATGTCGGCGGGCGTCCCCGCGCGCGACACCGGGCCGGCGAGGCGCTGGGCCGCGGCGCCGGGCTCGCCGCCCTGGGCCAGGCGCGAGGCCTGGCGGGGGGTGATGACCAGGCCGGGGCAGATGGCGTTGACCAGTATGCCGTGCGGGCCAAGCTCCGCGGCCATGGATTGGGTCAGGCCGATGACCGCGAACTTCGAGGCGCTGTAGGCCGCGCGCTGCGCAAGGCCGCGCCGCCCCGCGCTCGAGGAGATGTTGATGATCCGACCGGCGGCCTTGTTCGCCAGCAGGTGGCGGGCCAGGGCGGTGCTCATCAGGAAGACCCCCTTGGTGTTGACCCGCAGGACCTCGTCGAAGGCTTCCTCCGGGACCTCCCAGCTCCAGCCGCGATCGCGTCCGTGAGGGGCCGCGGCGTTGTTCACCAGGACGTCCACCTGGCCGAAATGGGCGATCGCCTGCGCCACCATGCGTTCGGCGTCGGCGCTGCGGCCGACATCGCCGACGAGGGGAAGGGCGCGGCCGCCCAGCTCTTCGATCTCCGCGACCAGGCTCTCGATCCCCTTCCAGCCCGCCTCGTCGGGATCGCCCGCCTCGACGAGGTTTCGCCGCCCCAGCGCCTCGACGTCGGCGACGGCCACCGCCGCCCCAGCCCGGGCGAGCGCCAGGGCGATCCCCCGTCCGATGCCCTTCTTGCGGCCGCAGCCGGTGACCAGGGCGACCCGTCCCGCCAATCGCCTTGCGTCCGACGTGGTCATCTCGCGCGGGCCTCCCCCACTTTCGTTGCAAGCCAACTTGCCCCCTTCGCGTCGGCGAGGCCACCGGTGGGAAACGCCTGCGTCCCGCGGCGATTGACATAACGGCGTACGCTTTCCACGCTGCGCCGCGGGGGAAACAATCGATGGCGAACTTGGACACCGAGGCGCTCGCGGCGCTGCTCGACCGTCAGGCGATCATCGAGGTCCTGCAGCGCTACATCCTGGGCATGGCGGACAAGAACCACCCGATGGTCCTGTCGTGCTTCACCGAGGATGCGGAGGTCGACTATGGCTTCATCAAGCTGCACAGCCGCGCGGAGATGGCCAGCTTCATGGGCGGGCGGCGCGGTTCGGCGGGCACGAACCTCTATGGCATCGAGCGCGTCACCTATGGGGCGCAGCAATTGCCGAACATCTGGGTGACCCTGCGGGGCGACGAGGCCGATGTCCGCTCCGAAGGGAGCAGCACCTACGCCGGTTGGCGCGGGGAGGAGAAGATCGTCGTCATGCGCAGCCTCACCTACTTCGACCTCATGCGGCGGGTGGATGGGCGCTGGCTGATCGCGCGCCGCGACCACAGGCCCGGCTGGCGCGTGGAATTGCCCGCGGTGGACGTCCCGGCCGAGCTGGCCAGATGACGGGATCGATGACGGGAATGGTCTCGGTGGTCACCGGCGGGGCCGGCGTCGTGGGCCACGGCGTCTGCCGGGCGCTGGCCAAGGCCGGCTCGACGGTGGTGGCGCTCGATCTCGACGCCTCGCGCGTGGACTGCGCGGCGCTGCGCCTCGATGTCGACCTCACCGATCCGGCGGCCTGCCGCGCGGCCGTGGAGCAGGTGGTGGGGACGTTCGGCGGCGTCGATGTGCTGGTGAACATGGCGCAGAAGGCGGTGGTCGAGACGCCGGTGCTGGCGGTCACCGACGCCGACCTGGCGGTGTCCTTCGGTACGGGCCCGGCGGCGAGCCTGCGGATGATGCAGCTCTGCCATCCGTCCATGAAGGCGCGGGGCGGCGGGACGATCGTCAACGCCGGCTCGAACTCGGGCACCGACGGCACGGCGGGGCGCGCCGCCTACGCCGCCGCCAAGGAGGCCATCCGCGGCATCACCAAGGTGGCGGCCAAGGAATGGGGGCGGGACAATATCCGGGTCAATGTGGTCTGCCCCTGGGTGCCGTCCGACCCGACGGTTGACTGGGCGGCCCGCAAGATCGCCGCCAGTCCCATGGGCCGGGCCGGCGAGGCCGAGGCCGACGTGGGCGAACTGGTCGTCTATCTGGCCACCACGGGCCGCTTCATGACCGGCCGCACCCTGTTCGTGGACGGCGGCATCGGGACCTTCCGCTAGGGTCCCGGTCGCCAAGCTCCGGGCCCGCCTTCGCGGGTGGTCAGAGCATGATCATCCGCTGCATCTCGCGCCGGTGGCCCTGATAGTCGTTCACCGCGTAGTGCCAGACCTGCCAGTTGTCCCAATAGGCGATGTCGCCGACGCCCCACTTGAAGCGGCACTGGAATTCCGGCTGCTGGCAGTGGTCGAAGAGCTGTTTCAGCAGCGGCGCGCTCTCGCCCTCGGACCAGCCTTCGAAGCGCGCGGTGTAGCCTGGATTGACGAACAGCACCTCTCGGCCCGTGTTGGGGTGGCGGGTGACGACGGGATGGATGGCGACGTCGTCCAGCTTGCTGCTGCCGTCCAGGTTCAGGAGGGCGGAGGTCTTGGCCTGCGCGCGGGCCTCTCTGAACTTGTCGCCATGGGTGAACCAGGATCGCGTGTGGACCGCATTCAAGGTTCGCAGCATGTCCTTGAGGCTCTCGGGGAGAGCGTCGAAGGCGGCGGCCGCGGACAGGAAGAGGGTGTCGCCGCCATAGGGCGGGATGTCGACCGCCTGCAGGATGGTTCCGCGCACCGGCTCCTCGCGGAAGCTCTGGTCGACATGCCAGACGTCGCCGTAGCCTGAGGTCTTTTCCGCCTCCTTCGCCAGGATCGTGACCTCGGGCAAGTCGTCGACGTGCGGCTGCGCGTTGGTGATGCCGGGTTGGCCGAGCCGGCGGCCCAGTTCCAGGAACTGCTCCGGCGTGAGCGGCTGGTTGCGGAAGAAGATGACCCCGTGCGCGTCGTAGGCCCGGCGGATCTCGGCATAGGTTTCCGCGTCCTGGGGCTGGCGCAGGTCGACGTTCGAAATGATCGCGCCGACGAAGCCGCCGAGCTTGGTGACCGTCACGCGGCTCGGGGGGGTGTCGAGCATGGCTTCATCCAGTCTCCGGCCGGCAGCCGACCGAAAGTCATCCGTGGAAATGGCGCCAACAAATCTAGACTAGACAAGTGTTCAACGTCGATACGAATGTCCAGCACGGGAGGCGAAATGGCGGCCGATGACATGACCCCTGCCCAAGCGCGGCGCGTCGCTCGGCCCAACGGCCCCGCCGTGTCCGCCGGCGCTCGCGAGCGGTTTTGACCATGCAGGTCCGTTTCGCCATCTCCGCCGGAGCCCGCCCGCCCGAGCGCGAACCCTTGACCCTGCTGGTGAAGCAAGCTGACGCGATCGGCTTCGACGCCATCTGGTTTTCCGACCTCGGAATCCTGCCCTCGACCGATCCGCTGCTTTCGGTGGCGATGGCCGCCGCCTGCAGCGACCGCGTGAAGCTGGGCATGACGATCATCCCCTTCGGCTACACGCCCTACGTATTTGCGCGGCAACTGGCCCAGGCCGACCGTTTGAGCAGTGGCCGGCTGCGCATCATGATCGTCCCGGGGCTCGACGGGCCCGGCGAGCGCAAGGCGCTTGGGATCGAAGGCCGGGATCGCCAGCAGCTGCTGGATGACCTGATCCCGACGCTTCGCGCCTTGTGGGCGGGCGAGGCGCCGCCGCCTGATCCGCAAACCGGCGTCGCCCTACCGGCCCTGGGCATAAGGCCGGTGCAGCAGCCGTTGCAGATCTGGCTCGCCGGCAAAGGCCCCAAATCCATCGCGCGCGCCGGCCGGCTCGGCGATGGCTGGCGCGGCGGGGCCGCCCCGCCTGCCGAGGCGAAGACCTATATCGACCGCATCCAGCAGGAAGCCGCCGCGGTCGGCCGCAGGATCGATCCCGAAAATTTCGGCATGACGGTCGCCTATGCGCGCGATGAACAGGACGCCCAGCACATCTCGCACTTCGGTGAAGCGCCCGCCGCGGTGGGCAAGGGCCCTCTTCGGGAGTTGCTGTCCCGCCTGGTCGACGTCGGCATGTCGAAATTCTCCTTGCGGCGGCTCTCGCCCGTCCGGGCTTGGCGCGACGAACTCGACTGGTTGGCCGACGCTGTCCTGGATCTGCAAAGCTAGAGGACGATGCGATCAGGCGGGGACGGGTTTCCGCAGTCCACCGTCCGTGAGGGCGGTCCTACAGTTCGAGGCCGCCATCGACGCGCAGGATCTGCCCTGTCGTGTAGGCCGCGTCGTCGGACGCCAGGAAGACGCAGGCGGTCGCGATCTCCTCGAAGCGCGCGGGCCGCGGAATCGGCAGGTAGGTCTTCAACCGCTCCGGGGTGCGCGAGGCCGCCGGCATCCCCTCGGTGACGGCCGGGCTGACGACGTTCGCCGTCACCCCGTACTCCCCGCATTCCGCCGCGATGGTCTTGCAGAGCGCGACGACGCCGGCCTTCGCCACCGCCACCGCGGCGTGGTTCCGGGTGGGCCGCGTCGCCGCCGTGCCGCCGATGGCGACGATGCGTCCCCAACCGCGCTCCATCATGCCCGGCAGAACAAGGCGCGACAGGTAGAATAGCGAGGAGCAGTTGGCGTCCAGGGTGCGACGCCATTCCTCGATCGGAACCTCGACGAGCGGCATGTTCTTCCGGTAGCCGACACAGTGCATCAATATGTCGATCGGCCCGAATTCCGAGGTCACGCGCTCGACCACGCGCGCGGCGGTGTCCGGCTCAGACAGGTCGCCCATGACGGTGATCGCCTCGACGCCCAGCGCGCGGGCCTCCGCGGCGACCCTCTCGGCCCGCTCCTGGTCGGCCCGCGCGCCGACCGCGACCCTGGCGCCGGCGCGGGCGAATCCCAGGGTGAGGCCGTGTCCCATGCCCGCGCCGCCGCCGCCGGTGATCAGGGCGACGCGGCCCGCCAGCGAACGATCTGTCATGGCGCAGTGACCCTTCGGGATGAGATGGGCGGGCCGTTCCACCGGGCGGCCCTATGGGTGGACGCGGCGCCCGCCGCGAGGGCGTGAGGCGCGACAAGGTCGCGCAACGCCCGGCGGTCCGCCGCAGCGCCGGGCCGTCGATCTTCAACGATATCCGGTTCGCTCGGTCGCTCTTGCATCCGCCCCTGCTTCCGTCGCTTATAGCCAAGCGTCCGGTGAATGAACAAGCGTCCACCCTTTTTCAAGGCGGACGCGACGCTAGGGAGCATGGGGAATGGAGCGCCAGTTTCCGCCGCGGCGGATGCCGTACGTCAACGAGATGAACGCCCACTTCTGGAAGGGCGGCGTGGACGGGCGCCTGCACATCCTGCGCTGCCAGGCCTGCGGGACCTGGATCCACCCCTTCGCCGGCCGCTGCCCGGCCTGCTTCTCCGACGCCCTGGCGCCCGAACCCACGTCGGGCCTTGGCGTCGTCGTGGGCTTCACCATCAACTACCAGATGTGGGTGCCCGGCATGCCGACCCCCTTCGTGGTGGCGATCGTCGCCCTCGAGGAGCAGTCCAACATCCGGCTGATGACCAACCTGCCGCGCATCCCCATCGAGGAGGTGAAGGTGGGCCTGAAGGTGAAGGTCTATTTCGAGGAGAACGGCGAGGTCTTCTACCCGCTGTTCGAAGCGGCCTGACGGGGAGGGACGCATGAGCAAATACTTCGAAAAGCAGACCTGCATCTCCGGCATCGGCCAGTCCGAGATCTACAAGCGCCCGACGGTCTATCCCTTCAAGCTGGCGATGGACGCCTGCGAGGCGGCGATCGCCGACGCGGGCCTCAAGCCCTCCGACATCGACGGCGCCTGCTGCTGGCCGGCCGGGATCGTCGGCCAGTCGCTGGCCTTCGGGGCGGCGAGCATCGCCGACATGGCCGCCACCCTGGGCCTCAAGCTCAACTGGTATTCGGCCGGCGACATGGCCGCCCAGCTATCGCCGATCATGAACGCGGTGGCCGCCATCGCCGCGGGCTATTGCGACCACGTGCTCTGCTGGCGCGCCATGGGCGAGCGCTGGAAGCCCTCGTACGGCTCGGCGGCGGTGGAGATGATGGCCGAGCGGCTCAAGCAGCCGGCCGAGGGCCTGATGGAGTTCACCGCCACCGCCCACGCGCCCTCGTCGGCCATCTGGTTCGCCTGCCACGCCACCACCCACATGGCGCTCTACGGCACCACCCGCGAGCAGATGGCCTGGATCCCCATCGTCCAGCGGCGCCACGCGGGCCTCAATCCCAAGGCGCTGCATCGCGAGCCGCTGACCATGGACGACTACATGAACGGCCGGATGGTGACGACGCCCTTCACCATCTACGACTGCGACGTCCCCTGCGACGGCGCCACGGCGGTGATCGTCTCCCGCCTGGAGATCGCCAAGGACATGAAGCAGAAGCCGGCCATCATCGAGGCCCTGGGCTCGGGCGGCTACGATCGGCTCGACACCTGGATCTCCCGTTCGGACTATCCGAACATGGCGATGCACGACGCCGGCAAGATGCTCTGGAGCCGGACCGACCTGAAGCCCAAGGACATCGACACCGGCCACATCTACGACGGCTTCACCTTCCTGACGATGAACTGGCTGGAAGCCCTCAACATCTGCGGCAAGGGCGAGTCGGGGCCCTTCATCGAGGGCGGCGAGAGGATCTCGCTGGATGGCGAGCTGCCGCTCAATTCGAACGGCGGGCAGCTCTCCGAGGGGCGGATGCACGGCATGAGCCACCTGCACGAGGCGGTGCTGCAACTGCGCGGACAGGCGGGGGATCGGCAGGTGACCCGCAAGGCGCCCAAGGTCGCCGTGGTGGCCAACGGCGGCGGCTCGCTGGGCGGCGCGGCCCTGCTGCGGGTGGACTAGAAGGCCGCGCGCCAGGCGCCTGCCGGAAGATGACTGGGCGACCCGGCCCGGGCCGCCCAGTCGGGAGCACTCTTCGACTTAGCGCGCGCCCCAGGCGTAGTGGACGTTGACGCCCACTTCACGTCGCGGCGTCACCACCGACGAGAGATAGCCCGAGGCGTGGCCCAGCACTTCAGGCGAGCTGAAGCCGTTCGACAGGGCGATCGATCCCGAGTCGATCTCCTTGTTCACGTTGAAGATGTTCTTGGCGAAGACCGAGAGCTCCCAGCGGCCATCGTGGCTGCGAACGCCGCCGTAGACGTTCACGAGGGCGTAGGACGGGGCCGTGAAGAAGGGCTCCACCCGCTTGTTCTCCGGATAGTAGGTGGCCAGTCCGCGCAGGAACCCGTCCATCGTATCGCCGACGGGGTGGATGTACTCGCTCTGGAAGGTTGCGCTCCACAGCGGCTGGGTGGAGGTCGAGCCGTTGCCGGGGCACATGTTGATCAGGTTGGTCGCCGAGAGGGCCGGGCCCGTATTGCAGGGT
>Ga0075368_10000733_pt1 | contig 10051 bp, 7 predicted proteins | sample EndMethybrTD3033_FD_71518 | JGI IMG/M metagenome (GOLD analysis project Ga0075368, IMG submission 71518) | Populus endosphere microbial communities from Tennessee, USA - Endosphere MetaG P. TD hybrid TD303-3 | ecosystem: Host-associated > Plants > Roots > Endosphere | place: USA: Tennessee... | reverse complement strand
AAGACCATCGCCGACACCTGGAACTCGGTGTACTCGAAGGGCTCGTACGACCTGACCGTGCACGGTCAGGTCGTACGAGCCCTTCGAGTACACCGAGTTCCAGGTGTCGGCGATGGTCTTGCCGGCCTCGGTGGTGTAACTCCACGGCCCGTCGGTGCGGTTGCCCGAGGTCACCAGGAAGGCGGCGCCCGCCTTCGCCCCCGAGGCGAAGGTGAGCGTGAACTTCCCGGTGGCCGTGTCGGCCGAACCGTCCACGTGCGGGGCGTACCCGAGGGGCCGGGCGAGCCGCAGACCGCGTTCCTGCCTGGGCAGGACGCCGGTGGCCGGCGGGGTCGGCACGTAGTCGGGGTGGCGGTCCTTGTCCGGCGGCTGGTAGCCGTCGGTGTCGGGCAGACCGACCGGCTCGGTGTCCTTGTGCGAGAAGTCGAACGCCGAGGTCAGGTCGCCGCAGATGGCGCGCCGCCAGGGCGAGATGTTCGGCTCGTGGACGCCGAAGCGGGTCTCCATGAACCGGATGATCGAGGTGTGGTCGAGCGTCTCGGAGCAGACGTAACCGCCCTTGCTCCAGGGCGAGACGACGAGCATGGGCACGCGCTGACCGAGACCGTAGGGGCCGGCGACATGGCTGCTGTCGCCCTTGAACAGGTCCGGGCCGAGGTCGACGGTCGACTTGCCCTGTGCGGCGGACGTCGGCGCGAACGGCGGGAGCATGTGGTCGAAGAAGCCGTCGTTCTCGTCGTACGTGATGAAGAGGGCCGTCTTGGCCCACACCTTCGGGTCGGAGGTGAGCGCGTCCAGCACCTGGGAGACGTACCAGGCACCGTAGTTGGCCGGCCAGTTGGGGTGCTCGGTGAAGGCCTCGGGGGCGACGACCCAGGAGATCTTCGGCAGCTTGCCGCCCTTGACGTCGGCCTTGAGCTGGTCGAAGAAGCCCTCGCCCTTGCGGGCGTCGGTGCCGGTGCGGGCCTTGTCGTACAGCGGGTCGCCGGGCTGGGCGTTCTGGTACTGCTTGAAGTAGAGCAGGGAGTTGTCGCCGTAGTTGCCGCGGTACGCGTCCTGGATCCAGCCCCAACTGCCGTTCGCGTCGAGGCCGTCGCCGACGTCCTGGTAGATCTTCCAGGAGACGCCGGCCTTCTCCAGGCGCTCGGGGTAGGTGGTCCAGCTGTAGCCGGCCTCGTCGTTGCCGAGGACGGGCCCGCCGCCCTGCCCGTCGTTGCCCGTGTAACCGGTCCACATGTAGTAGCGGTTGGGGTCGGTCGAACCGATGAAGGAGCAGTGGTACGCGTCGCAGATGGTGAAGGAGTCGGCGAGCGCGTAGTGGAAGGGGATGTCCTTGCGGGTCAGGTACGCCATCGTCGTGGAGCCCTTGGAGGGGACCCACTTGTCGTACTTGCCCCCGTCGAAGGCGGCGTGGCCGTCGTTCCAGCCGTGCGGGAGGTCCTGGATGAAGGCCAGGCCCAGGTCGTCGGCGTCCGGGTGGAAAGGCAGGATGTCCTTGCCGCTCGCGTCCGCCTGGTACCAGACCGGCTTCCCGTCCTGCCGGGTCACGACCGGCCGCGGGTCACCGTAGCCGCGGACGCCTCTGAGGGTGCCGAAGTAGTGGTCGAAAGAACGGTTCTCCTGCATCAGGACGACGATGTGCTCGACATCCTCGATGGACCCGGTGCGGTGGTTCGCGGGCAGCGCGGCGGCGCGCTCGATGCTGTTCGACAGGGCGGTGAACGCGGTGGTCGCGCCCGCGAGTTGGAGGAATCGGCGCCGGTTGACTTCGGGCATGGGTGAGTGCCTCTTCTCATCCTGAGGTGCGGATGGCCGGAACATGACGGAATGCGCGCGGAGCGAGTGTTCCAAGAGCAACAAACGTCAGGGAAGGGCCCGGTGGCGTCTGTGTGAAAGTCGTCGGTACGCGAGGTTCGCGACGCTCCGTGCGAACGCGGAGCCGTGGTCGGCCACGGCCCGGTCGCCACCGGCGGAGAAAGGGGCCACCGTCAGCCGGGTGGCGACCGGGTGCTTCCCGGCCCGCCTCCACGAAGTCGCGCGTATCTGGTGGATGCGGTGAGGGGGTGCGCCTCCCGGAACAGACGGAGCCGCCTGCCGGCTCCCGCGGGGGGACGGGGCCGGCAGGCGGTGGCGAGGGGGTCAGTCGGTGCGCGCCGGCGTCGGCGAGACCGGTTCGCGCTGCCCGGCCGCCGGCTCTTGAGCGTCCTCGGCCTTGGTCTCGGTCTCGTTCTCGGTCTCGGTCTCGTTCTCGTTCTCGTTCTCGTTCTCGTTCTCGTTCTCGTTCTCGTTCTCGTTCTCGTTCTCGTTCTCGTTCTCGTTCTCGTTCTCGGCCTCGGCCTCCAGCATGTGCTGCAGCTTCTCGCCCTCGACGTCGACGTTCGGCAGGAAGCGGTCCAGCCACCCCGGCAGGGCCCAGGCGCGACGGCCGACGAGCGCCATCACCGCGGGCACGATGGTCATCCGGACGGCCAGGGCGTCGAACAGCACCGCGGAGGCCAGACCCATGCCCATCGACTTGATCAGCGGTACGTCGTCCAGCAGGAAGCCGGCGAACACCGAGATCATGATCAGCGCGGCGGCCGTGACCACCCTGGCGGAGTGCCGGAAACCGGCGATCACCGCCTCGGTCGGCCCGGCCCCGTGGACGTACTCCTCACGCATCCGGGTCACGAGGAACACCTCGTAGTCCATGGCGAGTCCGAACACGACGCCGACCAGGAAGATGGGCAGGAAGCTCACGATCGGCGCGGTCTGGTCGACGCCGAAGACGTCCGCGAGCCAGCCCCACTGGAAGACCGCGACCACCACACCGAGGGTGGCGACCACGCTGAGCAGGAAGCCGAGCGCCGCCTTGAGCGGGACCAGGATCGAGCGGAACACGAGCAGCAGCAGGATCAACGCCAGGCCGACGACCACACCCAGGTAGGGGATCAGGGCGGCGCCCATCTTGGCGGAGGCGTCGACGTTCACCGCGGTCAGGCCGGTGACCATGAGGTCGGCGCCGGTGTCCTCGTGCAGTCCGGCGCCGCGTCCGCGGATGTCCGAGACCAGGTCCCGGGTGGCCTGGCTGCTGGGCGAGCTCTTCGGTACGGCGCTGATGACGGCCACGTCGCCGCCCTGGTTGAAGGCGGCCGGGCCGACCGAGGCGACATCCGGCAGCCTGCCGAGCAGAGTGGCCGCGTCCGCGGCGGCGGCCTTGGGATCGTCGCTCCCCCTGCCGTCCACCACGATCATCAGCGGGCCGTTGTAGCCGTCGCCGAAACCCTTGGTGATGGTGTCGTAGGTGATCCGCTCGCTGCTGCCGGGGGCGGCCATACTGTCGTCGGGCAGCGTCAGCTTCAGCGAGAGTGCCGGAATGGCCAGGACGACGAGGGCGGTGACCGCCACGGCCAGCACCTTGACCGGGTTGCGCGTGACGAACTTCGCCCAGCGTACGCCCCACGCCTCACCCTCGCCGCGCTCCAGCGCCCGCAGGCGTGGGCTCTTGAGCCTGCCCCTCATGATGCGTTCCCCGACGAAGCCGAGGACCGCGGGCAACAGGGTCAGGGCGATGAGGACCGCTACGGCCACCGCGAAGGCGGCGGCGAGGCCGATGGTGCCCAGGGACTTGATCCCGATGACGGTCAGGCCCGCCAGCGCGATGATCACCGTCAGGCCCGCGAACACCACCGCCGATCCCGCCGTGCCGAGCGCCCGTCCGGCGGCTTCCTCGGGCGCACGGCCCTGGCGCAGTTCGCCGCGATAGCGGGAGACGATGAACAGGGCGTAGTCGATGGCCACCGCCAGGCCCAGCATCAGGGCCAGGGTCGACGAGCTGGAGCTCATGTCGAAGACCGCCGTGGCCATCGTCAGGACGCAGACGGCCGTCAGCACGCCGGCGACCGCCATCAGCAACGGCAGCCCGGCCGCGAGCAGCGAACCGAAGGTGATCAGCAGGGTCACGGCGGCGACCGCGACGCCGATCAGCTCGGCCGGTCCGGCTCCCGCCTTGCCCTGTACGGCGTTGCCGCCCATGTTCACCGTCAGCCCGGCCTTCTCGCCCTGGTCGGCGACGTGGTGCAGGGCGTCCCGTGCCGCGCCGGTGATGTCGGTCTGCTTCACCTCGTAGGTGACCTGGGTATAGGCGATGGTGCCGTCCCTGCTCACCAGGCGGGCGGCATAGGGGTCGGCGACGTTCGCCACCTGGGGCGCGTTCCTGAGCCCGGCGACCAGCGACTCGATCTCGGTTCTGTTCGTGCCGGAGGCCAGCGTCTGCCCCTTCGGGGCCTCGAACACGATCCGGGCCGTGGCACCGTCCGCGGAGGCCTGCGGAAACTCCTTGTGCAGCAGGTCGATCGCCTTCTGCGACTGTGTGCCGGGCAGGGTGAAACCCTCTGTCGTTCTGCCCGAGACGGTGCCCGCACCGATTCCGACGGCAGCCAGGACGACTATCCAGAACATCACGAACAGCCGTCGTCGCCGAAAGGCGAGCCGGCCCAACCGGTAGAGGAACGTGGCCACGGAAGTACTCCCACGGAAGAAGGGCTGTGCTGAACAGGGCCGATGAGCCCGATCACCAACCTAGAAAGGGCCGCGGCCCACCACAGGATTCAAAGGGACACATGCGCGGCCGGCCGTCTCCTCCGAAGGGAGGAAGGCCTCTCGTTCTCGGGGCGCATCGCCGCGCAATTCCCGCATTCACGCGTTGACTGCGCTGTTCCGGAATTCAACGTCCCCACTGTCGAACGCCGCTCACGCCAGCGGCTGCCGCCTCGTACGACAGCCAGCACACCTCGATGACGACTCGTTCGAATTTGTGGCCGGCCGCCCGCTCCGGGAACGTCGTGGTCGGTGACAACTTCGCCCCCAACTCCTTCGCCTTCGTCGCCCGCGTCGACAACGGCGACTTCACCTACCTGGCCTCCCTCGGCGGCCTCAACTCCGCCGCGACGCAGGTCGACCGCCACGGCGTCGTCGCGGGCAGCGCAGCACTTCCGTCCGCTGACCCGTCCACCGCCAACGGCCCTTTCCACGCCGCCGTCTGGGTGCCGCACAAGGTGACCCAGGGGAGCCGTCGCGCGAGTGAAGGCGTGAGGCCAGGGCCGAAGGGCCGCGGGATAACGGGATGATGGGATGCAGGACGACGGGATGCAGGATGACGGGGTGCCCGAGCTGACCGACCCGGCTGTCGGGCCACGGACGTCGTTCCTGGCCGCGGCTTCGCTCAATTACTTTCATTACGCGATCAGTTCGGGGGATTGATGAAGCTTCTCCTTACCGACTCCGGTGTCAAGAACGCAAGCATGCTGGCGGCGCTGGTCGATCTCCTGGGCAAACCGATCGCCGAGGCCAGCGCCCTCTGCATCCCCACCGCGGGGTACGGGGGCCCGTACGGGGATCCGGGCGGGCCATGGCGTTTCATCAGCGGACGCTCCCCCAACCCCATGACCGAGCTGGGGTGGAAGTCGGTGGGCGTGCTGGAGCTCACCGCACTGCCCGACATCGACAAGGAACGCTGGGTCTCCTGGGTCCGAGAAACCGACGCCCTGCTGGTCAACGGCGGCGACACGATGTACCTGTGCCACTGGATGCGGGAGTCCGGACTGGCCGACCTCCTCCCGTCGCTGCACGACACGGTCTACGTGGGGCTCAGTGCCGGGAGCATGGTGCTGACTCCCCGCATCGGGGAGGACTTCGTCGGCTGGAGACCGCCCACCGGTGACGACAGCACGCTGGGAGTCGTCGACTTCTCCCTCTTCCCGCACCTCGACAGCCCCGGTTGTCCGGAGAACACCATGGCCGAGGCGGAACGGTGGGCCGCCGGGATAAAGGGTCCGGCGTACGCCATCGACGCCCAGACCGCCATCAAGGTGACCGACGACGGCGTCGAGGTCATCTCCGAAGGGCACTGGAAGCTGCTCAACCCGGCATCATGAACGTCGACGACCTCCCCGCCCTCGACCGTGCTCTCGGGCCACCGGAACCGGCTCTTCTCGGAGTCGCTGCGCACCCGTTGGATCAGTCCTCTGAACTCCAGCACGTCCAACGCCCCCACCACGTCCATCGCACCGAGCCGGCTGTCGTGGCAGACCACGACAGCCGCTTCGGCTTCGAATGCGGGGCCCAGCACCGACAATCTCCGGAACACCGCACGTTCGTCAGGTGTGAGGTGCTGGTACTGCTGGTCGAGCGGCGATCTCGCCGGATGGCTGGCCAGGGCCCAGGCCCCCGAGTCGCCGGCCCGCCGAGTGCGCATCCCAACGGCGTGCGGCCTGGACGCCGCCGCTCGCGCTCGCGTACTCCATCCGCCCTTCCCCCGTCTTCACCGACTTCGCGCCGATCGCCCCCGCTCTTACGGTCACCGCGCGGTGCCGCGCACTCGCCGTCGCGTCGAACGCACGGCATCGCCATTAGGGTCTTTCCGGCGGCGATCCCGTTCTCCTCGCCAACGAAGACTGGAGCTAATAAGCTATGCCTATGTCTGAACTCGCGAGCGAACGCTACACCGACCGCATCGCCACCGGACCGCTCATCCTTGTCCAGGAGGTCCTGAACACCCGCGCCGCCGGCAAGCCCGCGCTCGATGACCTGCTCTCGACGCCGGATTCCGCGACGTCGTGGCTCTCCGGCGCGCTGGACGAGTGGAGCCGACGTGCCGGGGCGGAGGCGCCGGCGATCGAGCTCGACGAACCGGGGCTGGTGCGGCTTCAGCAGCTACGCGCGTCGCTGCAGATGACGGTGTCGGGTGCGGTGCGCGACGCTCCGGTCCGCTCCGCTCCGAAGGGGGTGAGCGGCGCACTCGAGGTGCGGATCGACGCCGATGGAGTCTTCTCGCTGGCGCCGCACGGCAAGGACGTCCCGTGGGTCGTCGCGGCCGTACTCAACGAGATCACGAACGCCCAACTGACGGGTACGTGGCGTCGTTTGAAGATGTGCCGTAACCGGGTCTGCTCGGTTGCGTTCTATGACGGTACGAACCCCAACAACGGCGTCTGGCACGACGTGCGCATTTGCGGTAACGCCGTGAACCTTCGGGCCTCGCGCCAGCGTCGGGCGGCCGCGCGCGCGTAGCGCGCCGCAGGCCGACCGAACGACACCGCCGACTACTCAGCCTTTCGCGGCCCGGCAGGAGCCCCACAGCGCACCGGGATTGATGCGCGACGGGTGACGCTCCAGCATGTACTCGTAGAGCTCGAGGGTGCTGTCGGTGCGACGCACCCCGCTGTTGAAATCAAGGATGTAGCGGCGGGTCTCCTCGATGTGCCGCGGATCGTCGTCGGCGGCCGGATCCTTGTGGCCCGCCACGATCGCGGTCGGCGCCAGCGCCTCGACCGTGTCGAGAGCCCTCAGCCACTCGTCCCGCCCGTCCGCGTCCGATGCCGCGAGCATGAGGTGCACGTTGTTGTAGATCACGTCGCCGGCGACGATCAGCCCCAGGTCGGGAACGTGCAGACAGGTCGTGTTGTCGCAGTCGGTGTGCCCCAGGCGGACCGGACGGACCTCCGCCCCGCCCACAGCCAGGACCTCGCCCTCCAGCGGTTCGGCCAGTACGAGTCGCTCAGGGATCTGCTCGGGGAACCAGGCGCGCCAGACCGCCTTGAGGACCTCGGGCGAGGACTGGTAGGCCATGTCCTCGACGACCTCGGGCAGCGCGAAGGCGCGCGCACCGGGGTACTGCTGCAGTACGGCTCCGAGACCGAACCAGTGGTCTCCGTGGCCGTGCGTGACGTACACGCTCGTCACCGGTGCGTCACGCTCGCCGAGCCACCGCAGCAGGTCCTCCGACTGCGCGATCGTGAAGAGCGGATCCACCAGCAGCGCCGCTCCCTCGTTGGAGATGAGGATGCTCGACGTCGGCGACCAAGAACGCTCGTTGAGGTCGGGCGGCACGTCCGGGTTGGTGGTCGGCATGCCGTCCGCGATGTGCACGGCGTAGGTCAAGGCGTTCGACGTCATTGGTGGACTCCTCGGATTCTCTGATGGTCGCTCCCACTCCGGCCGGAACGCGGAGGGTGCCGGAGGGCCCGGGCCTCGTCCCGTCGATCACGGAGCGATGACATTGACGCAAGCATAGACCCTATGCTTACGTCATAGGGCTCGCGTCGACCAAGAATCTCGAGAGCCACTGGCTCCGATTCGTCGCCGCAAGAGAGCGATCGTCAAAGGAGACACGAGATGAACAGCCCAGCGACGCAGGCGCCGACCGCGGTGCTCGTCCACGGATACCTGGACGACGGCCCCATCTGGAACAGCGTCCGCACCATCCTCGACGAGCGGGCGATCCCCTCGATCGCGTTCGAGCTCGCCGGCATGGGTGCGCGCGCCTCGGATCAAGGGCCGTTCACGCTCGTCCGCTGGGCCGACGACCTCGAGAGCGTCGTGCGCGCGACGAAGGGCCCCGTCGTGCTCGTCGGCCACAGCATGGGAGGCCAGATCGCCGAACTCGTCGCCGCCCGCCTGGCCGAGCAGATGCGTGCGCTCGTCCTGGTCAATCCGATCCCGCTGGCGGGCACTCACCTGCCCCCGGAGCAGATCGCCCCCTTCCAGGCACCGGATCTCGGACTCGACGCGCAGCGCGCCTTCCGCGGCGCGCTCGCCACCGCGTTCCCGGCCGAGGAAAATGACCGGCTCGCCCAAGTGACGCTGCACGTCGACCCGTCGACGATCTCCGACACGGCGACGGCATGGAACAACGGCCACCCGGACGGACAGCAGCCCAGCAAGTTCCACGGGCGCGTCACCGTACTGCGCGGCGAGAACGACCCCTTCGTCACGGAAGAGATCGTCTCCGCCTATGTCGCGCCCCGCTTCCCCGGCGCCACCTCGCAGACGATCGCCGGCGCAGGCCACTGGGCGCACGCCGAGAACCCGGCGGCGGTCGCCGCCGTCATTACCACGGTCGTCGAGGAGACCTCGTCAGACTCCGCCGACGGCCGCCCGGCCAAGGCCTGGACGAGTGCGTTCGAGCAGCGCACCCAGGACTCCTTCGCGGCCGCCCTCTCGCCGAACGTGCGGATGGAGGCCAGCGCGCTCGCCAAGCCGCTGGAGCGCAAGGAGCAGGTCGAGGCCCTCATGGCCGGGGTGAGCTCCGTGTACGAACGGCTCGAGTTCGTCCGGAAGGTGCAGGACGGCCCGCGGACGTATCTGGAGTGGGAGGCCGGCGCGTTCGGTGGCTTCGAGATGAAGGGGATCACGATCCTCACGCGTGATGACGAGGGGCTCATCACGGAGATCGCCATTCACCACCGCCCCCTCGGTGCCGTGGTGCAGATCAACGCGAAGGTCGGGGCGGCCCTGACCGCGGCCGGCCTCATCCCCGCCGAGTACTTCAACTTCACGGAAGGCGAATGACCATGACGGAACGCATCGACGTAGAGTTCACGGCGGACGGGGGCGTGACGCTGCGCGGCTGGCTCTACCTGCCGGACGCCGAGGGTCCGCGCCCCGCGATCACGATGGCGCACGGATTCGGCGGCAACCGCGAGATGGGCCTCGACCCGTACGCGCGCAAGTTCGCCGACGCCGGGTTCGTGGTGCTCGTCCACGATCACCGCACGTTCGGCGCCAGCGACGGCGAGCCCCGCAACGACGTCGACCCGTGGCGTCAGATCGCGGACTGGCGCCGCGCGATCAGCTTCCTGGAGGCCCGGCCGGAGGTCGACGCGGACCGCATCGGGGTGTGGGGCACGAGCTTCGCGGGCGGTCATGCGATCGTGCTCGGCGCGACCGAGGTGCGGATCAAGTGCGTGGTGTCTCAGGTGCCCACCATCAGCGGATTCGAGCAGTGGCAGCGCAAGGTCCCGCCGGAGCGCATCGCCGCCTTCGAGCTCGCCCAGGCCGACGACGAACGCGCCCAGGCCGCCGGCGGCGAACTGCGCTACCAGACCTCCATCGGCGACGATCCGGCCGACCCGGCCCTGTACACCAGCCCGGACGCGCTGCGCTTCTACCGTGACCTGGTTCCGCCGGGCCGCGAGAACAACACGGTGACGATGCGCTCCAGCCGGGCCGCGCGGCTGTACGAGCCGGGCGTATGGATCACTCGGGTCTCGCCCAAGCCGCTCATGATGAT
>Ga0075368_10000731_pt1 | contig 10058 bp, 7 predicted proteins | sample EndMethybrTD3033_FD_71518 | JGI IMG/M metagenome (GOLD analysis project Ga0075368, IMG submission 71518) | Populus endosphere microbial communities from Tennessee, USA - Endosphere MetaG P. TD hybrid TD303-3 | ecosystem: Host-associated > Plants > Roots > Endosphere | place: USA: Tennessee... | reverse complement strand
GCAGCTCGGCGACGTGAATCCGCTGATCCTCGTCGTCGGTCTGGTGGGACTCCTGCTTCTGCTGACCGGCGAGCGGCTCCTCCCCGGTAAGCCGGTCGGGATCGCGGTTGTGGCGCTGGCGATCGTGGTGGCAACCGCGCTCGGCCTGCCGGCTCTCGGCGTGCCTGTGACGGGAAAAATCCCCCAGGGGCTGCCGGTGCCTGGCTTGCCCACGTTCGGCCTGCTGGAGTTCGACGATCTCTTTCCGCTTGCCGCCGGATGCGTGCTGCTCGCCTACATAGAGGGTGTTTCGGCGGCTCGGAGCTTCGCCGCCAAGCATGGTGACAGCCTTGACGTCAGGCAGGAGTTCCTGGGCCTCGGTGCGGCCAATCTCGCCGCGGCCTTCGGTCACGGCTATCCCGTGGCAGGCGGATTGTCGCAATCCGCCGTCAACGACAGCGCGGGCGCTCGCACGCCGTTGGCGCTGGTCATTTGCTCGGTGACGCTGGCGCTGTGCCTGTTGTTCTTCGCAGGGCTATTGACCAATCTGCCCAAGGCGGTGCTGGCCGCCATCGTCTTTGCCGCCGTCTACCGGCTCGTCGACATCCGCACGTTGGTGCGGATGTGGCGCGTCAGCCGCATCGATTTCTACGCGGCGGCCATCGCATTGGTATCCGTCCTGCTGCTCGGAATCCTGCAGGGTGTCCTGCTGGCGTCGATCGCCTCCATCTTCCTGCTGCTGGCGCGCGCGTCACAGCCGAATGTGGCGTTCCTCGGCAAGCTCCCGGGCAGTGGCCGGTATTCCGACAGCGCCAGGCATGAGAACGTGGAGCCGCTGGTCGGGGTCATCGCGTTCCGCCCCGAAGCCTCGCTGCTCTATATCAATGCCGAGACGATCCTGGAGGCCGTGCTGAATGCGCTCCAGAGGTCGTCGGACGTCAGGCTCGTTGCCTGCGACCTCTCGGCGTCGCCCTACATCGATCTGGCCGGCGCGCATATGCTGCGGAATCTCTACGACGAACTTGCGTCACGCCATGTCGCGTTCTGCATCGTCGGCGCGCATGCGCAGTTGCGCGACTTGCTGCGTGCCGAGGGGCTCGCCGAAAGGACCGACAGCGGGCAATGGTTGCGGTCGCTCGACAGCGTGCTCGGCGACAACCAGGCCAGGTAGTGTCCGGGACATTTGCCGATCTCCGGCGCGACTTTCGTTCAGTCAGGCGTTTCGTGTTGCATCGCGAAGCGTGCAGGCCGCTCGCAGGCCGGCTGATTTCATACGGACCGTTGACTTGGATCAATGGAGCCCCCCGCGCACTACCCACGATCCGTCATCATCTTCGCCTCAAGAGCCTCCAAGGATGGGGAAAGACATGCCCAAGGACGCCAAGCCTGCGCAGCAGCGCATCGATCAGTTCTTCTCCGGGCCCGGCGGACGGGCAGACAATTGGCGCGATCTGGTTGAGGCGGCCAAAGCATGGTCCCGCGGCGGAGATCGTGCGAAGTATGATGCTGCGCTGGCCGATCTCTCCGTGACGGAGGAATTTCACGGCTATCCTGGCCTGCAGCTGATGGCAGCCTTGCGGGAGGCGGCCGCGGCTGGCGATGCAGCAACCTCGCTTGCCCTTGCGACCCGGATCACCGTGGCCCTGACGACAAGATCCTTCCGTCAGCACGCCGGCGATTGGAGCACGAAGGAGGAAGGCAATGGCGATGTGCCCGAGCTGGTGCCGCCGACCTTTGGCGCGCATACGACACGCAGGCCCTATTTCGAGACCCTCATCGTCACCGGGGTGGCACCCGGCCAATGGCCGGCGCTCGCCGCCGAATGGCGCAAGTTGCGGCGCCCGGTCGATGCCTTCATCTATGAGCCCGTCATCGTAGGCAGCCTCGAAGACGCCTTCTGCGCGACGATGCTCAATCCCAACATCGCGGCCGTCATCATCAATGAGGGTTTTGGCCTGCGTTCGCGTCACAATGCGCCGGTGCTCCGTTCGATCACGGCATCGGCAGGCCTCAACGACGAGTCGGACGCTTCCGCGCTGCGGCTTGCCCAGATCATCAAGCGGGTCCGGCCCGAGCTCGATCTCTACATGATCTCGAATCGCGACGTCGAGGAACTGGCCGGCAACCCAGAAGCCAGCGTCGTCCGCCGCATCTTCTATTCGGTCGAGGAGCTGCTGGAACTGCATCTGTCGATCCTCGAAGGCATCCAGGATCGTTACGACACACCCTTCTTCGACAATCTCAAGAAATACGCGCAGCGCCCGATCGGAACGTTCCACGCGTTGCCGATCGCCCGCGGCAAGTCGATCTTCAAGTCCGACTGGATCCGCGACATGGGCGAGTTCTACGGTGCGAACCTGTTCCTGGCCGAGAGCAGCGCCACCACTGGCGGCCTCGACAGCATGCTGGAACCGACCGGCACCATCAAGAAGGCGCAGGAAAAAGCCGCCCGCGCGCTCGGCGCTGACCGTGTCTTCTTCGTCACCAACGGCACCTCGACCTCGAACAAGATGGCGGTGCAGGCGCTGCTCGCGCCCGGCGACATCGCGATCGTCGACCGCAACTGCCACAAGTCGCACCATTACGGCATGGTGCTCGCAGGCGCGCAGCCGCTCTATGTCGAAGCCTTCCCGATGACGGAATATTCGATGTATGGCGCGGTGCCGCTGAAGACGATCAAGCAGGCGCTGCTCGGTGCCAAGGCCGACGGCCGGCTCGACCGCGTCAAGATGCTCGATCTCACCAACTGCACCTTCGATGGCCACATCTACAACACCCGCCGGGTCATGGAGGAATGTCTCGCCATCAAGCCGGATCTGATCTTCCTGTGGGATGAAGCGTGGTTCGGCTTCGCGCGCTTCTCGCCTTTCCTGCGGCGACGAACGGCGATGGGAGCGGCTAATGAGATCGAGGCCTGGATGCACGATTCAAAATCCATCGCGGCCTATGAGAAACAGCAGGCCGAGCTCGGCAAGAATCCGTCGAACGAGGTGCTGCTCAAGACGCGGTTAATTCCCGATCCGCGCCAGATCCGGTTGCGCGTATATCAGACCAACTCGACCCACAAGTCGATGTCGGCGATCCGGCAGGGCTCCATGCTCTCGGTCAAGGACGTCGAATTCCACACGGTCGAGCAGCAGTTCAAGGAGGCCGTCTTTACCCATGCCTCGACCAGTCCGAACCAGCAGCTCATCGCCAGCCTCGACATCTCGCGGCGTCAGATGGAGCTGGAGGGGTACGGTCTTGTCGCCAACGCGATGGAAATCGCGCTCGCCATCCGCCATGCCGTCAACAACAACCCGCTGCTCTCGAAGTATTTCCGCATTCTCGGCGCCGACGTCATGGTGCCGGCGCAATACCGCCAGAGCGGCTTCACCGACTATCTCGCACCGGGCGTCAACTGGGCGAATATGCTAAAGAGCCTGGACGAGGACGAGTTCTGCCTCGATCCGACCCGGATGACGCTGGTGTGCGGCATGGCCGGCTACGATGGCACCCAGTTCAAGGGCATCCTAGCCAACGAGTACAACATCCAGGTCAACAAGACCTCGCGCAACTCGGTGCTCGTCCAGTCTAACATCAACAACACCCGCAGCGACGTCGCGCATCTCATCCGCGTTCTCGCCGAGATCGCGGGCGAGGTCGATCGCGGGCTTGCGCAGGGCGGTGCCAATGCGAAGAAGACCTTCGAGGCGCGGGTCAAGAGCTTGATGACCGACGTGCCTGACTTGCCGAACTTCTCGCATTTCCACCCGAGCTTCCGCGGCGATGCCGGCGCCAAGACCAACGAAGGCGACATCCGCAGCGGCTTCTATGCCGCCTACAACGTCGCGGGCTGCGAGCATATCCGCCTCAACGATCCCGAGATCGACCGGCGGCTGAAGGCCGGGCCCGAGCTCGTCTCGGCCAATTTCGTGATCCCGTATCCGCCGGGCTTCCCGATCATGGTGCCGGGCCAGGTCATCACCCAGGAAACCATCGACTTCATGCGCAAGCTCGATGTGAAGGAAATCCATGGCTACGACGCCAAGGAAGGCCTGAAGCTCGTGCGGGCCGAGGCCTTGGCGAAGATCGGCCGGCCCAAGCCCGGCGCGCAGCCTAAGTTGAAGGCCGCCTCATAACAGGGGACGAACATGCAGGGCTTTTTCACCTTTCTGCAGCAGAATCCGTTTCTGCTGCTGTTCTTCGTCGTCGGGCTCGCGGTCTGGATCGGACGGGCCAACATCAAGGGTTATGGCCTCGGCATGGTCGCCGGCGCCATCGTTGTGGGCGCGGGGCTCGCGGTCTGGTCTTCGAGCTACGGCGTGAAGCTCGAGCTGAACAATTTCGCCAAAAGCTTGTTCTATTACCTCTTCATGTACGGTGTCGGCTTGCGTGTCGGGCCGTCCTTCGTCAACAGTTTGAAGGGCGACGGCATCAAGTTCGTGGTCCTGGCGGTGGTGTCGAGCATTCTCGGTCTCGCGCTGGTCGTCATTTTCGCAAAGCTTTTCGATCTCCCGACCGGCGCTGCCGGCGGCATGTTGGCGGGGTCGCAGACCATGTCGGCTGCGATCGGCTCGGCTGAACAGGCCATCACCTCGGGCGTGGTCAAGCTGCCTGAGGGCATGAAGCCCGAGGACGCGACCGGCATGATCGCGCTATCCTACGGCATCACCTATATCTGGGGCACCGTCGGTATCATCCTGATCTGCAAATACCTGCCGCGCTGGTGGGGCATCGACGCCAAGGCGGCGGCGAAAAAGTACGAGAAGGACTTTGGCGTCAAGGATCTCGAGGGTGGTGGCCTGACCGGTTTCCGCCAATTCGGCCTGCGCGCCTACCGGCTGGAAAATGCGGCCCAGATCGGACTGACCATTGCGGGCTTCCGCAAGAGCAATCCGGAATATCGCATCGTCAACGTCGGGCGCGGCGGCGAGCCGTTGGGTGCCGATCCCGATCTCGTCCTGCAGAAGGGCGACATCGTCGCACTTGGTGGCGCGACGCAGCACCTCACGGAGAAAATGGGCCTGATTGGTCCCGAGGTCGCCGATGCCACGACGCTCGGCATTCCCATGGACCAGGCGGAAATCCTCGTCACCAACAAGGACGTGGTGGGCCGGACCTTCGAGTCTTTCCGGGAAACAGCGATTGCCGGCCAGTTGCAGGTCACCAAGGTCGAACGCGGCGGCGTTCAGATCCCGGCCGGTCTCAAGACCAAGCTCGAGCGGATGGACATCATCTCGGTCGTCGGACTGAAGTCGGCCGTCAACGAGCTCGGCGAGATGTGGGGCCGTATCGCGCGCACCAACACCTCGACCGACCTGTTGACTCTGGCCGCGGGCATGATCCTCGGTTTCCTGATCGGTCGGATCGAATTTCCTGCCTTCGGCGCCAAGATCGGCCTCGGCAATGCTGGCGGTCTGTTGCTGTCCGGCGTAATCGTGTCTTCGATCGTGTCGCGGTTACGATTTTTCGGCAACACGCCGAACGCGGCGCGCAACGTGCTGGAGGATCTCGGTCTCGTCGTCTTCGTCTCCATCGTCGGCATCAACGCCGGCGCCGGTCTGCTGGCCCAGCTCACGGGTGCGCTCGCTCTGAAAATCTTCCTCGCGGGCTTCATCGCCTGCACGATCCCGCCGTTCATCGTCTGGGCGATTGGCTTCCATATCTTCAAGATCAACCCGGCCGTGTTGATGGGCGGCGTTGCCGGCGCTCGGTCGCATTCCGGGCCATGTCGTGAAGCGGCGGTAGAAATCCAGAGCACGGTGCCCTGGATTGGATTCCCGGTCGCCTATGCCGTGTCGGGCATCCTGCTCACCGTGTTCGGCTACTTCGCAATGATCCTGGCTCAATAACGGGCGCGACAATCAAAGGGGAACTCGACGTCATGAGAAAGCTTGCTATCGGCGCAGTCCTGGCTACCTCGCTCGCAATCGTCGCCGGTTTCAGCACGCCGTCGCGTGCCGAGACCGGGCAGGTGGCAGTCGTCTTCACCAAGGGCGGCTTCATTGTCGGCGTCGGCGGTGGCGAAGGTGTTCTGCTCCTTCGGGGCAAGAAATATCCCTTTACCGTATCCGGCATGAGCGTCGGGTTCACGATCGGCGCCTCGACCACCAAGCTGGTTGGCCGCGCCCTCAATTTGAGGGGACCGGCATCCATCGAAGGATCCTACGCGGTGGGCGGAGCAGGCGGCGCCATTGCGGCGGGTGCGGGAGCCGTTCAACTGCAGAACGCCAACGGCGTGATCCTGCAGCTCAGCGGTCCGAAGGTCGGCGCCGAAGTGTCTGCTGCCGTGGGAGGCGTGACCATACGTTTGAAATAGACGCGAAGCGGTCGGACCGCCCAGCGCGGCTCGATGCGTGACGGCTCCTCTCATCCAGGCCAAGCGGAGGAGACCGCCGCTCGGAATGCCATTGGGTGCCGTCCGCGATTCGCGAGGCATCGTCGAAGTGCGGATCACGGCACCCCCACTATCGAGGGAGGACTAGCCATGCTTCGTTATCTTCTCGCAGCTGTTGCGGCCTTCGTTCTTCTCACCGCTACGCTCATTCCCGATGATGCCTACGCCCGTCGCGGTGGCGGTGGTGGCGGTTTTCGCGGCGGTGGAGGAGGCATGCGGGCCGGGGGCTTCCACGGTGGCGGCTATCGTGGCGGCGCGGTTCACGCCGGCCGGATCCACGGTGGCGGCGGACGCGGCTATCGCGTCGGAGGCCCACGACCGAGCCATCCGATCGCCGGTCGTCCGGGCCGTCCAGGTTACCCCGTTGCGGGTCGGCCAGGCCGTCCGGTCGCTGGTTATCCCCGGTACGGCTACCGCGGCGCAGCCTACGGTGCTGCCGCCGGGGCCGCCGCAATCGGCGCCTATGGATACTACAACAACAACTACAATAATAATGGCTGTTATCAGGACACCTACGGCAATTGGGTCTGTCCGCAGTATCCTAACCAGTATCCATACTGAGAACGCGCTGCTGACGGTCGGGACGGTGGTCCGTTGGCAGTGAGGGTCCTGGCGTCGAGCGATCGAGCCGCGTCATCGCGCGGCCCGATCCTCGTCAATATCGCTCGGCGACGAACTTCATCCCGCGCAGGCCGGCCTGGTCATTGTAGCGTCCCTTGTCGGAGCGCGGCGGCAGCTTGACCTTGTCCTTCTTGATACGCTTGTAGGGGATTGCCTTCAGCAGATGGGCGATGCAGTTCAGCCGTGCCCGGCGCTTGTCGTCGGAACGGATGATGTACCATGGCGCGTGCTTTGTGCTCGTCCGCTTGAGCATGAGGTCGCGGGCCCGAGAATACTCGTACCAGCGCCGATAGGATTCCAGGTCCATCGGGCTCAGCTTCCATTGCCGTACTGGATCATCGATCCTGGCCCTGAAGCGGCGGTCCTGCTCGTCCATCCCGACCTCCAGCCAGATCTTGACCAGCATGATTCCGCCGTCGATGACGTACTTCTCCATCTGGGGACAGAGCGTCAGGAAACGATCGTGCTCCTTGGGCGTACAGAAGCCCATGACATATTCGACGCCGGCGCGGTTGTACCAGCTTCGGTCGAAGATCACGATCTCGCCGCCCGCGGGAAACTTTTCCATGTAACGCTGGAAGAAGAGCTGGGTCTTCTCACGGTCCGACGGCGCGGGTAGCGCAACCACGCGAAACACGCGCGGGCTGACCTTCTCGGTGATGGCCTTGATCGTTCCGCCCTTTCCGGCCGCGTCCCGGCCCTCGAACAGCACGATGACGCGAAGCTTGTTCTCTCGGACATAGTCCTGGAGATGGCAGAGCTCGATTTGGAGCTTCTCCAATTCCTTCTCGTAGTCCTTGCGCTTCATCCGCTCGGCAGGCTTGTCCTTGGCCATGCTCGCCCTTTCGCCGTCAGGTCTCACGCGGCGGTCCCGCGCTCAATCACCCCAGGAAATCGTGATGCCGATGTCGCCCGGCACGCCGCCGGGAAAATCGATGATCTGATAGGCGATCCGATAGCCACGTGGCTTCAGATGGTCGGTCCAGAGTTGGAAGATCTCTTTCGGGATGCCGGTCAATGTGCTTTCCCAGCCTTTCTCCATCTGATTGATGGCGCGGCCCTTGTCCGTGCATAGCGTGTTGGGGAAGCGGTAGACCAGAACCTCGGTCAAGCCGTTTCGCACCGCACGCTGGATGATCGTCGAGGCGAGCTTGACCTTCTCCTCTTCGGTCTTGCCAGAGGGCTTGCTGAGGCGTTCAATCAGGGCCCGTTTCTCGGCTTCGGCGGCGGCGGCAAGCCGCGCATATTCGTCCGCCTTCTCGGCCTCCTTGAGGGCTGCTTCCTTGCGGATCTGCGTGGCACTGGGGATCAGGTCATCGATGCCGGGCATGGCGGGCGGCTCCTGTTGGGCTGTTGTGCATCAGCTTTCATGCGAGGCTAGGTAGGGCCGCTCCAGGTCCGTTGATTCAGATCAAGCAATTGCAAGACCCGGTACCGACACTGCATTCGCCGCATTGACGTGAACACGCGGGCCGAAGAGGAGAGACCGTTGAGCGAGCAGCTTCATCCGATGGCCCCGCATCATCTACCGTTCTATCTCGCGCCGGGAAGCGGGGTGGACACGTTGATGGTCGTGATGGGCATCTTCCTGATCGGCACCGTGCTGTGGGTTGGCACGCTCTATTGGAAACTGCACAGCCTGCCCGAGCGGATGGCGCACAAGTCGCAGAAGCTGCAATTCGAATTCGTCGCCGTACTCGGCCTGATTTCGCTGTTTACCCATATGCACATCTTCTGGGTCGCGGGCCTGCTGCTTGCGCTCATCGATCTTCCCGATTTCGGCACGCCGCTGCGCAGCATTGCGGACTCCGTCGAAAAGATCGCCGATGCGACGCCGGTTGAAGCCGGGGACGCGCTGGCGGAGTCCTCATCGGTTCGCGAGACTGGTCTATCGCCGCCCGGACAATCCGGTCCCGCGAAGGAGAAGGAGCGCAGCCATGTTTGAGCTCATGTTCTGCTCGCTCCTCACGATTTTGCCCGACTACCTCTACCGCCGCTATGCCCAGGGCAAGCGTTTTGGCAAGGAGATCACCTTCTTCTCGGTCTGGTACGAGCTCAGATGGGGCATTACCGGCTGCCTGATGCTGACGGTCTCGCTGATCACGATGATCTTCTATTTCCATCCCTCCACCACTTCGGCCGCACTTTACTTCCGCACCGTGCCCATCCTCCCCGAAGGGTCAGGGCGGGTGGCCGAGGTGAAGGTCGGATTCAGCGAACCGGTGAAGCAGGGTGACGTGCTGTTTACGCTCGACAGTTCCAGGCAGCGGGCCGCGTTCGAGACCGCCGCGCGCAAGGTCGCCGAGGTCGAAGCGTCCATGTTGGCGGCGCAATCCGACGTGGTCAGGGCCGAAGCCCAGATCCAGGAGGCTAAAGCCAATTATCAGCAAGCCAAGGATGAGCTCGACACCAAGTCCGACCTGCAGCGCCGCAATCCCGGCATCGTTCCGCAGCGCGACATCGAGAAGCTTCAGGTGCTGGTCGATCAGCGCCAGGCCGGCGTTGACGCGGCGACAGCCGTAAAGCAATCGGCGAGCTTGCAGGTAACGACGCTCATTCCGGCACAAAAGGCGAGCGCCGAGGCAGCGCTGGCTCAGGCCCAGGTCGATCTTGACAAGACAACGGTTCGCGCCGGCGTCGACGGACGCGTCGAGCAGTTCCTGGTTCGCCCAGGCGATGTCGTCAACCAGTTGATGCGTCCGGCCGGCGTGCTGATCCCGGAAGGCGCCGGCCGCGGGGCCCTACAGGCGGGCTTCGGCCAGATCGAGGCGCAGGTGATGAAGGAAGGGATGGTGGCGGAAGCGACCTGCATGTCAAAGCCCTGGGTTATCATCCCGATGGTGATCACGACGGTGCAGGACTACATTGCCGCCGGCCAGTTCCGCTCCGGCGAGCAGTTGATCGATCCGCAAAACATCGCGCGTCCCGGTACCATCCTGGTCTTTCTTGAACCGCTCTACAAAGGCGGCCTCGACGGCGTGACGGCGGGCAGCAGCTGCATCGTGAACGCCTATACCAGTAATCACGAAGAGATCAGCGCAAAGGACACGGGCACCTTCCGCAAGATCGCGCTGCATGT
>Ga0075368_10000729_pt1 | contig 10069 bp, 9 predicted proteins | sample EndMethybrTD3033_FD_71518 | JGI IMG/M metagenome (GOLD analysis project Ga0075368, IMG submission 71518) | Populus endosphere microbial communities from Tennessee, USA - Endosphere MetaG P. TD hybrid TD303-3 | ecosystem: Host-associated > Plants > Roots > Endosphere | place: USA: Tennessee... | reverse complement strand
GCGCAGGCGATCGTGCGCGACGGCGAAGGCGCGACCAAGTTCATCACCCTGCGCATCGAGGGCGGGCGCGACGCCGAGGAATGCCGCAAGGTCGGCTATGCGATCGGCCACTCGCCGCTGGTCAAGACGGCGTTCTTCGCCTCCGACCCGAACCTGGGACGCATCCTCGCCGCGGTCGGCTATGCGGGCATCAACGATCTGGACCAGTCGCGCATCGACCTCTACCTGGACGACGTGCTGGTGGCCAAACAGGGCGGCCGCCACCCGGACTACCGCGAGGAAGACGGCCAGCGCGTCATGAAGCAGTCCGAGATCACGGTGCGCGTAGTGCTCAATCGCGGCGATGCCGCGCGGACCATGTGGACCTGCGACTTCTCCCACGAGTACGTTTCGATCAACGCCGACTACCGTAGTTAATACGGGCAAAAGTACACCCCTACTTTTGCCCGGCTTGGCCAGCAAGAGATCGCCGGTAAAGCCGGTCAATCTTTTGAATCAAAAGCAACGAAAACGCTCAACCCTGAAATGAACAACCAAGACATCGACCTGAAGGCGCTGATCCTGCGCGCCCAGCAATTCCTCGACCGTATCGAAGCGGTGTTGCCGCCGGCGCCGCAATCGACCGACTGGGACGCCGCCGTGGCGTTCCGCTGGCGCCGCGCCAACGGCCGCGGCTGGCTGCAGCCGATCCCGCGCCTGTCGCAGATTTCGCTCTCGAACCTGCAAGGCGTCGAGCGCCAGCGCAAGATCATGGAGCAGAACACGCGCCAGTTCGTCGAAGGCCTGCCGGCCAACAACGTGCTGCTGACCGGCGCGCGCGGCACCGGCAAGTCCTCGCTGGTCAAGGCGATGCTCAACAAATATGCGGCCAAGGGCCTGCGCCTGATCGAGGTCGACAAGTCCGAACTGGTGGACTTAGCCGAGATCACCGACCTGATCGAGTCGCGCCCCGAGCGCTTCATCATCTTCTGCGACGACCTGTCCTTTGACGAGGGCGACGCCAGCTACAAGGCCCTGAAGGTCGCGCTGGACGGTTCGGTGAACGCCAGCACCGACAACATGCTGATCTACGCCACCTCGAACCGCCGCCACCTGCTGCCCGAGTACATGCACGAGAACCTCGAGTACAAGCACGTCGGCGAAGAGATCCACCCCGGCGAGTCGGCGGAAGAAAAGATTTCGCTGTCCGAGCGCTTCGGCATCTGGCTTTCGTTCTATCCGTTCGACCAGGACGAGTACATGGCGATCATCGACCACTGGCTGGCGGTGTGCGGCTGCACGGCCAGGGAAATCGAGGCCGCCCGCCCCGCCGCGCTGACCTGGACCATCGAGCGCGGTTCGCGCTCCGGCCGCGTCGCCTGGCAGTTCGCACGCGACTACGCCGGCAAGCTGGGCAAGACCGCCGTGCCTACCGTCAAGACGCAGAAGAAGGCGGCTACTCCGGCCAAAAAGCCGGCGCCGCCTGCCGCAAAGCCGGCAGCCAAACCCGCGCGCCGCAAGTAAGCCGGGCACCGCCCACGCCATGAACGCCGCGGCCATGCCGGTCACCCAGGTCGTGGCAGCAGTTATTTACCGACCCGTCGCAGCAGCACGCTTCATCCCTCCCTGGGGTCAATACCTGCTGGCGCAGCGCCCGCCCGGCAAGGTCTACGCGGGCTACTGGGAATTCCCCGGCGGCAAGGTCGAACCGGGCGAGACACATCTGGATGCGGTCAAGCGCGAAATCCACGAAGAACTGGGCATCGAGGTATTGCACGCCCTGCCCTGGCTGACCCGCCGCCATGTCTACGAGCATGCCAGCGTGGAACTGCATTTCTTCCGCATCGTCGAATGGCGCGGTACGCCGCGCAATCTGGAAGGCCAGCAATTCGTTTTTCAGCACGCCGGGCACGAGACGGTCGGCCCGATGCTGCCGGCCAACGGCCCGCTGCTGCGCGCCATGGCCCTGCCCGCCTTTCACGCCATTACCAACGCCGCCGAACTGGGCGTGCCCGCCATGCTGGCGCGGCTGGAGGCGGCGCTGGCGCAGGGCCTGCGCCTGGTGCAGGTACGCGAGCCGGACATGCCCGCCGCCGAGTTCCGGTCATTCGCGGCGCAGGTAGTGGCACGCTGCCATGCCGCCGGCGCGCGGGTGCTGATCAACCGGGACATCGCGCTGGCCCGGGACCTGGGCGCCGACGGCGTGCACCTGCCGGCGCAAGCGCTGCTGCAACTGGCGCAGCGGCCGGATCTGGCGATGGTCGGCGCCTCCGTCCATACCCCTGCCGAACTGGCCCAGGCCGAACGCCTCGATTGTGATTACGCGCTGCTCGGATCGGTACTGCCCACCCGCTCCCATCCGGACGCAACGCCCCTGGGGTGGGAGGGGTTTGGCCGGATTGCGAACGGCGCCACCTTGCCGGTGTTCGCGCTCGGCGGCCTGGCGCCCGATGATGCAGCCGTTGCCTGGCGCCACGGCGCGCACGGCATCGCGATGCTGCGCGCCGCCTGGTTGTAACGGGCCCGCCAAACCCGGTCTACAGCGGATCCTGGCTGGACGGCGCGCCTTCGCCGGGGTCGGGTTCGTCCTTGACCGGCACACGATAGGCCTCGGTAGCCCAGGCGCCCAGGTCGATGAGCTTGCAGCGCTCCGAGCAGAAGGGCCGGTACTTGTTCTCGGGCATCCAGGCGACTTCGGAGCCGCAGGTGGGGCAGGCGACGGTTTTGGGCATGGCAACGATAGACCGGTCAGCGGGGCTACAAGTTGCAGTAGGTCAGCTCAAAAGGCACGTTGGCCTCGGCCTGGCGCGGCCGGTTGCTGGCCGACCAGCCGCCTTCCCCGGGCGCGGTGAAGCGGATCATCAGGGCGTACTTGTTGGCGCTGATCTCCGGGATGAAGGAGAGGTTGTCTTCCAGGCGCACGCGGATCAGCTGCGCGACCCGGCCCGACAGCATCTGCTGGAACTGCCCCTGCATGGCGGTGAACTGGCCGGGCCGGCCGCTCTCGCGCAGCAGGCGCAGCACGATCACCAGCCCGTCGCGCAGGGGCACCAGCGGACCCAGCCAGGCGTTCAGGTCGGCCAGGCGCGCCTCGGCGGGCCGGTGCAGCCAGAAGTGATACGAGGGCAGGTCGAACTCGCAGGCGCCGCCCGGGATGTTGGTGCGGCTTTTCACGCTCATCAGCCACTCGTTGTCGCGCATGTGCTGGCCGGTCTTGACCGTGTTGGACGACAGCGCGGCGTGGGTTTGCTCGACCTCGCCGAGCACCTTCGCGAGGGCCTCCTGGGCGACCTCGGGAGAATTGCGCAGGCCCACCAGCACCTGGCGCTGGCGCTCCAGTTCCTGCATCAAATCACTTTTCAGGTCGGCGCGCCCCGCCACGTCGATGATCTCGAAAATCGCACGCAGCGCGGAGTGGTGGTCCAGCGCGTGGTCGCGCTCCAGGAAGAATTGCGCCTTGTCGAACAGATCCTCCAGCCGCAGCAATGTGCGGATGCGTTCGCTCAGAGGATAGTCGTAGGTGATCAACTTTAGGGGCGCCCACCGGTCAAGTCTGCCGGATTGTGAGGCAAGGGCGGCGAATTGACAACCTCATTCTGGGCGCGCGGTCAAGCCCGGGCGTTGCCAATTTACGACGCTGTACCGGTATCCGGACGCGCCGCCGCGGCCAATTGCAGGTAGCGCTGGTGCAGACGCTCGACCTGCGGCGCGATCAGTTCAGGGCCGCCGTCGTTGTCGATCACGTCGTCGGCCGCCACCAGCCGCTCGGCGCGGGTCGCCTGGGCCGCCAGGATGCGCAGCACCGCCTCCTCGGTAAAGCCGTTGCGCGCCATCACCCGGCTGATCTGGGTGGTCTCCCTGCAGTCCACCACGGCGACGCGGTCAAAGCGCGCGCGCCATTGCGGGTCGCGGCGCGCGGCCTCGACCAGCAGGGGGATCATCAGGATCACATAAGGGCTGCGCGCCAGCGCCGACTGGCGCGCGGTCTCGGCGCGGATCAAGGGATGCAGCAACCCTTCCAGCCGAAGGCGTTCTTGCGGGTTTTCAAACACCCGGTCGCGCATGCGCGCGCGATCCATCGCGCCGTCGGCGCCGATGAAGTCCGGCCCGAAGGCGGCGCGGATCGCGGCTATCGCCGCCCCGCCCGGCGCGCTCAAGGCGTGGGCGATCGCATCGGTATCGATGACGGCGACGCCGTGGGCGGCGAAAGCGTCGCCCACCGTCGACTTGCCGCTGCCAATGCCACCGGTCAGGCCGATCGAATAGGGACGGCTGGCCGAAGCAGTCATCACGCGTCCACGCGTCTCAAAAAGGCAGGTCGATGAGGTTTTTCAGCGCCGTGCCGAAAAACAGGTAGATCACGCCCGCCCCGGCGATGTAGGGGCCGAACGGAATGCGCGACGCCAGGTCGCGCTTGCCGGCCGCCATCAGGGGCAGTGAGACCGCCACGGCGACACAGGACGAGAGCAGCACGATGGGCAGGATCGCCGACCAGCCGAACCAGGCGCCCAGCAGGGCCATCAGGGTGAAGTCGCCGCGCCCCATCGCCTCGGGGATGCCCTTGAGCTTTTCGTAGATCCAGGCCGGCAAGGCGAGGAAGAAATAGCCCACCACCGCGCCGGTCACCGCCTCGGGCAGAGGCACGTAGGTATTGAAGAGATTGAGCAACAAGCCGATCCACAACAGCGGCAGCGTATGCGAGTTGGGCAGCAATTGGGTGTCGGCGTCGATCATCGCCAGCGGCACCAGCCAAAGGAACAGCAGCAATGCGCCGGCGCCCTGGACGGTAGGGCCGAACTTGAGCGCGATCGCGCCGGCCACCAGGCCGCAAAAGGCCTCGATCAGCGGATAGCGCAGACTGATTGGCGTCTTGCAGGCCGAGCATTTGCCGCGCAACGCCAGATAGCTGAACACCGGGATGTTCTCCAGCGCGGTGATGCCGTGCCCGCAGTTCGGGCAGCGCGAGCGCGGCCGCACGATGGTCTCCTCGGGCATGTGCGCGCGCACCGCCTTGAAGGTGGCGGCGCCCGCCTGCAAACCTTCGCGCAGCCTGGCGCGCTCATCAAGCGGCACCTTGGGCAGCGAATTGTCGAGATTTTCCGCGGCCAGCCCGGCCCATTCGGCGATGCCCTCTACCTGCTCGCGGTCCCAGCCGGCCGGCAGGCGGTGGATCACCACGTTCAGAAAGCTGCCGATGCACAGGCCGAACGCAGCCACCAGCGCGGCGAACACCCAGGGATAGACTTGGAAGACTTCGAGCATGAAAAAACAAGCGGCGCACTCGTGCGCCGCTTCTTTGGTTGCGTAGTTCCGGGAACGGCGCTTAAACCACCGCGCCGAGCTTGAAAATCGGCAGGTACATGGCGATCACCATGCCGCCGATCAGCGTGCCCAGCACCACCATGATCATCGGCTCCATCAGGCTGGCCAGCGCATCGACCGCATCGTCCACCTCGGCCTCGAAGAAGTCGGCCACCTTGGAGAGCATCGAGTCGAGCGCGCCGGACTCTTCGCCGATCGACACCATCTGCAGCACCATGCTGGGGAATACGTTGGAGTTCTGCATCGCCACCGTCAGGCTGGTGCCGGTGGAGACCTCGCCCTGGATCTGCTTGGTGGCCATCGCATAGACCAGGTTGCCGGAGGCGCCGCCCACCGAATCGAGCGCTTCGACCAGCGGCACGCCGGCCGCGAACATGGTCGACAGCGTGCGGGTCCAGCGCGCCACGGTGGCCTTCTTGATCAGGTCGCCGAATACCGGCACCTTGAGCATCAGCTTGTCCATCACCAGCTGCATCTTCTTGGAGCGCTTCCACGATTCGAAAAAGAAGTAGAAGAAGCCGATCAGGCCGCCGAAGATGGCCCACCACCAGGCCACGAAGAATTCCGAAATGCCCATGATCACCAGGGTAGGCGCGGGCAGGTCGGCGCCGAAGCTGCTGAACACCTGCTTGAATGCCGGAATCACGAAAATCATGATCACGGCGGTGATGACGAAGGCCACCACGATGATCGAGATCGGGTAGAACAGCGCCGACTTGATCTTGCTCTTGATGGCGAGGATTTTTTCCTTGTAGGTCGCCAGGCGGTCGAGCAGGGTTTCCAGAATACCGGCCTGTTCGCCGGCGGCGATCAGGTTGCAGAACAGCGGGTCGAAATACAGCGGATACTTGCGGAAGGCCTGGTTCAGGCTGGACCCGGTTTCGACTTCGGTCTTCAATTCAAACAGCAGCCGCGCCACCGCCGGATTGGAGTGGCCCTTGCCGACGATGTCGAAAGCCTGCAGCAGCGGCACGCCGGATTTCATCATTACCGCCATCTGCCGCGTGAAGAGGGTGATGTCCTTTTCGCTGACCTTGCCGCCGCGCCTGAAGGCCTGCTTCTTGACCTTCTGCACCATGATGCCCTGCCGGCGCAAGGTCGCTTTGACCACCGCGTCGCCAGTGGCCCGCACCTCGCCGCGCACTGTCTTGCCGGCCTTGTCGCGGCCTTCCCAGGTGAAGGTGAATTCCTTGGTGCCGCCCTTAGCAACTGCTGTAGCCATCGTTCACTCCCTCAAGCGTCAAGCTTTTTATCGGCCGCCCGACTACGCGATCCTATTCGTTGGTGCAACCCAGCACTTCTTCCACCGAGGTCATGCCCTGCTTGACCTTGACCAGACCCGATTGGCGCAGGGACCGTATGCCCTCGCGCGAAGCCTGGTCGGCGATGTCGAGCGCCGTTCCGTGGCTCAATATGATACGCTGAATTTCTTCGCTGATTGGCATCACCTGGTAGATGCCGACCCGCCCTTTGTAGCCGCTGCCCTTGCAGCGGTCGCAGCCGACCGGCTTCATCGGCTTCCAGGTGCCGTCCAGATCCTCGGGCGTGAAACCGGCCTCGATCAGCGCCTCGTCGGCGATTTCCATCGGCTGCTTGCAGGTGCACAGGCGCCGCGCCAGACGCTGCGCGGTGATCAGGATCACCGAAGAGGCGATGTTGAAGGCGGCCACACCCATGTTCATCAGGCGCGTCAGCGTGGTCGGCGCGTCGTTGGTGTGCAGGGTGGAGAACACCATGTGGCCGGTCTGCGCGGCCTTGATCGAAATATCGGCCGTTTCCAGGTCGCGGATTTCGCCGACCATGATGATGTCCGGGTCCTGGCGCAGGAAGGACTTGAGCGCCGCGGCAAAGGTCAGGCCCGCGCGGTCGTTCACGTTCACCTGGTTGATGCCCGGCAGGTTGATTTCCGCCGGGTCTTCCGCGGTGGAGATATTGATGTCCGGCTGGTTGAGCAGGTTCAGGCAGGTGTACAGGGACACCGTTTTTCCCGAGCCGGTCGGGCCGGTCACCAGCACCATGCCGTAGGGACGGTGCACGGCGGCGAGCAGGCGCTCTTTCTCCTCGGGCTCGTAGCCCAGGGCGTCGATGCCCAGGGTGGCCTGCGAGGGATCGAGAATACGCATCACGATCTTCTCGCCGAACAGGGTCGGCAGGGTCGAGACGCGGAAGTCGATGGCGCGGTTCTTGGACAGCACCAGCTTCATGCGGCCGTCTTGCGGGACCCGCTTTTCCGAAATGTCCAGGCGCGAGATCACCTTGATGCGCGAGGCAAGCTTTTCCTTGATCGCCACCGGCGGGCTGGCGACTTCGCGCAGCTGGCCGTCGACCCGGTAGCGGATCCGGTAGGTCTTTTCGTAAGGCTCGAAGTGCAGGTCGGAGGCGCCCTCGCGGATCGCGTCCATCAGCATCTTTTGCAGGAAACGGACCACCGGCGCGTCGTCGACGTCCGGCATCGAGGCCTCTTCGGCCTTGGCCATCGTCTCTTCGTCGGTGAACTCGAGATTGAGGTCGTCGTCGGGGACGTCCATCATCTCGGTGACCGGATTCTCGGCGGCGGCCAAGCCGACGATCTTGGCCAGCTTGTCGTCCTCGACGATCACCGGGTCGATCGCCAGCGAGGTCTGGAACTTGATCTGGTCCAGCGCCGCGGTGTTGGTCGGGTCCGAGATGGCGACGGCCAGGCGGTTGCCGCGCTTGTTGAGCGCGATCACGCGGTGCTGCTGGATGATCTTCTTGTCGATCGCCTCGCGCAGCATCTGCGCCGGGTCGTAGGCCGCCAGGTCGAGCAGCGGGTAGCCGAAGGTTTCGGAAGCGAACTGCGCAATGTCGCGCGCGCTCATCTTCTTGCTGGCGATCAACTGCTCGATGAAGCTGATATGCGCAGACTTGGCCTGCGTCACCATCCCCTCGGCCTCTTGCGAGGTGACCCGGCCGGCCTGCACCAGCGCGCGCGCGATGCCCGACAGGGTATTGGAGGGGGTAAGTGCGGCGGCCATGGAAAGAAAAGTCGGTAGGAGATCAGGACGCTCAAGCCAGCACTATGCCAGCTACCGCATCCGCTTTAAATTATTCAAGAAATTATCCTATTTTTCAATAGGATAGGAAACGAACCTGATATTCCGTTTACATAATGCACCGGGCAGCCCGGTTTGTAAAGTTACTGTGGCGTGGCAGCTACGACACTACCGCGTCAGCCCCGGGTTCCTCGGCTGGCACGGCCGGGCGCAGCAGCCTGACAGTACGCACCACCCGGTCCTCAGTATGCAGGATTTCCATCGCGCAGTCGGCGATTTTCAGGCTCACGCCGGAGGCCGGAATGTCCTGCAAATGGTCGAGGATCAGGCCGTTGAGGGTTTTCGGCCCGTCGAGCGGGAACGCGAGTCCCAGGCGCCGGTTCAGGTCGCGCAGCAGCGCGCCGCCTTCCACCAGCGTGGTGCCGTCGGCCTCCCAGGCGAAGCGGGTGCCGCTCTTGACCGGCGCTCCCGTCGTGAATTCGCCGATCATCTCTTCCAGGATGTCTTCCAGGGTTACCAACCCCTGCAATTCGCCATATTCATCCACCACCAGGGCCAGCCGCTGGCGGTGTTCCTGGAAAAACTGCAGTTGCTGGAACACCGGGGTGGCGGCAGGGATGAAATACGGCTCGTTGAGCAAGCCCAGCAGGGTTTCGCGGGTCCAGTCGCCGTCGATCAGCGCGGCGGCGGCGCGGCGGATGTGCAGCACCCCCTTGACGTTGTTGATGTCGCCCTCGTAGACCGCCAGGCGGGTGTGATGGCTAGTGGCGAGCTGGCGCGCGATGGCGTCGGGCTCCATCGACAGGTCGATCGCCTCGATATGCGCGCGCGGGGTCATTACGTCGTCGACGCGGATACGCTCCAGGTCGAACAGGTTGATCAGGATGCTGCGGTGCTTTTGCGGCATGAAGTGGCCCGATTCAAGTACCAGCGAGCGCAGTTCTTCCGGGCCGAGGCGGTGCTCGCCGCCGGCATCGGTCTTGATGCGCGCGATTTTCAACAGCAGGCTGACGAACAGATTGACGAACCACACCAGCGGATACAGCACCCGGAGCAGCGGCTTGAGAACGAAGCTGATCGGCAGGGCGATTTTTTCCGGATAGGTCGCGCCGATCACCTTGGGGGTGATTTCGGCGAATACGATGATCAGGAAAGCCACGATACCGGTGGCCACGGCGATCACCATCTCGTTGTTGCCGAAGGAATTGATCGCCATCGCCGTCACCAGGGCGGAGATGCCGGCGTTGAGCAGGTTGTTGCCGATCAGGATCACCGACAGCAGCCGGTCGGTCTGCGCCAGCAGCGCGGCCGCCTGCTGCGCACCGCTCCTGCCCTGCGCCAGCAAGGCTTTCAGGCGATAGCGGTTCAGGGCCATCATGCTGGTTTCGGCGATCGAGAAAAACCCCGAACAGAAAAGCAGCACGGCCAGCGCGATCAGCTGCGCCGAGAGCGGAAAAGCGTCCAAGCGGGCGGAAGTCCGGAAAGCGGGGGATCAATATTGACAGCACAAACCACGCTGTCAATAGGCGGAGCCCTCAGTTGGCGGCCAATCTCGCCGCCAGGGCGTTTTTTGGCGGAATTTGAGTATAAAAACCGACTGCTCATTTATCCAAATGAGGCCAGCGATTTTGATCCGATCAGTCCGCTCAAAAGTAGGTTTTTACTTTTGAGCGCATGGATGGTCGGGGTGAGAGGATTCGAACCTCCGGCCTCTACGTCCCGAACGTAGCGCTCTACCAGGCTAAGCTACACCC
>Ga0075368_10000728_pt1 | contig 10070 bp, 8 predicted proteins | sample EndMethybrTD3033_FD_71518 | JGI IMG/M metagenome (GOLD analysis project Ga0075368, IMG submission 71518) | Populus endosphere microbial communities from Tennessee, USA - Endosphere MetaG P. TD hybrid TD303-3 | ecosystem: Host-associated > Plants > Roots > Endosphere | place: USA: Tennessee... | reverse complement strand
TTGCTAATACCGTTACCGGCGCTCGTGCCAGCGATGACTTGTGCGCTGTCGCTGTTTTCTTGTCCGTCCGACGTGCTGCGTGAAACGGTAGCGCCGCCAACGGCCGGCCAGTTAGTGCTAAATCCGCTGCCGTCGTGAACGATACCGTCCGTCGTCAGTTCGCTTCCGCTCGTCACCTTGTTGTTGACCGAGAAAAGGCTGGTGTCGGTAGAGTTCTTTACCTCGAGCACGCTGCCGTTTACAGGACTGGTGGTGCTGTCGTGTACCGTCAGGCCGCCGGTCGTGCCGTTGACGACGATTTCGTTGCCCGCGGCGCTTTGCGGCGTGTTGTCGTAGGCGTTTTGTAGCGTGTTGGCGCTTGAGCCGCCGGCGAGCGTCCAGTCGCTTCCGTTCCAGATCATAGTTGCCGTAGCGTTCTTTTTCATTGGCAAGTTCTGCTCGGCACCGCCGCCTACATTGGCGCGAAGGGTGAAGTCCTGCGAGCTGCCGGAGGCCATGACGTAAATGATGCGGCCAGCCGTCGTGATGGTCGGGTCGGGGAGGGTGGCGGCTTTGTCGGTCGCGCTAAAGCCAACCATGACGGCAGATGAATTGTCGACGCTTGACTGGGCGACGGTACAGTTGGCTGCTACGGTAGCCCCACCCGTGTAACAGTTGGTGTCGTTCTCGGTTGTCGAGAAGGTTGGCGTGGTCATGACGACGAGGCCGCGTGCTCCAGTGCCTTTTCCGTCGCCGCCGCTTAGTACTACCGAGCCGCCGTTGCCATTACTGACAGTCGCGTTGCCACCCTGGATGGTGACGTCGCCACCTTTTGCAGCGGTAATATCAATTTTGCTGCCCTGGAGCGAAAGCGCTTGTTCGGTCGGGCCGATGCGCATAGGCCCGCCTGAGGTGATGTCGAGGCCGTTCTCGGTGCTGATACCGTCGGTCTTGGTGTCAGGGCGGAAGATGGGGTCGACCCAGTAGTTAGTGTTCGAGCCGTTCGAGTTACTTGGGAAGGCGCCGCTGTTTACGATGAAACTACCGTTGGAAGTGACAGATTGGCCTGGCGCGTGAAGCGGCGCATTATCGTAGGCGTTGTCGAAGTAGTGCGAGCTTGCGTGGTAAATACCTGTCTGCGAGAGGTACGAAATGATGTAGTACGTATCTGCCGAAATGTATACTGGCGTACTGAAGTTGGCGGTCTTCCAGCCTGCGGTGCTGTCGGCAGGGAAGGTAACGCTTGCGAGCTGAGTACCGCCACTTGCTAGCGAGCAGCTAGCGTTGTTACATGCCCAGAGCTTACCGACGTTCGTGCCGCTTGGGTTGGCGTTTGCTGGCGCGTAAAATTTAACGCCGGTCACGTAGCCGCTGTCATCACTCTTGAAGGTAGTACCAAGGTTGACGGGAACGAGGTCGTTATAGTCTGAACCATCGGCTGGGGTCGCATCCCATAGGTTGACCGTTGGTGTTGCCTGGCTAATGGTGCTCGATGTGAGATCGAGGCTGCCCACTGAAACGCTGGTGTTCTTGGTGTCGACGTTCAACACTGTCTCGCCGGCGGTGTTTTGCACTTGGAGTGTGCCCGTGGTATCGCTGCCGTTGGCTTTCACGACGACATCGCCGCTCGTACCCGTTCCATCGCCAGCTCCTCCTTGGAGGATAAGGTCGCCGCCGCCAAGATTGCTGCCGCTAGCTGCCGCGCCACTAGTAACGGTGAGGTCTTTGCCGGCGCCGCTGGTTGATTGCGCTACGGAAATGGATTGGTCACTCGCCGAACCCATGGTGATGCTGCCGGCGTTGTTGACAGTGAAGGCGTCGTTGCCGCCAGCTTGAAGCTGCACCAAGTTGCCGGTGCCGGTCTTGTTGATGAAGATACTGCTGTTGTTGCTTGCGTCGTTCTGTACTCCCTGGCCTAACTGGGTAAAGTCGCCGGCGGTCTTGCCGCCAAGCTGGCCAGAGTTAATGGAGTAGGGAGTCGCGGTAATGCGGCGCATCGGCAACATTTCGCCGTCATCCGCACAAGGGGCGGAACCGAACGTCGTACAGCTAGCGGACGATCCGGCGACGTTCATGGAGAGCCAAAGGGTGTCTTGGTCCCAGTCGACGCTACTGCCGAATGGGTTGAGCGAGCCAAGGCTTACCGAGAAGAAGCCGTTCTTTACTTCTACGCCGCCAGTGCCGCCATCGGTAATGTAGCTCTCGGTCCATTTGAGCGTACCGCCAGGGTTGCCCGCCGCGGTGCCGGCTCCACCCTGGTAGAGCTTGAACTGAAGGTTGTAGGTTCCGTCGGGAACGACGCCGCCTGTCGATGTAAGGAGGCGCCCCTGGAAATTAACGGTTTTGGTCGTACTTGGTAAGGCATGTGAAACAGTAACAAATAATAGCGTTGTAATAAACGCAGCACATAGCGCAATCAGCCCTGCATATCGCAGTGCATAACGCCGGTTAAATATAGTGGGGAGGTGACACCACGCAGTCATTTGTATTGATTTTTACCCCTATCAGGGTATAAAAAATGTTTGTTTCACTGTGACGCGTGGTGGTTCATCAAAGCTTGGATTTATTCTAGCATAAGCGTAGTAACGCGTACAATACTAATGCTTATAAAAAACAGCGCTTCCGGCCACGGTTAATGCGCATTAATTGGCATGACACTTATGGTATAATGAGCCCAAAGTGAAAAAATCAACAGGTATCGTCAGTTTAATGCTTATCGTGGGGGCGATTGTCGCCACTGGTTTGACGGCGCATGCGACAAGCTACGGCGGCGGAAGTGTGCAAGGCTATGGAGCCGACACGGCACTCGACAGCGGGACGATCGTGCTGCTGACAGGCAAAAACTCAGACCGTGTCAAGATCGCCAGCCAGGCCGACCTCCAAAACATGTTCGGCGTGACCGTCGATCGCAATCAGTTGCCGCTTACCGTTACCAACGACAGTATCAAGAATGAGACGTTCGTGGCGGTCTCGGGCACCTACAACGTGCTGGTCAGCATGCAGGGCGGTGCTATTGCCTCGGGAGATTATGTCACTCTCTCGTCTATCAATGGCGTGGCCATGAAGGCAAGTACCAAAGAAAAAACAGTCTTTGGCCGGGCGGCCTCGGCGTTCGACGGCAAAGGCATCACGCTTGGTTCGGCAACCCTCAAGGATACGTCGGGCAAGACGACCAAGACGGTTGCCTTCGGTTCCATTCCAGTGACCATCGACATCCGCAGCAATCCGAACGTCAAAAGCACCAAGGTAAAGGTCCCGTCATTCCTGGAGCGGATCGGACTGGCGGTCGCCGAAAAGCAAGTGAGCCCCATCCGAATCTACCTGAGCCTTGCTATCACGGCTGTCAGTATCATCGCGGCCATCGCCATCATTTACTCGGGAGTGCGGAGCGGCGTCATCTCCATCGGCCGCAACCCAATGTCAAAGAAGTCGATTTTTCGGGCGCTCGTAGAAGTGATCCTAACCAGCATATTGATTTTAATTATTGGCTTATTTGCGGTATATTTACTACTGAAACTATAGGTGGGTGAACAAAAATGGGATTATTTCAGGGGAAACAAAAAACAGATCAAAAGCCGCCGCTCGACGAAAAGAACGACGGCGTCCAAAAGTTTTTCGACGGCTATTTTCATGAGCTGCGCGTTCGCGGGCGCGTGTATTTCGAGGAGTCGATCGACGAGAGCGTTGCCGAGTTCAAGAAGGAGCTCGATGACACTATCGCCGATGCGAATGCCGAGCTGAAAAAGCACATAGTCGAAAAGCTGGACGAGCAGTTCGCCGAGAACCATGAAATCATCAAGGAAGCACAAAGGGCGGCCCTCGTATCCCTGACGACGAGTTCCAAAACGGTTGCCGACCAGCAGCGTGAGCTTGGCGAAAAAGTCCAAAAAGACATTACTGACCAAGAGGCTGCCCTGAACGAGATGTTGCAGCAAAGCCAGGCGCGCATTGCCGAGATAAACCACGCCCAAGAGTCGGCCCTGCAGTCACTGACCGGCAGCGTCCAAGCCGTCGAAGACCTCCACCGGGAAATAAACGATCGGCTGCAAAAGAGCATATCCGACCAAGAGGCGATGATAATGAACGCGTTCGAGGAAAACATGGCCCGGATCGTGGAACACTATTTGCTCGAGGCGCTTGGCGAACAGTACGATCTTAAGGCGCAACTGCCGGCTATACTCCAGCAAATGGAAGCCAACAAGCAGGCAATGATGGATGACATGAAGTTATGAACGGGCAGCTTACCTTGCCGCCCAGCGTCGTTACCAAGCTTGACGTGTCGCATCTTGTCAGCGAGCTTGAGCAAATCGACAACCAACAAACAGCCGACACCGTTCGTGAAAAGGTGGGCGGCCAGGCGCAGGCTGGCGCTCTGCTATCCGAGCAGCTGACCGACTTCCTGCAACAAAACCAGCTGACGATCGGGAATGGGTTGGAGCGAAGCGAGCTTATCAAACGAGTGCGTTCGCTCAAGGAAAACGTTCCGATCATTCATCTTACCTTTGCCGTGGCAGCCGACCGCGAAAGCTTGCGGCAGTTGGTGGAATGGGTGCGTTCGTCGCTCCATCCCCAAGCGGTGATTGACGTTGGCATGCAGCCGGCCCTGATTGCTGGCGTTAGCGTCCGCACGCCTAACCGCGTCCACGACCTCAGCATGCGTTCGGTACTCAAGAAGAACCACGGGCTACTGGTAAAAGAACTGGGGGCACTGCGTGGAAACGACTAAGAAATTCGAGACGCTGGTGAATGCCGGCAATCCGGTCGGAGAGGTCATTGGTATTGATTCGTTCATGGTCAAGATCAAGGGCTTGCAGCCGACCAACGTGCATGCCGTCGTGCGTTTTGACGATGACACACGCGGGTACGTACACGAAGTATTCGAAGACCACGTCGTAGTAATGAAGCTCGACCCTTCGCCGCTACATATCGGAACGGTGTGCGTCATAGAGTCACGTGACATCATGACGCCGGTGGGGAAGAATTTTATTGGCCGTGTCGTCAATGTTTTTGGCGAGCCGCTTGATGGCAAGGGGGTGATAGAACCAGACCAAGAATGGGACGTGTTTCACTCGGCGCCGATGCTTTATGAACGCGAGCTGCTCGATACCCCAGTCGAAACGGGTGTGACTATTCTTGATCTCGAGTACTCGTTGGCGCGCGGCCAGCGCATGGCAATGCTCGGAGACAGCAAGGTGGGCAAGACAGCGCTTGCCGCCCAGGTAGCCATCAACCAAAAGAACACCGACATCACCGTCGTATACGTGCTGATTGCCAAACGACAGCACGACGTGGCAGAACTTGTGAACAACCTGGAAAAAAACGACGCTCTCAAAAAAGCGATCGTCGTGGTAAGCAACTCGTTCGAGTCGTTGATCCTCACCTATCTCGTCCCCTACGTGGGCGCCGCGCATGGCGAGTATTTTTGGCATAAGTGCAACATGGACACCTTGATGATTTACGATGACCTAACGGCGCACGCACAGGCATACCGCGAAATCTCGCTGATTGCCGGCGTGAGTCCAGGTCGCGACTCGTATCCGGGCGACATGTTCTACACGCACTCAAGCCTGCTTGAACGTGGTGGCAAGACGGAGTCGAACCACGCCAGCCAAACCCTTATCCCGATCGTCTATGCGCCAGGCGGAGACATTACCGCGTACCTGCCAACCAACATCATGTCGATCACGGACGGCCAATGGATCTTGGACGGCCAGATTTTCAAGGATACGATGCGCCCGGCAGTCAGCACGGCGCTGTCGGTAACGCGCGTGGGTGGCGTTGGCCAGAACAAACGCCAAAAGGGACTTGCCGACAAGCTCAACCTTACCCTGGCTGGCTACCGTACCGCCGAAGAGTACGCGCACTTTGGTACCGAGCTGAGCCCGCAGGCACAGTCCGACTACGACAAAGGCAAGGTACTGTTCAAGCTGATGAACCAGGCTATCGGTGAGATATATAACTTTGCCGAGCAGCAATTTATCATGAGCATCGTGCTTGAGAGCAAACCCGAAGAGATCATTGACGTCGATGCGCTAAAGGCAAAAGTACGCGGCTACGCGGCCAAGCTTCAGGAAGACAAAGATATGAAGGGGAACTTCGACGAGCTATGCGCGCAACTAAAAGCCGAGGTGATGACCATCGACGAGGTGAAGCGGGCAGCTATCGAAAAAGCCGCCAAGGCCGAGGCTGAAAAACAGCGCCAAACCGAAGAAGCCGAAAAGGCTGCTGATGCCGAGGATGCCGCTCAAAAACCTGCCGAGGAGAAAAAATAAGATGCGTCGCCCGCTTGAAATCAAAGCGCAGGAGGCATCGGTCCGATCGGTCGTGAGCCTTACCTCGGCGCTGGAAAGCCTGAGCAGTATGCAGATTGCCAAGACCAAGAACAAGGTGCTTATTAGTAACCAGTTCTTTGACGAAGTCTGGAACATATACAAGCAGATTCGCGTCGACGTGCTGTTTAATTTCGGCCGTGCGCCCGAAGAAAAGCCGATCGACAAAGAGCTGCTCATTCTCATTACTGCCAAAGGCGGGCTAAGCGGCGATATTGATCAACGGCTGATCCGAAAAGTCATCGAAAGCTACGATGAGTCGAAAAACGACGTGTTGGTGATTGGCCATCACGGCGCGCTCAAGCTCAAGCAGGCGCACATCGATTCTACTTATTATTTCGATCTTCCCGAAAAAGACTACATCAACGTTGACCCGCTGATGGATATCATCAAGAAGTACACCAATAGCCGCATCTTTTACCAAAACTACATTTCGCTGAGCCAGCAAGAAATCAAGGACGTTGATCTAAGCGAAGTTGTTTCGAGCAAAGGCCGGGTCGCCGATTTGTCAACGGTGTCAAAAGAGCTTGTCACTGAAAAAACCTATATCTTCGAACCAAGCTCGTACCAGGTGGCAGCATACCTAGAGAATTCGATTTTGCGCCTGACGATCTCGCAGTTTATTTACGACAGCCGCCTGGCACAAGTGGCAAGCCGCTTCAAGGCAATGTCTGCAGCGAAGGAGCGCTCGGTAGATACCGCGAGCGAACTACATACCGAATACAACCGCGCGAAGCGCAACCAAGTCGATACCAGGCTGAAGGAAAGTTTGGCCGGACTCAAGAAGATACGTGCTGGAGGGGCGGAATAATGAATGAACAAACAGTCTACAAAAAAGGGTCGGTCAGGAGCCTGAAGGGCCTTGTGATCAAGGTTCAGTTCGACGAGGGCATGCCGGATCTTAACGAGATGCTGTACGTCGACAACGAAAAAAAGTCACCGCTTCTTGTTAGCAGCTTGGATCATGGCGACATAGCGGTCTGCCTTAATATTGGTGGCGATTACAGCATCCAAAAAGGTGACGGAGTAGCTCGTAGTGGCCATAGCCTCGAGATACCTGTAGGTGACGCCATGATCGGCCGCGTGTGGGATGCCATGGCCAGGCCTATCGACGGCAAGCCGCAGCTTGACGAGGCAACGCTTGCCGATATGCCAAAGCGCCCGATATTCTCGCCTGCTTTCCAGGAGACAAGCCTCGACAACCGTTCCGACGACGTGCTAGAGACCGGCCTTAAAGTTCTCGACTTCTTCACGCCGTTCGTCAAAGGTCGCAAGATCGGAATCGTTGGTGGTGCCGGCGTAGGCAAGACGGTGCTGACGATGGAAATCATTAATAACGTGGCCGAAGGCTCGGGGGCGATTAGTATGTTCGCCGGTATTGGTGAGCGTATTCGCGAAGGACACGAGCTGTACAAGACATTGGGCGACAACGACTTGCTTAAGACAACGGCCATGTTTTTTGGGCAGATGAACGAAAACCCGGTGCAGCGTAGTTTGATCGGCCTTTCGGCTATTACGCTGGCCGAATATTTTCGCGATGACCAAAAGAAAGACGTGCTGCTTTTTGCCGACAACATGTACCGCTACATTCAGGCGCGCAACGAGGTGTCGACGATCATCGACCAAACGCCGGCCGAAGGTGGTTACCAACCAACGGTATTTTCTGACGTGAAGACCTTCCAAGACCGTCTTGCGAGCAACCAAAACGGTTCGATCACGGCGCTTCAGACTATCTATGTACCTGCCGACGACCTCTCCGACCCGGCGGTGCAGATGATCCAACACGAACTGGACTCGACGATCGTCCTTTCGAGGGCTGTAGCGGCGCAGGGTATTCGCCCGGCGGTCGATATCCTGGCGTCAAAATCGAGCCTGCTTACGCCGGAAGTAGTAGGTGAGCGGCATTACGATCTTGCCACCCGAGCAACGGCGATCTTGCAAAAGTACGAATCCCTTAAAGGAATCATCGCCATTATTGGTGAGTCCGAGCTGTCGGCCGAAGACCGCGACGATTACAACAAAGCGAAGCAGCTCATTGAATTCTTCAAGCAGCGGTTCAATGTTATGGAAAAGGTAACTGGCGTACCAGGCGAACACATGACGCGTGAAAAAACACTCGACGGTGTCGAGGCTATCATTGGCAAGACCGAGCAAAAAGGCCAGCCAGCCAGCGCGGAGCCAAGCGAGACTCCTGCTACCACACCACCCGCTGATCCGGCCGAGCAGCCAGCATCGCCAGCCGAGCCTTCCAAAGAGGAAAAATAATGGCGGAGGACGCAGTACCACCAGAAGCGAGCAAGACCGAACAGACCGTTCAGGCACCAAAAGGCAAGCCGACCATGGCTGTAAAAGTGTACGCGCCGTTCAAGATTTACTTTGAGGGCGAAGCCTATAGCGTTAGTGCCGTGAACGACGTCGGCCCATTCGATATCTTGCCGCGCCATCATAATTTTTTGTGCATGCTAGTTCCCTGTACGCTTAGCATCGAGACGCCTGACGGGCAAAAAAAGGTCAAGATATCACGAGCGCTCATGCATGTGAAGGCTGACCGCGTGGTCGTGTTCGTGGATGTCTAGTTGCTGACGAAGTAGTCGAACGCGAAGGTTTGGTTGGTTGGTGCCGGAGCTGCGGCACAAATACTGAAGCTGCTTGTTGTTCGGGTGACGTAATATTGGGTTTGGCCAGCGCCTGCGCCAACAGGGCTGACGATAACATGAGGCTGTTTGGCGAAGGCTTGGCTGAAGTTGATCTGCGCGAAACAACCAGCAACGGTGCCGCTTCCCGTGCTGATGTTCACCGTGCCTGAGGTATCGGATCCATTGACCGATGCCGAACCGCCACGTCCAAGGACGGCGGTATTGACGGTCCGGCTTGGTGCTGGGCCTGTGAAACTGATGTGGTTGGGTACCCGTAAGACGGCGTTTCCGCTTAGCACGAGGTTGGTAACCGTAATTTGCGATGCGGTCAGCGCGCCGCCAAAGGATGCCGCACCGGCGACGTTCAGGTCGCGAAGCGTGGTGCTGCCTTGTACGGCGGCGTTAGTTGCGACCTGTAAGCTGTTGATTTGAGTCGAGCCTAAGTTGGCCTCGCCCGAAACGGTCAGGCTCTGGCCCTGTATGCTGCCGCCGGTCTGAAAATTGCCGGCGACGTTCAGGTTGCCACGAGCGAGCGTTTGCCCGGAAATAATAGCGTTGCCCTGGATGTTGAGCGTCTGCGAGTTGCTGCCGACCGTAGCGTCGGTATTGGCGAGTTGCTTCAAGGCGTCCTGGCTAAGGTCTTGGGCGTTGATGCTTGTCTCGGGCGCGGTTTTTTGGCTGTTCAAATAGTTAACGATAGCAATGGCACCGGCCACGATAATCAGCAGGAAAAACATCAGCAGGTAAACGTTTACCTTGCGGAAGAACTTTTTGATGGGTGACAGCTGTTTTTCGGGCGTCTCGGGCGGGGCGTTGCTCGCGCGTTCGACACGCTCTTTCTCAAGGTCGTCCGGGGTGCGACTTAAGGCATCAACAGGTGCCTGCTCCTCTTTCGAGGGCTGACTTTCTGTCTCGGGCGAGTTCTTGTCGGAGTCCATCTGTTGTTTTTTCTGGTTATGTTTACGTTTAGCTTACTATATTTGCCAGGCGAACGCTAGTTGTGTTTTTGTCTGGGCTGAGCGATAATGCTAGGTGTAAGCGTATGCGGAAAAGAGAACTGGGGAGAAGTGTAAAAGCTGTGCTGCTAATGGCGGCAATTCTTGGTTTTGGCGCCCCGGCGGCCATG
>Ga0075368_10000723_pt1 | contig 10112 bp, 7 predicted proteins | sample EndMethybrTD3033_FD_71518 | JGI IMG/M metagenome (GOLD analysis project Ga0075368, IMG submission 71518) | Populus endosphere microbial communities from Tennessee, USA - Endosphere MetaG P. TD hybrid TD303-3 | ecosystem: Host-associated > Plants > Roots > Endosphere | place: USA: Tennessee... | reverse complement strand
GCCTCGCGCATGTCGTCGGTGTCCGGCTTGAAGGTGAGGCCAAGCACCGCGATGGTACTGCCACGCACGTTGCCGCCGCATAGCGCTATGACTTTGCGCGCCATGGCGCGCTTGCGCTGCTCGTTGATGGAGATGATCGTCTCGATCGAGCGGATCGGCACGCCGAAATCGAGGCCGGTGCGCAGCAGGGCCAGCAGATCCTTGGGAAAGCACGAGCCGCCGTAGCCGGGGCCGGCGTTGAGGAACTTGGGGCCGATGCGGTTGTCTAGGCCGATGCCCTGCGCCACCTCCTGCACGTTAGCGCCAGCCTGCTCGCACAGGTCGGCGATCTCGTTGATGAAGGTGATCTTGGTGGCCAGGAAGGCGTTGGCGGCATACTTGATAAGCTCGGCGCCGCGCCGCTCCGTGAACACCATCGGTGTGTTGTTGGCAATCAGCGGCCGGTACAGCTCGCGCATCATGTCCTGGGCACGGGCGTCTTCGGTGCCGATCACGACGCGATCGGGACGCATGAAGTCGCTGATGGCCGCTCCCTCGCGCAGGAACTCGGGGTTCGATACCACGGCGAAGTCGGCTTCGGGGCGCAGTTCCTTGACGATGCGGGCTATCTCGTCGCCGGTGCCAACCGGCACCGTCGACTTGGTGACGATCAGCTTGTAGCCGTCGAGGTGCGAGGCGATCTCACGCGCGGCCTGGTAGACGTAGCTAAGGTCGGCGAGGCCGTCGGCGGGGCGCGACGGGGTGCCGACGGCGATAAAGATGGCGTCGGCCGTCCTGGCTGCCGCGGTGAGCTCGGTAGTGAAGGACAGCCGCTGTGCGGCCTCGTTGCTGGCAACCAGCTCGGCCAATCCGGGCTCGAAGATCGGCATTTCGCCGCGCTTCAGCGCCGCGACCTTGGCGGGGTCGTTGTCGATGCAGGTCACGACGTGGCCGAACTCGGCAAAGCACGCTCCGGTCACGAGGCCGACGTAACCCGCGCCAATCATCGCCACATGCATCGTCACGTCTCTCCGCGGGCGTTGGCTGCTCCGCTCGCCCGAAGCCGTCTCGACGGCCGCGATCGCGTCACACAAGTGTCATGCCCGGTGCCGCTACGGCCTTGGTCTGCAAGCCATTTCGCAGACCGTATGCATGCAGCCCCCGATTCGGGCCTTTATGCCGTGGGGCCGGGTGGCAGGCAAGGTGGGCGGCCGTTCACGATGCGGGCGCCTTGCGGCGACGTGTGCGGCGTTCGGCGGTCGAGGGTTTGCGGGAGGCAGTTGGGCGCTCCTCGGGCGTGCACTCGGCCAGGCGGGATGCCGAGGACCAATAGGCCTCGATCCGGCGTCGCAGGTCCTCCGCGGGCTCGGCGAAAAGTCGGGCGCCGCGCGGCTCAGCCAGTACCCTGATTTCGGTCTGGCAGGACCGGCACAGAGCGCCGATGGCAGCCACGTCCTCGCGGGTCAGGCTGTCCGGGTCGGCCTCGGTGACCTTGGCGAACAGGATCGCGAGATCATGATCCTCGCCCAGCAGGCGTGACAGCTCCTTGGCCTCGTCGGCTCGGGCCGACAACGCTTCCGGCCAGGCGCGCGAAATAAGCTGCATGTGCCGCCAGTGCCGCTGCACCGACTTGCGCCAGGCGTGGAACGACTCGTCGGACGGCTTGCGGAATGCGTCCCGGAAACCCCTGCGGCCCTTCCGGTAGCAGCGCTCCAGACCCTCGGCGAGGCCGGCAAACGCAAGGTCGTCGAGCGCATGGCCGACGAAGAACTTGCGCATCTGCTTCAGGCGTTTCAGCGCCTGGGCTCGACCGTCCTTGCCGGCGTCGGACGGGATGGCTGCAGCCTCCGCAGCCAGCAACGCGTTGAGGCGCTTGCCTGCTCCGTTCGGCAGTGGACCGAAGCGGCTCTCCAGCTTGGTGGCGGTCAGGCGCATGACGTGCAGATCGCGCGCGCCGGCCAGCAGCCGGGCCGTACCAGCGACACGATCGCTCTCGCGTCGATAAGCGGCATCACCAATCGCCGGACGCACCAGACGTATCAGGGCCCGCAGTCGTTTCAGGCTGCGCCGGGCATTGTGAATTGCGTCCGGGATGTCGTCCTGGCTGGTGAGCTTCTCTTCGGCAAGGTCGATCTGCTCAAGCGCGACACGGCGCACCTCCTGCGCCAGCGGCTCCTGCAATTTGAACCGATAGGCCATTTGTCCCGCGCGCCCACGCAACATGTAAAGGAACCCGCCGCTACCTTGGATTTGCTTGCGTCCAAAGTCCAGTACAGGTGTTTTGTCACATTTCGCTGGAAGATCCGATTATGCCGCCGCAAGCCGGCGGGGCTCCCGCGACACCACGTCCAGCACCGCCACCGCGAACATCGACGACAGCACGAACAGCGTGATCAGGGGAGCAAGACTGCTGCCGTACAGCGCCAGCATCATGGTCACCGGCGGGGCCAGCCAGGCCAGGATGTAGGCAGGTCCGGCCTCGGCGCGATGCGGCAGACGGCCGATCATGACCCACACCAGCGCCGCCCCGAGCGCGGTCATGTCATAATTGAAGGCATAGGGGGTGGCAAGCAGCGTGGCGGCGACCAGCAGGAAGGCGCGAGCGCATGGATCGGCGACGCGCCGCACGGTCCAGCAGGTCACCACGATCGCGCACAGCGAGACGATGACCTGGATGCCGAGCGCGACCGAATATGACAGTCCGAGCTGGCGAGCACTGGCCAGAACCGACACCATCATGGTGGTGTAGAAGCCCTCGAACTGGCGCAGCAACTCGGTCTGGTATGGACCGACCACCGCGACGTAGTCGCGCCAGGCGTCCACCCCGAAGATGGCCGTAGCGGCGGCAAACAGGGCGAGCGCTGTGATGGCTGCACTGGCGATGACGCGCCAGGCCCCGAGTGCGACCAGGGCGAACGGCAGCACGATGCCGAGGTGCGGCTTGAACGTGAGCAGGCCGATCAGCACGCCGGACAGGATCGGCCGCCGATCGATGTTGAGCACACCGCCGAGGAACAGCGCCGCGCTCAGGAAGCCGTTCTGGCCACCGATCGTGTTGATCAGGCAGGCGGGCGTCAACGCCAGCAGCAACAGCGCCTGTAGGCGCCGTGCCGGCTCGACCTCGGCCAGCACGATGCCGGCGAAGATCGCGAACAGCCCGACCGTCCAGATGGCCAATGCCCAGAAGTAGGGTAGCTGCGCCAGAGGCCAGAACGCCGGCAGCGTGAACAGCGGGTAGCCCCAGTTGTGGAACGGCAACAGCGTGCCGAACAGGCGGCCGATCGCTTCGTGATAGCCGCGCAGATCGAACAGCGCCGAGACCTTGTCGCCGAACGCGACCTGCGGGCCTGACCAGACGTTGATGAAATCGCGTCCGAGCGGATAGCCGACCACATCGAGGCCGCCGCCGGCCGGCCAATAGAAGCGCAGCACCGGCAGCATCAGCGCCAGCGACGCGACCAGCAGGAGCAGACGGTCGCGCGAATTGTCGGAACGCATCGGCAAATCCTGGGGAGGCGGCCCGCGCAAGGCTTATGCGCCGGCCGATTGATCGACGAACAGGTAGAGGTTCGAGCTGAACGGGCCGAGGCGCAGGCCGGTGTAGGCCGTTTCGGCGCCGACATGCTCAGGCACCAGCCTGGCGAGGCTGGTGCGCGACATCAGGATGAGGTTCTCGGCCTCGGCCCATTCCATCTTGCCGAATGCGCGGCAGGCCAGGTGGAAGGCCGCGTCGGAGTAGTGCAGCAGCGGAATGGCGGTGTGGTGCTCGACGGGGAAATACCGGTTGGGCACGCTGATGAACACCTTGCGCGCGACGCGGATCAACTCGTGCACGAACAGTTCCTGATGCTCAGGGCTGCCGACGTGCTCCAGCACGGCGTTGGAGGTGGCGACGTCGAACTGCCCGTCGGCGAACGGCAGGCGCTGGTTGGCGCCGATCTGCAAGTATTGCGTAAGTGGATAGGCGGCGCGGAAATCCTCGCCGGAGCCCAGCCCGACCGCCGTGATCTGCTCGGGAAACGGGTACTTGCGCTGCATCATGTTGGCGGCGTCGTTGACGACGTCGGATACGCCGACATCCAGGATGGTGTCGTCGCGGCCCGGTTGGCAGATGGCGATGAAGTCGTCGTAGATGCGGTCGCGCGCCAGCACGGTGATGCGCTCACCGAGCGAGCGGGGTGCGGCTGCCTGATAGTATCGCTCGTCAACCAGCCCGGCGGTTTTCACTCGTCTCTCCGGGCTCGTCGGATGGTTGTGACGGACGCATGTGCGCCGGTGCCGACAGCTGCAGGTACTGCATGCGCTTCAGCTCGCGCCGGTTGGCACTGACGGCGTCCGTGATGATACCGCAGGCGAGGCTGAGGAAGCCGAGTTGCATGATGGCCGCGGCCAGCAGGGCGGTGGGCATGCGCGGCACGAGGCCGGTGTGGGCGTATTCGATCAGCACCGGCATGCCGAGCAGAACCGACAGCGCCATAAGCCCGAGCGCGATCGAGCCGTAGAACTGCAGCGGCTTCAACGCGCGGTACATCATGATGATGGTGGCGAGAATGCGCAGGCCGTCGCGGTATGTACGCAGCTTGCTCTTGGAGTTCTCGGGGCGCTCGCCATAGACGAGCGGAATTTCGACGGTGACAAGCTTAAGGTCGAGTGCGTGCACCGACAGCTCGGTCTCGATCTCGAAGCCGGACGACGCCGCGGGGAAAGACTTGGCGAAGCGGCGCGACATCACGCGATAGCCCGACAGGATGTCGGTGAAGCCGTGCCCGAACAGGCGCGCGACCAGCTGGTTGAAGAAACGGTTGCCGGCGCGGTGACCGGGACGATAGGCGGCCTCGGCGGTGCTGACGCGCACGCCCACCACCATGTCGGCATTGCGCTCGATCAGCTCCTCGACGAGCCGGCCTGCCGCGCTGGCATCATAGGTAAGGTCGCCGTCGGCCAGCACGTAGATGTCAGCATCGATGTCGGCAAACATGCGCCGCACGACGTTGCCTTTGCCTTGGTAGGGCTCGAAACGCACGATCGCGCCGGCGGCCTTGGCCACCTCTGCCGTGCGATCCGTGGAATTGTTGTCGTAGACGTAGATGTCGGCGCCAGGCAGCGCGCGGCGAAAGTCGTCGATCACCTGGGCAACGGTGGCTTGCTCGTTGTGACACGGCAAGAGCACGGCAATCGACTGCGCGGCCCCAGCGGCGGCACGCCGGAAGGCTTGCTCAAGCTCCTCCTGGATGCGCAGAACGCTATTCACCCGCCTGCTCCAGCTCGCGTCCGGACCGCGCGGTCCGGACAATCTGCGGAAAGATAGAGAGGCGAGATTAAGAGAGCGTTGGCTGGAGTTGCGCAGCCATGGCGAGGCTCACGGCCGCAACGTTGCCGCCCAGGCCAGCCACTGGCGCACGCGTGCCTCGGGGTCGAGATTGGTGAAGAAATCGGTAATCACGGCGATGCTGTCGGCGCCGGCCTGGTGCACGCCGCCGGCCCGCTCCGGCGTGATCCCGCCGATCGCCACCAGCGGCAGGTCGCCGATGCGCGCCTTCCAATCGGTGATACGGGCAAGACCCTGCGGCGCCCATTGCATGGCCTTGAGGCGCGTCTCGTAGATCGGCCCCAGCGCCACGTAGGCGGGCTTTGCGGCGAGCGCGATGTCGAGTTCCTCCGGGCTGTGCGTGCTGATGCCGAGCCGGATGCGCTTGGCCTGGATGGCGGCGAGGTCGGCGGCGGCCAGATCTTCCTGGCCCAGATGGATGTAGTCGGCGCCGAGGTCGAGCGCCTCGCGCCAGTAGTCGTTGACGATCAGCTGGCAGCCGTGCTGCCGGCACAGTGCGAGGCTGTCTGCGATTTCCTGCCGGACGCGTTCGGGTGGCGCATCCTTGAGGCGCAGCTGCACGGTGCGGACGCCGAGCGGCACGAGACGCTTCAGCCAGGCGAGGTCGGGGACGATCGGATAGAACAGGTCGAGCCCGCCTGCCACGCGCGCCATGGGTGTCACGACCGGTCGAGATCGAAGAACGGCGTGCCGGCCACCGGCGTGGACGGAGCCGCCATGTCGCGCATCTCCATCAGGCCGGCCTCGTAGGCGGCGCGACCGGCATCGATGGCGGCCGCAAACGCGCCAGCCATGCGCACCGGATCGGCGGCAGCCGCCACCGCCGTGTTGAGCAGCACGGCATCGAAGCCGAGTTCCATGGCTTCCGCCGCATGCGAAGGCGCGCCGATGCCGGCGTCGATGATCAGCGGTACGCCAGTGAAATACTTGCGCAACGAGCGCAGTGCGTAGCGGTTGGAAAGGCCGCGGCCCGAGCCGATCGGCGCTCCCCAGGGCATCAAGACTTGGCAGCCGGCGGCCAGCAGGCGCTCGGCCGCAACCAGATCCTCGGTGGTGTAGGGAAAGACCTTGAAGCCATCCTTGCTGAGCGCCGTCGCGGCCTCGACCAGGCCGAACAGGTCGGGCTGCAGCGTGTCGTCGTTGCCGATCACCTCGAGCTTGATCCACTCCGTGCCGAACAGCTCGCGCGCCATCTGCGCGGTGGTGATCGCCTCGCGCGGCGTGCGGCAGCCGGCGGTGTTGGGCATTACGCGCACGCCCAACGATTTGATCAGCTCGAAGAAGCGCTGTCCTGTGTTGGCCCTCGCAGCTTCACGCCGGATCGACACGGTGACGATGCCGGCGCGCGAGGCCTGCACGGCGTTCGCCATCACTTGCGGCGAGGGATACTGGGCCGTGCCGAGCAGCAGGCGCGAGCCGACCTCGACGCCATAGACCTTCAGCGTCGAGCCGGCCGGCGAGATGGGTTCGATCGCGTTCATGGTCCGACGTTGGTATCAGCCGCCCTGCCGCGGCGCTACGATCTCGACATGGTCGCCCGGCGAGAGCTGGGTGGCGGCGCGCGCATGCCTCGCCACGAACTCGCCATTGAGGGCGGTGGCGACGGCGTTCTCGGCAAAGCCCCGTTCGGCGACCAAGTCGGCGAGTGAAGCCGCTCTCGTCCTGGCAGCCTCGCCGTTGACGTGGATGCTGGTATGCTTGGCAACCTCTGGTTGCATTTGTTCGGTCCGCCTCTCGCCCATACTTGGCTATCTGCGCCCGCTCACCCGCTGATTCAAGACATTTTCGTTGTCTGTCGCTGCATCGTTGGTGCTCGCGATTCACTTAATTGAACATCGTTTCTTTTTGTAGCCATCTTTCTGAAAGAGGATGCGGAGTACCTTGAGATGCGGCCTTCGCTTGGCCGCGATGGGTCGGTGTGGGGCCGATTGGGGCCGATTGGGGATGACATGTTCAAGAGCTTGATGACGACGCGGCGGTTTGCGCCGCTGTTCTGGTGCCAGTTCTGCTCCGCCCTCAACGACAACTTCCTGAAGAACGCGCTCGCTATGCTGATCCTGTTCGGCATCGCCGGCTCGGGACAGGCGGCGGGCGGCAACGCCGGGGTGCTGATAACGCTGTCCGGCATCATCTTCATCGCGCCGTTCTTCATTTTCTCGGCGCTCGGCGGCGAGCTGGCTGACCGCTTCGACAAGGCCTACGTGGCCGAGCGGGTCAAGCTGATGGAGATCCCGGTTGCCGGCCTCGCCGCGATCGGCTTCTTCCTGCATTCGGTGCCGATCCTGATGCTCACGCTCGGGCTGTTCGGCATCCTGGCCTCGCTGTTCGGCCCGCTGAAGTACGGCATGCTGCCCGAAAAGCTCGACACGGCCGAGCTGTCCGCCGGCAACGCGCTGGTGGAAGGTGCGACTTTCCTCGCCATCCTGATTGGCACCATTGCCGGCGGCATTGCGGTCGCCGAGGCGCAGAGCGCCGGCATCGTCGTGCTGGTGATCGGCATGTTGGCCGTCACGTCGTGGCTGTTCTCGCGCCTCATCCCAAGGGACGGTGCGGCGGCGCCCGACCTTGCCATCACGCGCAATCCCTGGATCTCGACGGTGGCGTTGCTGCGAGAGCTGCAGCAGGGCGATCCGCGCCTGTGGGGTGGCGCGCACATCGTATCGTGGTTCTGGCTGGTCGGCTTCGTGGCGCTGTCGCTGCTGCCGGCCCTGGTGAAGGACACCATCGGCGGCAACGAGGGCGTGGTGACGCTGTGCCTTGCCACCTTCACGATCGGCATCGCGCTGGGATCGGCGCTGGCCGCCGGGGCCAGTCACGGCAAACCCAACCTCGCCCTGGTGCCACTGGGTGCCATCCTGATCGGCGTGTTCTCGCTGGCGGTCGCCTGGGTGGCGGTCGGCGCCACGCCAGGCAGCCAGCCGGTCGGAGCGCTCGGCGTGCTGATGTCGCCCAGCGGCATAGCGCTGCTCCTGTCGCTGTTCGGACTGGCGGTTTCGGGCGGCCTCTACATCGTGCCGTCGTTTGCCGCGGTGCAGGCCTGGGCGCCGCCGGAGCGGCGCGCCCGGGTAATCGCAGCCGTCAATGTTCTGAATGCGGCCTACATGGTCGGCGCCGGCGCCGTCGTGGCGGGTTTGCAGGCCGCCGGCGTGGGACTCGGGTGGCTGTTCGCGGCACTGGGGGTGCTCAGCTTCGGTGCTGTGCTGGTCGTCATGCGCGCCTGGGGCTCCGGCCTGATACGCGACATGGGACGGGAGGTGTTCCGCTTTTTTTTTAGGCTGGAGGTGACGGGCCTCGAGAACATTCCCGGACCCGGCCAGCGCGTCGTCATTGCCCCCAACCACATGAGCCTGCTGGACGGGACGCTGCTGCATTCCGTCCTGCCGAAAGAGGCAGCCTTCGCCGTCAACAGTCAGATTGCGGAGAACTGGTGGGTCAAGCCGTTCCTGCGCGTGATCCGCGCCCACCTGCTGGAGCCGACCAAGCCGCTGGCCGCACGCGCCCTGGTCAATGCGGTAAAGGCCGGCGAGACGATCGTCATCTTCCCGGAAGGCCGCATCACCGTCACCGGCAGCCTGATGAAGGCCTATGACGGCGCGGCCATGATCGCCGACCGGGCCGATGCCTGGGTGGTGCCGGTGCGCATCGAAGGGCTGGAGCGCTCGCCATTTAGCTACCTGCGGAGGACGCAGATCAAGAAGGCGCTGTTCCCGAAAGTCAGGGTTACGTTCCTGCCGCCACGCAAGCTCAGCGTCGATCCCGCCTTGAAGGGCAAGACGCGCCGGCAGGCAGCGGGTCTCGCCCTGCAGGACATCATGATCGACACCGCCGTCGAGACGGCGCGTTGCGACCGTACGGTGTTTGCGGCGGTGGTCGATGCCAAGCAAACGCGCGACACCGGCAAGCCGGCGGTCGACGATCCGCTCGGCAGTAAGCTCAGCTATGCCAAGCTGATCCTCGGCGCGCAGGTGCTGGGCCGCAAGCTCGAGGGATTCGCCCCGGCCGGCGCCGCGGTCGGCGTGATGCTGCCCAACTCGGTCGGCGTCGCCGTTACGTTCCTCGCCCTGCAAACGATCGGCCGCGTGCCGGCCATGATCAATTTCTCGAGCGGCGCCGCCAGCATCCGCGCGGCGTGTCGGGCAGCCAAGGTTTCCGTTGTTCTAACCTCGCGTGCGTTCGTGGAAAAGGCGCGGCTGGTCGGCCTGGTCGGCGAGATCGCCGAGACCGTGCACATCGTCTACCTGGAGGACATTCGCGGCCGCATCGGGTTGATGGACAAGGTCGCCGGCCTGCTCGCCGGCGGGCGCCAGCGTGTTGCGCGCAAGCCGGATGATCCTGCCGTGATCCTGTTCACCTCCGGCTCGGAGGGCAATCCCAAGGGCGTGGTGCTGTCGCATCGGAATATCCTGGCCAATGTCGCGCAGTGCCTGGCCCGCGTCGATGCCAACGGCGAGGATCTGGTCTTCAACGTGCTGCCGGTCTTCCACTCCTTCGGCCTGACGGGCGGCCTGTTAATGCCTTTGGTCGGGGGCATCCCGGTGTATCTCTACCCCTCGCCGCTGCACTACCGCATCGTGCCGGAACTGATCTACGACACCGGCGCGACCATCATGTTCGGCACCGATACGTTCCTGAGAGGCTACGCGCGCGCCGCCCACCCCTACGATCTGCGCACCATTCGCCTGATCGTAGCCGGGGCCGAGGCCGTCAAGGACGCCACGCGGCACACCTACATGGAGCACTTCGGCGTGCGCATCCTGGAAGGCTACGGGGTCACCGAGACGGCGCCGGTGCTGGCCATGAATAC
>Ga0075368_10000722_pt1 | contig 10117 bp, 9 predicted proteins | sample EndMethybrTD3033_FD_71518 | JGI IMG/M metagenome (GOLD analysis project Ga0075368, IMG submission 71518) | Populus endosphere microbial communities from Tennessee, USA - Endosphere MetaG P. TD hybrid TD303-3 | ecosystem: Host-associated > Plants > Roots > Endosphere | place: USA: Tennessee... | reverse complement strand
GTACGCAGGCGCACGTTGGGCGCGACGCGCGCGACTTTTTTCAGGATCGAGGGGATCAGGCTGAAGGTCGCCAGGTCGGTGGCGAAAATGCCGAAAGCGCGGGTGGCGGTGACCGGATCGAAATCGGCGGGGCGCTCGAAGCGCGTTTTCACCGTCTCGAGCACCGCGTCGACGGCGTCGGACAGCTCCTGGGCGCGCGGGGTCGGCTCCATGCCGTGCGGGGTACGCACGAACAGCGGGTCGTTGAAATACTTGCGCAGCTTGGCCAGCGACTGGGACAGCGCCGGCTGGGTCAAACCCAGGCTTTCGGCGGCGAGCGTGAGGCTTTTGTGGCGGGCGATGGCGGCAAACACCGCCAGCAGACGTACGTCTAGCGATTGGACTTGCATGGACTTCCTTGTCTCCTGAAGCTGGCTGGCTTATGGCACCGATAACCCGAAGGCTACTGTAGCAGAGCTTTTGCCATGCCGCTTCGGTATGGCTGCCATGCCGTCTTAAGCAGGTCAAACCATGCTTTTTACCCATTCCCGCGCAAGTTTGGATTGCGCAACCGATTGATCAATAGAACAGCTCAATGCACTGCTTAAGCACCAATCAACACTAGCTTATGCAATCAAGCCTGCGGCCTGATGTACTCATAAGCACGCCGCCAGGAGTTCATATGCATAAGAGATAAGGTTCTTGGACGCATTAAGAACCCCTCCCTAACATGCTGATCAAACGGGTAATACGTCCCGAACCGGCTATTTGCATTCGACTCTCATGTACATTTACGAACCCATCGATCAGGCGCTGGTAGACCAGCGCGTCGCCCAGTACCGCGACCAGACGCGCCGCTTTTTGGCCGGCGAATTGTCGGAGGACGAGTTTCGCCCGCTGCGCCTGATGAACGGCCTGTACGTGCAGCGCCACGCGCCGATGCTGCGCGTGGCCATTCCTTATGGCCTGCTCGCCACCCGCCAGGTGCGCATGCTCGCCCACATCGCGCGCAAGTACGACCGCGGCTACGGCCATTTCAGCACGCGCCAGAACATCCAGTACAACTGGCCCAAGCTGGAGGAAGTGCCCGACATTCTCGCCGACCTGGCCAGCGTGCAGATGCACGCGATCCAGACCAGCGGCAACTGCGTGCGCAACACCACCTCCGACCAGTTCGCCGGCGTGGCGCATGACGAGGTGATCGATCCGCGCCCCTACTGCGAACTGATCCGCCAGTGGTCGACCTTCCACCCGGAATTCACCTTCCTGCCGCGCAAGTTCAAGATCGCGGTTTCTTCCAGCGTGGAAGACCGCGCGGCCACCCTGGTGCACGACATCGGCCTGCACGTGCTGCGCAACGACGCCGGCGAGATCGGCCTGCGCGTGATCGTCGGCGGCGGCCTGGGTCGCACCCCGATGGTGGGCCATGTGATCCGCGAATTCCTGCCGCGCGCCGAACTGATCAATTACCTGGACGCGATCCTGCGGGTGTATAACCTGCACGGCCGCCGCGACAACAAGTACAAGGCGCGCATCAAGATCCTGGTCAAGGAACTGACCCCGGCACGCTTTGCCGCCGATGTCGAAGCCGAGTGGGCGCACCTCAAGGGCGGCCCGGCCGTGGTGCCCGACGAAGAGTTTGCCCGCCTGGAAGGCGCTTTCCTGCCGCCGGAATACGAGACCTTGGCCGCCAGCGACGCCGGCTTCGAGCGCAAGAAGATCGAGGACCGCGCCTTCGCGCGCTGGGTCGCGCAGAACACCTTCGGCCACAAGGTGCCGGGCTATCGCGCCGTCACCCTGTCGCTCAAGCCCTATGGCGGCATCCCGCCGGGCGATGCCACCGCCGAGCAGATCGACGCAGTGGCCGACCTGGCCGACCGCTACAGTTTTGGCGAAGTGCGGGTCTCGCACGAGCAAAACCTGATCCTGGCCGACGTCAGGCAGAGCGACCTGTATGAAGTGTGGCAAGCGGCGAAACAGCTCGGCTTTGCCACGCCCAACATCGGCCTGCTCACCAACATCATCGCCTGCCCGGGCGGCGACTTCTGCTCCCTGGCCAATGCGCGCTCGCTGCCGGTGGCCGCCGCGATCCAGGAACGCTTCGAAGACCTGGACTACGTGCATGACCTCGGGCCGATCGACCTGAACATTTCCGGATGCATCAACGCCTGCGGCCACCATCACGTCGGCCACATCGGCATTCTCGGCGTGGACAAGGACAACCAGGAGTTCTACCAGGTCACCCTGGGCGGCGCGCAAGGCAACAACGCCGCGCTGGGCAAGGTGATCGGCCCGTCGTTCTCCGCCGCCGAAATCGCGCCGGCGGTGGAACGCATCATCGAGGCTTTTGTGGATCATCGCCTCGACGACGAAAGCTTTATCGACACGCTGCGCCGCGTCGGCCCGGAACCCTTCAAGTCCCGCGCCTATGGCAAACCTGAATTAGAGGTGGCATAAATGGCTCAAAACATCATCCTCAACGGCGCCCTCGCCGCCAATACCTGGACTTTTGTGGCCACCGCCCCCGAGGGCAGCGCTGCGATCGCCGAAGACTCGCTGGTGCCGCTTGCCACCTGGCTGGCAATCCGCGACAACCCCGCCTACGCGGGCAAGCGCATCGGCGTGTGGCTCGCGCCCGCTGACGATGCGGCCACGCTGGCGGAGGACGTAGCGCGCCTGCCGCTGATCGCGGTGCAGTTCCCCGCTTTCACCGACGGCCGCGGCTATTCGATCGGCCGCCTGCTGCGCGAGCGCCTGGGCTACAAGGGCGAGATGCGCGCCATCGGCGATGTCGGCCGCGACCATCTGTTCAACCTGTTCCACTGCGGTTTCAACGCCTTCGAGATCAAGGCCAGCCAGAAGCCGGAAGAAGCCATCGCCGGCCTGAAGGACTTCACCGACGGCTACCAGACCACGGTGCAGCGCCCCGTGCCCTCGTACCGCCGCCGCGCCCACGCCGCCACGCCGGACTCGTGGGCGACGATCTCGTCGCCGAGCTGATCCATCCCGCATGGCATCCCGGGAGCGCATCGCCCATACCGCCGCCCTGCTGATCGATGCAGCCGCGGCCCATGCCCCCGCGGTGTTCACCACCAGCCTGGGGCTGGAGGACATGGTGCTCGCGGACCTGATCGTGCGCCACGCGCCGCAGATCCACATCGCCACCCTGGACACCGGACGCCTGCCCGCCGAGACCTATGAATTGCTGGCGCGTGCCGAACGCCATTTCAAGCGCCGCATCGAAGTGTTCTTTCCACAAGCCGCCGCGGTCGAGCAGTACGTGCGCTACAACGGCATCAATGGCTTTTTCGAAAGCGTGACCCAGCGCAAGGGCTGCTGCGAAGTACGCAAGGTCGAGCCGCTGGGCCGCGCGCTCGCAGGCAAGAAAGCCTGGATCACCGGCATGCGCCGCGAGCAGGCCACCACCCGCGCCGGGCTCGCCGAGCAAGCCTGGGACGAGGATCACCAGCTTACCAAGATCAATCCGCTGATCGACTGGTCGCTCGACGAAGTGTGGAACTACGTGCGCGAGTTCGAGGTGCCCTACAACGCGCTGCACGACCAGGGCTACCCCAGCATCGGCTGCGCGCCCTGCACCCGCGCCATAGAGCCGGGTGAGGACGTGCGCGCCGGCCGCTGGTGGTGGGAATCGCCGGAACAGAAGGAATGCGGCCTGCACGTCTCCAACCTGGGTGCGCAGCGGTCCCGCGCAGCAAGCAGTCCGGCCTGAATCTTTTCGCGGCACACCATCATGAAACCCGTTGAACCCCTGAATATCGAGATCAACTCGCGCCACCTTGACTGGCTCGAGAGCGAAGCCATCTACATCCTGCGCGAGGTGGCGGCGGGCTGCGCCAACCCGGCGCTGCTGTTCTCCGGCGGCAAGGACTCGATCGTGATGCTGCGCCTGGCCGAAAAAGCGTTCCGTCCGGCGGCGTTTCCGTTCCCGCTGATGCACATCGACACCGGGCACAATTTCGACGAAGTGATCGCCTTCCGCGACCAGCGTGCCGGCGAACTGGGTGAACGCCTGATCGTGCGTTCGGTGGAAGACTCAATCAAGCGCGGCACCGTGCAGTTGCGCCATGCCACCGACTCGCGCAACGCCGCGCAATCGGTGACCCTGCTCGAAGCAATCGAGGAGTTCAAGTTCGACGCCCTGATCGGCGGCGCGCGCCGCGACGAGGAAAAGGCCCGCGCCAAGGAGCGCATCTTCTCCTTTCGCGACGAGTTCGGCCAATGGGACCCGAAGGCGCAGCGCCCGGAACTCTGGAGCCTGTACAACACCCGCGTGCACCCGGGCGAGAACATGCGCGTGTTCCCGATCTCCAACTGGACCGAGCTGGACGTGTGGCAATACATCGCGCGCGAAAACCTGGCGCTGCCGGACATCTATTACGCCCACCAGCGCGAAGTGATCGAGCGCCGCGGCCTGCTGGTGCCGGTTACCCCGCTCACGCCGCCCAAGGCGGGTGAAGAGGTGGTGAGCCGCTCGGTGCGCTTCCGCACCGTTGGTGACATCACCTGCACCTGTCCGGTGGCAAGTTTTGCCGCCAGCCCGGCGGAGATCATCGCCGAGACCGCGATCACCGAAATCACCGAGCGCGGCGCCACGCGCATGGATGACCAGACCTCCGAAGCCTCCATGGAGCGCAGGAAAAAAGAAGGCTACTTCTGATGCAAACCGCCGCTGATTTTCCCGTTTCCGACCAGCAGGCCGGCTTGTTGCGTTTTATTACCGCCGGCAGCGTAGACGACGGCAAGAGCACCCTGATCGGCCGCCTGCTCTATGACAGCAAGGCGATTTTCGCCGACCAGCTCGACGCGCTCACGCGCGCCAAGCACAAGCGCGTCGCCGGCGCCGCCATCGATTTGGCGCAACTGACCGACGGTCTGGAGGCCGAGCGCGAGCAGGGCATCACCATCGACGTGGCCTACCGGTATTTCGCCACCCCGAAGCGCAAGTTCATCATCGCCGATACCCCCGGCCACGAGCAGTACACCCGCAACATGGTGACCGGCGCTTCCACCGCCGATGCCGCCGTGATCCTGATCGATGCCACCCGCGTGCAGGACGGGCGGTTGCTGCCGCAAACGCGCCGCCATACCGCGCTGGCCGCCCTGCTCGGCGTCGAACACCTGGTGGTGGCGGTCAACAAGATGGACCTGGTCGGCTACGCGCAGGAAAAGTTCGAGGAAATCCGCAACGCCTATGTGGCGCTGGCCGGGCAACTGGGCCGGCAGGAAATCCATTTTGTGCCGGTCTCGGCCCTGGCCGGCGACAACGTCGTCACCGCCTCCAGCGCGATGGCCTGGTATACCGGCCCGGCCTTGCTGCCCTTGCTGGAAAGCCTGCCGGTGCGCCGCAACCTGGGCGACCGCGACCTGCGTTTCCCGGTGCAACTGGTACTGCGCGCCGACGGCCACAAGGCCGAGGATTTTCGCGGCTACGCCGGACGCATCGAGACCGGCAGCGTGCGCAAAGGCGACCTGGTCTGCGTGCTGCCGGCGCGCGTTGAGGCGCGCGTTGCCGCGATCCGCGTGCTCGATGGCGAGCGCGACGTGGCCAGCGCCGGCCAATCCGTCACCCTGGTGCTGGACCGCGACGTTGATGTGTCGCGCGGCGACACCATCGTGCCGGCGCAATCAAGCGCGCAGGTGGCGCGGCGCCTGACCGCCGACATCTGCTGGCTCGATACCGCGCCCTTCACGGCGCAGCGCAAATACCTGCTCAAGCACACCACGCGCAGCGTGCCCGCCAAGGTAACCGCGATCGAGTCGCGCCTGAACATTCACACGCTGGAACGCGAAGCCGGCGGCAACGAACTGAACATGAACGACATTGCGCGCGTCGCGCTGACCCTGGCCCAGCCCATCGTCTGCGACCTGTTCGAGGACGTGGCCGCCACCGGCGCCTTCATCCTGATCGACACGGCGACCAACCAGACCGCGGCGGCGGGCATGATCCGCGCCATCGAGGCAACCCAATGAACCAGACCGGCACTGTCTACCTGGTCGGCGCGGGCCCCGGCGCGCCGGACCTGATCACCCTGCGCGCGGCGCGCCTGCTGGAGGCGGCCGACATCGTGTTCCACGACGCACTGGTGCACCCCGACACGATCGCGCTGGCAGTGCGCGCGGAGAAGGTCGCGGTCGGCAAGCGCTACGGCCAGTATTCGGCGGCCCAGCACTTCATCAACAAGCGCCTGATCGACGCCGCGCGCAAGCACGCGGTCGTGGTGCGCCTGAAAGGCGGCGACCCGATGCTGTTCGGCCGCGCCCAGGAAGAGATCGACGCCCTCGCCGCTGCCGGCATCGCCTGCGAAGTGGTGCCCGGCATCACCGCGGCGCTGGCCGCCAGCGCCGACACGCGCATTTCGCTGACCCGCCGCGGCATCAGCCGCTCGGTCGCCTTCGCCACCCCGCGTGTGGGCCGCGACGAACAGCCCAGCGACTGGGCTGCCAGCCTGTTGAACGCCGACACCGGCGTGCTCTACATGGCGGCGCACGAAGCCCCAAGCATCGCGCAGCAACTGATCGCCCGCGGCAAGCCCGGCACGACGCCGGTGCAGATAGTGGAAAACGCATCCCTCGACGGCATACGCCATGTCACCACCCTCGCAGGCCTGGCGCGCGATGGCTTGCCGGCGCTGAGCGGACCGGCCCTGCTGATGCTGGGCGAGGTGTATCGCGAGGCGCTGGTTGCCGCAACCGAATCCCCCGAGATCGAAATTCCAGCCGCTGCCGCGCAGCAACGATGTTGATCCTGCAGCGCGGGCTCTAAAAGACTCCGGCAGGCGCGCCGCGCCTGTCACCGCATGGCTTTGCCCACGGGCGTTCGAATGAACCGGCCCGCGAGGACATTTTTTCCCGAAAGAACCGAATCACATGTTTACACGCCTCCTCAAACCCGCCGCGGCAATCGCCCTGGCCATCGCCGCATCGGCCGCACATGCCGACGCTACCTTGCTCAACGTCTCCTATGACCCGACGCGCGAGCTGTACCAGTCGTTCAACCAGTCCTTCGCCAAATATTGGCAGGCAACCAACAAGGAAAAGGTCACCATCAAGCAGTCCCACGGCGGCTCGGGCAAGCAGGCGCGCTCGGTGATCGACGGCCTGGAGGCCGACGTGGTGACCCTGGCGCTGGCCTACGACATCGATGAGGTCGCCACCCTGGGCAAGCTGCTGGCGCCGGACTGGCAAAAGAAGCTGCCCAACAACGCCTCGCCCTATACCTCGACCATCGTGTTCCTGGTGCGCAAGGGCAACCCCAAGGCGGTCAAGGATTGGGACGACCTGATCAAGCCCGGTGTCTCAGTGATCACGCCGAACCCGAAGACCTCGGGTGGCGCGCGCTGGAACTACCTGGCGGCATGGGCACATGCCTACCGCAAGAACAATGGCGGCGAGCCGAAGGCGCGCGAGTTTGTCGCGGCCCTGTTCAAGAACGTGCCGGTGCTGGACTCCGGCGCGCGCGGCTCGACCACGACTTTTGTGGAACGCGGCGTCGGCGACGTGCTGCTGGCCTGGGAGAACGAGGCGATCCTCGCGCAGAAGGAATTGGGACCGGACAAGTTCGAGATCGTCACGCCTTCGCTTTCCATCCTCGCCGAGCCGCCGGTGGCGGTGGTGGACAAGGTAGTGGACAAGCGTGGCACCCGCAAGGTGGCCGAGGCCTACCTGAAATACCTCTACAGCGAGGAAGGCCAGGAGATCGCCGCCAAGAACCACTACCGTCCGCGTCTTGAGAAGGTAGCGGCGAAATACGCCAAGGACTTTCCCAAGGTCAACCTGATCACCATCGACGACAAGATCTTCGGTGGCTGGCAGGCAGCGCAGAAGACCCACTTTTCCGACGGTGGCGTGTTCGACAAGATTTATCTGCCGACCGGCAAGGCCGGCTCTTAAAACAGCGGACCGGGCGAGAAGAACATGGCCTTGTTACAACGCCGCCACGTGCTGCCGGGCTTCGGCCCGGCGCTCGGGGTCACCCTCATGTACCTGGGGCTGATCGTGCTGATCCCGCTGTCGGCGGCGTTCATCAAGACCTTTACGCTCACGTGGGACGCGTTCTGGCTCACCGTCACCAACCCGCGGGTGATCGCGTCGTTCAAGCTCTCCTTCGGCGTGTCGCTGCTGGCCGCCGCGATCAACGCGGTGTTCGGCCTGCTGGTGGCCTGGGTGCTGGTGCGCTACGAACTGCCGGGCAAGCGCGTTATCGACGCGCTAGTCGATCTGCCGTTTGCCTTGCCCACCGCGGTGGCGGGCATTGCGCTCACGGCGGTGTACTCCACCAAGGGCGTGCTGGGCGCGCCGCTGGCTGAACTGGGGATCAAAGTGGCGTTTACGCCGTTGGGCGTGCTGATGGCGCTGATTTTCATCGGCCTGCCTTTTGTCGTGCGCACGGTGCAGCCGGTGCTCGAGGACATGGACCGTGGCTATGAAGAGGCGGCGCATTCGCTGGGCGCCACGCCGCTGCAGACCTTCACGCGCGTGATCTTCCCGACTGTGATGCCGGCGCTGATCACCGGCTTTACCCTCGCCTTTGCGCGCGCGCTGGGCGAGTACGGCTCGGTGGTGTTCATCGCCGGCAATATGCCGATGGTTTCGGAAATCGTGCCCCTGATCATCATCACCAAGCTGGAGCAGTTCGACTATGCCGGCGCCACCGCGGTGGCGGTGGTGATGCTGGTGTTCTCATTCATATTGCTGCTGCTGATCAACTTCCTGCAATGGTGGGTGCGCAAGCGCCGCGCCGAAGAAAAGGCGTAGGCCGCTTTTATGCACACCTCCGCAGTGATTACCACTCCTGTTCCCATCACCGCCACGCGCGCCAAACGTAGCCCGGTCGCGTGGGTGCCGATACTGCTGACCGGGCTGGCGCTGGCCTACCTGGCGCTGGTGCTGTTCCTGCCGATGGCGGTGGTGTTTGTCGAAGGCCTGCGCAAGGGGCTGGACTTCTACCTCAATGCGCTGGCCGAGCCGGATGCGCTGGCAGCGATGAAGCTCACCCTGCTGGCGGCCGCAATCGCGGTGCCGCTCAACCTGGTGTTCGGCGTGTGCGCCGCCTGGGCGATCGCCAAGTTCGACTTTCGCGGCAAGGCGCTGCTGATCACCCTGATCGACCTGCCCTTCTCGGTATCGCCGGTGATTTCGGGGCTGATCTATGTGCTGATCTTCGGCAAGCAGGGCTGGTTCGGCGAGTGGCTGTTCGACCACGACCTGAAGGTGATTTTCGCGGTGCCGGGCATCGTGCTGGCGACCATCTTCGTCACCTTCCCCTTCGTGGCGCGCGAACTGATCCCGCTGATGCAGGCGCAGGGCCGCGACGAGGAAGAAGCCGCCGCCCTGCTCGGTGCCAGCGGCTGGCAGACTTTCTGGCGCGTCACCCTGCCGAGCGTGAAATGGGGCCTGCTGTACGGCGTGATCCTCACCAATGCGCGGGCGATGGGTGAGTTCGGCGCGGTCTCGGTGGTGTCCGGACACATCCGCGGCGAGACCAACACCTTGCCGCTGCATATCGAAATTCTTTACAACGAGTACAACTTCACCGCCTCATATGCCTGCGCCACCGTACTGGTTTTTCTCGCGCTCTTGACGCTGGTCGCCAAGGTGATCGTCGAGGCGCGCCAGCACCGCGCGATGAACCTGGCGGTGGCCGAAGCGCGTGAAGTACAAGGGAGCAAAGCATGAGCATCCATATCCAGCAGGTTTCCAAGCGCTTCAACGATTTCGTCGCGTTGGACAACGTGAGCCTTGAAGTACCCTCCGGTGAGCTGGTCGCCCTGCTCGGCCCTTCCGGCTCGGGCAAGACCACGCTGCTGCGGGTGATCGCCGGGCTGGAGTTCCCCGACGCCGGGCAGATCCTGCTCGGCGGCGAGGACGCCACCAATGCCCAGGTGCAGGAGCGCCGCGTCGGCTTCGTGTTCCAGCATTACGCGCTGTTCCGCCACCTGACCATTTTCGAGAACGTCGCCTTCGGCCTGCGCGTGCGTCCGCGCAACGAGCGGCCGAGTGAAACCGAAATCCGCCGCCGCGTGCGCGAGCTGCTGGAACTGGTGCAGCTCGACTGGCAGGCCGACCGCTACCCGCACCAGCTTTCCGGCGGGCAGCGCCAGCGCATCGCCCTGGCGCG
>Ga0075368_10000721_pt1 | contig 10132 bp, 7 predicted proteins | sample EndMethybrTD3033_FD_71518 | JGI IMG/M metagenome (GOLD analysis project Ga0075368, IMG submission 71518) | Populus endosphere microbial communities from Tennessee, USA - Endosphere MetaG P. TD hybrid TD303-3 | ecosystem: Host-associated > Plants > Roots > Endosphere | place: USA: Tennessee... | reverse complement strand
CGCCTCGTTAGTGACGAACTCGCGATAGTTGTTGGCAATCTTCATGTCTGAAAGCGGCTTCAGGCCCGACGAGGCCGCCGGCCGCACGTCGGGGCGCGGCGAGTAAGGCCCGGCTCGTTCCTGCTGTTCGGGCTGCATCAGCCACGTCAGATAAAGTTTGGCGAAATTTGGATGAGGTGCGTCCTTGAAGATGCCAGCGGTGACGTGAAACACCGGCGTCGAATCGGCATCTGAGAATTTCAGTTCGATAGGTTGCCCGGCCTTTTTTAGCGCGAGCGTGATGGCGTGGGTAGAGTCGAGCGAAACGTAGTTGGCGCCTTCGGCAATCGACCGCGCGACGCCCAGATGTCCTTGCACCCAGTTCGGCTGGTTGGCGAGATACTTGTCGACGTAGTCGTCGCCGTATTTCTGCATCAGCGTGTAGAACAGGTAGAGCGTGGCGTCGTCATCGAACGGATAACAGGCGATCATCTTGCCGCGGAATTCCGGCTTGAGGAAATCCAGCGCCGACTTTGGCGCGTTCTCCGGTTTCACGTGCTGGGTATTGTAAGCGTAGCCGATGGCCGAAATTCTCCAGGCGATAAATGCGCCGTCGGGGTCGCGATAGATTGCCGGAATAACGTCGGTGCCATCGGGTTTGAAATTGAGCAACCGGCCCTGGCCCTTCCAGCGCACCAAATCCTGCGCGGTCTGGAACAGCACGAGATCGGTTTCGAGCTTGCTGGCCTTGAACTGCTGCTCGATCTTTTCGTTCAGCACGTTGCTGAAGCCGCCATTGATCGAAACGGTGAGGCCCGGAAATTTCTTTTCAAATTCTCGCGCCAGTGGCTCGTAGCCGCTCGCCGGCCCACCGGCATAGATCACCAGCGACTTTTCCACCTTCGCCTTGGTGTAGAGTTCGTCCATCGTTTCCGATGACGCGGCGGAATGGCAGAGCGCGACGGCAAACGCGGCCGATACAGTGCGTAACACTCCAGCCCTGAGCATCCGTCCTCCGATGTCTTTGTTTGTTATCTGAAAGGCTATCGCGCGGGACCTCGAAGTCAAACCATGCGGATGACGGGCGGCGATGTGTTTCCGGCATGGCCCAAAGCAAAACAGCCGCCCCGAAGGGCGGCTGTTTCAACTGGCAGTATGGGTGCCGCTCAGGCTTTCACAAGCTTTTCGTTCTTCAGTGGCAGGCTGCGGATCGGCTTGCCGGTTGCCGCATAGATCGCGTTGAGCACGGCGGGTGCGACCACACAGATGGTCGGTTCGCCGACGCCGCCCCAGAAGTCATAGGTCGGCACAATCACGGTCTCGACCTTCGGCATCTCGGCAAGACGCATGATCTCGTAAGAGTCGAAGTTGAGTTCCTGAATGCGGCCCTTGTCGACCGTCATCTCGCCATAGAGCGTCGCGGTAAGGCCGTAGGCGACCGAGCCTTCGACCTGCGCCGCGATCTGGTCCGGATTGACCGCGTGGCCGCAGTTCAAAGCCAGCACCATACGATGAACCTTGAGCTTGCCCTTGCTGTCTATCGAGACTTCGGCGGTGGCGGCCGAGTAGCTGCCATAGCCCATGAATTGCGCGATGCCGCGATGGACTCCGGCGGGCAGGGGCTTGCCCCAGTCGCCTTTTTCCGCCGCGGCGTTCAGCACCGCGAGGTGCTTGGGGTGCTTGCTCATGAGTGCGCGGCGGAATTCGAGCGGGTCTTTGCCCGCCGCTTTCGCCACTTCGTCCATGAAGCATTCCATGTAGACGCCGTTCTGGTTGGTATTGACGCCGCGCCACGTGCCGACGGGTACGTGCGAGTTGCGCATCGCGTACTCGATCAGCAGGTTCGGCACGGTGTAGCCGAGCTGGGCGTCGCCGGGCTGCTCGTACAGGCCCTGAAGCTGGCGCAGGTCCTTGCCGTCGACGATGTTAGCCGGCGCCAGCGTCGCGTTGATCGACTGACCCGACACCCGCATGTGCAGCGCCACGAGGTTGCCGTTCGCATCGAGGCCGGCGGTGCCCTTGAACATCGAGATCGGACGATAGAAGTCGTGCGCCTGATCTTCCTCGCGGCTCCAGATCATCTTCACCGGCGCGCCGGGGAACTGCTTCGCAATCGCAGCCGCCTGATAGACGACGTCCTGCCGTCCACGCCGGCCAAAGCCGCCGCCGGGATCGGTCATGTAGACTTCGCATTTTTCGAGCGGCATGCCGGTGGCTTCCGCCAGCGCGGCGAGCGCACCTTCCGCATTCTGCGTCGGCAGCCAGACCTCGGCTTTATCGGTGCCGATCCTGGCGGTGCAGTTCATCGGCTCCATGGTGGCGTGCGCGAGGAACGGCGTTGAGTAAGTCGCCTCGACCTTCTTCGCGGCTTCGCCGATCGCCTTCATGGCGTCGCCGTTCTGGCGCGTGCCGTTGGTCTGGGCCGCGGTCAGTCCTTCCTTGAGACGTTCCGCGATGGCCGCGCTTGTTTGCGCGCCGTTGTTGGCCTCGTTCCAAACCACCGGCAACGCGTCGAGCGCAGCCTTGGCGTTCCACCACTTGTCGGCGACCACCGCGACGGCGTTCTCGCCGACCTTCACGACCTTGCGGACGCCGGGCATCTTCGCAACCTTGGCGTCGTCAAAGCTCGTGAGCTTGCCGCCGAACACCGGGCATTCCTTGATTGCCGCGCACAGCATGCCCGGCAGCTTGACGTCGACGCCGAATACCTTGCTGCCATTGAGCTTGTCGGCAGTGTCGATCCGCCTGGTTGGCTTGCCGGCGATCTTCCAGTCCTTCGCATCCTTGAGCGTGATGCTCTTGGGATCGGGTGCCGTGAGCTTCGCCGCCGCCGCGGCGACCTTGCCGTAGCTTGTTGTGCGCTTCGATGCTGCATGGGTGATGATGCCGTTGCTGACGGCAAGTTCGCCGACCGGCACTTTCCATTGATCGGCCGCGGCCTGCATCAGCATCATGCGCGCGGCGGCGCCGCCACGCCGTACATAGTCGTGCGAGGTGCGGATGCCGCGGCTACCGCCGGTTCCCATTTCACCCCACACGCGTTTGCGCGCGAGATTGGTGCCGGCCGTGACCTGCTCGGTCGCGACCTTTTTCCAGTCGCACTCGAGCTCCTCGGCGACCAGCATCGCGAGGCCCGTGCGGGTGCCTTGGCCCATCTCGGTGCGGGCGATGCGGATGGTGCAGGTGTCGTCCGGCTTGATGACGATCCAGGCGTTGACTTCGGTGCCCGCTGCCTGTGCGGCAGCCTCGTCCATGCCGAACGGCACATTGAAGCCGAGCGCGAGCCCGCCGCCTGCGACGGCGGCAGAACCGACGATGAAGCCGCGGCGCGAGAGCCTGATCTTGTTGGAGACGACCGTATGAATGGAATTTTCGGTTTGGTTGAAGTTTTTCATGGCGCTGCTCCTCAAACCTTCTTGCCGGTTGAAGGAATGGCGGAACTGTTGCCGTTGGGCGCACCGCCTGCGGCCATGTGCACCGCCGTGCGGATGCGCTGATAGGTGCCGCAGCGGCAGATGTTCGTCATCGCCGCATCGATGTCGGCGTCGGAAGGTTTTGGATTTTTCTTGAGTAGCGCCGCCGCAGCCATGATCTGACCGGACTGGCAATAGCCGCATTGCGGCACGTCGACGACGGCCCAGGCTTTTTGGACGGGGTGAGAGGACGTCGGCGAGAGGCCCTCGATGGTGACAATCTTGTCGGCCGCTTTCACTTCGCTCAACTTGATCGAGCAGGAGCGCTGCACTTCGCCGTTGATATGAACCGAACAGGCGCCGCATTGCGCAATGCCGCAGCCGTATTTGGTGCCGGTGAGACCGACCCACTCGCGCAGCACCCACAATAGTGGAGTGCCCGGCTCCGCCTGCACGTCACGAATTTTGCCGTTGATATTGAGTTTCGCCATGGTCGCCATCTCCCGGATTTTCTGACCGCGAAATTTGTTGTTTTTTATTGGCGGGCGTCAGGTCATCACGAGACGCTTCGCGGCGGGAAGGCTAGCTGAAAGGCGGCCCCCCGCCCATGGGGGTCGCCCCCCGCTCACGGGATTGTGGCCTCCCGTCCGGGGGCCGTATATCTTCGCGGCAACGACAGAGAAAAGACCATGCTCGACAAGCGCGTTTCCTCCCTTGCCGCCGCCGTTGAAGGCATTCGCGACGGTGCGGTTGTGCTGATCGGGGGCTTCGGCGCGTCGGGAATTCCGGTCGAACTGATCGACGGCCTGATCGAGCAGGGCGCGAAAGACCTCACCGTCGTCACCAACAACGCGGGTTCCGGCCACGCTGACATTGCCAAGCTGCTGGCGACCGGCCGCGTCAAGCGGATCGTCTGTTCGTTCCCGCGCTCGGCGGGTTCGGTGGTGTTCGAGGAACTTTACTCTGCCGGCAAGCTCGAACTTGAGCTGGTGCCGCAAGGCACGCTGTCTGAACGCATGCGTGCGGCGGGCGCGGGCATCGGCGGTTTCTTCACGCCGACGGCAGCGGGAACGAAACTCGCCGAGGGAAAAGAAACCCGCGTCATCGAAGGGCGCGAATACGTGTTCGAGAAGCCGCTCAAGGGCGATGTCGCGCTGATCAAGGCAGAGACGGCCGACCGCTGGGGCAATCTCACGTTTCGCCAGACCGCGCGCAACTTCGCGCCGACCATGGCAATGGCGGCGGACCTGACGATCGTGCAGGCAAGCCGCATCGTCGATCTCGGCGGCATTGCGCCGGAGCAGGTGATGACGCCGGGCATTTTCGTCGACCGCGTGGTCGAAATCCCAAATCCGGTTCACGCCGGACAGGCAGCGTGAGGGGACGATGACCGCGAAGCCGCTGACACGCGACGAGATTGCAAAGAGAGTTGGCCGCGATATTCCCGATGGCGCCTACGTCAATCTCGGCATCGGCCTGCCGACGCTTGCGGCCAATTACGTGCCGTCCGATCGTGAAGTGATCTATCACTCTGAGAACGGCATTCTCGGCATGGGCCCCGCGCCGAAGAAGGGCGAGGAAGATCTCGATATCATCAACGCCGGCAAGCAGCCGGTGACGCTGTTGCCCGGCGCCGCGATCTTTCACCACACCGACGCCTTCGCGATGATCCGTGGCGGCCACATCGACCTCGCGCTTCTCGGCGCGATGCAGGTCGCCGCCAATGGCGATCTTGCCAACTGGTCCACGGGCGACGAGACCTTGCCGCCTGCCGTCGGCGGCGCGATGGATCTCGGCGCGGGCGCGGCGAGCGTCTGGGCGCTGATGGAACACACGACCAAGAACGGCGAACCGAAAATTCTCGAGCGCTGCACCTATCCCTTGACCGCAGCAGGTGTCGTCGACCGCATCTACACGAACCTTGCGGTGATCGAAGTCACGCCGGACGGTTTGATCGTGCGCGAGATGGCGCCGGGCCTTGAGTTCGAGGAACTGCAAGCCAAAACCGGCGCGAAGCTCACGCTCGCCAACGACTGGCGCGCCATCGAATTCTGATGGCCTCAATCAAAGTCCAATCATGAGCGAAGCCCGGGCCGACTACATCATCATCGGTGCGGGCTCGGCGGGCTGTGTGCTGGCGAATCGGCTGAGCGTCAATGCGCGCGTGCTGCTGATCGAGGCGGGGCCGCGCGACGCATCTCCCTACATTCACGTGCCGGCGGCGGTCGTGAAGTTGATGGGCCATCCCGTCTACGATTGGCAGCATGAATCCGCGAGCGAGCCGCAGGCAGAGGGCCGCAAGTTTCGCCTGCCGCGCGGGCGCGTGCTCGGCGGCACGTCGTCGATCAATGGCATGAACTTCGTGCGCGGCCTGCCTGAAGATTTCAATTTCTGGGCTCAGGCGGGATGCCGCGGCTGGGGTTACGGAGACGTGTTGCCGCATTTCCGCAGCATCGAGCGTTTTGAAGGCGGCGAGGACAAATTTCGCGGCGGTCATGGCGAGCTTCCGGTCGAGTTCTATCGAACCGTGCTGCCGATCACCGACCGTTTCGTCGAGGCCGCACAGCAGACTGGCTTTACGCTGATGCGCGATCTCAACGGCGAAAGCCGCGAAGGCGTCGGTTATTCGCAGATGTCGCGCAAAGGCCGCTTTCGCGCCTCGGGCGCGACGGCGTTCCTCAATCCGGTGAAGTCGCGCAGGAATTTGCAGATCATGACCGAAGGCCACGTCACGCGCCTGCTGTTCAACGGCCTGCGCTGCATCGGCGTGAACATTCGCCGCGATGGCGTGGAGACGGCGATCCGCGCCAGACGCGAGGTGATTTTGTCGGCTGGCAGCATCGCCTCGCCGCATCTGCTGCAGTTGTCGGGCATCGGCGACCCGGCGCACCTGCGGTCGCTTGGCATTGAAGTTGTCCGCGAGGCGCCGCAGGTCGGGCGCAACCTGTCGGATCATTATGCCGTGCCGGTTTCCGTGCGGATCAAGAACACGCCAAGCGTCAACGAAATGAAACGCCAGCCGCGGCTCGCGCTCGAAGTGTTGCGCTGGTTCGTCACAGGGCGCGGTGCGCTGACCTTTGGCGCCACGACGGCGTCCGTGTTCTGCCGCAGCAGCCGCGACGCCGCCTATCCCGACCTGCAGTTGTTGTTTTTCCCCGGCAGCTTTCGCCCCGACAACATCCGCGAGATCGAACGGGAACCGGGTGCGCGCATTTCGGTGTCGTTGGCGCGGCCACGGAGCCGGGGAACCATCCTCGCGCGCTCAAGCGATCCGGTGCGGGCGCCGGAGATCAAGCTGAATTATCTGTCGGACCTTCACGATCTCAACGTACTCACCGCCGGCATCGGTATTGCGAGGAAGATTTTTGCGGCGCCGGCGTTTGAACCTTACATTGCCAGCGAAACCCAGCCGGGACCTACCGTCGATTCACTCGAAGCGCTGGAGCAACACATCCGCGCCACCGGCACTACCGTGCATCATCCCGCCGGTACCTGCCGCATGGGCGAGGACCGCGAGGCAGTGGTCGACTCGCGGCTGCGCGTTTACGGGGTCGATGGCCTGCGCGTCATCGACGCTTCGATCATGCCGCTGGTCACGACTGGCAACATCAATGCGCCGGTGATGATGATCGGAGAGAAGGGCGCGCGGATGGTGATCGAAGATGCGAGGTAGCGCTCACATATCCTCGAACATCCGCTGGATGCTCTCGTCGGCCTTCTCGTTCTCCGGACCTTCGTAAGGGTTGCCGACCGCCATCACTTCGTGCGCCGCCGCGAACTTGTTGACGTAGGGCGCGCCGCAGAACGCCACCGGCTGGATCTTCTCCCACTCGATATAGCCCTTGGCGTTGACGCAATCGGCGTAGACCGACGCGGCCAACACCTGTCCGACGACCATGACGCGGTTGTGCCATTCCTTCATCCACACGACTTCGCATTCGAAATGCCGCGGACAATCGAGAATGCGCGGTGGCTTCACCAGGGTTGAAGCGAGCGCGGTGAGGCCGGCCTTTTCCAGTTCGTTGACGCCACGCGCGAACGGCAGGCCGACGATGCGAACCTTCTCGAGCACCGTGCGCTCGAATGGCGGCAGGTTAACGACGAACTGGTTGACCTCTTTCAGGTTTTGAAACGTGTCGCCGATCTGGCTGGTCGTGAAGGCGATCTGCACCGGCTTGTGGGTGATGCGCACGCAGGTCGCGTAGGAGGCCGCGTTGACGCGGCCCTGCTGGTCGACTGTCGTGATCATCGCGGCATGTCCGCCGGGCGCGAACAGCCGGTCCCAGTATTTCTCCGGCTGCTGTACGACCTCTTCTGCGTGAGGCTTGCGTCCACCGTCGCAGTCATTGTCATTGGTTGCTTCCCTCGTACTTCCAAACTCGTATCACGCCGTCAGCCACGTTTCATGGAAACGCGGCTTGTTGGCGAGATCGACGGTGACGCCTTTGACCTTCTTGGTCTGCACCAGAATGTTGGTCTGGAACATGAAGGTCAGCACCAGCGCGTTGTCGACGATGAATTTTTGCAGCTTCGCGAATGCCGCCTTGCGCCCGGCCATGTCGTCGGTCGCCTGGGTAGCGTTCATGAGTTCGCGATAGCCGGGAAGCTCGATATTGCTGGCGTTGAGATAGGCTTCCTTGCCGAACAGGTTGTCATATTGCTGGCTCGGGTCGGCGTAGCCGCCCATGCCGGAAATGCGCGCCGAACCCTTTTTGGTCGAGCCAAAGAACTGGATCGAGGTGTCCTGCGGCGAGCCGGTGGTGAGCTGCACGCGAATACCGGCTTTGCCGAGCTGTGCCTGCGCCACTTCCTGCCGCTGCAGTGAAGATTGATCGGTCCAGCCAAGCATTGGAATGTCGATACCGTCGGGATACCCCGCTTCGGCGAGCAGCGCGCGCGCCTTCTCCGGCGAATAGCCGTAGGTCATGTAGGTTGAGGGATCGCAGGCCCAGTGCTGCTTGGGAATCACGCCGTTGCCCGGCGTTGCAAGACCAAGCGATATCGTCTTGTTCATCGCGTCGCGGTCGATGCCCCAGGACAGCGCCTGACGGACCTTGAGGTTGTCGAGCGGCGGCTTGCCGTAATTGAGGTAGGCGCCCCAGTAATAGGTCGTTGGATAAAGGTCGACGACGAGATTGCTGTCGCGGTCGGCGATGGTCTTTTTCTGGATGTCGAGGTTGAGCGCAATGTCGTTCTCGCCGGCGAGCACCGAACGCAGTCCGGTCGCCGTCTCGGTGATGATGCGCAGCACCATGCCGTCGAGATAGGGCAGGCCCGGCTGCCAGTATTTGTCGTTGCGGACAAGGACGATGCGGTCGTTGTCCTGCCAGCTCACGTACTTGAACGGCCCGGTGCCGACCGGCGCGCGGTCGACGTTGCCCTTGTCGGCGTTCTTGATCGAAGTTGGCGACACCATCAGGCCCGGCCGGTCGGTGAGAATGGTCGGGATCGATGAGTTCGGACGATTGAGCCTGATCGTGATCTGGTGTTTGCCGGTGACTTCGACGGCGTCGATCGACACGCAATCCGCTTTCACGTTGGAGCGCGGATCGCTGCGCGCGCGGTCGAGGTTGAACTTCGCCGCGTCGGCATCGAACGCGGTGCCGTCGTGGAATGTCACGTCGGTGCGAAGATCGAGCACCAGCGTGGTGCCGCTCGTCCACGTCCACTTGCTGGCCAGCATCGGCTTGACCGCCATGGTCGCAGGGTCGAGGTCGAGCAGCGAATCGAAGATCGCCAGCAGCGTGTTGAAATCGGGACCATTGCGGCCGGTCATCGGGTCGAGCGCAGCGGGGTTGTAGGTCATCGACACGCGCAGCGTGCCGCCGCGCTTCGGCTTCTCCTGCGCGAAAGCGCCGCGCGGCAGCAGCAGCGCGCCGGTCGTCGCCGCCGTGCCTTGCAGCAGGGTGCGGCGGTCAAATTCTTGCGATGCAAATGGATGACTCATGCATATCCTCCCTCTACGCGTGGCGGCATTCGCCGGCTTACGCGCGATTGGATACGCTTCGACGCGTTGTTGGAAGCCCTTTGGGGCGAGGTTACCCTTGCGTATTGGGAAGGGCAGGCGACTTCAGGCGTACTTGATCCGTGCCCCAGGCTTCGAAAACCCGGGGCACGAATCTGTAGGAAGGCAGGAATCCGCGAGCTACCTAGTGGAACAGGTAGTCCGAGTTGGTGAGGCTGAACACGTTGACGATTTGAACTGTCTCCGCCGCCGCTGCGCCGCCGTGAGCGGCGTCCGGAGTTATTTCGTAATAGTCGCTCGCTCCAATCTGCACGAGAGTTGCACCTGTTCCCGCGGTTCCATATCCGAAGAAGTCGAGATGGTCGGTGGAACTGGCGAAATCAGTGACGCCACTGCCACTTCCGTTGCCGAACTGGAATACGAAGCTGTCGGCACCGGCGCCGCCGTACAGTGCGTCCGCACCACCGCCGCCGTTGATCGTGTCGTTGCCCGCGCCGCCGATGATGGTGTTGTTGAGTTCGTTGCCCGACAGCGTCAGGCCGGTCGACCCAGCGTTGGCCCAGATCGATTCAATTTCAGAGCCGGCCGCGAGGGTGAAGTCCGCGCTGGTGTAGACCCGGTCATCGGTGCCTTCGCCGGTGAGTTCGGTAACGGTGTCGCCAACATTGTCGACGTAGTAGGCGTCGTTGCCGGTACCGCCGGCCATGGCGTCGGCACCTGCACCGGCGAACAGCAAGTCTGCGCCGCCGCCGCCGTTGATGGTGTCGTTGCCGGC
>Ga0075368_10000720_pt1 | contig 10135 bp, 7 predicted proteins | sample EndMethybrTD3033_FD_71518 | JGI IMG/M metagenome (GOLD analysis project Ga0075368, IMG submission 71518) | Populus endosphere microbial communities from Tennessee, USA - Endosphere MetaG P. TD hybrid TD303-3 | ecosystem: Host-associated > Plants > Roots > Endosphere | place: USA: Tennessee... | reverse complement strand
GGCTTGTCCTTGAACAGCACGCTCCCCGACAGCGGGGCGTACTTCGTGTAGTCGCCGGAGGCGGAGAAGGTGAAGGTCGTAGAGCTGACCGAGAGGTTGGAGTTGTAGACCTTGAACTTGGTCTTGGCCTTCTTGCCGTTGTAGCTGCCGGTGACCTTGTAGGTGCCGGTGCCGAGCGGCGGGACCTTGTAGACCGCCTTGCCCTTCTTGACCTTGACCGACTTGTGCGTCTTGAAGCCGGTGGCCTTGATCGTGAACTTGACCTTGCCGCCGCCGTTCACGATGGCGGTGATCTTCTCCTTGCCGATGCCGGGCTGCACGCCCTTGGCCGACCGCTTGAGCTTGATCGTGGGCTTCTTCTTGGCCACGAGCGGCGACGCGACGTGGCTGGAGTGGTGGGTGGAGCGGTTGCTGGAACCGTCGGAGGCCGCGGTGGCGGCGACGGTCAGGGCCGGGGTGGCGAGGGCGAGCGTGGTGACGCTCGCGACTCCGAGGATGGCCAACCTGCGCATGTGTGGTGGTGCCTTTCGGGCTCGGGAACCCGGACGTGTAGTCCGGTCCGGTGGATTACCGGACCCACGGCCTACCCAGGGGGACAGCGCGCCAATCCCTTCCTGACGAACGAACTTGTCGTCTAGAACACTGCCCCGGGGTTGAGGATGCCCTGCGGATCGAGGGCGTCCTTGATCCGCTGGTTGAGCGCGAGGGCGTCGGGGCCGAGGTAGTCGGCCAGCCAGGGTCGCTTGAGCCGGCCGACGCCGTGCTCGCCGGTGATGGTGCCGCCCAGGGACATCGCGAGCTCCATCACCTCGCCGTACGCCGTCCGGGCGCGCTCGGCCATCTCGGTGTCGGCGGGGTCGAAGACGATCAGCGGGTGGGTGTTGCCGTCGCCGGCGTGGGCGATGACCGCGATGGTGACCTCGCGGTGGGCCGAGATCTCGGCGATGCCGTCGACGAGGGCGCCCAGCTGCGGGAGCGGCACCCCGACGTCCTCGAGCAGCAGCGTGCCGGTCCGCTCGACGGCGGGGATGGCGTTGCGGCGGGCGACGACGAACGCCTCGCCCTCGTCAGGGTCGTCGGTGGAGAAGACCTCGGTGGCGTGGTTCTCCCGGCAGAGGCCGGCGATCAGCTCGCACTCGGCGGCCGCGTGGCCGGCCGGCTCGTCGGACTGGATGACCAGCATCGCTGCGGCGGAGCGGTCCAGCCCCATCTTCGTCAGGTCCTCGACCGCGTTGATGGTCGGCCGGTCCATGAACTCGAGCATCGAGGGCCGCAGCCGCCGGGTGATGGCGAGCACCGTGTTGGTCGCGTCGTCGAGGGTGGCGAACGTCGCGACGAGCGTGGCGGGCGGCCGCTGCCTCGGGATCAGCCGGAGCACGATCTCCGTGACGATCCCGAGCGTGCCCTCCGATCCCACGAAGAGCTTGGTGAGCGACAGCCCGGCGACGTCCTTGAGCCGCGCTCCTCCGAGCCGGACCGCAGTGCCGTCGGCGAGCACGACCGTCAGGCCGAGCACGTAGTCGGTGGTGACGCCGTACTTCACGCAGCACAGTCCGCCGGCGTTGGTGGCGATGTTGCCGCCGATGGAGCAGATCTCGTACGACGAGGGGTCGGGCGGGTACCAGAGGTCGTGCTCGGCCGCGGCCGCCTTGACCTGGGCGTTCATCAGGCCGGGCTGCACCACCGCGGTCCGGGTGACGGCGTCGACCTCGATGGCGGACATCCGCTCGGTCGAGACCACCAGGCACCCGGGCACGGCGGAGGCGCCGCCCGAGAGCCCCGAGCCGGCCCCGCGGGGGACGACGGGGATGCCGTGGGCGGCCGCGAACCGGACCGCCGCCTGCACGTCCTCGGTCGAGCCGGCGCGCACGACGGCCAGCGGCACGCCGGCGTCGGGGTCGTTGGCGCGGTCCCAGCGGTACTTCTCCATCCGCTCCGCGTCGGTGACGACGACGTCGTCGCCGAGCTCCGCCAGCAGGGGCCCGAGGTCGACCTGTGCCTCCACAGTCATGTAGGCAAGACTGACCCGCTGATGGCAATGACGCCAACGAAGGAGTGATCGTGGGAGACAGAGTCAGCGTCGGAGGGCTCCAGGTCGCGCCGGTCCTGCACGCCTTCGTCCGCGACGAGGCGCTGCCCGGATCGGGCATCGACGAGGCCGCGTTCTGGAGCGGCGTCGAGGCCATCCTCGACGACTTCGCCCCGCGCAACCGCGAGCTCCTGACCCGCAGGGACGAGCTCCAGCACCAGCTCGATGAGTGGCACGCCGCCCACCCCGGCCCGGTCGGCGACCAGGCGGCCTACCTCACCCTGCTCCGCGACCTCGGCTACCTCGTGCACGAGCCCGCCGACTTCACCATCGGGACCACCGACGTCGACGAGGAGGTGGCCGTCCAGGCAGGCCCCCAGCTCGTCGTACCGGTGCTCAACGCGCGCTTCGCGGCCAACGCGGCCAACGCTCGCTGGGGCTCGCTCTACAACGCCCTCTACGGCACCGACGTCCTGCCCGAGGACGACGGCCAGGAGCGGCAAGGTCCAGGGGGGTCGTCCTACAACCCCGAGCGCGGCGCCGCGGTCATCGCCCGGGCGCGGGCCTTCCTCGACGCGCACTTCCCTCTGGAGCAGGGCAGCCACGCGGACGCGACCGGCTATTCCACCGAGGGCGGTGGACTCACCGTCGAGCTGGGTGACGGCCACAGCGGCCTTGCCGACCCGGGCCAGTACGTCGGCCACCGCGGCGACCCGGCCGACCCCGAGGGGGTGCTGCTGGTCCATCACGGGCTGCACGTCGAGATCCAGGTCGACCGCACCCACCAGATCGGCAAGGACGACGCCGCCGGGGTGAAGGACCTGTTGTTGGAGGCCGCGGTCTCCACGATCATGGATCTCGAGGACTCGGTCGCCGCGGTCGACGCCGACGACAAGGTCGCGGGCTACCGCAACTGGCTCCAGCTCAACCAGGGCACCCTGACCGCCGAGGTCACCAAGGGCGGGTCGTCGTTCACCCGGGGCCTCGAGCCAGACCGGATGTACGACGGACCGACCGGCCAGATCGTGCTCCCGGGCCGGTCGCTGCTCTTCGTGCGGCAGGTCGGCCACCTGATGACCACCGACGCGATCCTGTTCGACTCGGGGGCCGGGGTCGCGGAGGTGCCCGAGGGGATCCTGGACGCGGTCATGACCGCGCTGTGCAGCCTGGTCGACATCCAGGGTCGCGGCGAGCTGAGCAACTCGCGGACCGGGTCCATGTATGCCGTGAAGCCGAAGATGCACGGCCCCGACGAGGTCACCTTCACCGACGACCTGTTCGCGGCGGTCGAGGACCTGCTCGGGCTGCGCCGCGGCACGATCAAGCTCGGGATCATGGACGAGGAGCGGCGTACGTCCGCCAACCTCAAGGCCTGCATCCACGCGGCCCGGGGCCGGGTCGCCTTCATCAACACCGGCTTCCTCGACCGCACCGGCGACGAGCTGCACACCTCGATGCAGGGCGGCGCGATGATCCGCAAGGGCGACATGAAGTCGACCGCATGGATCAAGGCCTACGAGGACCAGAACGTCGACATCGGGCTGGCCTGCGGACTGCGCGGCAAGGCCCAGATCGGCAAGGGCATGTGGGCGATGCCCGACGAGATGGCGGCCATGCTCGAGCAGAAGATCGGCCACCCCCAGGCCGGCGCTTCCTGTGCGTGGGTGCCGTCGCCCACCGCGGCGACCCTGCACGCGCTGCACTACCACCAGGTGGACGTGGCGGCCCGCCAGGACGAGCTCGCCGGCGGACGCCGTACGACGGTCGAGCAGCTGCTCACCGTTCCCCTCGCCGACTCAGCCGAGGTCGACGGGTGGTCCGACGACGAGAAGACCGCCGAGATCGAGAACAACCTCCAGGGGGTCCTCGGCTACGTGAAACGCTGGATCGACGACGGCGTGGGCTGCTCCAAGGTGCCCGACATCCACGGCACGGCGCTGATGGAGGACCGCGCCACCTGCCGGATCTCCTCCCAGCACGTCGCCAACTGGCTGCGCCACGGCGTGGTCACCGCCGACGAGGTCGAGGCGGCGTTCCGCCGGATGGCCGACGTGGTCGACCAGCAGCAGGCCGGCCCCGGCTACCGGCCGATGGGTCCGGCGTACGACGGCGAGGCGTTCGGCGCCGCCCACGACCTGGTCTTCGAGGGGCTCACCCAGCCCTCGGGCTACACCGAGCCGATCCTGCACCGCCGTCGCCGCGCCCTGAAAGCTGCCCAGGAGGAGCCGAAGCCATGACCCTGTCCCTGTCCCAGGCCCGCGCGATCATCGCCGGCACCCTGGCCGCCGGCAGCAATGCCTCGTTCAAACCGCTGACCGTCGTCGTCCTCGACGCCGGCGGCCATGTGCTCGCCGCGGAGCGCGAGGACGGCTCGTCCAACAAGCGGTTCGAGGTCGCCTACGGCAAGGCGCACGGCGCCGTGTCCATGGGCATGGGCTCGCGGTCGCTGATGGAGCGGGCCGAGCAGCAGCCCTACTTCGTCGCCGCCGTCACCCACTCCGTCGGCGCCCTCGTGCCGGTGCCCGGCGGCGTCCTGGTCCGCGCGGCCGACGGCACCCTGCTCGGCGCCGTGGGCGTCTCGGGCGACACCTCCGACCACGACGAGGAGGCCGCGCTGGCCGGCGTCGAGTCCGCCGGGCTCGTGGCTCAGGCCGACTGATCCCGTGCCGGCGCAGGGACAGCGCCTGGGAACGGCGACGCTCGAGGACGGCAACCGGGTCGCCTTCGCGGTGACCGGGTCCGGCCCTCCCCTCCTGCTGGTCCCCGGCTGGCTCAGCCACGTCGAGCTCGGGTGGGAGATCCCGGCGGAGCGTCGGTTCCACCAGGCGCTCTCGACCGGCCGGACGCTGGTGCGCTACGACCGCCCGGGTTGCGGGCTGTCGGACGCCTACGACGGTCCACGCACCCTGGAGCTCGAGCTGGCGACGGTCGCTGCGGTGGCGGAGGCGCTGGGTGCCTCCCGCTTCGACCTGCTGGGCACCTCGCTCGGCGCCCCGGTGGCGGCGCAGTGGGCCGCCGAGCGTCCGGAGACCGTTGACCGGCTGGTCCTCTACGGCGGGTGGGCGAACGGCCGGGCCATCGGGGACGAGGACAGCCGGCGGCACGTGCTCGGGCTGGTCGGCACGCATTGGGGGCTGGGGTCGGACCTGCTCACCGAGCTCTACGCACCGGACGCCGACCCGAGCACTCGCCGGGCCTTCACGGGCTACCAGCGGGCCGCCTCCTCGGCCGGGACAGCCGCGGCGCTGCTCGGCCTGGCCCTCGAGCTCGACGTACGGCCGGCGCTCGCGCACGTCCGGGCCCCGACCCTGGTGCTGCACCGCCGCGAGGACCGGGCCGCGCCGCTGGCGCAGGGGCGGGCGCTGGCGTCCGGGATCCCGGACGCCCGGTGGGTCGAGCTCGAGGGTCGCTCGCACCTGCCGGCGATCGGGGACGCGGACGCGGTGGTGCGGCAGGTGCGCGGCTTCCTCGGCCTGCCCCGCCTGCGCGGGGAGGCGGCGACCGGGCTGACGCCGAGGCAGCTGGAGGTGGCCACTCTGGTGGCCGAGGGGCTCACGAACCGCGACATCGCCGAGCGGCTGCACATCACCGAACGCTCCGCCGAGTCACACGTGGAGCGGATCCGGCTGCGGCTGGGCTTCCGGTCGCGCGCTCAGGTGGCGGCCTGGGTCGCCGAACGCGGCCCCGAAGTGCGGTAGTTCCACGCCTGCGCCGCAGGGTCGGTCTCCCGGAGCATCGTCGGCATGTCCAGACGCCGGTCCCACCTCGTCATGTCCGCTCTCGGCTGGGCAGGGTTCAACGCCGTCACCCTGTGGGCGGTGGTCTTCCTGGCCGGGGTGGCCGTGCCTCGGACCGTCGACGGCCCGCACCGCGTCGGCCCCGCCCTGGCCGTGACCGTCGACCTGGCGCTGCTCCTGCTCTTCGCCGCCCAGCACTCGGTCATGGCCCGGCGGTCGGTGAAGGCGTGGCTGCGGCGCCGGCTCCCGGCGCCACTCGAGCGAACGACGTACGTGCTGGCGACCGATGGCTGCCTGGCGCTGCTGTTCCTGCTGTGGGAGCCGTTCGGCGGGACGGTCTGGCAGGTCGACGGCGCCGCTGCGTGGGTGCTGTGGGCACTGTGTGCGGCCGGGTGGGCACTGGCCCTCGTGTCGACGTTCGCCGTCGACCACCTGGAGCTGACCGGGCTCCGGCCGGCCGGGTGGGGGCGCCGGGTGGAGCCGGTCTCGGGGCTGCAGACCGGTGGCCTGTATGCCGTCGTGCGACACCCGTTGATGACCGGGCTGCTGCTGGCGTTCTGGGCGACGCCGTCGATGAGCGCGTCACACCTGCTGTTCGCCGCTGCCAGCACGGGCTACGTCCTGGTAGGGGTCTCCTTCGAGGAGCGCGACCTGCGCCGGACCTTCGGCGCGGCGTACGACGACTACGCCGCTCGAGTGCCGTCCCTCGTGCCCGGGCTGGCGCTCGGGCGCCGCGTGCAGCTGGTCCCTCAGGAGGACTGACCTCTCCGGAAGCAGCCGACCAGGTGGGGGTCGAAGATGCCGATGGCCTCCATCAGCGCGAACATCGTCGTCGGCCCGACGAACGCGAAGCCGCGCTTCTTGAGCTCCTTGGAGAGTGCCTTCGACTCGGCCGAGGTCGTCTCCATCTCCTCCGTCGTCCGCGGCGCCGGTGGCTGATCGGGCGCGAACGACAGCACCAGCGCCTCCAGTCCTTCGGCCTCGCGCAGCGCCACGGTGGCCCGCGCGTTGACGATCGCGGCCGAGATCTTGGCGCGGTTGCGCACGATCCGGGCGTCGGCCATCAGCCGCGCCTCGTCGTCCTCGCCGAACGCCGCGATGGCCTCGGGGTCGAAGCCGTGGAAGACCTCGCGGAACGCGTCGCGCTTGTTGAGGATCGTCGACCACGACAGCCCGGACTGGAACGCCTCGAGGGTGAGCCGCTCGAGGTAGGCAGACTCACCGTGCACGCGGTTGCCCCACTCGGTGTCGTGGTAGTCGCGCATCACGCCCGGGCCGCCACCCCACGGGCATCGCGCGACGCCGTCCTCGCCGATCAGTGGTCCCATGCCGTGCATCCTGACCTACGTCGCCGACAAGGCCGGGCGGCCGCGCGCTCAACAAACCGGCACCCGCCGTCCCGGCCGGTCTGCTGTCCGGCGCGAAACGGCGGGCTCCGCCCGCCGTCGAATGCGCGGCCACCCCACATTGCGGGGTTCTTGCTGGCTGACCGCCGGTCTGGGGCTCGTCGCAGCAGCGGTCAGTGAGCAACCCGACTCCGACCAGAACCGGCCCTCTCAGGTTGCTGGCCGACCGCCGGACGCAAGCCAGAGCAACCCTCAGCGGCGCTCCTTGAGCCGGGCGTTGGGCAGCGGCGGGGCGGGGATCGGCGGCAGGTCGTTGCCCATGGGTACGCCGAAGCGGCCGTCGGCGTACCCATCGGCCAGCTGCGCCTGCCAGGCTTCTCGGAAGGCGACGACGTCCTCGTGGCTGCGGCCGACGAAGTTCCACCACATCACGATCGACTCCCCGAACGGCGGGCCGCCGAGCAGCAGCACCCGCGCATCGGCCACCGCGTCCAGCGTGAGCCGCTGGGAGCCGGGCGGGAGGTAGGCGAGCTCGTGCTGCTTGGTCTCGACGCCTCCGACGGACAGGACGCCGGTGTCGACGAGGACGCCGTGCTCGAAGTCCGGATCGACGTCCAGGTGCAGCTCGGTGCCGGCGGAGAGCCGCAGCTCGGCGCCGAGGAGCGGGGTCGCGGTCGCGACCGGTGACGTGTCGCCGAGCAGCGAGCCGAGGAAGACCCGCGCCGCCCAGCCGTCGCCGGTCAGCGCAGCGGGGGCGTAGTGGTCGAAGCGCGGCGCGTCGTCGCGCGCCGACGAGGGCAGAGCCACCCACAGCTGGACGCCGTGCAGCACTGACGTGCCGGGAGTCGAGACCTCGGAGTGGCTGATGCCGTGGCCGGCGGTCATCAGGTTGAGCTCACCCGGCCGGACCGTCGCGTGGTGGCCGGCGCTGTCGCGGTGCTCGACCTCCCCGGTGAACAGCCACGACACCGTCTGCAGCCCCGTGTGCGGGTGCGGCGCGACGCTCATCCCGCCCGTGTCGGCGACGTCGTCGGGGCCGTAGTGGTCGAGGAAGCACCAGGCACCGATCAGGGAGCGCTCGCGTTGGGGCAGGGTCCGGCGGACGGTCATGGCGCGTGGGCCGCCGAGGGGTACGTCGCGGGGCACCATCACCTCGATGCCGGCCGTCCGGTGCGTCCGACACTCGACCTCGTCGGGCCTGTCCTCGAGGTTGCTCACGCCTCGATTGTCACTCAGGACTGGTGGATCGGATCCGTGGCCCGTTTGTGGCCGACCTCGTGACCCTCGCCCTCCTTGATGACGCCGGTGCGGCGGCCGCCGGGCTTCTCCAGCCGGATGATCACCGACTTGGAGGTCGGGGTGTTGCTGCCCTCCGCCTTGGAGTCGAGCGGGACCAGCGGGTTCGTCTCCGGGTAGTAGGCCGCGGCGCAGCCACGCGGCTGGTCGTAGGACACGATCCGGAAGCCGGTGGCGGCCCGCTCCGAGCCGTCGTGCCAGACGCTGACCAAGTCGACGTGGTCGCCGTCCTGCCAGCCGAGGTGGCCGATGTCGTCGGGGTGCACGAAGACCACCCGCCGGCCGTTCTTGATGCCGCGGTAGCGGTCGTCGAGGCCGTAGATGGTGGTGTTGAACTGGTCGTGGGACCGCAGCGTCTGCAGCAGGAGGTGGCCCTCCGGCACCTGGAGTACCTCAAGGGGGCTGGCGGTGAAGACCGCCTTGCCGACGTCGGTCGGGAACTCGCGGGTGTCGCGCGGCGGGTGCGGCAGCGTGAAGCCGCCGGGCTGCTCCACCTTGTCGTCGTACGACGCGCAGCCGGGCACCACGCGCGCGATCCGCTGCCGGATCGTGGCGTAGTCGCCGCGGAAGACGCCCCACGGGATGCCGTGCCTCTCACCCAACGTCGCCAACGCCAGCGAGCAGACGATGTCGACCTCGGAGCGGAGCTGGTCGGAGGCCGGCTCCAGCGGCCCCTTCGACGCGTGCACCGCGGACATCGAGTCCTCCACGGTGACCCGCTGCTCCTTCCCTCCCGTCCGGTCCTTCTCGCTGCGGCCCAGCGCCGGGAGGATCAGTGCGGTCCGGCCGTGCACGACGTGCGAGCGGTTCAGCTTGGTGGACACGTGCACGGTGAGCTCGGCATTGCGCATCGCGCGCTCAGTGACGTCGGTGTCCGACATCGCCGAGGTGAAGTTGCCGCCCATCGCGAAGAAGACCCGGGCCCGTCCGTCGGCGAGCGCCTTGACCGCGTCGACGCTGTCCAGCCCGTGCTCGCGCGGCGGCTCGAAGTCGAACTCGTCGCGGAGCGCATCGAGGAAGGCCGGCTTGGGCCGCTCCCAGATGCCCATGGTCCGGTCGCCCTGCACGTTGGAGTGGCCGCGCACCGGGCACAGGCCCGCGCCGGGCTTGCCGATATTGCCCTGGAGGAACGCCACGTTGGCGATCTCCTTGACGGTGGCGACCGAGTTGCGGTGCTGGGTCAGCCCCATCGCCCAGCAGATGACGGTCCGTGAGGAGTCACGGAACAGCGCCGCGCACTCCTCGATCTGGTCGCGGGTCAGACCGGTGGCCGCGACCACCTGGTCCCAGTCGAGGGCGCGCACGTGCTCGGCGTACGCCTCGAACCCGCTGGTGAACTGCTCGACGAACGCGTGGTCGACGGCGTCCCACTCCAGCAGGAGCGCGCCGATCGCCTGGAACAGAGCCAGGTCGCCGTTGACCCGGATGGGGAGGTGCAGGTCGGCCAGAGCCGTGCCCCGGCCGACGACCCCGCGCGGGTTCTGCGGGTTCTTGAACCGGACCAGCCCGGCCTCGCGGAGCGGGTTGATCGAGACGATCTTCGCGCCGTTCTTCTTGGCGGTCTCGAGCGCGGACAGCATCCGCGGGTGGTTGGTGCCCGGGTTCTGGCCGGCGATGACGATCAGCTCGGCGGTGTGCACGTCCTCGAGGCTCACCGAGCCCTTGCCGATGCCGATCACCTCGGCCAGCGCCACCGAGGTGGACTCGTGGCACATGTTCGAGCAGTC
>Ga0075368_10000718_pt1 | contig 10136 bp, 8 predicted proteins | sample EndMethybrTD3033_FD_71518 | JGI IMG/M metagenome (GOLD analysis project Ga0075368, IMG submission 71518) | Populus endosphere microbial communities from Tennessee, USA - Endosphere MetaG P. TD hybrid TD303-3 | ecosystem: Host-associated > Plants > Roots > Endosphere | place: USA: Tennessee... | reverse complement strand
GCCACGAGTTCGTGGGGTGATTGGACTGCATGACTGATCCTCCGTTGATCGCTGTGGCTCACGCTGGCTTCCCCGCCGGCCTGTGCCGATGCCCGTGAATTTATGGAGGTCGAAGGGTTCGGTCTGTTCCGCGTGGAACACGTCGTTCGCTTTTGCGGCGGGGTCGAAAAAAATTCCGCTGTTCGCTGACTTGTTTCGAAGGGAACAGCGCGGGTGCGTGCCTTCGAGCAAACTCTCCACACAACGCAATCACAGCAGCCGGCGTCGACCGGCGGCCCGGCAAATAAGGAGAGTGCCATGCAGGGACAGATCACCAAGTACCGCGACGATCTCGGCTTCGGCATCATCGAAACGGACGATGGCCGCCGCTATCGCTTCACCAAGCAGCAGATCAAGAACTCTGCGGAGGCACTGATCGGCCAGGACGTGGATTTCGTCCTGTCGGCCAGCCGCCCGGTCGACATCATCATGATGTCCGGGTCCCCGTGGTCGGCCTTCGGTGGCCTCGGCGAGCGGGAGTGATGGTCATGAACGCTGGTCTCGATCGCTGCGACGTACCGCAGGTCTCTCCTCAGTCGCTGGCACTGCCGATGCAGGCCATGATCGCCGCGGGCCGCGGCCTGGTGCTGCTGCGCGGCATCTCGGATCGCGAGCTGCGTGATGTCGAGCATGCCGTGTGGGACAAGCTCGACGGAACGTCGGCGGAGAAGGTTGCCACCCTGCTGCGCTTCCGCGGCCTGGTCGGCGTGTTTGCGGGCGCCCGCCTGCAAGAGCTGTTCTTGCGGCGCGGCCTGCCGCTGATGGGCCCGGCGCTCGAGGTGGCGGCCGAGATGCGGCTCAACGTGCAGTGGGGCTTCAATCCGGTGAAGTTCCTGCGTGCGCTGGAGGCCAAGCTTGGCGAACTGGAGCAAGGCTCGGCAGTGCGGCGCCTCGAGCGGTCGGCCGAGCTGCAGGTGGCGATGGCCTAAAGGTAGGTCGGAACCGTCCGGGTCGGTGTGCGTTAGACAGGCAACCCGTGCTTTTCCCTCCCGTTGAGTGCGGGTTATCAACGGCATCCTGACGTAAACGTCAGGATGCCGTTTCAGCATTTCGGATCGACGGGCCCTCGTAATCCAGCGATCGACTTTGTGCGGCCGCGCTGCGCGCTCGGTGCTAGCTTCGCGGGCCGATCATCGCGGGAGCCGAGCTATGCCCAATAACCTGCTGAGCCGATTCCGAATGAAGCCCGGCGACCGCGCCAATCTCGGCAAGCGGGACGCGGCCGATGCGTCCGCCTTTCCGGACCGCAAGGCCGCAGAGCTGCAGAGTGCCAAAGACGGCGCTGTGATCAACGAGCTGCAGGACAAGCTGTATGCCGAGGGCAAGCGCGCGCTGCTGGTCGTTCTGCAGGGCATCGATACGGCGGGCAAGGACGGCACCGTCCGTCATGTCTTCAGCCAGACGGGACCGCTGGGCGTTACGGTTACCGCGTTCGGCGTGCCCAGCAAGCAGGAGCTGGATCACGATTTCCTCTGGCGGGCGCACCTCGCGTGCCCGCGCCGCGGCACCATCGGCATCTTCAACCGCTCGCACTATGAGGATGTGCTGGTCGGCCGCGTGCGCCAGCTGGCGCCGAAGAAAGTCATCGAGCAGCGCTACGACCAGATCAACGCCTTCGAGAAGATGCTGGTCGAGAACGGCACGACCATTCTCAAGTTCATGCTGCACATCTCCAAGGAGGAGCAAGGCGAACGCCTGCAGGCGCGCCTCGATGAACCGGAGAGCCGCTGGAAGTTCAACCCCGGCGACCTCGAGGACCGCAAACTGTGGGATGACTATCAGCAGGCCTACGAGCTGATGCTGCAGAAGTGCTCGACCGACTGGGCGCCCTGGCATGTCATCCCGGCGGACCGCAAATGGGCGCGCAATGTGGCTGTGGCGGCCATCGTGCGGGCAACACTGGAGGCGATGGACCCGCGCTACCCCAAGCCGGATTGGAATCCGAAGGACTTCAAGGTCGAGTAGGGCGTGACGGGAATCTAAACCCCATATCCTGCCGAGTTTGCTTTCAGGCTGAACGAGTTGACTCGATCGGCGTCGACTGCCATGTAGTGGGGAGCACAGAAGTGATGCAGGGGCGCCAAGCCTTGCTGGCCCGATACCTCAGAGCGACAATAGCGCTTGTGCTTGTCCTGTCGTCTACCATGGCGGCGTATGGGCACGCCGCTTGCCCCCCTGCGAAGACCGGCGCTCACGAGCATCGCGCCCACGTCATAGTGGTAAAGGCGCCGGTAGAGCACCATGAAGCGTCACAGAATCACGACGAGCCGAACGACTCCGGCAAAGCGCATGCATTCTGCATGGACGGAGTCTGCCATGGTTGGCATGCGGTGCTGGCGAAATCAGCTACGCTTTCCGCACCCGCCGGCGTCGTTGCAGACGCCGCAATCACAATCATACGCCTAGACCCCCGAAGCTCATCACTAGAACGACCACCCAGGACACCCGTTCTCGCCTGATCGAAGGAGACCTGCGTCTCCCATAGTTGGCTTGAACGAGAGTAGTCCTCATGGGTACTGAATGGCTGCGCATTCTTGCGCGGATTGGCCGCCGTTTCGCGCGCGCGATTTTCACGGTGATGGTCTCGACCATGGCGTGCGCCGCCTGGGCGCACGAAGGTCAGGATCACGGACCGGAGCCGAAAGCCGGATACACAGCGTCGGCCTCTCCGCGGATCGTGGCAACCTCAGAAAACTATCAGCTGGTTGGCATCCTCGAGGGTGAGGTGCTGGTGATCTATCTCGATCGAGCGGAAGATAACACGCCGGTGACGGCGGCGACCCTGGAAGTCTCGCTCGATGGAACGCCTCACAAGGCCGAGATGGTGGCCAAGTCGGGCACATACGAGGTTACCGCACCTCTCCTGCGAAAGCCCGGCAGCTACGAAGTGCTCGCCAGTGTCGCCGATCGCGGGATCAATGACCTGCTGGTCGGAAGCCTGAGAGTTGCTGTCGATCATTCGGGCGAGCGCAGTTTGCGGCAGATGACATTCGGATCGGTGCTTTCCGTGGCTGGCGTGTCAGTCGCGTTGCTGGCTCTGCTGGCTTGGATCGCCGGCAAGCGAATGCGTCGCAGCACGGTCGCTGTTGCCGTTGCGGCCATGCTCCTTTCCATGCCGGACCGCGCCTACACGCATGAGGGCCACGATCACGGGGCAGACATCAGTGCGAGCCAGGGCAATTCACCGGCACGACGGCCGGACGGCACAATCTTCGTGCCGAAACCTACACAGCGGCTTTTGGAGGTCCGAACCCGAAGCGCGCAAGCCGAGACCAGGACCAAGACGGTCCGGTTCAGCGGCCGGATCGTGGCAAATCCGAACCGCAGCGGCATCGTGCAAGGCACCCTGCAGGGTCGATATGAGGCCCCCGAGGGGGGAGTTCCCCCGCTCGGGCTCCATATCAAGGCGGGCGATCTCCTAGGTCGGATCACTCCCTCCTTTGCGTCGATCGATTCCTCCGACATGGCGCAAACGCTTGGCACGCTCGATCAGGAGATTGCCCTCAACCGCCGGAAGCTGGCGCGCCAGGAGCAGTTGCTGGCTACCAACGTGGTGGCCAAAGCCGCCGTGGAAGACATCCGTATCCTGCTCGATGGGCTGGAAAAGCGCCGACGCGATCTGCTTGCCGCAAGAGTGCGGCCGGAGGACCTGCGCGCGCCCGTCGACGGCGTGATTGCCACGACCCGCGTCGTGTCGGGTCAGGTTGTCGGACCGGGTGATCAGCTGTTTCAGATCATCGACCCGACCAGCCTGCTCGTCGAAGCGCTGGTATTTGATCAGATTGATCCCGATCGCGTCGATGACGCGACCGCCAGCGTCGCCAATGGGACGGTGATCAAGCTCAAGTTCTTGGGGCGCAGCCGCGCGCTGCAGCAACAGTACTCGATCCTTCAATTCTTCATCGTCGACGCGAGCGTGCCGTTGAATGCCGGCGCGCCGGTCACTGTGACGGCGGCCAATGGCGAGCCGGTCACCGGCATGATCCTGCCTCGTGCGGCTCTGGCACAGGCGCCTAACGGCCAGACTGTCGTCTTCAGCCACAAGGAGCCGGAGATCTTCGTGCCTCGCGCCGTCCGCGTAGAAAGCTTCGATGCGGAGAACGTGCTGGTAATGGGCGGCCTCACGGAGGGCGAGAAGATCGTCATCCGCAATGCGCCGCTTCTCAATCAGGTGCGTTGAGGGAGACGGCGATGTTCAATCTGCTCGTAGCGGCCAGCTTGAAGAACCGGCTGCTTGTCGTCGCCGCGGCCATCGTGCTCGTGGCTTACGGCAGCTATGTGCTGCCACGATTGCCGGTGGACGTATTCCCGGACCTCAATCGGCCGACCGTGGTTCTGGTCACCGAGGCGGAAGGGCTGGCACCCCAGGAGGTGGAGCAGCTCATCACGTACCCGGTCGAGACTGCCATGGGCGGCATGGCCGGCGTCGTGCGCATCCGCTCTGCCTCCGGCGTTGGGTTGTCGATTGTCTATGTCGAGTTTGGCTGGGAGACGGAAATCTATCGCGCCCGCCAGCAAGTGGCCGAGCGTCTGGCCGGCGTGCAGGGGCGGCTGCCGCACGGGGCGCAACCGCAGATCGGACCCATCTCATCGATCATGGGCGAGATCATGCTTGTGGCGGTGACAGGGCCGTCCATCAGCGCCATGGAGCTGAGGGAGATTGCCGACTTCGTGGTGCGGCCGCAGATCCTGACACTGCCCGGTGTTGCCCAGGTCATCCCCATCGGCGGCGAGGTCCGGCAGTACCGCGTCATGCCCGATCCCATCATGATGGAAAGGCTGGAGGTTTCTCCAGCCGAGATAGAGGCAACGATTCGCCGCTTCGGCGGCAACACGGGCGGCGGCTTCGTCGATCAGCACGCCCGCGAGTACCTGATCCGCAATATCGGGGTCACGAACCGCCTGGACGACCTCCGCAATCTGGTTGTCGCCACCAAGCAGGGCCACAGCATCCTGCTTCGCCAGGTTGCCCAAGTGGAGTTTGCCGCACGCGTGAAGCGCGGTGACGCGGGATTCATGGGCAATCCGGCCGTGATCGTCGGCATTCAGAAACAGCCGACGGCAGACACAGTCGGCCTGACCCGGGCCATCGAGGGCCAGCTCGACAAAATACAGGAGAACCTCCCGGCCGGCGTCACCGCGAACAAGGTGCAGTTCCGCCAGGCTACCTTCATCGAAGCATCGATCGCCAACGTCGAGCGGGTTCTGGTGGAGGCGGCGGTTGTCGTGGCCGTCGTCCTGCTGCTGTTCCTGATGAACCTGCGCGCGACACTCATCTCGCTTACGGCCATTCCGGTGTCGATCCTGACTACGGCGCTCGTTTTCAACGCCTTCGGACTGTCGATCAACACCATGACCCTTGGCGGCCTGGCGATCGCGATCGGCGCCCTGGTCGACGACGCGGTGGTCGGCGTGGAGAACATTCTCCGGCGCTTGAAGGAGAATAGAGACCGCGCCAACCCGCTGCCGACTCTGCAGGTTGTCGTGCGCGCCAGCCAGGAAGTGCGATCCGGCATATTCTACGCGACGGTGATCATCATCCTGGTGTTTGTGCCGCTCTTCGCGTTGTCCGGCGTGGAAGGCCGCCTGTTCGTCCCGTTGGGTATCGCCTTCATTGTCTCGATCGTGGCATCGCTGCTGACCTCCATCACCCTGACGCCGGTGCTGGCCTACTATTTTCTGTCCAACCAGCCGAGCCACGGGGAACGCGACACGTGGATCGTGCGCCATCTGAAGCGAGGCAACACCAAGCTCCTTGACTGGGCCTTCGGCAACTACAGGACCCTGTTCGCGGTCTTCGCTTTGGGAGTGATGGCAGCAACCACCGGTGCCTATCTGCTGCCCCGTTCGTTCCTGCCGTCGTTCAATGAGGGGACCATCCTTGTCAGCCTGCAGTACAATCCCGGCATCTCGCTCGCGGAGTCCAACCGCCTCGGCGCCATTGCAGAGCGCCTGATCATGGAGATCCCCGAGGTGAAGAGCCTGGGGCGCCGCACGGGCCGAGCGGAGCTTGATGAACACGCCGAAGGTGTCCACACGTCCGAAATCGACATCGACCTGGCGAGGTCGGCGCGCAGCAAGGAGGAAGTCTACGCGCACATCCGCAGCAAGCTCTCGGTTCTGCCGGTTTCGGCCTCCATGGGGCAACCCATCGCGCACCGCCTCGATCACATGCTCTCCGGCGTCCAGGCTCAGATCGTTCTCAAGATCTTCGGCGAGGATCTCGATACGCTGCGCTCGCTGGCGGAGCTGGTTCGCACGCGTCTGCTATCGGTGCCGGGCCTGGTCGACCTGCAGGTCGAGAAGCAGGTCCTCATCCCGCAACTGAAGGTCACTCCGGACTACGAGCGCGCCGCCCTGTACGGCATCACGCCCGCGGCCATCACCGAGGCGCTGGAAGCACTCTCCAATGGCCGCGTGGTATCGCAGATCGTCGAGGGCAACCGCCGGTTCGACGTTGTCATGCGGCTATCCGATCAGAACCGATCGACCACCGGCCTCCAGGACTTGCTGGTTTCGACGCCGCAGGGGTTTGTGCCGCTGCGACTGCTGGCCAAGGTCGAGGAGAGCGACGGACCGAATGAAATCCAGCGCGAGAATGGCCAGCGACGCATCGTCGTGCGGGCGAACGGCGATGGTCAGCGCGACATGGCCGCGACCATAGCCGACGTGCGAAGCACCGTTGCCGCGCTGGCATTGCCCGCCGGATACACCGCGCGGCTGGAAGGAACATTCCGCGCCCAAGAGGAGGCAGCATTTGTCATCGGCGCGCTGTCGCTTGTGTCTTTGACGCTGATCTTCATGGTGCTCTACCAGCGCTATCAGTCGGCGGTGCTGGCCACCATCATTCTGACCAATATCCCGCTGGCCCTGATAGGCAGCGTGATCGCCTTGCAGCTCGCCGGGCAGCCGTTGTCGGTGGCTTCCATGATCGGCTTCATCACGTTGGCCGGCGTTGCCGCACGCAACGGCATCCTGAAGGTGAGCCACTACATCAATCTTGCCTTGTTCGAGGGCGAGAGGTTCGGGCCGCAATTGGTCTTGCGGGGAAGTCTGGAGCGGCTCACGCCCGTCCTCATGACGGCGCTATGCGCGGGTCTGGCGCTAGCGCCTCTGCTCTTCGGGGCCGGCGAGCCGGGTCGCGAGATCCTGCACCCTGTTGCGGTCACCATCTTTGGCGGCCTGATCAGTGCGACGCTTCTCGATACGCTGCTGACGCCCGTCTTGTTCCTGAAATTCGGCGAGCGACCGCTCAAGCGGATTGCAGCATTGCAGCAGGCCTCGGCAGAGCATGACGAGCCTCGCGCCGCGGAAGTCTTCTGAATCTCAAACCCGAACAGGAGTTCACAATCATGTCCCGCAAATTCGCTTTCGTGGTACTCACCGCTGCATTGCTCAGCACGGCCGCCCCGGCGCACGCACAGAAGGTCGGCCCCAACGGAGGGATGCTTGGGGGAACGGGATCACATCAGGCCGAGCTGGTCGTCGCGCCCGAACAGTTGACGGTCTATTTGCTCGAAGACGGCAAGCCGCATGAGAGCAAGGGCGCGAGCTTCCGTGTCGTGGTGCAACAGGAGGGCAAGGCCACCACCATCCCCCTCACCGACGACGGTGGAAAGCGCCTCATCGCCAAGCTACCGGCGCCGCTGGCCAAGGGGGCTATCGTGGTGCTTACCGGCAAAGACCATCACGGAGATCAGTTCAGTGCACGTTATGTGGTGAACTAGCCGAGGCATGGCGCCTTGCCACTCCCGGATCGGTTTGACAACATGACGCGTTCCTAACAGGTAGCGTCGATGCCGCAACGGGGTAACTCAGCATGCAATTCCATCAAGTGCCGGGCACCAACGTCAGGCTCTCGCGGGCTGCGCTCGGCGGCCACGAATATCTTCCGAACGGCAATTCGCGCGGCTTCAATGAAGACTTTGCCAAGGCGATTACGCCGGGTCATTCGTTTCCCGGCTTTGGGGGCGCCAAGCGCAAAGCCGTGCTGGCCGCGGCCTATGACCTCGGCATCAACTTCTTCGATGTGACGCTTGACGCCGAGAAGGAGGCGCTCGGGCGCAACCTCGCGGAGATGCCGCCACCCTATGCCGTCTATATCCAGACCCGGCCCGAGGCGATGAACTACAGCTACGACCCGGGCAACCGCAAAATGACGGATTTGGCGCTACTGCGTGCCGAAGTCGGGCGCATACTCAAGATCCTGCGCCGCGAGCGGCTCGAGCTTCTCAACCTGGGCCCGTTGCGAAGCGCGATCGAGGGCGATCCTGACTTCGTGTCCAAGGTCGCGACCAACGTGCGAGCCTTGCAGAAGGAAGGCCTCATCCTGTTTGCAGCTGCCGATACGTTCTCCGGAGAAGCGACCTACAAAGCGCTCATCGAAAGCGGTGCGTTCGCGACGCTGAACATCAACTTCAATATTGCCGACGACGAACCGGAGCGGGAGGTGTTCCCGCTCGCCCGCAAGAGCGACATGCGCGTCGTCGTGCGGGAAGCATTTATCAAGGGCGTGCTGTTCAGGCTGGGTCGCGAGGCCGGGCTGCATGATGAAGCCTTGCTTGCGCGTGCCGCCATGAAATGGATCGGGTCGCGGCCCGGCGTCGACAGCGTGATCGTCGGTGCTGACACCGAGCAGCACTTTCGCGACAACGTGAACGCGCTTGAACATCCCGTGCTCGACGACGCTGAGCGCGGCGCGCTGGAAAAGCTTCAGGCGCACCCATCCTTCGCCGCACTGAAACAGCAGAAGCGCGAGGAGTTTGCCGGAGGTACCGCGATCGGCCAGCGCGCCACGCTCTAGACCAGAGGCCTGGCGAGCGCGGATCGGCCTCTGGGAAGCATAACTTGACAGCGGCGAGACAATTCGGGGAAGCTCAAACCTACAAAAAATTAAACAACTGCGCAGCCGCGCAGAACCGGGAGGAATGGCAATGCGAACTTTCGCGACAACGGTAGCATGCCTGTGTGCAGGCTTGCTCGCGACGGCGGCGTCAATGGTTGGCTACGGCCCGGCGTCGGCGGAGGCGATCGCATTGTCCGTGATCGACACGGGCGGTGACCTTGCCTCGACGCAGGTCATTCTCGAGAACTACAAGAAGGCCAATCCGGACAAGGTCAAGGAGATCAGAATACAGCGCGCGCCAGCGCCGGAACTGCCTGCCAAGATCAAGGCGCAGCAGGACGCCGGTCGGCTCGACATCAATCTCGTGCTGACGGGACAGGATGGTGGATCGCTGCTTGCCCAGAACCAGCAGATCATCCAAATCCCGGACTATCAAAAGAGCTTCCCGCGCGATGCCCTCACCGATGCGGGCAGGGCGCTGTACGACGAGGGTAACGGCTACCTCATTCCGTCGGTCGGCAATGCCGGCGGTCCGGTTCTCATCTACAATCCCGCGAAGGTACCGAACCCACCGAAGACCGCTCAGGAATTGCTGGCGTGGGTCAAGGCCAATCCGGGTAAGTTCATGTACGCCCGGCCGGCGAACAGCGGGCCGGGACGTTCGATCCTGCAAGGGCTTTCCTTCATACTCGGCGATTCCAAGCCGCTCGATCCCGAGAAGGGTTGGGATAAGAACTGGGACTTCCTGAAGGAGCTCGGCAAGTCGATCGAGTATTACCCGACGGGCACCGCCATCACGCTCAAGGAGTTCGCGCAAGGCCAACGCTGGATGATCGCCGGCATCATGGAATGGGATATGAAGCCGCGCGCGCAGAGCGTGATCCCGCCCGACTCCAAGATCTCCATCATGGAGAACACCACCTTCGTCGTCGACGGCCACTATTGGTGCATCCCGAGGGGCGTGCCGCAGGATCAAGTCGACGTCATCGTCGATTTGATGAAGTTCATGTGGAAGCCCGAGCAGCAAGTGCTGACGTGGAGCGCCTTTATCGGCCCTGTGGTCAAAGCCGCGACCATCGCGTCGGCGCCGAAGAATATCCAGGACGAGGTCAAGGAATTCTGGCGCCCCGAGTACGATCAGATCGGCACCAAGTGGAAGGTTTCGGCACCCCTTGGCGTGAAGGAGCTCAGCTACGCGATGGACCGCTGGGATCGCGAAATCGGCGCCGATCAGGTCAAGAAGTAGCAATAG
>Ga0075368_10000715_pt1 | contig 10141 bp, 8 predicted proteins | sample EndMethybrTD3033_FD_71518 | JGI IMG/M metagenome (GOLD analysis project Ga0075368, IMG submission 71518) | Populus endosphere microbial communities from Tennessee, USA - Endosphere MetaG P. TD hybrid TD303-3 | ecosystem: Host-associated > Plants > Roots > Endosphere | place: USA: Tennessee... | reverse complement strand
CCACACCTCCTCCTGCGCCTGCGGCTCGTACAGCGCCAGCATCCAGTGGTGCACCGAGACGTTGACCAGGTTCCAGGCGACCGACGCATCGGCGCGGCCTATCATGTCCGGCATGTCGAAATACGCCATCAGCGGCAATTCCATGCCGCCCCAGCGCTTGGGCTGCATGAAACGGAACAGGCCGCTCTCGTGCAGCAGGGTTTCGATCTCCGGCGAGAGGCGGCGCGCCTGATCGGACTCGGCGGCGAGCCGGCGGAAATCCGGCAGCAGCGCACGCGCACGGCGCATCGCCTCGTCGTAATCGACGTCGGAAAAATTGCGCGCCGCCGGCCGCGGCTTGGCCGCATCGGCTGCAGTGGAACCCGTTACCTCACGCAAATGCGACACCATGGCCCGCTCCCTTCCCGACAGTTAACCCGCAAGTACCCGCTGCCATGCAAAAGCAATAAACCGGCCTAGTTCATCCCGGCGACCTGGTCGGCCTCGACGCGCGGCATTTGCGAATAGTCCTCGCCCCCCCAGTTCGGCACATCTTTCAAGCCCATGAAATTGAGTTCGATGGTCAGGCCGTCCGGATCGCGCACGAACATCTGGAACAGGTCGAAGTCCGGCAGGGCGCGCGCCCAGTAGTCGCACTTGAGCTCCTCGAAGCGCGCCTTGAAACCTTCCGGGTCGGTGGCGACAAAGGCGATGTGGTCGACCACGCCGGAATTGGTGATCGCCGCGTCCGGCGGCGTGCCGCGATAGTAAAGCGGCGCATTGGGCACGCCGTGCTGGCCCATGTGCACCCAGATCTTGCCTTCGCGGCCCAGCCAGTAGCCGGGGAAGGGGAAGTCCGGGCGCGGCATTTCTTCCAGGTCCAGCGCCTTGCAGTAGAACTCCTTGGTCTGCTTGACGTTGTTGGCGCGTACAAAGTAGTGGTTCAGTTCGGTCAACGGCATGAGGCCCTCCTGGTCTGTTGAGGTCGGGTTGCGGGCAAGATCATTGTTTGCCGCGGCACGCACTCGACCCTATAGGTATCTGCCGCAGCGATGACATATCCTATCGCGGTTGGCGTGACACGCCGCGGGCAATGGCGTAAGGTATTACTTATATTCGCCATTCAACCATGCGCCCGGCCGGGCTATTTTGCACTGCAAAGACTCATGCCTGATTTCGACTACGACCTGTTCACCATCGGCGCCGGTTCCGGCGGCGTGCGCGCCAGCCGCTTTGCCGCCAATTTCGGCGCGCGCGTCGCCGTCGCCGAAGACAAATACCTGGGCGGCACCTGCGTCAACGTCGGCTGCATCCCGAAAAAGCTGTTGTCATACGCCGCGCATTACCACGAGGACTTCGCCGACGCCGCCGGCTTCGGCTGGCACCTGGAAACGCCGAAGTTCGACTGGGGCACCCTGATCGCCAACAAGGACCGCGAAATTTCGCGCCTGAACGGCATCTACGAGCGCCTGCTCACCGGCGCGGGCGTGACCATCATGAACGGCCGCGCCACCATCGTCGACCCGCACACGGTGCAGGTGGGCGGCAAGAACGTGACCGCCAAGCACATCCTGGTAGCCGTCGGCGGCTGGCCGGTGATGCCGGACATCCCGGGCGCCGAACATGCGATCACTTCCAACGAAGCCTTTCACATGCCCACCCTGCCACGCCGCGTGGCGGTCGGCGGCGGCGGCTATATCGCGGTGGAATTCGCCTCGATCTTCAAGGGCCTGGGCGCGCAGACCAGCCTGCTCTACCGCGGCGAGCGCCTGATCCGCGAGTTCGATGCGGACCTGGGCACCACCCTGGCCGCCGAGATGAGCAAAAAGGGCGTGGCGATCCGCTTCAAGACCTCGATCGCGGCGATTGAGAAGGCCGCCAACGGCGAGCTAATGCTCACCCTGTCCGACGGCAGCAAGCTCACCTGCGACCTGGTGCTCAACGCCACCGGCCGCGCGCCGAACACGCGCGGCCTGGGGCTGGAACAGGCCGGCGTGGCGCTCAATGAAAAAGGCGCCATCGTCGTCGACAAGAATTACCAGACCGCCGTGCCCTCGATCCACGCCATCGGTGATGCGATCAACCGCCTGCAGCTCACGCCGGTGGCGCTGGCCGAAGGGATGGTGGTGGCCGACCGCCTGTTCAATACCGCGACGCGCAGCATGAGCTACGACTTCGTGCCCACCGCCATTTTCAGCCACCCGAACGTCGGCACCGTCGGCCTCTCGGAGGCGCAGGCGCGCCAGCAGCACGAGGTGAAGATTTTCCGCTCCACGTTCAAGGCGCTCAAGCACACCCTCTCGGGCAACGAGGAACGCACCATGATGAAACTGGTGGTCGATGCGAAGACCGACTGCGTGCTCGGCGCGCACATGGTGGGGCCGGACGCCGGCGAGATCATCCAGGGCTTCGCGGTGGCGCTCAAGTGCGGCGCGACCAAGGCGCAGTTTGACGCGACCATCGGCATCCACCCGACCATGGCCGAGGAATTCGTCACCATGCGCGAGCCGGTGGCCAACTAGCCGGTGGCCGCCCGGCTGGCGCTAACCGATGCGGATGCCGTGCCTGGGCAACAGTTCGTCGAGGATGTAGTTGCGGTGCACTTCGGCGGCGGTGATGAACTGGTAGATCAGGGTGCGCTTGGCCTCTTTTTCGTCCAGTTGCGCGAGCGCCTCCAGGTCGTCCTCGAAGCTTGAGGAATCGTATTCGGGAATCGGCTCACGGCCCGGGTTGGGATAGAGCCGGCCCGCCACCGCCGCCGCCTGCCAGGCGGCGATGCGCTCCTCGACATCGGCCTCCACCACCAGGATGTCGCATACCGCCTGGCGGATCTGCGCGAAGGTGTGGCCGCGGCTGGCGTCGCCGAAAAAGCCCGGCACCGCGCCATTGAACAGCGCGAACATGCGGTGCAGGTGTTCGCAGGCCTGGGCGAAGGTCACCGGGTTTTCGCGCCGGCCGGAGTGGCGCGCGCCGTCCCGGTAGGTGAAGCTCCAGGTCAGGTAGGGCCGGTCCGGGTAGGTGGCCACCGAAGCGTGGCCGAGCTTGAACAGGTCCACCACTTCGCCAACGTAGCGGTTGACGAAATTCTCGGCCTTGTTGCGCAGGCTCGCGATCAGGCCGCGGTTCTCGGTGTGCAACTGCACGCTGCTGGTATCGACGCGGTTGTAGTCCGAGGAGATGCCGGAAAAGCCGTAGTGCGAAAAGGTGTCCGAATAGACGTGCGCGGCGATCCCCACCAGCAGCACCGCGTGGTCCTGGCGCGCATGGCTGATGTGGTGCTCGACCATCTCGCGCGCGATTGCGCTGTCGATGGCGCAGAGCAGCTTTTCGTCCTGGGAGCTGCCCACATTGCCGGGCAGGAAGTGGAACGGTACCCAGGTGCGCCACTGGTCGAGCCGGTTGGTATTGGCGCGGTCGGCCGGATGGTGGGCGGTCGCCTGCGAGACCACCTTGACGCCGTCGCGCAGCGTCACCTCGATATGGTCGGAATCGTCCACGTACTCGGCCGCGGTGGCGATCACCTTGGCGATGTCGGGATTCAAGCCCGCGGCCCGCGCCATCGCGTAGGTGCCGTAGTAGTGCATGTCAGTCTGCATGGTCGCGCCCCCCGGCACGCAATCAGGAAAAACCCGTTTATTTTTTCATCTGCGCCGCCTTGCGCAGGTTCTCGCTATTGCGGCAACCGCCCGGCAGGTAGGACTGTGCCATGTCGTCGCTGACGCACTGCCAGGAAAGCGCCAGCGCCGCCGGCGCCTGCACGGCGGCACCGCCGGATACCGTGCTTTCCACCGCCGCGCCCCCGGCTGCTCCCGCCCCCTTTTTTGGCGCCGCGCTGCTGGCCAGTTGCGGACTCAAGCGCAGCGACTGCCCGGCCAGGGGCGCGAACTTCATGCGCACCGTGATCACCCCGCCGGGCAGCATATCGTAATCGGCCTTGTCGTCGCTGGGCAGTTTGACATCCGGCACCGCTTCGAGCGGCAGGCGCCCGTTGGCGGTGGCATATTTTGCCACCGCCGCCCGGACCGGGTCGGCGCGCTGGATCGCCAGCCGCACCTCGTTGCGCGCGGGGACCTTTTTCGACTCCTGGTATTGCGGCCAGAACATGTAGCCGGCCACCGCGAATGCGAGCAGGCCCAATATGCGCAGCGGGTTGGGCCCGAGCAGAACGGGCGCGATCGCCGCCAGCCCCATCAGGGTCGAGCACAGCAGCGGCTGCGCGGGCGAGAGGAAGAACAGGACGGCGTAGATCACCAGCGCCATCTTGGTGATCTTGCGGCTTACGTCCTCGTCGATGTCCAGCGCCATGGCGTGCTCTTTTAGTTGCTCTTTTTGAGGTCGGCGGCGTCCAGCCGGGACGCCATGCGCGCCAGTTTATCCGCGATCAGGCTGCCCATGGCGATCTGCGGATTGGACGGCTCCAGGCTCTGCGCCAGTTCGCGCTGGCGGATACTCAGCTTCGCGTTGGCAAAGGCCTGATCGAAGGACCGGGTCTTGCGCAACTCCTCATCGAAAAGGGCGCGGCCAAAGTAGGTGAAGTCCGATTCGCTGCCGCAGCCGAACGAGGTGTGGGTGGCGTCGGCCGCGGTCATTATCAGCGTCTGCTCGTCCTTCAGCGGCCCGATGTAGCCGCCCGAGTAGCAGGCCGAGACCACGATCACGCGCCACTTGATGCCGGCTTCGTCCAGCATGGTTTTCAGGGTCGCCGGGGTGAGGTCATCGAGCTCCAGCGGCCAGAAACTGACGTCGAACCGGTGGTTGCGGCTGCCGTGCGAGGTCAGGTAGAGCATCACCACGTCCTCCTCGCGGTTGATGCGCGCGGCGATGCCGCGCAGCGCGCGCCGCAGGTGGGTGGCGGTGGCCACCGGCAGTTGCTTGACGGTGGCCGGATTGTTGACCAGCAGCAGCGAGCGGCCCGCGGCGTCGAAACGCTGGTTCATCAGCGGGCCGATCACCTGCAGCTCCTTGTAGAACACGTCCTCAGCGGCATGGCCGGCGAAGCCGACGAAGTAGAGGTCCTCCACGCCGCTGCGCTGCGCCTTGAGCGCCTCGAGATGTTCGTCCAGCAGCGTGGCCTGGGCGTGGAAGGCGTCTTCACGCTCGATCGAGGCGCGGTGGCGCGGCGCGCCTTCGTCGTCGCGGGCCGGCAGTATCAGGCTTTGATGCGGCAGAAGGTACATCAGCGCGGCCACCATGATCCACAGCGGGCCGCCGCCGCTTCTGCGCGTCCCGCGCCCGACCAGGCGCACGTAGGCGACGATCAGCACCAGCGCCCACCACAGCACCACCAGCAGATAGAACCACTGCGCCAGCCAGGTGGCATCGACCAGCAGGTTCAGCGCGTACGCGATCAGGGTGAACAAGGGGCCGGTGGCAATCGCCAGCACCGGCAGGGTCAAGGGGGTGATGCCGTTCAGCGAGCGCCGCGCCGCCACCCAGCCGGCCAGCAGCACAAAGGGCAGTTCGACGAACAGGCTGGAGACCGCCCACCAGTTGAAGCGGGCCTGGCCGCCCAGCGCGGCCCACTGCACCGCCACCGAGAGCAGCACGTCGAACAGGAACAGGCCGCACAGCACCGCCACTCCGCCGTCGATGCGGCGCGGGTCGGGCTTGAGGAACAGGACGGCGCGTGTGCCTTGCCACAGACTGGCAAGAAAACCGGGAGTGGCAGGCATCAGGTCGGGGAGGCGCGCAAGCAGCGGAACGGGAATGGCCGCGATTGTACGCGATGCCTTTGGCGGCCTTGTCTCCGCTTTATGACACTGCCGCCTTGAACTGCGGCGGCGCAGCGGCTCAGCGCGCCAGCAGCGCGTCGACCGCTTCGATCCAGTGCTTGACCGGGGTGGCGGTGCCGCTTTGCAGATGCGTCAGGCAGCCGATATTGGCCGAGAGGATCATGGCCGGCGCACTGGCCTGCAGGTTGCCGAGCTTGCGCTGCTTGAGCTGGTCGGCGATCTCCGGATTGAGCACCGAATACGCGCCCGCCGAGCCGCAGCACAGGTGCGACTCATTGACCGCCGCCAGCTCGAAGCCGGCGGCGCGCAAAATGCGTTCGGCCGGGCCGCGCACCTGCTGGCCGTGCTGCAGGGTGCAGGGCGGGTGGTAGGCGATGCGCTGGCCCACGCCGGCGATGCCGTGTCTGGCCTTGGCCGCCTCCAGCAGCGGCAGCAGCGCGGCCTCCTCGGCGAGCACCAGTTCGGAGAGGTCGCGGGTCATGGCGGAAACGCGCTCGGCCTTGTGCGCGTAGGCGGCATCGTGCGCCAGGTGATGCGCGTATTCCCGGACCATCACGCCGCAGCCGGACGCGGTCATCGCCAGCGCTTCGACCTGGCCGGATTCGATCAGCGGCCACCATGCGTCGATATTGCGGCGCATGTCGTTTAAGCCCTGCGCCTGGTAATCGAGGTGAAAGCGCACCGCGCCGCAGCAGCCGGCGTTGGTCGCGGCGATCAGCGAAACACCCAGTTGGTCGAGCACGCGCGCGGCGGCGTTGTTGATATTGGGCGCCATCGCAGGCTGCACGCAGCCTTCCAGCAGCAGCATGCGCCGCGCGTGGCGCGGCGCCGGGCGCACGCCGGCGTCCTGCGGCGCCGGCACCTTGGCCTTGAGCGCATCGGGCACCGCCCAGCGCATCGCCTGGCCCAGCTTCATCGCCGGGCCGAACAGCGGGCTGTTCAGGCCCGCGGCGAGCAGCTTGCGCTTGGCGGCTTCGGCGAACGGACGCTTGACCCGGCTGGCTACGATCTTGCGGCCGATGTCCACCAGGCGCCCGTACTGCACGCCGGAGGGACAGGTGGTTTCGCAATTGCGGCAGGTCAGGCAGCGGTCCAGATGCAGTTGCGTCTTCTCCGTGACGGGTTGCCCCTCCAGCACCTGCTTGATCAGGTAGATGCGCCCGCGCGGGCCGTCGAGCTCGTCGCCCAGCAACTGGTAGGTCGGGCAGGTGGCGGTGCAAAAGCCGCAGTGCACGCACTTGCGCAGGATGTCCTCGGCCTCGCGACCTTCATGCGTGTCCTTGATGAAATCGGCGAGATTGGTTTGCATCAGAACTCGCGGTAAAGGCGGCCGGGGTTGAAAATGCCGCGCGGATCAAATGCCTGCTTGAGCTTGCGGGTGATGCCGGTGAGCACCGGCGTGAGCGGGGTGAAGACGTCCACGCCCTCCTTGCCCGCGGCGCCGGCACGGAACAGCGTGGCGTGACCGCCGGCGGCGCTGGCGGCGGCGCGCACTTGCGCCGCCGATGCATCGGTCTTGTACCAGCGCTGCGCCCCGCCCCACTCGATCAATTGCGTGCCGGGCAGTTCAACGGCGGGCGCGGTGGCCGGTAGCGAGAGCCGCCACAGCGGCGTGTCACCGGCAAAGAAAGCATCGGTCTGTTCACGCAGGCCCTGCCAGTAGGTGGCGGCTTGGTCGTCGGGCACCGCTTCGCCGCCCAGCCTGGCGGCAGCCGACTTCACAGCCGCTTCCGCACCTTCAAGGCGCAGCCACAGATCACCGTGCCGCTCTTCACCACTCCAGGCGCTGGCGCCGATCGGCACCGGCAGGCCGCCCCATTCATTGAGCTTGGCGATCGCCTGCTCCTGGTTCATCGCCAGCAGCAAGGTGCGCACGCCCGCCGGGCGCGGCAGGACCTTGAGCGAGACTTCGAGGATCAGGCCGAGCGTGCCCAGCGAACCGGCGAGCACCCGCGAGACGTCGTAGCCGGCGACGTTCTTCATCACCGTGCCGCCGAACGAAAGCGCTTCGCCCTCACCGTTCATCAGCTTGACGCCGAGAATATGGTCGCGCACCGAGCCGCAATACAAACCCTGCGCGGCGCGGCGCGGGCCGGAGAGCCCGGCTGCCACCACCCCGCCGATGGTCGCCCCCGCGCCGAAGTGCGGCGGCTCGAAGGCCAGCATCTGGCGCTGCGCCGCCAGCTGCGCTTCGATCTCGGCGAGCGGCGTGCCGCAGCGCGCGGTGATCACCAGTTCGGTCGGCTCGTAGTCGACCACACCGCTATAGCCGCGCGTGCCCAGCAGCGTGCCGGTGAGCGACTGGCCGTAGAAGTCCTTGGTGCCGCCGCCGGCGATGCGCAGCGGCGTACCGCTTGCTGCGGCCTCGCGGATGGCGGCAGAAAACGCTTCAGTGCTGGCGTTGGTACTCAAAAGCGCGGCAGCTCCGGGTGCGGCAACTGTCCATCGTGCACGTGCATGCCGCCGAACTCGGCGCAGCGATGCAGGGAGGGGATGTTCTTGCCGGGGTTGAGCAGGCCGCGTTCGTCGAACGCGATCTTGACGGCGCGGAACGCCGCCAGTTCGCCGGCGGAAAACTGGATGCACATCTGGTTGATCTTCTCGATGCCCACCCCATGCTCGCCGGTGATGGTGCCGCCCAGGGCGACGCATTTTTCCAGCACCTCGCCGGCGAACTGCTCGGTGCGGTGCAGTTCGTCCGGGTCGTTGGCGTTGAACAGGATCAGCGGATGCAGATTGCCGTCGCCGGCGTGGAACACATTGGGGCAGCGCAAGCCGTACTTTTTTTCCATCGCGGCGATGAACAGCAAAATCTCGCCCAGCGACTTGCGCGGGATGGTGCCGTCCATGCAGTAGTAGTCGGGCGAGATGCGCCCCACCGCCGGAAACGCCGCCTTGCGCCCGGACCAGGCCTTGAGCCGCTCGGGTTCGGAGGCGGAGACGGAGAATCTGGTCGCGCCCGACTTTGACAGCACCGCCTCCATGCGCGCGATTTCCTCGGCCACCTCTTCGGGCGTGCCGTCGGACTCGCACAGCAGGATCGCTTCGGCGTCCAGGTCGTAGCCGGCGTGCACATACTCCTCGACGGCGGCGGTCGCCGGCTTGTCCATCATCTCCAGCCCCGCCGGGATAATGCCGGCGGCGATCACCGCGGCAACCGCGTTGCCGGCCTTCTCGACATTGTCGAAAGAAGCCAGGATCACCTGCTGGCGTTCCGGCTTGGGCACCAGCTTGACGGTCACCTCGGTGGTCACCGCCAGCATGCCTTCGGAGCCGATGATCAGCGCCAGCAGGTCGTAGCCCGGGCTGTCGAGCGCGGCGGAGCCGAACTCCACCGCCTCGCCGGTGATCGTGTAGCCCTTCACCTTGAGCACGTTGTGCACCGTCAGGCCGTATTTGAGGCAATGCACGCCGCCGGAATTTTCCGCGACGTTGCCGCCGATCGAGCAGGCGATTTGCGAGGAAGGGTCCGGTGCGTAATACAAGCCCAGATGCGCCACCGCTTCCGAGATCGCCAGGTTGCGCACCCCCGGCTGCACCCGCGCGGTCCGCGCGGCGTGGTCGATGGCGACGATCTGGTTGAACTTGGCCAGCGAGAGCAGCACGCCGTCGCCCATCGGCAGCGCGCCGCCGGAAAGCCCGGTGCCGGCGCCGCGCGGCACCACCGGCACCTGCATCTCGTAGCAGATGGAGAGAATGCGGCTGACCTGCTCCTCGGTATTGGGCAGGGCCACCACCATCGGCACCTGGCGATAGGCGGAGAGGCCGTCGCACTCGTAGGGCAGCGTATCCTCGGCGGCGAACAGCACCTGCGCGGCCGGCATGAAGGCGCGCAGGCGCGCCACCACCGCCTGCTGGCGCGCGAGGTCGATGATGGGTTTGTCAGACGGGGCGTTCATGCGGTCACTCTGGCTGTAAGGCGTGCTAAGCGACGCTCGGGTGCGGCAAAAATCCTACAGGGCGATGATCTTGCCCGGGTTCATGATGTTGTCCGGGTCCAGCGCCTGCTTGACCATGCGCATCACGTCAACGCTGTCGCCGTGCTCTTCGCGCAGGAACTCCATCTTGCCCATGCCGATGCCGTGCTCGCCGGTGCAGGTGCCCTCCATCGCGATGGCGCGCTGCACCAAACGATGGTTCATCTCCTCGCCGGCGTGGATGTCGGCCGGGTCGTCCGGGTTGACGATGATGCACAGGTGGAAGTTGCCGTCGCCGATGTGGCCCAGCACCGGCACCAGGCGGCCGGAAGCGGCGATGTCCTTCTCGGTTTCGGCCAGGCATTCGGCCAGACGCGAGATCGGCACGCACACGTCGGTGGAGACGATGCGCGAACCCGGCTGCAATTGCAGGCAGGCAAAATAGGCGTCGTGACGCGCCTGCCACAGGCGGGTGCGGTCTTCGGGCTTGGTGGCCCATTCGAAATTCTCGGC
>Ga0075368_10000710_pt1 | contig 10172 bp, 11 predicted proteins | sample EndMethybrTD3033_FD_71518 | JGI IMG/M metagenome (GOLD analysis project Ga0075368, IMG submission 71518) | Populus endosphere microbial communities from Tennessee, USA - Endosphere MetaG P. TD hybrid TD303-3 | ecosystem: Host-associated > Plants > Roots > Endosphere | place: USA: Tennessee... | reverse complement strand
CTTCGAGGTCGAGGTCGGCCTCGAGACGACCCTCAAGCGGCCGATCATCAACACCCGCGACGAGCCGCACGCCGACCCGGAGAAGTACCGCCGGCTGCACGTCATCATCGGCGACGCCAACCTCGCCGAGATCTCGACCTACCTCAAGGTCGGCACCACGGCGCTGGTCCTGTCGATGATCGAGGAGCGGTTCATCACCCAGGACTTCATGATCGACGGCCCCGTCTCCGCGCTCCGGGCGGTCTCCCACGACCCCACGCTCAAGCAGATCATCACGCTCACCGACGGTCGCACGCTCACCGGGGTCCAGCTGCAGCTGGAGTACCTCGACCTGGCCCGCAAGTACGTCGAGGACCGGCTCGGGGCCGACGCCGACGACCAGACCCTGGACGTCCTGGCGCGGTGGGAGTCGGTGCTCGACCGGCTGGAGCGCGACCCGATGCTGTGTGCCAGCGAGCTGGACTGGGTGGCCAAGCTGAAGCTGCTCGAGCAGTACCGGCAGCGGGACGGCCTCGAGTGGGACGACGCCAAGCTGCAGCTGATCGACTACCAGTACTCCGACATCCGCCCCGAGAAGGGGCTGTACCACCGCCTCGCCCTGGCCGGCCGGATCCAGCGGCTGCTCGACGACACCTCCATCGAGGCCGCGATGCACGACCCGCCCGAGGACACCCGCGCCTACTTCCGCGGCCGGTGCCTCGAGAAGTTCTCCTCCGAGGTGGCGGCGGCGTCGTGGGACTCGGTGATCTTCGACCTCCCCGGACGGGAGTCCCTGCAGCGCGTCCCGACCATCGACCCACTGCGGGGCAGCAAGGCGCACGTGGGGGCCCTGCTGGACCGCTCCGACACCGCCGAGGCGCTGGTCGCGGAGCTGACCAGGTAGTCGGCTTCCAGCGCGGGCTTCAGGGGGTTCGAGACGGTCGCAGAGCGACCTCCTCAACCACCGGTGGTTGAGGAAGGCGCGCTAGCGCCTGTCTCGAAACCTGGCGACCCGGGGCTGGGACTGAACCCTCAACCACCGTGGGGCGGATAGGGTTTCGGTATGGCACAGGAGCAGAAGCAGCCGCGCAAGGCGTCCGAGGTGGACGAGTCCACCGAGGCCGTCACCGAGAGCGACGTCGCCGAGCGCAAGGAAGCGCTGGACGACGACGTCGACGCCATCCTCGACGAGATCGACGACGTCCTCGAGACCAACGCCGAGGACTTCGTGAAGTCGTTCATCCAGAAGGGCGGCGAGTGATCACCCCACCGAACCGCTCGCTGCGCTCGCGCTTCGACGGGGACCCCGAAAAAGCATGACCCTCCCGAACCGTGGGGGTGACCCCCGCCTGCCCGCGGCCTACTTGCAGCCGGGCATGTCGTCGTTCGCCGACTTCCTGTCCGACCAGGCGCCTGAGCTGCTGCCCTCGCGCCGCGCCGTGCCCCAGGGCAGCGCCGGTGACCTGGCGCCCCACGGCACCACGATCGTGGCGGCGACGTTCCCCGGTGGCGTGGTCATGGCGGGCGACCGCCGGGCCACCATGGGCAACATCATCGCGCAGCGCGACATCGAGAAGGTCTTCCCGGCCGACGAGTACAGCGCGGTCGGCATCGCCGGCACCGCCGGCATCGCGGTCGAGATGGTCCGACTGTTCCAGACCGAGCTCGAACACTACGAGAAGATCGAGGGCACCACGCTCTCCATGGACGGCAAGGCGAACCGGCTGGCCGCGCTGATCCGTTCCAACCTCGGCATGGCCATGCAGGGGCTGGCGGTCGTCCCGCTGTTCGCCGGTTTCGACATGGAGGCCGGGCACGGCCGGATCTTCAGCTATGACGTCACCGGTGGCCGCTACGAGGAGACCGCGTTCCACTCCGTCGGCTCCGGCTCGCTGTTCGCCCGCGGGTCGCTCAAGAAGCTCTACCGCGAGGACCTCTCCTTCGACGGCTGCGTCGAGGCCGTCGTGCAGGCGCTCTACGACGCCGCCGACGACGACTCCGCCACCGGCGGTCCCGACCTGACCCGCCGGATCTTCCCCGTGGTCCAGGTCATCACGGCCGAAGGTGGTCGCCGGCTGGCGGACGACGACGTCGCCACCGTCGCAGACAGGATCATCGCCGGCCGGATGAGCCGGCCCGACGGCCCGGCCGCACCGCTGACCGGGGGGAGTGCGTCATGAGCATGCCGTTCTACGTCTCGCCCGAGCAGCTGATGAAGGACCGGGCCGACTTCGCGCGCAAGGGCATCTCGCGAGGCCGGTCGATGGTCGCGGTCCAGTACGCCGACGGCATCCTGCTCGCCTCGGAGAACGTCTCCCAAGCGCTGCACAAGATCTCCGAGATCTACGACCGGATCGCGTTCGCCGCGGTCGGCCGCTACAACGAGTTCGAGAACCTCCGCATCGCCGGCGTACGCCTCGCCGACATGCGCGGCTACGCCTACGACCGCCGCGACGTGACCGGCCGTGGTCTGGCCAACGCCTACGCCCAGACCCTCGGCACGATCTTCTCCAGCGGCGGGGAGAAGCCCTACGAGGTCGAGATCTTCGTCGCCGAGATCGGCGACGCCCCAGCCGATGACCAGCTCTACCGGCTGACCTACGACGGCCAGGTCGGCGACGAGCACGGCTACGCCGTGGTCGGCGGTGCCGCCGACGTCGTCTCGGGCTACCTCGCCGAGCACTACCAGGAGGGCTGCTCGCTCACCGAGGCACTCGCGCTGGCCGTCGCCGCCCTCGGGCGGTCGACCAACGAGCGGGGCGAGTCCGAGGACCGGGTGATCCCGGTGAAGAACCTCGAGGTCGCGGTCCTCGACCGCACCCGCGCCCAGCCGCGCAAGTTCAGCCGGATCGGGCCCCACCGGCTCGAGAGCCTGCTCGGCGAGCGCGGGCCGACCGAACCGGTCGAGGAGGGCGCCGAGCACCCACCGGGCACGGCGTCGACCGATGCGACTCCGGACGACCCGAAGGACCCCACCGACCAGGAGAGCGGCGACGTAGCCCCGCTCCAGGACCCGGTCCAGGACGAGCTGCCGCCGATCGCCCCACCGCCCAGCGGTGGGGACGCAGGCGGGAGCGAGGACGACAAGCCGGTCTGAGTCGTCGGCGGCCAGAGCGTCTTCGCCCCTCAACCACCGTCGGGACCGTAGGGTGAGGACGTGGACCGGCGCATCTTCGGTATCGAGAACGAGTACGGCGTCACGTGCACGTTCAAGGGCCAGCGCCGGCTCAGCCCTGACGAGGTCGCGCGCTACCTGTTCCGCAAGGTCGTGAGCTGGGGGCGCAGCAGCAATGTCTTCCTGCGCAACGGCGCCCGGCTCTACCTCGACGTCGGCAGCCACCCGGAGTACGCCACCCCGGAGTGCGACGACGTCGTCGAGCTGGTCACCCATGACAAGGCGGGGGAGCGGGTCCTCGAGGGGCTGCTCCTCGACGCCGAGCAGCGGCTCCACGACGAGGGCATCGCGGGCGAGATCTACCTGTTCAAGAACAACACGGACTCGGCCGGCAACTCCTACGGCTGCCACGAGAACTACCTGGTCGGCCGGGCCGGTGAGTTCAGCCGCCTCGCCGACGTGCTGATCCCGTTCCTGGTGACCCGGCAGATCGTGGTCGGCGCGGGCAAGATCACGCAGACGCCGCGGGGGGCGTCGTACTCCGTGTCGCAGCGTGCCGAGCACATCTGGGAGGGCGTCTCGAGCGCCACCACGCGCTCGCGGCCGATCATCAACACCCGCGACGAGCCGCACGCCGACGCGGAGAAGTACCGCCGGCTGCACGTGATCGTCGGTGACTCCAACATGAGCGAGACCACCACGCTGCTCAAGGTCGCCTCCTGCGACCTGGTCCTCCGGATGATCGAGGAGGGCGTGGTGATGCGCGACCTCACCATGGAGAACCCCATCCGGGCGATCCGCGAGATCAGCCACGACGTCACCGGCCGACGCAAGGTGCGGCTCGCCAACGGCCGCGAGGCCTCAGCGCTCGAGATCCAGGGCGAGTACCTCGCCAAGGCGCGCGACTTCGTGGACCGGCGCGGCATCAGCACCCCGACCATCGAGCAGGCGCTCGACCTGTGGGAGCGGGGACTGAAGGCGATCGAGTCCGACGACCTCGGCCTGGTGGACCGCGAGATCGACTGGGTCATCAAGTGGAAGCTGATCGACCGCTACCGGGCCAAGCACGGCCTCCCGCTCGGCCACGCGCGGATCGCCCAGCTCGACCTGGCCTACCACGACATCCACCGCGGACGCGGGCTCTACTACCTGCTCGAGCGTCGCGGGGCGGTCGCCCGGGTCACCACCGACCTGAAGATCTTCGAGGCCAAGTCGGTGCCGCCGCAGAACACGCGCGCCCGGCTGCGCGGTGAGTTCATCCGGCGCGCCCAGGAGCGCCGCCGCGACTTCACCGTCGACTGGGTGCACCTCAAGCTCAACGACCAGGCGCAGCGCACCGTGCTGTGCAAGGACCCGTTCCGGGCCTACGACGAGCGGGTGCAGCGGTTGATCGACGGGATGTAGCTCCAGCCGGGACGTACGCGGCTTCGAGGCTCAGGCCTTGCCGGCCCTCGCACCTCAGCCACCGGATGTGAGATCTCTCAGGGTGGCCGGTTAGGGTTCCGCCGTGCTTCCTGCCCGTCGGCCTGCCCCGAAAAAGACCACACCGAAGAAGTTCGCCCTGGTCTCCGCGCTGCTCGCCTGCTGCGCGCTGTTCCTGACCGCGTGTGGCGATGACAGCTCTCCGGGCGACCCACTGGCCGCTGGCAAGACCTACGACCGGCTGAAGGCCGTCTCGATCTCCGGTGACGTCGGCTCCGAGCCGGACGTGAAGTGGAAGGGCGCGATGTCGGCCGGGAAGATCGAGACCGAGACGGTCTCCGAGGGCGACGGCGACCCGCTCAAGGACCAGGACAGCGTCCTGGCGCACCTGTGGATCGGCAACGGGTTCTCCCAGACGACCGCGTTCAGCACCTATGAGGAGAAGAAGGCAGAGATCCTCACGGTCAACGACGACCTCCCCGAGTTCCTGTCCGGGATCCGCGACGCCAAGCTCGGGTCGCGGCTCGCGATCACCGCTTCGGCCAAGGAAGCCTTCGGGGAGTACGGCAACAGCAAGCTCGGCATCGCCAACAAGGACACCGTCCTGGTGATCGTCGACCTGGTCTCGAAGGTGATGGACAAGCCGGAGGGTGAGCGGTCCGCGTACCCGGACTGGATGCCGACCCCGCAGTTCAAGAAGGGCGTCATCACCGGGTTCTCGTTCGACGGGACCCCTGAGCCCACCGACGACCTGCGTCGCGTGCAGCTGATCAAGGGCACCGGTCCGCGGGTGAAGAAGGGCCAGACCATCGCGGTCCGCTACCTCGGTCAGGTCTTCGGCGGCGACAAGCCGTTCGACGAGAACTTCGGGGACACGGGCACCGGCACGCCGACGACGTTCAGCATCGGCACCGGCGCTGTCATCAAGGGCTGGGACCAGGGGCTCGACGGCGTACCGGTCGGCTCACGGGTGGTCCTCGAGATCCCGTCGGAGCTCGGCTACGGCGCCGAAGGCAGCCCCGACAGCGGTATCCCGAAGGACGCCACGCTCGTGTTCGTGATCGACATCCTGGCCGCCGCCTAGGATCGGGGGCATGGCAGCAGGGAAGACCGAGCGGCTGCTCAACCTGCTCATCATGCTGCTCGTGCAGCGGCACTACGTCGCCAAGGAGCGGATCCGGGAGATCCTCTATCCGGACTCCACCCCGGACGCGTTCGAGAAGATGTTCGAGCGCGACAAGGACGAGCTGCGCAGCCTGGGCGTGCCCATCGAGGTCGGGCAGATGGACGCCTTCTTCGACGACGAGCCGGGCTACCGGATCCGTCCGGACGAGTTCGCGCTGCCCGACATCAGCCTCACCGCCGACGAGGCCAGCGTGGTCGGTCTGGCGACCAAGGTCTGGCAGCACGCCCGGCTGGCCGAGGCGACGACCGAGGCGGTCCGCAAGCTCACCGCGCTCGGCGTCGACGTCGACCTGACCGCGCTGGACATCGTCGAGCCGCGGCTGAGCGCCGACGAGCCATCGTTCGACGTGTTCTGGGAGGCCACCCAGGAGCGCACGCCCGTGGTGTTCGACTACGTCCGCTCCGGCGACACCGAGGTGCGCACCCGGCACCTGCAGCCGTGGGGCGTCGCGCGCTACTCCGGCCGCTGGTACGTCGTGGGCTTCGACGTCGACCGCCAGGCCGAGCGGATCTTCCGGCTCTCCCGGGTGCAGGGCAAGGCCACCAAGGACGGCCGGCCCGGCACCTACGAGATCCCGCCGGGCACCGACGTGAGCCAGGTGGCGCGGCGGCTCGCCCCCGAACCGTCGACCGAACGAGTGGTGGTGCTGGTCCGCAAGGGCGCCGGGCACACGCTGCGCCGTGGTGCGGACGCGGTCGAGGAGGGCGTGCCGGGCCCGGACAGCGAGTCGACCTGGGACCGCGTCGTGCTCGAGCGAGCCACGATGGGTGTGGCCGACGAGGTGCTCGGCTACGGAGCCGATGCCTACGTCGAGGAGCCGCCGCAGCTCCGCGAGCGCGTCGTACGCCGGCTGCGCGAGACAGTGCACCAGGACCTGGACGAGGACATGGCCCAGGGCCGGGAAGAGTCGGCGTGAGCACGCCGGCCAGCGCGAAGGACCAGGTGGCCCGACTCCTCACGCTGGTGCCGTACCTGCACGCCCACGGCGCGGTCCGCGTCGACGACGCGGCCAGGGCGCTCGGGGTGGAGCCGGACCAGCTGTTCCGCGACCTGAAGGTGCTCTTCATGTGCGGCCTGCCGGGTGGCTACCCGGACGATCTCATCGACGTCGACATCGATGCGCTGGAGGGGCCCGACGGCGTCCGGACGGACGGCGTCATCAAGATCTCCAACGCCGACTACCTGGCCCGTCCGCTGCGGCTCAACCCGACCGAGGCCTCCGCGGTGATCGTCGCGCTGCGCGCCCTGCGCAACGGCGCCAGGGACGACACCCGCGAGGTCGTGGACCGGGCGCTCGCCAAGCTGGAGGCGGCCGCCGCGCAGGGGTCGGCCGGAGCGGCCCAGATCGACCCGACCCGCATCGACCCGGGCAGCGAGGCCGACACCGACCTCGCGTTGTTGGCCAGCCAGCTCCAGACGGCCGCCGACCGGGGTCGGCAGGTCCGGCTGAGCTACTACGTCCCGAGCCGAGACGAGCAGTCCGATCGGGTGGTCGACCCGCGCGGCGTCGTGACCGCCGACGGGCACCTCTACCTCGACGCCTGGTGCCACAGCGCCGAGGCACCCCGACTCTTCCGGCTGGATCGGATCGACCGCGCCGAGATGCTGGACGACCCGGTCGAGACGCCCCAGGAGGGGCCGCGCGACCTCGGGGACGGCATCTTCAGCCAGTCCACCGACGTGACACCCGTGACGCTGCTCCTGGAGCCCGAGGCCCGCTGGGTGACCGACTACTACCCGGTCGAGGAAATCCGCGAGGTGGGTCAGGACCGAATCGAGGTTGTCCTGCTCGTCGCCGACGAGCGCTGGCTGACCCGGTTGATGCTGCGGCTGGCACCCCATGCGACGGTGATCTCGCCCGCGACGTACGCCGACACCTTCATGGCTGCCGCACAGCGGGCGCTCAGCCTGTATGGCTGAGGGGCGAGTACTGTTGGGACGACCGCAACGAACGATGTGAGGACCTTCATGACCGCCCTTGTCGCTGGGCTCGGCCCGACCGAGCTGATCCTGATCGTCTTGGTGATCGTGCTCCTCTTCGGCGCCTCCAAGCTCCCCGAGCTGGCCCGTGGCAGTGGTCGGGCACTGCGGATCTTCAAGGCTGAGACCAAGGGTCTGATGGACGACGACGACGAGACCGTCCCGGAGCCCAGCAAGACCCAGGCGCAGCTGGAGCTGGAGGCCAAGCAGCGTGACCTGGCCAAGCGCCAGGCGGAGCTGGACGCAGAGGCCGACCGCCTCCACCGCGGCGAAACCGCCTGAGCCTGCTGCTCGTTGATCAAACGCCTCGCCGGGCTGCTCAAGGGTGGCCCGCACCACCCCGTAGGCCCGGACGGCCGGATGGCGCTGTCCGACCACCTGCGTGAGCTGCGCGCTCGACTGATTCGGTCGGTCCTGGTCCTGACGCTGGTTTTCATCGTTTCGCTGTTCTTCTACGAGCAGCTGGCGGAGATCATCCGCGCGCCCTACGACGATGCCGTGAGGCAGCTCAACGGCGAGGTCGAGACCCAGCTCGTCGTCAGCGAGGTGACCGGGCCGCTGCTGCTGCAGCTCAAGCTCTGCGGCGTCTTCTCGGTGATCGTCTCGTCGCCCTACTGGCTCTACCAGATCTGGGCGTTCATCCTCCCCGGGCTCCACCCCAGCGAGAAGAAGTGGACCCGCATCTTCACGGCGGTGGCGGGGCCGCTGTTCTTCGCGGGCGTGGCCACGGCCTACTACGTGATGCCGAAGGCGCTCGAGGTGCTCATCTCGTTCACGCCCGCAGATGCGACGAACCTCGTCGACTTCGGGAAGTTCTTCTCGTTCATCACCCGCATGTTCCTGGTCTTCGGCATCGCCTTCGAGATCCCGCTCTTCGTGGTGATGCTGAACCTCGCCGGGATCGTGTCGGGACGCCAGCTCGGCAAGTACCGGCCCTGGATCGTCATCGCCACCTTCGTCTTCGCCGCGGTTGCCACACCCTCCACGGACCCGTTCTCCATGCTCATGCTGGCGATCCCGATGTTGATCCTGTTCCTGATCGCCGAGGTGATCGCGCGGTCGGTCGACCGGGCACGCGGCCGCGGCCGGGACTCGACCGAGCAGTGGGCGGACGACGAGGTCTCACCCCTGTGAGCGACGAGCCCGTGACGAATCCAAGCCGGTGACCTTCGTCGAGCTCGACCCGTTCGAGCTGCCGGACTGGCTCGGGGACGGGCCGGTCGCGTGGGCCACCGACGAGGGCCTGGACGGTCACCGGGTCGCCGGTTGCCTCACCGGGTCCGGCCACCAGACCCTGCCGTGCGACCTGCTGGCCGTCGACCAGGCCTACCCGGCGCCCGTGGTCGACGAGGCCACCCGCACCCGGGTGCACCAGACCTGGCAGCACGGGCAGGTGCTACTTCTGACCGCCGACGACCGGGCCATGGTCGCGGCCCCAGGGACCACGTGGGCCCCGGACCTGGTGCTGGAGACCCTCACGCGGCTGGCTCGTGCGGTGGGGGCAGATCCGGCGGCGTGGTCGGTGCGCCTCGGTCTGGGTTCGCGACGGCGCTGACGCGCGTCGGAGCTCCGATCGCGGGCTGATCCCGCCCCCGGTGCCCTAGTCTGCGCGCGTGGCCCGTGAGATCGCCCTGCTGACGAACCCGACCTCGGGAAAGGGGAAGGGCGCCAAGGCACGCGGGGCGGTCCTGGAGAAGCTGCGGAGCGCCGGGCTGAGCGTGCGTGACCTCAGCGGGCAGAACGCGGACGAGGCGCTGGACCTGGCCCGGGCCGCCGTACAGGACGGGGTCGAGGCCCTGGTCGTGCTCGGGGGCGACGGCATGGTCCACCTGGGCGTGCAGGCGGTCGCCGACACGGGAATCGCGCTGGGGATCATCCCGGCCGGGACCGGCAACGACGTCGCGCGCTACTTCGACATCCCGCGCAAGGACCCGGTGGCGGCGGCCGAGACCGTCATCAAGGGCGCCACCCGGCAGGTGGACCTGGCGAGGAGCGGGACGAAGTACTTCGCGACGGTGCTGGCGGCCGGGTTCGACGCACTGGTCAACGAGCGTGCCAACCGGATGACCTGGCCGAGGGGCCAGATGCGCTACAACCTCGCGACCCTCGCCGAGCTGCGGGTCTTCAAGCCCCTGCACTACACGCTCGACCTGGACGGCACGCAGCTCACCCTCGACGCGATGCTCGTCGCGGTCGGCAACGGGCCCAGCTTCGGTGGCGGCCTGCGGATCACCGAGGGCGCGCTGCTCGACGACGGGATGCTGGACGTGGTCGTGATCAAGCCGATGAGTCGCGGCGGACTGGTGCGCACCTACCCGAAGCTGTTCAACGGCACCCACACCAGCCACCCGCAGTACGAGCACCACCTCGTCCGGAAGGTCACCGTGGCCAGCCCCGGCATCACGACGTACGCCGACGGCGAGCGGTTCGGCGACCTGCCCCTCACGGTGGAGTGCGCCCCGGGCGCGCTGACGGTCTACGTCTAGACGG
>Ga0075368_10000709_pt1 | contig 10176 bp, 8 predicted proteins | sample EndMethybrTD3033_FD_71518 | JGI IMG/M metagenome (GOLD analysis project Ga0075368, IMG submission 71518) | Populus endosphere microbial communities from Tennessee, USA - Endosphere MetaG P. TD hybrid TD303-3 | ecosystem: Host-associated > Plants > Roots > Endosphere | place: USA: Tennessee... | reverse complement strand
ATACTGACCAGTTCCTGCGCCAGGCCAAGTTCGCCGAAAAGGGTGGTTACGCCAAGAACCCGGCGCTCAACCACATCCTCAAGGTCGAGAACAATATCGTCGAGGCGGCCGCCGGCCTGAACAGCCGCTACGAGTTCAAGACCCAGTTTCCGCAAAACGCCTTCGGCAACCAGATCAAAACGGCCGCGCAGATCGCCGCCAACAAGTCTGGCGTGGCCGCCCTGCGCGTCACCCTGGGCGGCTTCGACACCCACCAGAACCAGGTCGGAACCCACGCCAACCTGATGAAGACCCTGGCCGAGGGCCTGGTGTCGCTGCAGGCCGCACTGGAAGAAATCGGCCGCTGGAACAACACCGTGGTGATGACCTATTCCGAATTCGGCCGCCGCGCCCGCGAAAACCAGAGCGGCGGCACCGACCACGGCACCGCCGCGCCGCAGTTCGTGATGGGCGGCAAGGTCAAGGGCGGCTTTTACGGCCAGGCGCCGCAGCTGGCGCGCCTGGACGGCAACGGCAACATTGCCTACGCCGTCGATTTCCGCGACCTCTACGCCACGGTGCTGGAGCGCTGGTGGAATGTCGCCGCGCAGCCCGTGCTGGGCGGGCGCTACGCCGGCCTGGATCTGCTGCGCGCCTGAAAAATAGCGCGGGCGGCATAAAGGCCATAAGCCGCGCGAGCGGCCCGCCGCCGTAGAATTGTTGTTGCACCAAGCAGCCCGCCGGCTTGCCGCGGAGCGCGTCCACCCACAACAATTCCACATCGAGGTCCACGCATGAACCAGAAACTCTCCACGCGCCGCCTGGGCGAGTCCGGCCCCCGGGTGTCCAGCATCGGGCTGGGCTGCATGTCGCTTTCCGGGATCTATGGCGCATCGACGGACGATAACGGCATTGCCGTGATCCGGCACGCCTTGGATGCGGGCATCACCTTTCTCGATACCTCGGACATGTACGGCTGGGGCCACAACGAAGACGTGGTCGGCAAAGCACTGAAGGGCCGCCGCGACGGCGTGGTGCTGGCCACCAAGTTCGGCCAGACCAAGGGCGAGGGCGGCAAGAACGGCGTCAACGGCAAGCCGGAGTACGTGATCGAAGCCTGCGAGGCGAGCTTGAAGCGCCTCGGCGTCGAGGTGATCGACCTGTATTACGTGCACCGCATCGACCCCGGCGTGCCGATCGAAGACACCGTCGGCGCGATGGCCAGGCTGGTGCAGCAGGGCAAGGTCAAGCACCTGGGCCTGTGCGAAGCCAACCCGCAGACCGTGCGCCGCGCGCACAAGACCCATCCGCTGGCCGCGCTGCAGACCGAGTACTCGCTGCTGTACCGCGAAGAGGCGGAGGAATCGCTCAAGACCACCCGCGAACTGGGCATCTCTTTCGTGGCTTATTCGCCGCTGGGCCGCAGCCTGCTCACCGGCGCGGTGCAAAGCCGCGCCGACGTGGCCGGCGACCGGCGCAGCGACCACCCGCGCTTCAGCGACGAGAATTTCTCGCGCAACCGCGAACTGGTCAGGGAGATCGAGGCGCTGGCCGCCGAGAAAGGCTGCAAACCCTCGCAGATCGCGCTGGCCTGGGTACTGGCGCAGGGCGATGACATTATCCCGATCCCCGGCACCAAGCAGACCGCCCGCGTGGACGAAAATCTCGGCGCGCTCAAGGTGAGCCTTGGCGCTGCTGACGTCGAGCGCCTGTCCAAGGCCTTCCCGAAAGGCGCGGCCGCCGGCACGCGGTACCCGGCGGGCGGCATGAAGGGCGTGTACATCTAGGCCTGTCCGCGGCTTCGGCAAACGGCGCCCCACGGGCGCCGTTTTGTTTTCGAATCCCGCAAATGCTGCCGCGCATGATTGACGCGGGTTTTTTTCGATGGTACGTTAACTGAAACAATGTTTCGTTAAATGAAACATGGCTTGCGCGAGAAAAACCGCCAGGCCGCGTTAACCCCGGAGACAAATTGGCTCTCGCCGCAAGACCGCACCGCGCCGCATCGCGCAGCCGCGTTACGTCCAGCACCTCGAAAGAGACTGCCGACCTGACCCTGCGCCTGCTGGAATACCTGGCCGAGCAGCCGGGGCAGAGCGGCGTGACCGAACTGGCCGATGTCTTCACCACCTCCAAGGCCACCATCTACCGCCACCTGCGCACCCTGGCGAACCGCCAGTTCGTGCGCCAGGACCCGATGACCTTGCGCTACGAAGCAAGCATCCGGCTGTTCCAGCTCGGCGAGTCGCTGCGCGAACGCTTCGACATCCTCGGCGCCTCGCGCGCCGAGATGACGCGCCTGCGCGACGAATCCGGCCAGGCAGTCACCATCACCACCGTCACCGAGGGCCAGGTGATCGTGCTGGACCTGGTGCAGGGCCGCACCGTGGTCGAATTTGGCGTGCGCCGCGGCACGCAGATGGGCCTGCACTGCAGCTCGCACGGCAAGGTCAGCCTGGCCTTCGGCCCCGCCAGCCTGCTGGACAAATGTCTCAAGGGACCGCTGGAATCCTTCAGCACCAATACCGTCACCAGCCCGGCGCTGCTGCAAAAGCAGCTCGCGCAGATCAAGAAGCAGGGCTGGGCCACCGCCGCCAATGAAGTGCTGTTCGGCGTCAACGCGCTGGCCGCACCGATATTCGACCACCGCGGGATCTACGCGGGGGCGATTGCCATTGTCGGCTCCACCCAGTACATAGGCGCCAAGCCGGACCCGCAACAACTGGGGATGGTGCAGGACGCAGCGCTGCGCATCTCCAAATCCCTGGGCTACAGGGGCCAATAGGAAACATATGAAACCCGTTTATTCCCTCGCCGTCGATATCGGCGGCACCTTTACCGACATCGTGTTGCGCGGGTCCGACGGCCGCCTGGTGGTCGACAAGACGCTCACCACGCCCAAGGCGCTCCTGGAAGGCTTTTTCAACGGCGTCAACGCCGTGCTGAAAAAAGCCGGCCTGACGCCTGCCGACATCAACGGTGTGGTGGTGCATGCGACCACCGTGGTCACCAACGCGCTGATCGAGCGCAAGGGCGACGTCACCGCGATGCTGGTCACCGAGGGTTTTCGCGACGTGCTGTCGATCCGCAACGAGCACCGCTACGAAATGTACGACCCGCAGATCGAGTTCCAGCCGCCGCTGGTGCCGCGCGACCTCACCTACGGCGTGCCCGAGCGCACCCTGGCCGACGGCACCGTGACGGCAACGCCGGACCGCGACGCGATCGAGGTGATCGCCGCCGCCATGCAGAAGGCCGGCGTCAAGTCGGTGGCGATCTGCCTGCTCAACAGCTACAGCAACCCGGCCAACGAACGCGCCGTCGCGGCGGTGCTGCGTGAAAAGATGCCGGACCTGTTCATCTCGATCTCCTCCGACGTGGCCCCGCAGATCCGCGAATACCCGCGCGCCTCGACCACCGCGATCAACGCCTACACCATGCCGATCTCGCTGCCTTACCTGCGGGGCCTGGCCGAGCAGCTGAAGGTCGAGAAGTTTGCCAACCAGCCGCTGATCATGCTCTCCTCGGGCGGCATCATCGGTGTCGAGGTCGCGGGCCGCAACCCGGTGCGCATGATCGAAAGCGGCCCGGCCGCCGGTGCGCTGGCCGCCAGCCATTACGCCGAGGTGCTGGGGCTGGACCGCCTGATGTCCTTCGATATGGGTGGCACCACCGCCAAGGCTTGCCTGATCGAGGATCGCAAACCCTTGGTCACCGGTCTCTTCGAAGCGGATCGCAAATACCGCTTTAAGGAAGGCTCTGGCATGCCCGTGACCATTCCTTCGATCGACATGATCGAGATCGGTGCCGGCGGCGGCAGCATTGCCCACGTCGATGACCTGGGCCTGCTCAAGGTGGGCCCGGAGAGCGCGGGTGCCGAACCGGGTCCAGCTTGCTATGGACGCGGCGGCCAGAACCCGACCGTCACCGACGCCGACCTGGTGCTGGGCTTGCTGGACGCCAACAATTTCCTCGGCGGCGACATGAAGCTGGACCTGGCCGCCTCCGAAGCGGCGATGCTGCGGGTCGGCAAGCAATTGAACACCGATGCGCACCAGACCGCGCGCGGCATCTTCCGCATCGTCGCCGAGGCGATGGCGGCCGCTACCCGCGCGCACGCCACCGATCGCGGCGTGGATTATCGCGGCATGCCCTTGTTTGCTTTCGGCGGTGCCGGCCCGGTGCACGCCTGCGAAGTCGGCGCGCTGCTGCAAAGCACCTCGGTGATCTTCCCGCCGCAGGCCAGCGTGTTGTCGGCATTCGGCACCCTGGTAACCCCGGTGCGCCTGGACCTGGTGCGCAGCGCATTGGGCATGCTGGAGGCGATCGACTGGAACCGCACCGACCAGCTGTTCCGCGAGATGCTGGACGAAGGCAGCACCGCGTTGGCCAACGCCGGCTGCAAACCCGCTGACATGAGCATGAGCTTCGGTGCCGACCTGCGCTACTTTGGCCAGCAGAATGAGGTGAGCGTCAGTTTCAGCGCCGACCCGCGCAAAGCCCGCGATCCCAAGGCGATCCGCGCCGATTTCGAACGTGCGTATCAGGCGCAGTACGGTTTCAACCCTTCGCACGTGCCGGTGGAAATCGTCAGCTGGCGCCTTACCGTGCGCGGCCCGCTGGTGCCGTTTCATCCGGCGCTGGTGCCGGCAGCCGAAGCAGGCAAGCCGAAGCGGCATCGCCCCGTGCATCTGTGGCAGGAAGGCCAATCGGTCCCGGTGTACGACCGGCAGGCGCTGGGCACCGGGCAAATGCTCGACGGTCCGGCGATCATCGAAGAACGCGAGACCACCATCGTGATTCCGCCGGGCTGGAAGGCCGGCGTGGACGCGTATGGCTGCGTGGTGGCCACCTTGGAGCAAACGCAATGAGCAAGAAACTCGACGGCATCGAACTGGAGATTCTCTGGTCCAATATTATCGGCATCGTCAGCGAGCAGGCCAAGGCGCTGCAGCGCATCGCCTTCTCGCCGATCGTGCGCGAGGCGGGCGACCTGGCCAGCGCGCTGTTCGATGCGCGCGGCCGCATGGTGGCGCAGGCCAACACCGGCACGCCGGGGCACATCAACTCGTTGGCTTCGGCGGGCGGACACCTGCACAAGCTGTTCGAGGGCAAGCTGGTGGCGGGCGACGTGGTGATCACCAACGACCCCTGGCTTTCCGCCGGGCACTTTTTCGACATTACGCTGCTGACGCCGATTTTCAGCGGCCCGCAACTGATCGGCTACGTCGGCTCGACCATTCACCATACCGACATCGGCGGCTACGGCATCGGCGCGGGGGCGCGCGACATTCATGAAGAAGGTCTGTGGATTCCGCCGCTCAAGCTTTACGAAGCGGGTGTGCCCAACGCGACGCTGCACGACATTATCCGCCGCAACGTGCGCACCCCGGACCACGTGTTCGGCGACCTCGCGGCGCAGGTTTCCAGCGGTTCCGCCGGCGGCGAAAGGCTGGTCGCAATGTGCAAGCGCTACGGCCTGGAGAACATTGAAGAGTTGTCGGACGAGATCATCCGCCGTTCCGACGAAGCCACCCGCGCGGCGATCCGCAAGCTCAAGCCGGGCACTTACCATGGCGAGAGCACCTTCGACGTACCCGGCGGCGAGATCATCACGCTCAAGACCGCGGTGACCATAGACACCAAGGCAGGCGAAGTGCTGATCGATTTTGCCGGCAGTTCCGGTGCCAGCGCCTCGGGCATCAACGTGGTGATGAACTACACCCACGCCTACTCGACCTTCGCGATCCGCAGCTGCCTGAATCCGGACCTGCCCAACAATCACGGCTCGCTGGGCCCGATCAAGGTGACGGCGCCGAAGGGCTGCATCGTCAATTGCGAGTACCCGGTGCCGGTCAACGCGCGCCATGTGGTCGGCATGTATGTGCCCATGCCCATCCTCAAGGCGCTGTACCACGTGATGCCGGACCGCGTGCTCGCCGAAGGCTCGGGCGCGGTGTGGACCATCCAGATCCAGGGCAAGCGCGAGGACGGCCAGGCGTTCACTTCCTCGATGTTCAACTACTCGGGCGGAATGGGGGCGCGCCTGACCAAGTCCGGACCCTCGGCCACCTGCTATCCCACAGGCGTGGCGGCGGTGCCGGTGGAAATTCTGGAAGCGGCGATGCCCATCGTGTTCGACCGCAAGGAACTACGCCTGGGTTCGGGCGGGGCAGGGCGCACGGCAGGCGGCGACGGCCAGTTCATCCAATTCCATATGCGCACCAAGTTTCCCTGGCTGCTCAACGCGGTGCCGAGCCGGCTCGATGCCGGACCCGAAGGTCTGGAAGGCGGCAAGCCGGGTGCGGGCGGGCATTTCAAGGTGAACGGCAAGAACGTATCGGAAGCACGCAAGATCACCCTCGGACCGGACGATGTGGTGGTGCTGGAAACCCCCGGCGGCGGCGGCTACGGCGCGCCGGGCAGCAAATAGGTTTGCACTAAAACCCATAAGCATTTAAATACGACAGGAGACGCAGCATGCAAGCACGAATCAAACTGGGGATCGGCCTGATGGTGGCCGCGCTGTCCGCACCGGCCGCCTACGGCCAGACCTACAAGATCGGCATCTCGGCGGGCCTGACCGGCTACGCCGCCACCGTGGACCGCGCCTGGACCGACGGCGTCAAGGTCGCGGTCGATGCGATCAACGCCAAGGGCGGGGTGAACGGCCGCAAGATCGAAGTGATCGTCGAGGACAACCGTTCCGAGCCGCAGGAAGCGGTTACCGTCTACCGCAAGATGATGAGCTCGGACAAGGTCGACGCCTTCCTCTCCGGCTGCGTCTCCGCCGGCAACCTGGCCGCCGCACCGCTGGTGGCCAAGGCGCAGATTCCGATGGTGCTGTGCTCGATCCTGCCGCCGGGCGAGAACGAAGTGAAGTGGGCTTTCTCGACCTTGCCGCCGGCACGCTTTGAAGTCGAGAAGCGCTTCGAGTATCTCAAGGAAGCCACGCAGATCCGCAAGGTCGGCGTGCTGCACGACCCGACCCCGTATGCCAACCTGCAAAAGCAGGCCGCCGAGAAATCCGCCGCGACCTACGGCCTGACCCTGGTGGGCGTGGACCAGTACAAGCAGGACGACGCCGACCTGTCGGTGCAGATCGGCAAGATGAACGCCGGCGGCGCCGGTGCGGTGCTCAAGATCGGCCTGGGCGGCACCACCATGACCGCCGCCAAGAACATCAAGCAGCTGGGCCTGAACATGCAGATGCTGACCTCGATCGAAGACCTGGCGGTGTTCCGCCCGGTGTCCGACGTACTGGGCGACAAGTTCTTTTTCGTGGCGGCCCCTTCGCAGATCGCCGACGCGCTGCCCGACGGGCCCCTGAAGAAGGCCATCGGGGACTTCCTGGTGCCGTGGAAGGCCAAGTACGCCGACCGCGACCCCAACTGGGCGGGCCGCGGCTGGGACGCGGTGATGCTCACCGTCGCGGCGATCCAGAAGGCCAAGTCGTTCGAAGGCCCGAAGGTGCGCGACGCGATTGAAACCACCAGTGGCTTCCAGGGCACCACCGGCATCTACAGCTTTTCGCCGACCAGCCACTACGGCATCACCCAGAACCCCTTCGCGCTGGCCACCATCCAGGCCGGCAAGGTGAAGATCGTCAAGTAGCCAGTGCAAAACGCAACCCCCCTGCTGGCGGTCGAAGGGCTGTCGGCACGCTACGGCAATGTCGAAGCCCTGCACGCCACCAGCCTGACGGTGGCGCGCGGCGAGCTGGTGGCCGTGCTCGGGCCCAACGGCGCGGGCAAGTCCACCTTGCTGCGCGCCATCATGGGCCTGACCCCCGGCAATGGCTCGGTGCGCTTCAACGGTGAACTGCTGCCGCGCGGCGACGCGCGCGCGGTGGCGGCACAGGGCGTGATCCTGGTCCCGGAAGGGCGCGGCATTTTCGGCCCGATGACCGTGCGCGAAAACCTCGATCTTGGCGCCTACCTGCTGGGCCGGCAGCGTGGTGAAATCGCCGCGCGCCTGGAACGCGTCTTCACCCTGTTCCCGCGCCTGCAGCATCGCCAGGCCCAGCTCGCTGGTTCCCTTTCCGGCGGCGAACAACAGATGCTGGCGATCGGCCGCGCGCTGATGGCCGGGCCGAAGATGCTGCTGCTGGACGAACCCTCGCTCGGCCTGGCGCCGCGCCTGGCCGCCGAGATCCTCGAAACCCTCGGCGGCCTGAACCGCGACGGCCTGGGCATTTTGCTGGTCGAGCAGCGCGCGCCGCTGGCGCTCAAGCTGGCCAAGCGCGCCTATCTTCTTTCGGTGGGCCGCGTGGTCGCCGAAGTCACCCCGGACCAGATTGCCTCCCCCCATGACCTCGCCCGCTACTACTTCGCCGCGGCCTGACTTTTTGCGCCCGGCCGTGCTGGTGCCCTGGCTGATCGGCATGGGCGTGCTGGCCTATGCGTTCATCGCCGGCGGCTACCTGATTACGGTGCTGGGCTTTGCCGCGATCTACGCCATCTTCGTGGTCGGCCTGAATTTTTTCATGGGGTATACCGGCCAGGTGTCGTTCGGGCAAAACGCCTTTGCGGCCATCGGCGGCTATACCTCGGCAGTGCTCACCACCGCCAAGGGCTGGCCGGTGTTCGCCGCCATGCCGGTAGGCATTGCGGCGGCCGCGCTGCTGGCGCTGGCGATCGGCTACCCGACCCTGCGCCTGCGCGGCCATTACCTCGCCATGGCGACCCTGGCGCTGGGCCTGATCGTGCAGGAGATCGCCGTGCAATGGGACAGCGTGACGATGGGGTACACCGGCATCTCGGCGATCCCCGGTCTCGGCGCCTTCGGCTGGGAACTGCCTAACGACCGCGCGCAACTGGCCGCACTGCTGGCGGCGCTGGCCCTGTGCCTGTGGATCTCAAGCCGGCTCAAGCATTCGCGCCTGGGCCACGCGCTGGCGGCGATTGCCGGCAGCGAGGACGCGGCGCGCGCGCTGGGCATCGACGTGGCGCGCTACAAGCTGCTGGCCTTTGTGATCGCGGCGGTCTATGCGGCCTTTGCCGGGTCGCTGTTTGTGCACATCGTCGGCTTTGTCAGCCCGGAAGTGTTCGGCCTGCACATGGTGGTGCTGGGCTTTACCATGCTCTACGTGGGCGGCATCGGCACCGTGTTCGGGCCGCTGGTGGGCGCCTTCATCATCAGCCTGCTGCCGGAGACCTTCCGCAGTTTCAAGGAGTACCAGGACCTGGCCTACGGCGCGGCACTGATTGCGCTCCTCATTTACGCGCCCAAGGGCCTGGCCTCGCTGTCGCGCTTCTTGCCGGGACGCAAAGGGGAGGGCGCATGAGCCAGCCTTTGCTGCGCGTGGAGAACGTCTGCAAGCGCTTCGGCGGGCTGGCGGCGGTTGATGACGTGAGTTTCGACATCGCGCCCGGCATGGTCAGCGCGATCATCGGCCCGAACGGCGCTGGCAAGACCACGCTGTTCAACCTGATCTCGGGATTTTTGCCGCCGACCTCGGGGCGCATCCAGTTCAAGGGCCAGGAAATCACCGGGCTGGCGCCGCACCGCATCGCCGCGCGCGGCATCGTGCGGACGTTTCAACTCGTGCAGTTGTTCCCCGACCTGACGGCGCTGCAAAACGTCGAGGCCGGCTGCCACTTGCGCGGCAAGGGCGGCCTGTGGGCGGCCCTCGCACGCACCCCGGCGGCGCGGCGCGAACTGGACGCGGCCACCACCGTGGCGCGCGACCTGCTCGATTTTGTCGGCCTGCGCGGCCGCGAACACGTGGCCGCCGGTGCGCTTACCTATGGCCAGCAGCGCCTGCTGGAAGTGGCGCGCGCGATGGCGGCCAACCCGCAACTGGTGCTGCTCGATGAACCCGCCGCCGGCCTGAACGCGGTGGAAACCGAGCACCTGGCCGGCGTGATCCGCGCCCTGATCGCCCGCAATGTCACCGTGCTGCTGATCGAGCACGACATGAGCCTGGTGATGCGCATCGCCCAGCACATCGTGGTGCTGGACTTCGGCAAGAAGATCGCGCAGGGCACGGCGCAGCAGGTGCAGAACGATCCGGCGGTGCTGGAGGCCTATCTGGGCGGCGTGGAGATGGATGCCGCAGGCGAGGAGGGCGCGCATGCTTGACGCCACCTTCATCCTGCAGACCATGGTGTCGGGCATCGGCACCGGCTGCATCTACGGCCTGATCGGCATCGGCTTTTGCGTGATCTACAACGCCAGCGGCATCGTCAATTTCGC
>Ga0075368_10000706_pt1 | contig 10185 bp, 6 predicted proteins | sample EndMethybrTD3033_FD_71518 | JGI IMG/M metagenome (GOLD analysis project Ga0075368, IMG submission 71518) | Populus endosphere microbial communities from Tennessee, USA - Endosphere MetaG P. TD hybrid TD303-3 | ecosystem: Host-associated > Plants > Roots > Endosphere | place: USA: Tennessee... | reverse complement strand
GTGGATCGGCGATGAGCGCATGTCCGCGCGCGCGAGCGGCAAGGCGCCTCCCGTCGCGGCCATATCGCTGATCTACATGGACGCGCAGCAGCGCGAGGCGATGAAGCGCCACATCGCGCCGCATTATGCGCTGGTCGACATTCCGCGCTGCGCGGCGGAGCAATATCCGCGGCTCGCGCTGGGCCAGAACGATGTCTCGATCTTCGAGCGAACGCTGGCCTGGGATCACGCGGCGGGCGTGCTGTTCCTCAACGAGGCGGGCGGCAAGGCGGCGCGCATGGACGGATCGCCCTATCGCGTAAACGATAACCGCACCGGTCTGATCGGCGCTGCGAGCCCGGCCCTGTGGGACGAACTCGCAGAGCGGATGAGCAGTCTTTAGAGCACGCTTTCCAGCCAGCCCTTGAGCTGGCTCTTGGGCGCGGCGCCAAGCTTTTGCGCCACTTGCTTGCCGTCCTTGAACAGCACCATGAGCGGGATCGACTGCACGCCGATCTGGCCGGGAATCTGCTGGTTCTCCATGATGTCCATCTTGGCGATGGTCACCTTGTCGGCCAGTTCCTCGCTGATTTCCTCCAGCGCCGGGCCGATCATCTTGCACGGACCGCACCAGTCGGCCCAGAAATCCACCAGCACCGGCTTGTCGGACTGGAGAACGTCGGCGGCGAAGCTGGCGTCGGTTACGGCTTTGGTCGGCATGATGAAACTCCTAAACGTCGTTGAACTGCAATCTAGGTCCGAAGTCCGCGAAGACAACGGCGGAATCGAAAAGCTTTACTCCATCGCCAGCAAGGCGGCCTTGTGCCGGGAGATCGTTTCCGGCGGGATCGCGATCAGGCGCGGCGCGCTGGTGTAGAGCACCGCCGCCTCCACCGCCCGTCCCGGATAGGCCGCCTCCAGCGCGGCGGCATAGGCGGCCAGCTGGCGCAGCACCGCCGCAGGGACTTGCGCGATATCCTCTGGCGGGCGGCGCGCGGTCTTGAAGTCGATCAACCGGATACGGTCCGGCTCGATCAGCAGACGGTCGATCGTGCCCGCGATCACTCTTTCGCCCACCAGCGCGGCGATCGGGACTTCGGCCAGCCCGGCGGACGAGAACAGCCCGGCCCACTCCGGATGCGACACCACCGCCAGGGCGCTGGCGGCCAGCTCGGCCCGCGCCGCGGGGTCGAGATCGGCGGCGCTGCGCTCCAGCCAGCGCGCGGCTGCGCCCGCGCGATCCGGTTCCGCCACGGCGGGCAAGCGTTCGAGCAACTTGTGAATCAGCGTGCCGCGCCGCGCGGCAGCCAGGCCCGCGCCCGGCGGATAAGGCGGATCGGCCGACAGGTCCTCGCCCAGCCCCGACGGGGCGAGCGGACGCGGCGGGCGCGGTTCGGCGGGCGACGGCGCGTTCAGCCAAGACGGCAGATCTCCGGCAGGCGCGGCGGCCTCCGCACCGGCAGGCGACGCGGCAACGGCCGGCGCCTTTTCGCCCCATTCCAGCCGCGCTTCCCACAGCGGATCGGCTATCGCTTTATCCGCGCCGAACAGCAACCGCAGCTTCGCGTACCAGCTGTTTGGCGAAGGTTCCTTCTCGCGCGAGGACAAGGCACCGCCGATGAACAGCGCTTCCTCGGCGCGGGTCATAGCGACATAGAGCAGGCGCCAGTGCTCCTCCGCCTCGGCCTGCGCCGCGATGGCCTGCGCTTCGGCGATGCGGCCGACGCGCTCTTCCTTGCGCAGGCCGGGCAAGGGAATGGCGCGGTCTTCCGGCGCGGCGGGATCGGCAAGGTCCAGCGACAGGCCCCGCCGATCGTCCGGGTTGCCGGTGGCGTCGGCCAGGATGACGATGGGCGCCTGCAAGCCCTTCGATCCGTGCACGGTCATCACCCGCACCAGTCCGTCGCTGTTGCCCGCCTCGCGCTTCAGTTCGCCCTCGCCCGCGTCGAACCAGGCGAGGAAACCGACAAGACTGGGCGTCGCGCTGGCCGCATAGGCGCTGGCGGCGTTGAGCAGTTCGTCGATGGGATCGTTCGCCTCGCGCCCCAGCCGCGCGATCAGCTTGCGCCGTCCCTGCCATGGACCGACCAGCAGCCAGTGCAGCAGCGCCTGCGGCGGCTCGTAATCGGCCAGTGCAAGCAACCCGCCCAGCATGTCCAGAGTGGCCGCGACGCGGGGCCGGCGCGATGCGCGCAGATGGTTCCAGAGATGCCCCTTCACCCGGTAACCGTATTCCAGCAGCTCTTCCTGGCTCCAGCCGATGAGCGGCGAGACGAGCAGCGCGGCAAGATTGAGATCGTCGAGCGGCTGCGCGCCGAAACGCAATGCCGCCACCAGATCACGCACCGCCAGCGGGGCGCCCAGGCGCAGCCGGTCGACGCCCGCCACCGGCACCCCGGCGGCATGCAGCCGCGCGACGATCAGCCCGGCCAGTTCCCGCCGCTTGCGCACCAGCACCATGATATCGCCCGGCCCCGCCCGCCGCGCGCCGCCCTTGACCAGCGGAAAGCCCTCTGCATCGGGGTCCATCCATTCGCGAACCTGCCGCGCGATGCGCTCGGCCATCTGGCGGTCGGGGCGGGAAAGCCAGTTCTCCTGGCCGTCGTCCGCATCCTCAACCTCGTCGGCGTCGTCGTCAGATTGCCCGATCGGATGCCACAGCGCGACATAGCCGGGCCGCTCCTCGCCCTCATGCGGTTCGGGGGCATTCGGCAGGCCGAACTGCGCATGGCCGATGCTCGCTATCGCCGCGTCCACGAAATTCAGCACCGGCTGCGCGGTGCGGAACGACCGGTCCAGCCCGTATTGCCGCAGTGGCCGGGGCCTTTCGCTTTCGCGAATGTCGAGCTGCGCCGCGTTCTCTGCCGCGCCGAACAGTTCCGCCTGCACGCGCTGGCGCGCTTTCTCGAAGTTTTCCGGGCTGGTTCCCTGGAAACGGAAGATCGCCTGCTTGTAGTCCCCGACCACGAAGAGCGTGCGCAACGCGTCGCCCCGCTGACCGTGACCGGCGAAGAAATCACCGGTCAGCGCATCGATGATCCGCCACTGCGCGGCATTGGTGTCCTGCGCCTCGTCCACCAGAATGTGATCGAAACGGCGATCGAGCTTGTAGCGGATCCAGTCGGCCAGTTCCGAAGTGTTGAGCAGTTCGGCGGCGCGGCGGATCTGGTCGTCGAAATCGATCAGGCCCTCGCGCTGCTTGGCCTCTTCCCATGCCAGCGCGAAAGCGCGGCCCAGGCGGAGCGCTGGCACCAGCCGGTCGGCCAGCGCCAGCAGGGCGGCCATTTCGCGCACCGCGATCACGCTGGTCAGCGTGCGCAGGGCCGCTTCCTCGACATATTCCTCGAACTTGACCAGCGACTTCAGGTTCTTGACCTGCTGCTCCTTGCCGAACAGCACCTTGTAAAGGTCGTCTATCGCCGCCAGCCTTCCCGCCCCGTCGAGCGAGAGCCAGTTGGCGATCGTCGCCGCGCCCGCCTGGCCGGTGGCGGCGGGCCATTGGCGATAGGCGGAAAGGCAAAGCTGCAGCGACAGGGTATCGAAGCTGCCGTCACCGCACAGCGCGGCCAGATCACCGGCCTCGGCATCGGCCGCGAGGCCGATCAGGCGATGGACATTCGGGCGCATCGGTTCCTGCCAGCCGCCAGGCCCGAACCACGCCTCGCGCGCCTGGGCGCAACGCAGCAGGTATTTCTCCACATCTTCGGGCCCCATCCGCAGGCTGAGGTCGGCCAGCGCCTGCGGCAGTCGCCGATCGCCGAGCGGATCGGTTTCGGCATCGACCAGCAAATCGGACAGCACCTGCCGGAACAACAGCAGCCGGTCGCGATCCTCCATCGCCTTGGTGCCCGGCATAAGGCCGGCCTCGTGCGGGAAAGCGGCCAGCAGCCACTGCGCGAAGGCGTGGATCGTATCGATGCGCAGGCCCCCGCCGGGGCAATCCAGCACGCTCGCGAACAGGGTGCGGGCGTGGGCGATGGATTCCTTGTCGGCCTTCGCGCCGATGGCTTCGAGCCGCTGGAAAAGCTCGACGTTCGGCAGCCGCACCCAGTCTGCCAGCGTGCCGTTGATCCGCGCCGCCATTTCGGTCGCCCCGGCCTTGGTGAAAGTCAGGCAGAGTATCTGCGAGGGGTCCACGCCCGGCGTCAGCAGCAGCCGCAGCACCCGCGAAGACAGGACCTGCGTCTTGCCCGTACCCGCAGAGGCGGAGAGCCAGACGGTATCCTCGGGCGAAACCGCCTTCATCTGGTTGCCGTGGAGCGGGTGGACGGAGGCCGGGCCGCTCATGCCGGTTCGCCGCCAAGCTGGGTCAGCCATTCGTCCAGGCGCATGAGCTGGTCGTAGTCGTTATAGCCGCCAAGGTCGGGATTGAGCCGCGCGGTGAACGGCTCGCTGCCCAGGATCCATTTGTCGATGGCGTCGTCGAGGAAGAATTCGGTCGTTTCGATGAACTCGCTGCGGGGGATGCCGGTCTTGGCGCGCCCTTCCAGCACCGGCTCCTTCATATAGCCGAATCCGGTCTCGCTCTTGTCGCTGGCGCCGAGCGACCAGTATTCGAAGCGCTCGGGCTCGCCCGCGATGCCCTTGAAACCGCCGCTCCGCGCCATCAGGCCGAAAAGGCCGAGCTGCAGGGCGAATCCTTCCTGCACCATCCGCCCTTTCGGCGGCATGCCGGTCTTGTAGTCGACGATGGCCAGGCGGCCATTGGCCAGCCGGTCGATGCGATCGGCGCGGCCCTTGATCGGCACGCCCTTGCGCACGATATCGCCCTTCACTTCGGTGTCGATCACCGAACGGCCCTCTTCCACCCGAAGCCTTGCGGTTTCCTGGCCGATCCACTCCAGCGCCGCGATCAGGCGCGGCCGCCACAGGCTGCGCATCAGGGGGTGCGCGCTCATCTTGTCGAGCTCTTCCACGGCGATTTCGAGGAGCCGGCCTTCCGGCCCGCCTTCCTTGTGCCAGCGGTCGAGAATTTCGTGGACGGCGGTGCCCTTCCAGGCCGCGCTCGGTTCTGCGTCCAGTGCGTCGAGACTGCGCAGGCGCAGGACGGCGCTGGCATAGAACTGATACGGATCGCCGCGCAGGCGATCCAGCCCGGTCACGGAGATCGCCACGCGGCGCTGCTCCGCATCCGGCATCGGCTGCGGACGCGGATAGGCCGGCGCGGGAGACGCATCGTCGATCAGGCGCGCCAGGCGGACGGCCCCGATCTCCGCATGGTCGGCCGCCAGCTTGCGGCCCAGCATCGCCCGCATGCGCAGGACGAAGCGCGAGGGGATGACCGGGGCGCCCTCATCGCGGCGGGCATGGCTCAGCACCGCTTCCGGAGCGCCGAGCGCGGCGGCGAGATCGTGCGCCGACAGGCCGATGCGAAAATCCGCGCCGGGCACGCCCAGTGCCCTCAACACGGCCGGCGGCAGAAGCGCGTCGGGGCTCGGCGAGCCGGGCCACACGCCTTCCACCAGCCCGCCGCAGACCACCAGATCGGCGCGGCTCATGCGCGCTTCAAGCAAGCCGTACACCGCCACCCGCGGATGACCGCCCCAGGGCGGGCGCACCGATACGCGGTCCATGGCGTCGCGCAGCATGGCGTGAAGCTCGCGCATGTCGATCTGCGTGCGGATTTCGCGCGCCGCCTCGCGCAAGTCCTCGACGAAGGCCGACAGCGCCCGGCCATCGGGACGCGCCCACAATTCCTCGCCGCAGAGAGCTTCTGCCGCGTCGACCAGCCTGTCGAGCATGTCTGCCAGGGCAAGCTCTCCGCTGCGGGCCAGCAGGGGCGACAGGATCGCCTCGGCATCGTGCCACCAGCCGGCGAAGCGGTTCTCTTCGGCCAGCACGCGCAGCGGCGCGAGGCCGGGCGCGGGACGGGGGCCGCGCAAGGCGAGGTCGAGCGCGCGGACGCCTTCGAGCCAGGCGGCCCGCGCCTCTCCAGCACGCACCAGCGGATGGCCCAGCAGGGCCAGCAGGGGCGCGGGGGCGGCGTCTTCTCCCGCGACTTCGGCCAGCAGCAGCAGCAGGCGCCCCGCCGCCGATTGCGCCAGCGGCCGGCCGGCGCTGTCGTCCGCCTCGATCCCCCAGCGGCGTAATTGCGAAACCACGCGGCCGGCCAGCCCGCGGTCGGGCGTAACCAGCGCCACGCGCCGTTCGGGCTGTTCCAGCGCCTGGCGGATCAGGATGGCGATGGCCTGCGCCTCTTCACCGGGATGCGCGCTTTCCATCAGCCGCACCCCGCCCAGCCGGCGCTGGTCCGGCGGCAGATCGACCCAGCTCGCGCTGGCCGATGGCGGCAGGAACAGGTTGGAAATGGCCCGGCTGCGCGCGGGCGGCGCGGGCGACAGGCCGGCCCGGTGCCAGGGCTGCACTTCGTCGCGTCCGATGCCCATGCGGTTGAGCAGCAGCTTGAGATGATACTGCGGGTGGGTGACGGCATCGCCCGCGCCGAAGGGCGGATCGTCCGGACCATCGGGCGCACCGGCGGTGCCCAGCGCGTCCCACACCGCCTTGTCGAGCGAGAGATCGAGATCGGGCAGGATCACGCTTCCGCGCGGAAGTTCCGCCACCACGCGCAGCAATCGCGCCAGCGAAGGCGAAGCGCTGGTGACGCCGGCCGCCACGATCGGATGCTCCGGCGGCGACTCCCGCCAGCGCCGCGCGGCATGATCGAACAGCAGGTTGCGGCGGGCCGGGGCGTCCACCTCGCCGCGCGCCAGCAGCTCCGCCAGCCAGTGCGCCTGGACCAGCAGGAACGTCCGCGTGCTTTCCGCCCAGTGCCGCGCCTGTTCGCCAACGATGCCGACCACCCGTTCCGAAAGCAGGTCGTCCGGGGCGATCCCTTCCACCAGCAGACGGTCCATCGTGCGCCCCAGTTCGAACGCCTGCCGCATCAGCGCCGCGCCGGTTCGCCCACCCTTGCCCTCCACTTCGGTCAGCAATTGCGCCAGCCGCAGCCAGCGCCGCGTCGGATCGGCGGCGGGAGGGATATCGGCGCCTGCGCCCAGCGGATCGAGCAGCGGCCCCAGCGTCTCGTCGAGGTCGAGATCGCCGACCACCACCATGCGCGGCAACAGCAGCCCCCTCGCATCGCCATTGGGGCTGGAGAGCCTGACAAAGGCCTCCGTCACGGTGCGTGCGGTACGCTGGCTGGGAAGCAGCAGCGTCAGCCGGGCCAGGCCGGCCTCCGGATCGGAATAACGCGGGATCAGCCCGGCGACGAGCGCGTCGGCAAAGCCGCGATGCGCGGCGATCGAATAGACTTGCGGACCTTTTTCAGTGTCTTGCACGCGCTCAGGCACGGGCGAGCAAGGCCTCGGTCGGCGCTATGGCCGCCGGCTCGCCGACTTCGCACCACAGCCCGGTATGCGAGATGCCGTAAAGCCGCCCTTCGCCGATCGCGCGTTCCCACAGCACATTGGTGGAAAACGGGCCGGCCGGCGCCTCGCGCAGCAGGCGGTGCGACACGAGCTGGATGCCGGTGTAGATGAACGGCGCGATCCGCCCCGTCCGGCGGCGGCTGACGCGACCCAGCGGATCGAGATGGAAATCGCCCTTGCCGGTATAGTTGAACGCGCGGGCATGCGGCGCGAGCAGCAGCAGAGCGTCCATCTCCTTGGGATTCCAGGCCGTCGAAAGCTCCGCGAAAGCGTTGCGCGGACCGTCCAGCCAGATGTTGTCGCTGTTGAGGCAGAAGAAGGGATCGGGCAGCAGGGCCTGCGCCTTCGCCATGCCGCCGCCGGTTTCCAGCAGCAGCTCCCGTTCGTCAGAGACGGTCGTGGCGGGCCCGCGCTTGCGAACCGACAGATGCGCTTCCAGCGCGTCGGCCAGATAGTGGACGTTGACCACGGCCCTGGCCACGCCGGCATCGGCCAGTCGATCGAGGCTGTAATCGATCAGCGGCTTGCCGGCGACACGAACCAGCGGCTTGGGCTGGGTGGCGGTCAGCGGGCGCATCCGTTTGCCGAGGCCCGCGGCAAGGATCATCGCGGTATCGCTGGCCAGCGCTCCGGCGCCTTTGTCGTCGCTCATGCCGCGAAGCTTCCCCCGTTCGCCCTGCGCAAGTCCTGCGGAATGTTCGTCTGGAACCACTTCGCCACCGGGGCGAGAGCCGGATGCATCAGATCCCGTTCCAGCAAGGCCCATACGCGCGGAATCAGTTCGAGATAGCGCGGCTTGCCGTCGCGCTGCCAGAGGCGGACGAAAATGCCGACGATCTTCGCGTTGCGCTGCGCGCCGAGCAGCGCATAGTCGGCCAGGAACTCGTCCGCATCCTCGTTGGTGGCGCGCAAGTAGTGGTCGAACATCTCCGCCTCGAGCTCTGGCGAAACGTCGCGGCGGGCGTCCTGCAGCAGCGAGACGAGGTCATAGGCACGGTGGCCGATCAGCGCGTCCTGGAAATCGAGCAGCCCCTGATCCTGGAGCGAGCCCAGGAGCATGATATTCTCGGCATGATAGTCGCGCAGCACCGTCACACCCGGCCGCTGGCGAGGCAAAAGCGGCGCCAAAGCGGCTTCCCAGGCTGCTGTAAACCCTGCCACGTCGACGGTCAGTCCCTGCGCGGGGCAGTACCATTCGACCAGCAACCGCACCTCGCGCAGATACTCCGCCAGCCCGTAATCGGTGAAGGGACCGCCGGGCAGCCGGTGAAGCGAAACCAGTGCATCCACTGCGGCGCGATAGATCTCGCTCTCGTCGTCGGGCCACTGATCGAGATAGTCGCGCATGCGCGCCGGGCCGAAATCCTCGAGCAGGACCAGCCCCCTGCCCGCATCCTCGGCCAGAATGCGCGGCGCGCGCATGCCGTTGGCGTCGAGCCACTTGGCGGCGCGCAGGAACGGGCCTGGGTCCTCGTGCGGCGGCGGCGCGTCCATCAGCATGGCGGTCTTGTCGCCGCGCAAGATGCGGAAATAGCGGCGGAACGACGCATCGCCGGCCAGCGGTTCTATCGTCGCCCCGTCCCATCCGGCGGCGGCAAGGAAAACGTCGATGCCTTCGGGCAGGTTGGCGGTCGTGACCAGGTTCATGGACATGGCACGCGCGATAGCCAATCCGCACCGGGTTCCACAATCGCAATCCGCCCATCTTCCGCAACTTCCAGCGCGATAGAGAGGCATCCCGGCTCATGCGCGAAGCCGCCGGCATGATCGGGCCACTCGGCGATGAGCACCGCCCCCTGGCGATAATCGTCGAGCCCGAGCTGCTCGACCTCCGCCGGATCGTCCAGCCGATAGAAATCGGCATGGACCAGCGGCAGACGCACCATCGGCGGATCGTAGAGCTCGATGATCGCGAAACTCGGCGACGGCACCTCCCCTGCATGCCCCAGCGCGGCGACGATTGCGCGGGCGAGCGTGGTCTTGCCCGCCCCCAATCCACCGCTAAGCGCGACGACATCGCCGGGGCGTAAGTCGGCGGCGATGGCCGCGCCGAAGCGGGTCATGGCGGCAAGATCGGGGAGAGGTAGGTTCATATATCCTTCCCGTTCCGGGGAGGGGGACCAGCCATAGGCTGGTTGAGGGGCACGCGCGGGTGCTCGCCACACCGCGCCGTAGTGACCCACCGACGGTGCCTCTCCACCATGCTGCGCATGGTCCCCCTCCCCGGTACGGGGAGGAGCTGGCAGACCGCCATCACGGCAGTTCCACGATCGCGGCAGTGCCCTCGCCCGGTTCGGACAGCAGTTCCAGCGTGCCCTCGTGCGCTTCGACCAGCTGGCGCGCCAGCGGCAAGCCCAGGCCCTGCCGGCGTTCCACCGCCCGGCCGTCGCCCGACACTTTCAAACCGCCGAGCGCGCGGGCCAGCGTCGCCGAATCCATGCCCGGCCCATTGTCGGAAATGACGATCCGCGCGCGTTCGCCGCCTTTCGTCTTGCGCCGTCCCAGCTCGATCAGCACGTTCCCGCCCGCCGGGGTCGCGGCGATGGCGTTGTCGAGCAGATGCCCCACCGCGCGCGACAGGCGGCGCGCATCGCCGACGATCCGCCCCGCGCCCTTGTCGCCGCGCAGATCGAGCGTGATACCCGCCGCGCGGATGCGGCTTTCGCGCTCCGACACCAGCCTGGTGACGAAGCCCAGCAATTCGATCTCGTCCCGCGCCAGCGGCAGCATGCCCGCCTCGCTTTGCGACAGGTCGAGCACGCTTTCGATATGTTCGCCCAGCCTGTCGACCGAGGACAGGATCGCCTCGACATATTCGCGGCCCTGCTCGCTC
>Ga0075368_10000702_pt1 | contig 10201 bp, 7 predicted proteins | sample EndMethybrTD3033_FD_71518 | JGI IMG/M metagenome (GOLD analysis project Ga0075368, IMG submission 71518) | Populus endosphere microbial communities from Tennessee, USA - Endosphere MetaG P. TD hybrid TD303-3 | ecosystem: Host-associated > Plants > Roots > Endosphere | place: USA: Tennessee... | reverse complement strand
GCTCTTTCCTGACCTGGGGACCGCGCGGCGCCACGGCCGGGCAAGGCAGGGAAATCCAATGGGTCATCTGGCTCGCCTGGCAGCGAGCACCGGCCGATGTGGAGCGCATATTTGCTGGCGAATTCGCCAGCGTGCAGCGCTTCTTCAACCTGAAGGGCAATCCGCAGAACCTCTGCCGGCACGGCGCCCCGCTCGAGCGCTTCATGTGCGCGGTGTGGCTCGACCCTGCGCGTCGCAGGGTTTGGGAGGACGCGCTGGCCGAGCTCGGTCGCCTGAGCGTGGTCAGAGACAGTTACGCCCGCATCTACGCCCTCCATGAGTTCGACGGCGGCAAGCTGCAGGCCTTCGCCGAGCTGTGGAAGGGGGTGGGCCTGGCGGTCAGCGAGGTCGACTATGCGTTCTTCATGGATCGCGTCACGCACCTGGGTGGACCGCCGACCGAAGAGGACGCCGGCAAGTCGGTCGGCAAACTGCAGGCCTGCATGGCGGACGAGCGGCTGGCATCGAACCGGCACGCGGCGGCGCGGCGGTGCCTCGGCAGGCTGCAGCCGCATGCGACGCAACCGCAATATCGCTTCGGCCGTGACGTTGCCTTCTATCTCGACGCCTATCCGGACGGCGCGCTGAGCAGCAAGGAGATCACGGCCTGGGCGGATTACGTTCCGTTGAGCGCTGAGCACAATTTTGCCTTGTCCGATGCGAATGCCGTACAAATCGATCCGGCACCAACCCTGCAATCCCTGGGCTCCGATCTGCCCTTTGCGACGAAATCGAATTTGACAAAGGCCGAAGCCAACGCATGTCCGCAGAATATTCTATTTCCAATCTCTCGCAGTCCGTCGCGCTAGTGCGATGATCGAGAAATCCGCCGAAGTTGGCTAACTTGGCGATCGGGACACCAGCGTTTCAGGGTTTGGCGCTTTGCACGATCTGGCCGGCCGCCAGGATAAAAAGGAAGATCATCCATCCCCAATTGCGATCTTGGACAAAACCGGCCGCCGTGCCGCCTCGTCCGGCAAAACGATTGATGATTGCCATCGCATAGCCGGCCACCGCCGGCGCGAAGCCGTAAGCCAGGCAGTACAGCAAATACTGCGTCGGGTCGCTGAACTCGGCCAATTTGACCTGAGCCAAGGCGACCAGCGCCAGGGTCAGCGAGGCGCCCACAAGGATGAAAGTCATGGCCAGTCCATTCGATGTCGGAGAAGTCATTCCCGCCACTTAGGTCTGCCGGCTGTCTGGTCCCGCGATCCCTCCAGCTTCGATTTTACGTTGTCATGGCGGAGCTGCGGTTGGTGACGCGAGCGCCACGCTGCCGGTTCGCATCAGCTTGTTCCAGCCCAGCATCCGTCCCTTCAGCGCGGCAATCGTGACCTGCACGGCAACCACGTAAAGTAGCTGCCGGTAGCAGAAGCGCTGGATGAGCAGGAGGGGGAGCAGACGCCAAGAGCCGGGCTTGCGATCGATCACGATCGCCACCACGGCCGTGGCCAGCTCCAGAAGCTGGAAATAGGCCCAGTAAGTCGCGGTGGTCAGGAGCGCGGGCGGCAACGCCTCGTTGGGATGCATGGCCATGTCCCGGACGGCGACCAGAACCGTCCACAGCAGCACCAGGTCGATCAGCGGTGCGATCAGCGTGAACAGGAACTGGAAGACGATGATGTTGGGCAGGCAGAACAGCCCGACGCCGACCGGCTCGGCGCGCCACATGGCCGATCGGTTCTTGTAGGCGACCTGCATCGTGCCGAACATCCAGCGCAGCCGTTGCTTCATGAACGCCTGGATGGTCTCGGGAGCCTCGGTGCGCGCGATGGCGCCCGGCTCGCACAGGACCTTCCAGCCTGCCCGTTCGATCCGCACGGTGGCATCTGCGTCCTCCGCCAGCGTATCAGAATGGAATCCCCCGATCGCCAGCAGCGCCTCGCGACGCCAGGCGCCGATGGCGCCCGGGATCACTGGGATGCCGTTGACGATCTCCAGCGCCCGACGATCGAGGTTCTGGTTGGTGACGTATTCGAGAGCCTGGAAGCGGGTGATGAGGTTGATACGATTGCCGACCACCGCGCTGCCCGCCACCGCGCCGACGGCAGCGTCCTCGAAGTGTCGCAGCAGCAGGGGCAGGGCGGCACGGTCGAACAGCGTGTCGGCGTCGAGCGTAACCACGATCTCGGCGTCGGTGCGCGCCAGTGCATAGTTGAGCGCGGCCCATTTGCCTTCGTTGGGCTTGCTGAGCACGCTGACGCGCGCGGTGTGCGCGAACGTTTCGCGCACGACCTCGGCGGTTTTGTCGCTCGAGCCGTCGTCGACGACGACGATCTGGAACTTCTTGGCGCGCGAGGCGAGCAGCGCGCGGATGGAATTGCAGATTACCGTTTCTTCGTTGTAGGCGGGAATGATGACGGCGACCGAGGCCGGCCTCCAGTCCCTGCCATCGCGCTTGCGTTCGCGGCGTGCATGGACGAGGGCGAAGCTGCACAGCCAGACGAGGCGCAGTGTGCCAAGCCCAAGACCCAGCACGAACAGCGCGCCGACGAACGAGTACATTCCGCTGTAGATGCGGAAGCCGGCGTAGTTCGAGCTGACGATCCACTGGTCCTCGGTGCCGATGCCGGGCATCACCTCCTTGCGCGAGAGACCCAGCAGCTCGTGGATGGTGATGAACTGAAAGCCGTCGGCCCTGAGCGTGTCGATGATCTGCGGCAGCGCCGCCACTGTCGCCGCCCGGCTGCCGCCGGCGTCGTGCAGCAGCACGACATTGCCCTGGCGCTTGCGGGCGCCCTCGACGGTCGAGGCAACGATCAGGTCGGGACGCGAGCGTGCCCAGTCCTTGGGATCGATGTTCATCCCGATCGAGAGATAGCCGAGCGAACCGGCCAGCCGCAGGGCCTCCGCGGCATCGATGGTCTGTGGTTCGAGATCGCGCGCGAAAGGAGGGCGGAACAGCTTGGTGCGCACGCCGATGGTGGCTTCGAGCAGCCGTTGCGTGGCGTTGAGCTCGAGCTTCAGGTGGCCGCTCGAGACCTCGGAGGAGTTGACGTGGGTGAAGGTATGATTGCCGATGTCATGGCCTTCGCGATAGATCCTCTGCAGCAGGCCGCCATGGATGGCGCCGGCCGATCCCACCACGAAGAACGATGCCTTGACGCCCTTCTCGGCCAGTATGTCGAGAACCTGCGGCGTGTAGGTGGCATCCGGGCCGTCATCGAAGGTCAGCGCGATCACCTTGTCCGCATGCGCCCCCCAGCGCGTGACGGTCGCCGATTGCGGGAATGCGGTAATCTCCTGATGCGTGATGAGATTGTACTCGGCGTCGAATGTGATCTGGCGCACGCCGGGCTTCTGCTCGCCCGTCACGCTCAGCACTTCGCCGGTGCCCTTGTAGAGCAGGTCGTAGCCCGACTGCAGCCGCTGTGTGGCCTCGAGCGCTTGCGCATCGGGTTTGCGGTGGCGGGCGAATGCAGCCCAGATGCTGGGGTCCTCGGTGCCGAGCCGCCACAACGCCAGCCCGGCCGGGCGCATTGCCAGGGCCGCGGCGATCTGGTTGTACGCGGTCACGCCGTCGAGGAACCACACCTGATGGCGCTTTTGCTCGACATCGTCGATGTAGGAGAAGGTCGGATTGAGGGACGCCTTGTCGAAGCGCAACTCTCCGCTCGACTCGTCGAGCAGCTCCCAGGCTTCCTGCACCGAGATTTCTCGCGCCGGGCCCGGCTCCGACCAGTCGTAGCCGTACGAGCCGACACTGATGATCAGCTTGCGCGCGTCGATAGTCTTGAAGCGCTCGTCGAGGGTGGCTTCGAACCATCCCTGCCCGGCGAGCGGGCCGGCTTCGCCTTGCTCGTTGTGCTGGTCGTAGGTCATGACGATCAGCGCGTCCGCGGCCGCCGCCATCTTGGCATAGTCGTAGGCGGGGTCCGACGCCGGGGCGGCGACCAGCAGCTTGACCTGGTACACCTTGAGCATCTCGGCCACTTCGCGCACCAGCGACACGTAGTCGGCATGGGCCTGGGCGGGCAGGTCCTCGAAATCGAGCACCAGGCCGCTGAAGCCGCCTTGGATCACATAGCGATACAGATCGTCGGCAAAGGTCGCGCGTGCCTGCTTGGAGGCGAGCATGGCCGTGGTCGCCTCGCGCTCCCATTGCTTGCTCTCGGCGTTGTAGTTGTTGACCAGAGGATACAGCTTCAGCGCAGGAGCATTGGCGCGCACCCACTTGCGCACCAGGGCCTCCTTGCCGGGATCGCTTCTGGTCAGCGTGCCGGACGAGCCCACCGCGTGCAGCCACTCGACGATCACCACGTCGAGAGAGGTGGCGTTGCGCTTCAGGGACGAGAAGCTGTTGTCGTCCCAGTTGACGAAATAGCCATACCGCGCGGCGGCGATGGCCGCGGAGTGAACGGGTGTGCGCGCGTGGTCCGGATCGAGCATCGGCTCATTGGCGCTGAACGGCGCCGGTCCGACTTTGGGTGCGATGGAGCGCTGCGGACCGGAAAGGTGCAGGGACGGCAGTGAAGGTCCATCGATGCTCGTTGCGAGCAGACAAGCGACCAGCACGCCGAGCAGCGTGAAGACCGCCCAATACGCCGCCGACACGACGTATCCGCGCCGACCGCTCGGATCGAAAAATACGGGATGAAGAATGCGCGACGACAAAATCACTACGCTGCAATTACGCCAGCGCCCCCACTGACCAGCATTGCTGTCGAGCAGGCGAGTACCACATGCGAATCATTTGCAACATGGACGTTCGTCCCCGACGATCGTCCACGGACCCACAGCCGGCACCACGCGAGTTGAGTGGGAGAAACGAAAAAGCCGGGCAGCGTGTCGCTGCCCGGCTCGTTCATTACGTCGCTGCGCGCGCGACTAGATCGAGATCGTTCTTGATGGAAGCAGTCGGCTTCCATCAACGAACGTGACTCTCGCTCTACACCAAGAAACAGAGCAGGATTCACGTTTCAGCCGCAACGTCAACGGTGCGGCACCGTGGTTCAATCTGAAGCGATCCTGCTCTAGAAGGTCGTGCTGAACACGATCGTGCCGTAGGTGCCTGCGCTGCCGCCGGTGCTGGTCGAGTCGCTGCTGCTGCTCGACTCGTTCACGAACTGATGGCCGGCAGCCAGCGTGACCTCGAGAGGCAGGTTGGGACGCAGCGGCACCTGGAAGGTGAGGAAGCCGCCAAGCCGCTGGGCATTGAAGTCCTCGTTGCCGAACGCCTGACCTTCGATGCCGTACACGACGCGATTGAGATTGTGCCCGAGCCTTGCGCGCGTCCAGTAGCTGTCGAACGCCGTCGAGTAGCTGCCGGCCAGCGAGAAGTAGAGCGGGCGGTCGTCGGATGTTGCGACGTCGGCCGCCACCTTGAGGCCCCACTCGGCGCCGCGCACGGACGTGGTGGGATCGTCGGGCGAGAGCTTGTAGTTCTGGTAGTCGGCGCCCAGGTAGATGCCACCGCTGAACGCGTTGCGGTGGAACAGGTAGCCGAGCATCAGGTCGCCCTGCCAGCCGCGGCCGTCGCCGGTCGGATCCTGATCGAAGTCGACGCGGCTGCCGTAGGCGCGCAGCGCCCAGCCGTCCTTGGAGATGTCGCGGTTGAAGGCGACGATGACGCCGTCGAACCAGTAGGTGGCGTCCTTGACGGCGTCGACACCGCTGAACCAAACACCCATCTGTGTATCTTGAGCGGGCTGAGCCTTGGTGCCTCGTCCGCCGTCCGCCATCGCCTGTCCGCTCATCGCCAGCCCTGCCGTCAGCAGGCAGGCGGTCGCAATCCAAGCGCCGATCTTCCTCGCAATCACCATTTGCAATCCCCCAAATTCCAGGCCGGAGAGCGCCAGCTATGGAGTTCAACAGTTATCTTTCAGAGGTCTGGAGAAGGAGGTGATTCGCATTAAAAGCAAAGGCAGGTGCGCCTGCGCAGGCCTCGCAAACGCCGTCCAACCTGCAAACTGCAGCCGATGTGTTGCAAGAATGCCGACAGAAAACGTCCTGTAACTGTTGGACGTACAATTCAAACCACGGTGCCACAAACAGTGGTCAGAATATTCACAACGTGTTCCGGCGCGCCTGAAACATCACCAAGCCGGTACTGAGGGTGCCGGCGGCGAGGCTGACAATCACGATGCTGATGGCCGTCGGTGGCGCGAGGCCGAGCCTGACCTTGGTGGCCAGATAGAAGGCTGCAAGTGTTGCGACAACCGTAGCGCCGATGCCGGCGGCCGCCGCGCGTGCAACGTCGCCCCAGCGGGCCTGCGCGTAGGCAACCGCACCGCCGATCGCCAGGAATCCGGCAGTTGCGTGCAGGCCGGCGAGCAGCAGCAGCGCCAGCCGCCAGATACCCGGAAATTCGGAAACCGGCTCCAGGGCGAGGGTTGCGGCGCTCATCAGGAAAAGCAGCAGTCCGAATACGAATGCCAATATCGCCAACTGCATGCGTACTGCGCTTCCCGTGTTGCGACTTGCGAAGGTTTGGTGACGATGGACCGCTTTTTGCGCCTCGTCCACCCTCAGCCAGCGTTAATGCCCCTGCCATTCTGATCCGAACCGCAAATCTCCGCGCCTAGTCGAGGGCCAGAGTCAGGCCGACGGCGAGACTCTGCGCCAGGCACATCGGCGCCACCATGGTTCTCAGCGCCGCTTCCGGCATATCGGGAATCTCGAACACCACGTCGGCACCTTCGACGATCGGGCTAAGCAGGCTGTCGGTGATCGAGACCGCCGGCACGCCGCGGGCGATCAGATCGGGAAACATGCGCGCCGTGTCCGGATTGTAGGTGCGGAAGCTGATGGCGATCAGGGCGTCCTGCGGCGAGGCCGACACGGCCTGCTCGCCGAGCGCACTGCCGAGCCCGTCCAGCAGCACGACGCGCCGTCCGAGCTTGCGCAGCACGTAGGTGAGATGCGCGGCAACCGGAAACGAGCCACCCAGTCCCAGTACATATATTGTGTGCGCGGCGCCCAGCAGGGCGATAGCGCGGGCGAGGTCCTTCTCGCGCACAGCATCCTGCAGGCTCTCCAGGGAGACCATGCCTTCGGAGGCAAAGCGCGCCAGCAGCGCGCGCGGGGTGTTGCTGTCGCGAAAGCGTCCGACGCGTCTGAGCCCGGCGATGCGCTCGCGGTAGCTCGGCGCGATGCTGGCCACGAGGCGCGAGCGGAACACCTGCTGCATCTCGCTGAAACCGCCGTAACCGAGCGCGCGGGCGAAACGGACGATGGCCGAGGGCTGCACCTTGGCCCGCTGGGCCACCTCCGCCACCGTGCCGAGCGCGATTTCCGTCGGGTGATCGAGCGCGAATTCGGCGATCACCTTCAGGCGGTCGGAGAAGCGCGGATGCCGCCGGGCGATCTCCGCACGCAGAGCCTCGTAGGTCTCGTGCTGTGGCGTTTCGGTTCGGGTCGACATGTGTGTGCGGCCTGATCGTGCTCGCGTCGTCTTGGCTCGTTTATTTCACTTCACAACACGAATAGAATGTTTATTCTATGACCCAACAACGAGCTGCCGTCAAACGGCCTACAGCAATTTTGGAGGAGGAAGCCTATGAAGAAGCCACGCAATTCCAAGCATGCCGTGTCCCGCCGCACCGTCATGAAGGGCAGCCTGATGGCGGCTGCGCTGGGTGGCACGGGCACGTTGTTCGGACCCTGGACGCACAACCGCGTGTGGGCGCAGGGCGCCAAGCCGATCAAGCTCGGCCTGACCTGCGACGCCAGCGGCCAGTACGGCAACAGCGGCCAGGACGACCTGCGCGGCATCCGCCTGGCCATCGACGAGTTCAACGCCAAGGGCGGCGTAATCGGCCGCAAGATCGAGTGGGTCACGGCCGACACCGAGACCAATCCCGCGACCGGCACGCGCGTCGCCGAACGCTTCATCGCGCAGGACCAGTGCGGCTTCCTGATCGGTGCGCTGCACTCGGGCGTCGCCAACGCCATCACCCAGGTGGCGAACAAGTACGGCACCATCTATCTCAACACGAACTCCTCGGCGCCCAGCGAAGCCGGCGAGAACTGCTCACGCGTCAAGTTCGTGTTCGACGGCAACGGCACCAACTTCTCCAAGGCGGCGGTGCAGAACGCGGTCGAGAAGATCGGCAAGAAGTGGCTGTTGCTCACCAACGACTATGTTTGGGGACACACCACCTCGGCGGCTACCAAGGAACTGGTGGAGAAGGCCGGCGGCCAGATCATCGACAACCTGCTGATCCCGCAGAACACCCGGGACTTTGCCTCCTACCTCCTCAAGGTGCAGCAGGCGAAGCCCGACGTGGTGGCGACCGCAGTGGGCGGCGACGACATCAAGGCGCTGCGCCAGCAGGTGGCTGACCTGAAGCTGGAAGACAAAGCAGCCTGGATCAACAACCAGCAGGACTGGCCGGATATTTGGGGCGCGCCCGAGACGCTGTTCGGCGTGTTCGGCACCACCTGGTATCACTATCTGCCGCTGCCGGGCGTGGAAGACTTCGTCAAGCGCTGGCAAGCCACCTATCCGCAGTCGCCGATCCCGGTGCCGGGCAACGTGTCCTACAACGGCTACGTGGCGACGCGCGAATTGCTGCGCGCCATCGAGCGGGCCGGCTCGACCAACAACCTGAAGGTCATCAAGGCGCTCGAGGGCCACAAGATGACGGCGGCAGACCGCATGCAGCACTTCGATGCCTACATCGATCCGGTCACGCATCAGGTGCAGCAGACCATCTATCTGGCCCGTCGCAATACCAAGCCGAAGGACAAGTCCGACCTGTTCGATATCCTGAGCTGGACGGAGCCCAAGAATGCGTTGGATGATGCGGCGCCCGGCAAGTGCAAGCTGAAGCCCGACGCCGAGGTGCCGAGCTACGAGCTGTAGTTGTCATGCCGGGGCTTGTCCCCGGCATCCAGGCATCCGCAGGCGCCGAGCGTGCCGCACGGTGGATCCCGGCGACAAGCGCCGGGATGACACGTGACGATTGTGGACAGGGACCGCACCGAACTCATGTTTCTGCTCAATCTGCTGCCGCATCTGGTGAACGGCGTCACGCTGGGATTGCTGTTCGCGCTGATCGCGCTCGGCTTCATGCTGATCCTGGGGCTGATGGAGCAGATCAACCTGGCGCACGGCTCGCTGTTCGCGCTCGGCGCCTACTTCGCCTACACCATCTGCGCGCCGCGCCTGCCGTTGCCGCCGGATGTGGTGCAGGCCTGGGCGAGTGTGCCGCTGCCTTGGCGCTTCGCCACCGCGGTGGTGGTGGCGCCGATCCTGGTGGCGCCGTTCGGGCTGGTGCTGGAGCGGCTGATGCGCCGCACGTATGGACGCGATCCGCTGTACGGCTTGCTGCTGACCTTCGGCGTCGCCATGGTGCTGGAGGAGCTGATCCGCGTGGTGTGGGGCACGCGCGACTACATGCTGCCCGTGCCGCGCGAGATGTCGGGCGGCTTCATCATGCTGGACCTGATCTGGTCGACCTATCGGTTCTGGGCAGCGGGTCTCGCCGTCGCCGCCATGGCCGGCGTGTGGGTGATCGTCGAGCGCACGCGTTTCGGTGCCATGGTGAAGGCCGGCGCGCATGACAGCGAGATCGTGCAGGCGCTCGGCATCGACCTGGATCGGCTGCGCGTATGGGTGTTCGTACTCGGCACCATGCTGGCGGCGTTCGCCGGGGTGGTGATGGCGCCGCTGTGGGGCATCCGCCCGCACATGGGCGTCGACGCGGTGGTGCCGGCCTTCCTGATCATCGTGCTCGGTGGGGTGGGCAGCTTCTGGGGTGCGGTGATCGGCGGAATTCTGGTCGGCATGGTGGTCGGATTGTCCGGTGCCTATGCCTCCGAGTGGTCGATGCTGTCCATGTACCTGCTGCTGATCGCCGTGGTGACTTTCCGCGCCCGCGGCCTGTTCGGCAAGAAAAGCATCCTGGAGGCTTAGTGTGATGAGTTCTTCGCCCGCCACCCGGAATGTCATGGTCGGGCTTGTCCCGACCATCCATCCAACCGCTTGCTCCGGCGTACGTGGAGGGCTGGATCCTCGGGACCAGCCCGAGGATGACAGCGAACGCCTGGTTTGAAACCGGAATACTAGCGTGACAAAGACTGGCCGCTCCGTCCCGACCTTCACGACCGCCATGCTGGCGAGCTGGCTGTTCTTTGCCAGCGTGCCGCTGTGGATCGAGCGCGTCGGCCTCTACCAGTATCTGGGCGTCGAGATCCTGATCTTCGCCACCTATGCGCT
>Ga0075368_10000701_pt1 | contig 10206 bp, 7 predicted proteins | sample EndMethybrTD3033_FD_71518 | JGI IMG/M metagenome (GOLD analysis project Ga0075368, IMG submission 71518) | Populus endosphere microbial communities from Tennessee, USA - Endosphere MetaG P. TD hybrid TD303-3 | ecosystem: Host-associated > Plants > Roots > Endosphere | place: USA: Tennessee... | reverse complement strand
CCGTTCTCGCAGCGCCTCCTCGTCGAGCGTGTGAAAGCGGTGCTGCGCCGCGGCGCAGCACCGCTTTCACACGCTCGACGAGGAGGCGCTGCGAGAACGGTTTGCGGATGAAATCGTCGGCGCCCATCTTGAGGCCGAACAATTCGTCGATCTCTTCATCCTTGGAGGTGAGAAAAATGACCGGAATGTCGGTCTTCTGGCGCAGGCGGCGGAGCGTCTCCATGCCGTCCATGCGGGGCATCTTGATATCGAGGATGGCAAGATCCGGCGGCGAGGTCTTGAACCCGTCGAGGGCGGAAGCGCCATCGGTATAGGTCATAATCTTGTAACCTTCGGCTTCGAGAGCAATCGAAACCGAGGTCAGAATGTTGCGGTCATCGTCCACCAGGGCGATCGTCGGCATAAAACCTCTTTCGCGGCTAAATTCCCCGAAGTTCCCGCCGCCTTTTGAGCCCGAAAACACGGGCCGAAGTGTGTCTTTACTGCATCAACTATGTGATTCTGCTACGATTACAAGCCTAGACCCAGAACATATCGTCCGCCAGCTGCCATTCCGGCCGAGTCCCTGAATCATGAAAAATACCTCCGATTTCGACCCCCAGGCTGCCGCCCGGAAGCTTCTGAGGGAAGGGAGGTCCGGGGCTTTGGGGACCCTGATGGCGGGCACAGGCGCAGAGTCCGGCGGGCCTTACTGCTCGCTGGTCAACGTCGCCACCCTGGCGGACGGTTCTCCGCTTTTGCTGATCTCGAAGCTCGCGGTGCACACGAAGAACATTCTGACCGACACGCGGATTGCCTTGATGCTCGACGAGCGCAAGGAGGGCGACCCGCTACAGGGCGCCCGCGTGATGCTCACCGGCAGCGCCGAGCAAACCGGCGATCCGGAAGCCCGGCGGCGCTATCTCGACCGCCAGCCCGAAGCGGAGATGTTCGCGGGGTTTGCTGATTTCAATTTTTATAAAATGATCGTCACCGGTGCGCATCTCGTCGCGGGCTTCGGGCGCATTGTCGACATCAGGCCGGAAGATTTGCTGCTCGATCTCTCCGGCGCCGAGACGCTGGTCGCGGCGGAGGCGGAAGTCGTCGCACACATGAACGGGGATCACGCGGAAGCCTGCAAACTTTACGCGACGAAATTGCTCGGCGCGGAAGATGGCGCATGGCGATGTGCGGGGTGCGATCCCGAAGGGATGGAGTTGCAGAACGAGCGCCACGCCTTGCGGCTGTTGTTTCCGCAGCGGGTGAATTCGCCTGGCGTGTTGCGGGCGGTGCTGAAGCAGCTCGCCGATGAGGCGAGGGGGAAAGCGGAATAATCATGGGCATGGGGCCAATAGGACGATTACTTGCCTTGTCGATTTTGCTGGCTGCGGTTTTTGGTTCACCTGCTTTCAGCCAGGCGCGAGCGCCGCTCACTCTTGAACGGGCGGCATATGCGAAGCGCGTTTCCGTTTATTTGGAACAGCAGGTTCACTTTTTTCTGAACAATTTCCCGCGCACGTCACCCGGTATAGTGCAGGTCTACTTCAGGCTCGATCCAAGTGGCAGTGTGCTCGACGTCAGAGTCGACAAGTCCTCCGGCAATGCCAGTCTCGATGTTATGGCCATCGACGTAGTTCGGCGCGCGTCACCATTTCCAGCCGCACCGGACCGCCATACTTACCCATTCAGGGTGCCGCTCAGATTTGCCATCAGACGTGTCCCCAAATTGCGCCGCTAGCAACCGTATCGGTACGGACCTTGGCAATGCCTTCTTATTCAGTCGCGATTGCCGGCGCCGGCCCCGCGGGATTGTCGGCGGCGCTGTTGCTTCATCGCGCCGGGCATCGCGTCACGATCTTCGAGCGGTTCCACGAGCCGCAACCGATTGGTTCCGGCTTGATGCTGCAGCCGACGGGGTTAGCGGTGCTCAACGAACTCGGGCTCGCTTCGCGCATCCTGTCGCTCGGTCATCGCATCGACCGGCTGTTCGGACGGGTGGTGCCGTCGCAACGCGTCATTCTCGATGTGCACTACAGGAATTTGCAGGAAGGTTTGTTCGGCGTGGCCGTGCATCGCGCAGCGTTGTTCGGGCCGCTGTTCAACGCTGTGCTGAAGGACAACATCCCGCTCGAGACCGGCAAGACCATCGCCGGCGCGGAAGATGCGAGTGGCGGAAAGCTGATGTTAGTGTTCGACGACGGCAGCCAGGCAGGGCCGTTCGATCTTGTGATTGATGCGCTCGGTATGCGCTCTGCGCTTGCTTGTCGCTTTAACGGTAGCGCTCGACAGGAACTTGCCTACGGCGCGCTGTGGACCACGCTGCCGTGGCCGCACGGACATTTCCGCGAACACGCACTTGAGCAGCGCTACGAGAAGGCGAGCGTGATGATCGGCGTGTTGCCGATCGGACGCAGAATCGAAAGCGAAGTCGAGCAGACGGCATTTTTCTGGAGCATCCGGCCGCGCGACTACGAGGTGTGGCTCGCGGCGGGACTCGATGCGTGGAAGTCGCGCGTCCGTTCGCTGTGGCCGGAAACCGAGCCGCTCCTCAATCTCATTCACGATCCGGCGCAGATGACGCTGGCGCGCTACTCGCATCACACGCTCGCCAATCCGGTCGCCGGAAGGCTCGTGGCGATTGGAGACTCGGCCCACGCGGCGAGCCCGCAGCTCGGGCAGGGCGCCAACATGGCGATGCTTGACGCGCGGGCGCTTGCCGTTGCGCTGCGCGACAGCGGCGATGTTGCCACAGCGCTGGCGCGCTACGCCGCGTTGCGGCGCTGGCACATTCGCTTCTATCAATACCTCAGCGCCGGGTTCACGCCGTTCTACCAATCGGACAGCCGTGTGCTGCCGCCGCTGCGCGACTGGATTGTTGCGCCGTCGACGCGGCTGCCGATCATCAGGGGATTTGTCGCCAGCATGGTGGCGGGTACGATCATGGATCCGCGCAGCAAACTCGACCTCGATACGCGTATACTCGGGCTGCCTTCGCGAAACTGACGCCGGGAAATTGGAATGACAGTCGTTGGACTCAAGGTTCTGATCCTCGGCGGCTACGGCACATTCGGCGGCCGGCTGGCGCAACTCCTGAAAAACGAGCCGCGCGTCACGCTACTGATCTCCGGCCGCTCGCTCGAAAAGGCACAGGCATTCTGCGACGCGCTCGGCGGCGAGGCGAAGGCGGAGCCCGCCGTGTTCGACCGCGATGGCGATGTCGAAAGTCAGCTTCGCGCATTGGCGCCACATATCGTCGTCGACGCGTCGGGGCCGTTTCAGGATTATCACGATCCCTATGCCGTCGTGCGCGCGGCGATTGCACTTGGCATCCACTATCTCGATCTCGCCGACGGCTCGGACTTCGTGCGTGGCGTGGCCGCGTTCGATGCGCAGGCAAAAGCCAAAAATCTTTTTATTCTCTCCGGCGTGAGCAGCTTTCCGGTGCTCACCGCTGCCGTCGTGCGCAAACTCTCGCCTGGTATGACGCGCGTTCTGCACGTTACCGGCGGCATTGCGCCGTCGCCTTATGCGGGCGTTGGACTCAATGTCATCCGCGCGGTCGCGAGCTATGGCGGAAAGCCAATCGCGCCGCGCCGCGATGGTAAGGGTACGGAATATGCGTTGATCAGTTCGCGGCGCTTCACCATCGCGCCGCCCGGCAAGATGCCACTCGATCCGATCCGCTTCTCGCTGGTCGATGTGCCCGACAGCGTGCTGCTGCCGGATTTATGGCCGAGCCTGAAGTCGGTGTGGATGGGCGCGGGGCCGGTGCCGGCGGTGCTGCATCGCGCGCTCAGTGCGCTTGCCTATGTTGTGCGGCTTGGAATTTTCAAGTCGCTGTCGCCGTTCGCGCCGATGATGTACCGCACCATCAACGTGCTGCGCTGGGGCGAGCATCGCGGCGGCATGTTCGTGCTGGTCGAAGGCGAAGATGCAATCGGTCAGCCGCTCGTGCGTTCGTGGCATCTCCTGGCCGAGGGCGACCACGGCCCGCTCATCCCATCAATGGCGTCGGAAGTGATCATCCGCAAATATCTCGACGGCGTTGCGCCGCTATCCGGCGCGCGTTCGGCGGCGACGGATCTCGAACTTTCGGACTATCAAACCGCGTTTACCCCGCGAACGATCACGACCGGAGTTCGCCAGGAAATGCCGCGCGAGCAAGATCGTCCGCTGACGCAGCGCATTCTGGGCGACGCCTGGTACGATCTGCCAGAGCCGGTCCGGGCGATGCATAATGTCGCAGGAACCAGCGTCGCCGAAGGCCGCGCCAGTGTCGAACGCGGCACGAATGTCATCTCTCGGGTTGTCGCAACATTGTTCCAGTTTCCGAAAGCCGCGGCGGACATTCCCGTGCGCGTCACCTTCAGACGCGAGGAGGGAAGTGAATTGTGGACGCGCGATTTCGCCGGGCGGAAATTTTCCAGCATCCAGTCGCAGGGGTACGGACGCTTCGAACGCCTGCTGTGCGAAACCTTCGGCCTGTTCGCATTCGGCGTCGCGCTGGTGCATGAGGGCGGCAGGCTGCGCGTGATCGTGCGCAAATGGACGGCGTTCGGCATTCCAATGCCGAGGGCACTCGCCCCGTTTGGCGAGGCTTACGAGTCGCCGGACAACGGCCGCTTCAATTTCTACGTCGAGATCAATCTGCCGCTGATCGGATTGATCGTGCGCTATCGCGGCTGGTTGGTGACGGTCTAGGCGCCGCTCACGATGCGTTGTCTGGACTTCAGCGATGCCGCATGATGGTCTTTCGTTCAAGTCCGCGATCAAACGCGGCAGCGACAAACATCACAGGGGGAGACGTTCATGCGTCGTCTGATTTATTCCGCCATCGTTGCGTTTCTCGCCGGACCGGCCTTCGCCGCCGACACCTCGATTAACCTGCGTGGCATGGGTTCGTTTCACATCGGCGGGCGCATCGCGGAGGTGAAGGGCAAGGAGCCGCGCATGATCCAGCGCCAGCCCGGCGGCCCGATGTCGAAGCTCGATCCCAACGGTCAGTTCATGGTCGAGCAGATGTATGTGCAGTATTTCCTGCCGAAAAACAGGAAGGGCAAGCTGCCGCTTCTCATGTGGCACGGCGGCGGTCTGACGGCCGTTACTTATGAGAGCACGCCCGACGGCCGTGAAGGCTGGCTCAATATGTTCATCCGCAAGGGCTGGGACGTCTACATCTCGGATGCAGTCGAGCGCGGGCGCTCGGGCTTTGCTTCCCCGGACGTCTGGAGTGGCGAGCCGACATTCCTGAATTATCAGGACCCCTATGAACGCTTTCGCATCGGCGAAGGCGAGGGCTCGTGGAACGCCGATCCGGCCAAGCGCCGTCCGATCCCCGGCACGCAATTCCCGGTCGAAGGCTACGACAACTACATGAAGCAGACCGTGCCGCGCTGGCTGACAACCGATGCGGCGATTATCGCGGCCTATGTCGCGTTCGTGGACAAGGTGTGCCCCTGTGTCGTGCTGGCGCACAGCCAGGGTGGCGCGTTCGCCTTCAAAGTTGCGGAGCAGCGGCCGGAAAAGATCAAGGCGCTTGTCGCAGTTGAATCCGCAACCGCCGGCGTTCTCGCCAACGCACCCAAGATCAAGGACATCCCCGTGCTGATGGTGTGGGGCGACTTCGTCGATCAACACCCGCGCTGGTCCGCGTTCAAGAAGATCGACAAAGAGTACACCGATGCCGTGAAGGCGGCGGGTGGCAAGGTCGACACGATCGAGCTTCCTTTGATCGGGATCAAAGGTAACTCTCACATGATGATGCAGGACAAAAACAACGCCGCGATCGCCGATGTGATCCAGAAGTGGCTGGTCGCAAACCGGCTCACGCGTTAACGCTCTTGGTAAATGTGCGCGCGTTGCCGTGGTGCGGTAACTTATTGAGCTGACATCGCATTTCAGCCGTAAACGTTGTGCAACGGATTCAACTTGGCAGCCTCGCCCTACCGAACTATAGGTCTCGCGCTCGCGAGGTTGTATACTGGGGGCAAGGCCGCTGGTTGATCTCAATAAGCAACCACTCTTCGTCAGGCGGCCACGTTCAGGAGGAAGGTTCCCGTGCAGGAAACAGGTCTGCGTAACAGCGCATTTGGCGCTGATAAATTTGGCTTAAAAAATCTCGCGGCCGTTCACTGGAACTTGCTTGAAGCTCCGCTCTACGAACACGCCATCAAGAATGGCGAAGCGTCGATTGTCGCCGGCGGCGCGCTGTGCGCCGAAACCGGCCATCACACCGGCCGCTCGCCGAAGGACAAACACACCAAGGTCGATGCGCTCACCGAAAACACCGTGTGGTGGGACGGCAATCGCAAGCAGAGCCAGGAACACTTCGACAATATGCTCGCGGATTTCCTCGCGCACGCGAAGGGCAAGACCCTTTACGCGCAGGACCTCTACGGCGGCGCCGATCCGCAGTACCGCATCAAGGTTCGCGTTTACACCGAATACGCCTGGCACTCGCTGTTCATCCGCCAGCTGCTGATCCGTCCGGAGCTCAAGGAACTTGCGAGCTTCACGCCGGAAATGACCATCATCGACATGCCGTCGTTCAAGCCGGACCATAAGCGTCACGGCGGCCGCGAAGGCTCCGACACCCAGGTCGCGATCGACTTCACGCGCAAGATCGTTCTGATCTGCGGCTCGTCCTATGCGGGCGAAATGAAGAAGTCGGTGTTCACGACGCTCAACTTCTATCTGCCTGCTCAGGGCGTCATGCCGATGCATTGTTCGGCCAACGTCTCGAAGGACGGCAAGGAAAGCGCGCTGTTCTTCGGCCTGTCGGGCACCGGCAAGACCACGCTCTCGGCCGATCCGAACCGCATCCTGATCGGCGACGACGAAACCGGCTGGTCGCCGAACGGCATCTTCAATTTCGAAGGCGGCTGCTACGCCAAGACCATCAAGCTCTCGCAGGAAGCGGAGCCGATGATCTGGGACGCCACCAACCGCTTCGGCGCGGTGCTGGAGAACGTAGTGTTCGATAAGGACACCCGCGTTCCGGATTACGACAGCGACAAGCTGACGGAAAATACCCGCTCGGCCTATCCGCTCGACTTCATCCCGAACGCCTCGCGCTCGGGCATGGCGAGCCATCCGAAGAACATCATCTTCCTCACCGCCGATGCTTACGGCGTGATGCCGCCGATCGCGAAGCTCACTCCCGCGCAGGCGATGTATCACTTCCTCTCGGGCTACACCGCGAAGGTCGCCGGCACCGAGAAGGGCCTTGTCGGAGTGCAGCCGGAATTCTCCACCTGCTTCGGCGCGCCGTTCCTGCCGCGTCCGCCGGCGGAATACGGCAACCTGCTGCGTGACTATATCGCGAAGTACAAGGTCGATTGCTGGCTCGTGAACTCGGGCTGGACCGGCGGCATCTACGGCGTCGGCTCGCGCATGCCGATCAAGGTGACGCGTGCGCTGGTGACCGGCGCGCTCGACGGTTCGCTCAAGAAAGTCGAATTCCACACCGATCCCTACTTCGGCTTCGCGGTGCCGACCTCGGTGCCGGGCATCGACACCAAGCTGCTCTACCCGCAGCAGACCTGGGCCGACAAGAAGGCGTTCGACGAGACCGCCCGCAAGCTCGTCGCCATGTTCCAGCAGAACTTCGCCAAGTACGAAAAGACCGTCGATCCGGAAGTCCGCGCCGCTGCGCCGGAAGTGCGGATGGCGGCAGAGTAATTCTTCGCTTCAGGGAATTAAGATAAAGGGCGGCCTTCGAGGCCGCCCTTTTTTGTTGGCCGGTTGAGCCGCCCTTCACGAAATGCGCACGATCTGACATGGATGCGCAATGAGCCTCGTGCAGCGACACGCACCGATGGACGGCACGCCGCCAGGGCCGACCGCCGCTCGCGAGGCTGCGTGGCGCAACTGCATCAAGTTGTTTGCGGTCACGCTTGTCGCCGGTATCGCGCTATGTGCCGTCACTATCCTTGCGTTCGACCCATACGACAGTGGCCGCTTTCCGACTTTTATGCCGGCCGGCATCTCTGACAATACGCCGCGAACGGCAAACGCCAGCCGCGGCCGTGATCTGCGCTTCAATTCGGTCGTGATCGGAAACTCGCATACGCAACTTGTCGATCCGGCGCGCTTGTCCAGCGCGACAGGCTTGCGTTTCGTGCAAATGACGGTGCCCGGCACCGGACCGCGCGAGCAGATGACGCTGTTGCGCTATTTCATGCGGCATCACCAGCGTGTCGGAGCAATCGTGATCGGCGTTGATGATTTGTGGTGCATGGACAATTCCGACATGCAGATGATCAATCCATTTCCGTTCTGGCTTTACGGCAACACGGTGGACTACGTCACGCATTCACTCGGGAGCCGCGCGTTTGTACTGATCTGGCGGCGCGTGCTGATCGCGCTGGACCGGCTGCAGCCAACCGACCCCGCCGGGTATTGGGACTATGAACTCGGGAGCGAGCGGGCTTTCCATCCCACACTGGACGACGTGCCGGTCGTCGATCTTTCTCCTCGCAAAGGCCCGCCGCGATTGTTTCCCGCACTCGACTTGCTCGATCGAACGATCGCCGATCTGCCCTCCGATACGCCGGTCATTGTCATGATGCCGCCGCGGTTTCGTTCGGCGATGCCTGCACCGGACACCGATGCGCAGAAAACCGTAGTCGCCTGCAAGGCCGAGATCATTCGCCGGTTCTCGGAAAAGCCGGGCCGTCTGTTTGCAGATTTTCTCACCGACACGCCGGTTAACCGTGACCCCGTCAATTACATGGACGACGCGCATTATCGTGCGCCGGTTGCCCGCATGATCGAACAGCGGCTTTCTCGCGAAATCTTGGCGCAAGCCCCGCGTCCTGCCGGCGCATCGCAGTAGGACCGGCTCAGTATGCTGTTTCAGTCACAAGGCTTCATTCTGGTCTTCCTGCCGCTGGCGCTTGCTGCTTACTACGGTGTCGCGCGCTCGCAAGCGCAGCGGCAATACACACTGATCGCGGCCTCGCTCGTCTTCTACGGCTGGTGGGACGCCCGCTTCATTCCCTTGCTGCTCGGCCAGATTTTTCTGACCTGGCTGCTGAGCCTCTTGCATGCCCGCACAGGCAGCCGCGCGCCGCTTGTTCTTGCCATAGCGCTCAATCTGGCCGCGCTGGCGACTTTCAAGTATCTCGATTTTCTCATCGGCAGCGTCGAATACATCAGCAACGTCGAGTTGCCCCGGGCCCACTTCATTCTGCCGATCGGCATCAGCTTTTTTTCATTCCAGCTGATTTCCTACGCAGTCGATCGCATGCGCGGTGATGCGCCAGTCTATCCGCTGCGCCAGTTCTCGCTTTTCGTTTTGCTGTTTCCGCATCTTATTGCCGGTCCGATCGTGCGCCACAACGAACTCGTTCCGCAGTTCGGGCTCGACCCATTGCGCGCCGGGCTGTGGTCGCGGCTTGGCGCCGGAGTGACGCTCTTCTGCATCGGTCTCGCCAAGAAAGTCCTGCTGTCGGATCGGCTGGCCGGGATCGCCGATCCGCTGTTCAGCGACGCCATCCGGCATCCGCTCACTTTTGCCGAGGCGTGGAATGCCGCGCTTGCATTCTCGTTTCAGCTTTTTCTCGATTTCTCTGCCTACACTGAAATGGCTATCGGTATCGCGCTGATGTTCGGTTTGTTGTTGCCGGAGAACTTCCGGCAACCTTATCTGGCTACGAGTTTGCGCGAGTTCTGGCAGCGTTGGCATATCTCTCTGTCCACTTTTATTCGTGACTACCTCTACATTCCGCTGGGCGGCAGCCGCGGTAGAACGGGCCGCTACATTTTTGCCACGCTGGTAGCCATGACGATCTGCGGACTTTGGCACGGCGCGGGATGGACCTATGTCGCCTGGGGCTTCTGGCACGGGATTGGACTGATCATCTGCCGTGGATGGCAGTCTTTGCAGCGGCCGATGCCGGCTCCGGTTGGCTGGTTCGTGACGATGATGTTTGTGCTTGTCGGCTGGGTATTGTTTCGTTCGGCGAACTTTTCGACCGCGTTTTCCATCACGCAATCGCTGTCCGGCGCCAACGGCTGGGGCAGCGGATTTGCCGGCGCGCACCTGATTCTCATCGGCGCTGTTGTGTCGTTGCTGTTACCGTCAGCTCACCGGATCAAAGATGGGTGGGCGCAGCCGTCGGCCATTAAAGCGATAGCGCTCGCGCTTCTGGCGCTCATATGCCTTCTCGATGTCGGCAATGGGCCGCCACTGAGTTTCATCTACTTCCAGTTCTGAGTATTGCA
>Ga0075368_10000696_pt1 | contig 10238 bp, 6 predicted proteins | sample EndMethybrTD3033_FD_71518 | JGI IMG/M metagenome (GOLD analysis project Ga0075368, IMG submission 71518) | Populus endosphere microbial communities from Tennessee, USA - Endosphere MetaG P. TD hybrid TD303-3 | ecosystem: Host-associated > Plants > Roots > Endosphere | place: USA: Tennessee... | reverse complement strand
ACGTCGAATTTCGGCACGGTGCGCCAGAGGTCGTCGTAAGTCTCCTCCTCATGCACCCGGCGGCGCTCCTCGCGGGCGGCGATGAAGGCCGGCTTGAGCTGGCGCGGGTCGCGCGGATGATGGCTGACGCCCTGGCGCATCAGCGCATGGGCGGCGTCCACGATGGGCTCCACCGCCTCGATGCCGAACTGCTCCTCGCAGCTCTTCACATAGTCCTTGGCGAAGGCGAGATAGTCGAGGATGGTGTCGGCGTTGGTCCACTGCTTGAACAGATAGTTGTTCTTGAAGAAGTGGTTGTGGCCGACCGCCGCATGGGCGATCACCAGCGTCTGCATCGTGGCGGAGTTTTCCTCCATCACATAGCTGATGCAGGGGTTCGAGTTGATCACCAGCTCATAGGCCAGCGAGCGCAGGCCGCGCCGATAGGTCATCGCCTCCTGCGCGAAATGCTTGCCGAACGACCAGTGCCGGTACATCAGCGGCATGCCGATGGAGGCATAGGCGTCGAGCATCTGCTCGGCGGTGATCACTTCGATCTGGTTCGGGTAGATGTCGAGCCCCATTTCCTCGACACCGATCTGCTCGCACGTGCTGTAGACCTGCTTGAGAAGATCGAAATCCCACTCCGCGCCCTCAAAGAGCGGTTTCGACGCGAGGGGGGCCGACGCCGAGGCCGGCCGCTTCTTAGTCTTTGTGGTCATCGCACCCGTTCATGCTTTTTCCGTGGTGGAAAACAGATCATGGAAGACCGGATAGATCTCGTCCGGCGCCGATACCCGCCGCATCGCGAAATGCCGGCGCCGCTTGGTGATCGGCTCGAAGCCGGACCAGATGATGCTTTCGCTGATCGCCGCGCCGACCTCGATATAGGCAAAATACTGGCAGAGCGGCAGGATCTCCTCGTCGAGCATGTCGATGCACTTCACCATGTCGGCGAAGTCGTTCGCGCCGTCCGACGCCTGGGCGCAGTAGATATTCCAGTCCTCGACCGGATAGCGCTCCTGCACCACGCGCAGCATCTCGTCATAGGCGGTGGAAATCACCGTGCCGCCCGTCTCGGTGGAGTGGAAGAACGTGTCCTCGTCCACCTCGCTGGCCACGCTGGTATGGCGGATGAACACCACGTCCACATCCCGGTAGTGGCGGGACAGGAACACGTAGAGCAGCATGAAGAAGCGCTTGGCCAGATCCTTCAGCGCCTGCGACATGGAGGCCGAGGTGTCCATCAGGCAGAACATCACCGCCTGCGTGGTTGGCTTCGGCACCCGCTCGAACCGGTTGAACTTCAGGTCGAACGGGTCGATGAACGGCACCGTCTTGCGCAGGTAGCGCATCCGGGCGAGCCGCTCGCGCAGGGCCGTGACGCGCGCCTCATCCTGCGGCGTCTCGGCTTCGGCGGCCGCCAGTTCGTCCTCCACCAGCTTGATCGCGCTCTCGCTCGGTCGGCGCAAGGCGGTGCGGCGCGCCATGGAATTGCGCATGGTGCGCACGCGGTTGAGCTTGGACGGCGAGCCTTCCGTGGTGAAGCCCGCCCGCATCGGCATGGGCGAGCGGACGTCCTTCAGTTTGGTTTTGATGAGATTGGGAAGCTGGAGATCGTCAAAGAACAGGTCGAGGAATTCGTCCTTGGTCAGGGTGAAGACGAAGTCGTCTTCCCCATGCCCGTCAGGGCTGCCCCTGTCGCCCCCGCGCCCACCGCCCGAGGGCGGCTTCGGGATGGTATCGCCGACGACGAAGTCCTGGTTTCCGGGCAGCACCAGATCGCGTTTGCCGCTCTCCCGCCCGAGCCGGAAGGCCGGCTCGTTCAGGCTTTTCGAGCGGATGCGGATTTTTTCCCCGCTGTCGATCTCGGAAATCTTCCGCTTCCGGAGGGCATCGCTGATCGCCTCGCGAATTTCCTCTTTCGCCCGCCGGATGAAGCGCTGACGGTTGCCCAGACTTTTGGCCTTCGGATTGAGCCTCCGGTCAATGATGTGCATTGGCGCAGATCAACCTGATTTTCTCACGCGCATGTACCAGTCGACGAGACGGCGAACCTGTCTCGGCGTGTAGCCGCGCGCGACCATTCTCTCCACGAAGTCCGTATGCTTCTTCTCCGTCTCGCTGTCCTTCTTCGCGCCGAAGCTGATGACGGGCAGCAGATCCTCCACCTGGGAGAACATCCGTTTCTCGATGACGTCGCGGATCTTCTCGTAGGACGTCCAGGCCGGGTTCTTTCCCGAGTTCCGGGCGCGGGCGCGAAGGGCGAACTTCACCACCTCGTAGCGGAAATCCTTCGGATTGGCGATGCCGGCCGGCTTCTCGATCTTGGACAGTTCCTTGTCGAGCAGCGAGCGGTCCATGAGCTGGCCGGTATCGGGGTCCTTGAAGTCGTGATCCTCGATCCAGGCGTCGGCATAGGCCACGTAGCGGTCGAACAGGTTCTGGCCATATTCGTTATAGCTTTCGAGATAGGCCTTCTGGATCTCGTTGCCGATGAACTCCGCGTAGCGCGGCCCCAGATCCTCCTTGATGAATTCGAGATAGTGGTTCTCGATCGCCTCGGGGAACTGTTCGCGGTTGATGGCCTGTTCCAGCACATACATCAGATGCACCGGATCGGCGGCGACCTCCTCGTTGTCGAAGTTGAACGTCTCCGACAGCACCTTGTAGGCGAAGCGGGTGGACGTGCCGTCCATGCCCTCGGTCAGCCCGGCGGCGTCGCGGTATTCCTGCACCGTCTTGGCGTGCGGATCGGTTTCCTTGAGGCTCTCGCCGTTGTAGACGCGCATTTTGGAGTAGAGGTTGGAATTCTCATGCTCCTTGAGGCGGGTCAGCACCGAGAAGCGCGCCAGCATCTCCAGCGTGCCGGGTGCGTTGGCCGCGTCCGTCAGCTCCGAGCGCGAGAGCAGCTTCTCGTAGATCTGGCGCTCTTCCGTCACGCGCAGGCAATAGGGCACCTGGACCACGCAGATACGGTCGAGGAACGCCTCATTGTTGCGGTTGGCCTTGAAGCTGCGCCACTCCGCCTCGTTCGAATGCGCGATGATGATGCCCTGATAGGGCAGCGAGCCCACATTCTCCGTGCCGACATAGCTGCCTTCCTGCGTCGCTGTGAGCAGGGGATGCAGCATCTTGATCGGCGCCTTGAACATTTCGACGAACTCCAGGAGGCCCTGGGTCGTGCGGTTCAGGCCGCCCGAGTAGGAATAGGCGTCCGCGTCGTTCTGTCCGAAGAATTCCAGCTTGCGGATATCCACCTTGCCGACCAGGGCGGAGATGTCCTGGTTGTTCTCGTCGCCCGGCTCGGTCTTGGCGATGCCGATCTGGCGCAGCCGCGAGGGGTAGAGCTTGACGACGTTGAACTTGGAGATGTCGCCGCCGAATTCGTCGAGCCGCTTCACCGCCCACGGGGACATATGCCCGGTGAGCTTGCGCCGCGGGATGCCGTAGCGGTCTTCCAGCGCCGCGCCCATCGACTCGGGATCGAACAGGCTGAGCGGGCTTTCGAAGATGGGGCTGATCTCGTCGCCCGCGCGCAGCACATAGATGGGCTGCTTCTCCATCAGCTCCTTGAGCCGCTCGGCCAGGGACGATTTGCCGCCGCCGACAGGGCCGAGCAGATAGAGGATCTGCTTGCGCTCCTCAAGCCCCTGCGCCGCGTGCCGGAAGTAGCTGACGATGCGCTCGATCGTCTCTTCCAGCCCGTAAAAGTCGGAGAAGGTTGGATAGACCTTCACGCTCCGGTTCATGAAGATGCGGCCGAGGCGCTCGTCTCTGGATGTGTCGATGATTTTAGGCTCGCCGATCGCTGCCATCATCCGCTCGGAAGCGGAGGCATACATCATCGGATCTTCGCGGCAGCCTTCAAGATAGGACTTGAGATCAAGCGCCGCGTGCTTCTGCGTGGCGTAGCGCTCCACATACAGGTCGAAAATCTCACTGCTGGGTGTCATTCCACCGCCCGATCTCTTTGAGGTTTCAGCCGAAATTTAACTTCTCCTCTCCTCACCTGGGCATATCGTCTTTTTGGCGCCGTTGCCGGCGCTGACGATCCCAATTGTACGCCATACTGCCCCATCTCGTGAACCTCCGTTGAGGTGCGTCAGAGAGGAGCGGTAACTCAGGCACGCGTGGTACGCCGTAGTCATCTCCATCCACGCGCAGAGAAACTGCTCCCCAGTCTCAGAAACGCCCGAAGCGTCAAAGCTTTCCATTCCGGGCGAATAAACAGACGGTCCCTTCATCTAATTATACATCGATCCCTTAAAACTCCCAACTGGGTTCGCCCCTTGGTCAGTGCAGGAGATGAGCGTGACTCTACGTAGGCCGCCGGAATTATGTTCGGCGCGGCCATGATTTTGCAAACATCGACAGGTCTGCAATCGGGAGCAAATGTTGTTAAAATTGAACGATGGTTCGGGACCAGTCTCGGCGATGTCGGCGGCGTCCAGCCGGGAAGTCTTGAACAAGCCATGCATATGAAGCTCGGAACCCTGCCCGCATCACACCATGCATCCGAAGCTTGAGCCAGGCCGGATGACTGAACAATGAATGATGGCGCGGGCTGTGGATATTCTGTCACAGTCGGCGACAAAGTGCGATGGGATTGCGCGGGCTCGCACCATTTTATGGACTTAGCAGCCAAAGATGCCAGTTCGCGGGCATGTCGCATCACGAATTGTTCATGAGGCAACTTGCCGGCACGCTGGCCCTTCTTTTCCCTATCGGCAGCGCGATATTCGGCGGCAAGGCTGAAGGAGAGCATCGGATGAAGGCGGTTCCACCTCTGGCGATCTCGTCAGACAAAGTTTGCTTCATTATCATCAAAGCGCGTGAATACGACGTCAAGGACGTCGTGACGGACCCCGATTCCGGCTCCAACGGCGCCGATGACGGCATGATTTCGGTGCTGGAAGACCATCTCGACGATCCGGTCGCCCAGGAAATACGCGAATTCATCGCCGCCATGACTGAGGACGAGCAGATCGATCTGGTCGCGCTGACCTGGCTGGGACGAGGCGACGGCGCGCTGGAGGACTGGGACGATCTGCGCGACGAAGCGCAGCGCGCGCATAACCGGCGCACGGCGTCCTATCTGCTCGGCATTCCGCTGCTTGCCGACTATCTGGAGGAGGGGCTCTCCCAGTTCGGGCTGGATTGCGACGACTCCGAGATGCAGCATCTTTAGGTCGGGAGACGGACGCCCTTGTCCCGGCCCGACATTCAGGAATCCTTGAAGCCGAGCCAGGGCTCCAGCTTCTCCCATGTCCTGTCGATGGCATAGGTGGGCGAGAGCAGCGGCAGACCGATATGGCCGAAGAACAGCGAGATCTGGCCCTCGGCGCTCTCCTCGTCCGCCTTTGCCGCATGAGCGAGGTAGAGGGCGGAAACCAGGCTGGTCCGGTCTGCCCCTGCCTCGCAATGGATCAGGATCGGCTTGGGCGCGCTTTCGAGCATCGCCAGCAGCCTGGCGGCTTCGGCCTGCTTCAACTCGCGTCTGGACGACATGGCAAAATCGATATGGGTGATGCCGAGGCGTCTGGCCGTCGCCACCTCGTTGTCGTACCAGGGTTTTCCCGGCTTGGCGCCACGCAGATTCACGATGGTCCGGAGCCCGTAGCGCCGGCTGTAATCCTCGATGGCGGCGGCGCTTGGCTGCCCGGATCGGTAAAGCTCGCCTGTAATGACGGTGTGGAAATTTCCGATGAACTGCAGGGTTGCCAGATACACCCCAACAAGCAGCAGAACCACCAGAATCGTCAGGCCGAAGCGGCGCAATGTCCCACTTCGGCGCGACTTATGAAATGTGTGTATCGTCATGATGCGCCGAGATTTGTGCTGTGCGCGGACATCCGCGACATGACGTCTACCGGCATACGCCCAAACGGGTGGGGTGATCAAGCGAGGCGGCGATGAAGCATTCCGACGGCCGGATTTTCCGGCGCTCCCTGATCCCTGCGATCCTGGCCTGTGTCAGCGCGTTTGCTGGCGTCGCGCCGGCCGTGGCCCAGCTTGCGACCGATCCTGCGGCAGATGCGCTCATCGGCGCCAATGCACGCTTCCATCCCCAGATCGCGGAGAACGGCATGGTCGCGGCGCAGGAGGGGATCGCGGCCCAGGTCGGCGCCGACATCCTGAAACAGGGCGGCAATGCGGTGGACGCGGCCGTGGCGACAGGCTTTGCGCTGGCGGTGACGCATCCGCAGGCCGGCAATCTGGGCGGCGGCGGTTTCATGCTGATCGCGCTTGCGGGAAAGCAGAAGGCGATTGCGGTGGACTATCGCGAAATGGCGCCGCTCTCCGCCGCCCGCGACATGTTCCTGAAAACGGATGGCACGGTCGATATCGAGAAGGCGCGCAACAGCCGCGCTTCCGCGGGGGTGCCCGGCACGGTCGCGGGGTTGCTGCATGCGCTGGAGACTTACGGCACGCTGCCGCGCGAGAAAGTGCTGGAACCAGCCATCCGGCTGGCGGAGGAGGGCTTTCCCGTCTCGCATGAACTGGCCTATGCCCTGGCCAGGACGCGCGACCGTTTCGCCAGGGACCCCTCCTCGCTGGCCTATTTCCTGCATCCGGACGGACGCCCCTACCGGGCGGGCGAGATCCTGCGCCAGCCCGATCTGGCCCGGACCCTGATCGCGATCCGCGATGGCGGCGCGGCCGGCTTCTACAGCGGCTGGGTGGCGGACGCCATCGCTGGGGAAATGCGCAATGGCGAAGGCCCCGTCAGCCGGGAGGACCTCGCCGCCTATCGCGTCGTGGAGCGCGAGCCGGTGCGCGGCACCTATCGCGGCTATGAGATCGTCTCCATGCCGCCGCCGTCGTCGGGTGGCGCGCATCTCATCCAGATGCTGAACATCCTGGAAGGCTACGATCTGAAGGGCCTGGGCCACAACAGCGCCGACACCATCCACCGCCTCGTCGAGGCCATGCGCCGCGCCTATGCCGACCGCGCCTCGCATATGGGAGACCCCGATTTCTACAAGGTGCCCGTGCAGGGGCTGACCGCCAAAAGCTATGCCGCGACGCTGCGCGGCGGCATCGATCTGGCCCGGGCCGGCAATTCGGCCGCGATCAGCGCCGGGTCGCCGCCCTCCCCGGAAGGCACGCAGACCACCCATTTCTCCGTCATGGACCGGGACGGCAATGCCGTGGCGAATACCTATACGCTGAATTGGGCCTTCGGCAGCGGCTTCTCGGTGGACGGCGCGGGCTTCCTGCTCAACAACGAGATGGACGACTTCTCAGCCAAGCCCGGCGTGGCGAACGCCTACGGCCTGCTTGGGGGCGACGCGAACGCCATTGCGCCGCGCAAGCGCCCGCTTTCCTCGATGACGCCGACCATCCTGCTCAAGGACGGGCAGCCCGTCCTCGTCACCGGCAGCCCCGGCGGCAGCACGATCATCACCGTGGTGCTGCAGATGGTGCTGAACGTCACGGATTTCGGCATGAACGTCATGGAGGCGACGGCCGCCCCGCGCATCCATCATCAATGGCAGCCCGATAACGTGATCTCCGAGCCGGGCATTTCCGACGATACGCTGCGTTTGCTGGAGGCGCGCGGCTTCATCCTGCCGAAGGAGCCGGATGGCAGCTTCCAGCACCGCATTCTCGGCCGCGCCAACAGCGTGGCCCGGAGCGGGCGCTATTTCCTCGGCGCCGCCGATCCGCGCTCGGGCGATGCCGCCGCGCGGGGGTATTGAGCATCCCGTGCGAGACGGCCGGTTTCGGGCGGGTGTCCTCAGGCGATCAGCGCGAGGGATGCGTCCTTCACCTTGCGCGTGGAGCGGGTGGCCGCGCGGGTCGCTTCGGCGATGTGGGCCATGTTCTCGGCGATCACGGTCACTTCCGTCGAGGCGATCTGCATGTTGGAGGAGATTTCCTGCGTCACCGCCGACTGCTGCTCGACGGCCGCCGCGATGGCGCCCGAGGTCTCGCTGATCGTGCCGATGATGCTGGCGATCTCGTGAATTGCGTTGACCACGCCATTGGTCGAGGTCTGCACGGCGGAGATCTGGCTGGATATTTCCTCCGTAGCCTTCGCGGTCTGGCTGGCCAGCGCCTTCACCTCCGCGGCGACCACGGCGAAGCCCTTGCCCGCCTCGCCGGCCCTCGCCGCCTCGATGGTGGCGTTGAGCGCCAAGAGGTTGGTCTGCGCGGCGACGCTGTTGATGAGGCGGATTACTTCGCCGATGCGCTCGGCCGCCGCCGACAGGCCGCCGATGATGTCGTTGGCGCGCCCGCTCTGGTGCACGGCGGTCGCCGAGATTTCCGATGCCTGATGCACGCGGCGGCTGATTTCCTGCACGGAGGCGACCAGTTCCTCGGCCGCGGACGCCACCGACTGCACGGTCGTGGAGGTGCGGTCGGAGGCCTCGACGGCTTTCGCGACCTGACTGTCGGTGGTGGTGATCGCGGTGCTGATTTCGGTGAGATCGACGTCGATTTGCTTCTGCAGCTTGGCCTTGCGTATCCGATCAGCCACCGACGCGGTGATGTCGGTTGCGAATTTCACCACCTTCTGCAGCTTGCCGTCCGCGTCCAGGACCGGATTGTACGACGCCTGAATCCAGACCTCCTTGCCGCCCTTGCCGATGCGCTTATATTCGGCGGCCTGGTATTCGCCGCGCCGCAGGGCGTCCCAGAAGGCCTTGTAGCCGACGCTGTCGCGCTCGGCCGGGTCGACGAACATGGAGTGATGCCGCCCCTCGATCTCCGGCAGCGAATAACCCAGCGCCTTGAGGAAATTCGGATTGGCGGTGATGACGGTGCCGTCGGGCTTGAACTCGATGATGGCCTGAGAACGGTGAATGGCCTCGATCTGGCCCTTCCAGTCGGCGGCCGCCCGCTTTTGCTCCGTGATGTCGGCGGCGAGCTTCACCACCTTGAACGGCCGGCCATTGCGGCCAAGGACAGGGTTGTAGGAGGCCTGGAGCCAGATCTCCCTGCCGCCTTTTGCGAGGCGCTTGAACTCCCACGCCTGATATTCGCCGCGCTGCAGACTTCCCCAGAACTGCCGGTAGGCGGCGCTGTCGCGCTCGGCCGGTTCGATGAACATGGAGTGATGCCGCCCCTGGATCTCGCCGAGCGAATAGCCCATGGCGTTGAGGAAATTCTTGTTGGCGGTGATGACGGTGCCATCGAGCTTGAATTCGATGATGGCCTGAGAACGGTCGAACGCCTCAAGCTTTGCGCGCATTTCGGCGGTATGCACCGAGATCATCTCGACTGTCCTTCGCTCGCGGGAGAATGCCTGTTCAGGCTCTGTTGTTGTTCCACGACCATAAGGAGTTTCGCTTAAGGGTTTCTAACTGCGCGGGAGACATTCCGAAAATGCAATTAAAAAGGGTTCGCTGCCTCTGTTTCTAAGGATGGCGAAGCGCGAATTTTTTGCTAAAACCGATCCGCTGGGGCCTGTAGCTCAATGGTCAGAGCTGACGGCTCATAACCGTCTGGTTGCAGGTTCGAGTCCTGCCGGGCCCACCAATCGTTTCAATAACTTCCATCGAATCTGCAACGGCTGCCCGAGGTTCGTTGAACCTCGTTGTGGCACGGACGGCGCGCCGCGGGAGCCGGTCGTCGGACTCAGGAAAGAGCAATAGCCGGCGGCAGGCTGATTCCGCCGTACGCGCTCTTGTCGCTTTATTGTGCAGGCTCGTCAGGCAATGCTCGTGGATTAGCTTCGTGCGCCGCTTGCGATGGCAGGCTCACCCCGTTCATCAAAGGCCAGGGCGAGGCGGCAAGATCATCGCCTGATCGAAATCATCGGGAGGATTCGGGATGTCCTTTGAGCGCACCGGCGCGAAGCATTTCACGGCCTCGGCCCTGGTTGAGAATCGGGGCAGGTTTCTCCTGCTCTACCATCGCAAGCTCGATATGTGGCTTTACCCCGGAGGGCATGTCGAAGCCGACGAAGAGCCGCAGGACGCCGTCCTCCGCGAGCTTGAGGAAGAAGCCGGCATAACGGTGCCGCTGGTTTCCTGCTGCCTGACCCAGCACATGCCGATCAAGGTCGAGGCATCGACGACGGCGGAGTTGCCCATGCCCCTCTCCATTCTTTGCGAGCAGATCCCCGACAAGGACGGCGGGCATCATTGGCATATCGACATGATCTATCTGGGCCGCGCCGACGATGGGCAATGCGCGCGCGTGGTGAGCGACACCGAAGCCAGATGGGTGACGCCGGAGGAGGCGGACGCGCTGACCTGTCCACGCGAGTTGCCGCTGCTCATGCGCAAGGCTCTCGCTGTGATGGC
>Ga0075368_10000695_pt1 | contig 10247 bp, 13 predicted proteins | sample EndMethybrTD3033_FD_71518 | JGI IMG/M metagenome (GOLD analysis project Ga0075368, IMG submission 71518) | Populus endosphere microbial communities from Tennessee, USA - Endosphere MetaG P. TD hybrid TD303-3 | ecosystem: Host-associated > Plants > Roots > Endosphere | place: USA: Tennessee... | reverse complement strand
GACCGGCGCCGGTCCGCCGAACAGCGGATTGTCGTCGCCCCGCGGCGAGGTGTGCCGCTGCACCAGCACCTCGCCTTTGAAGGAGTGGTCATCCTTCACCACGTAGCTGCCGGTGTAATAGAGGTAGGCATCGCCGCCAAGGATCTTGCCGTCGCGGAAAAGAATCACGCCGCTGCCCTTGCCGACTCGACCATCGAGCAGGTTCACGTGGATCGAATAGAGGCCGTTCTTCATAACGTCCCGCAGGCCGGCCGCCATCGCCCAATGGCGTAACCGGTAGAGCTTTTATGCCAAAGCGCATCCTCTCGCGCAACGCGGCAGTTTGCCGGCCGGCAAGCTGTTCCGTGGTGCGGACCGTAATTGTCCCGGCTTGTCTGTGACGCGGTGATGACGGTCTCATCATGAGGCGTGGCCAGTCGTTGCGAATCAAGTTGGCCCGCGAAATGCATAACCATTGTTGCACTGGCCGCGGGGTGCTGGAGCAAGACAAACGTGAGCAACTGGATCGATTCCAGCGGCGATCAGCCGCGTCTGTACAGTGCGCGTCCCACGAATTGCAAAAGCGAACGACGGCGGATCGGTCGCGCGGCACGCTGGCGAAGCGTGACGAGGCTGGCATGTGCCATGGCCTTGATTGCGCTAGCAGCGCCCTTCGGGCACGCCCGCGACCGCGGCCAGTTCGTCAACACCAATGCGGATTTGAAGGCCTGGTTCGACAGCCTGCGAAGCGGCAAGGGGCCTTGCTGCTCCGATGCCGACGGCTCGGCGCTCTCGGACACCGACTGGGACAGCAAGGACGGGCACTATCGTGTCCGCGTCCCGCGTTATGGCTACGCGCTCGAGGGCCAGCAGCAGGAACTCGTCTGGGTCGACGTGCCGGAGGAGGCCGTGATCTCGGAGCCGAACCGGGTCGGCCGCACAATGGTATGGCCGATCTACGGCTATATGGGCGTCACCATCCGCTGCTTCATGCCCGGCAGCATGACATAGCCGCGCCGGGCGGCACGCCGCCTGGTCTCGCTGATGGCCAATGCGGCGTGCGCCACGTCAGGTGTATTTCTTGTCGCGCTCGAGCAGCTCGATGGAAATGCCTTCGGGGCCGCGGATGAAGCAGATGCGCACGCCGGGCCGGATCGTCGTCGGCTCGCGCGTGAACGTGACGCCCTTGGCCTTGATCTCGGCGGCGACGGCGTCGATGTCCTTCACCGTGAGTCCGAAATGGTCGAGGCCCTGGTGCGGGTGCGGCGGCGGCGGGCTGACGGCGTTGTCGCCCTCGAGCGGCGCGATGAAGATCCGGGCACCGCCGAGGTTCACGTCGATCCGTCCCGGCGCGCGCACGATCTCGCCACCGAGGATGTCCCGCAGCCAGGCCGCCGTGGCCTCCGGATCGGGGCTGCGCAGATGGACGTGATCCCAAGTGACGGCGATTGGCATTTCATGTTCTCCCAACAGGGTCTTTCGGTATTGCGGCCCATGTTAACGGCCCCGGCCGGTGATCGCCACCGTGGTTGCCGACTCGCTTGAAGCGCGGGAACCTTAGTTCGTCTCCCGGATTAAGGTAAGCAGTGGCCGAATCCGCCGTTGAACCTGTTGCGGCCACCATCGGTGATACGCCATGAGCGCAGGGTTTGAACGGGTCGGGTTGGGACGCTTCGCCGGCATCGGCGAGCGCCTGGCGCGGGTCGTGACGGTTGCGAGTGTCTCATTTGGCCGAAGCCTGCTGTGGCTGCTGGCCGCCATCATCGTCGGTAGCGGCGTCTGGATGCTGTTGCCGCTCTCCAAAGGCAACAGCGCTGAACCGGCGAAGCCGGAGCTGGCATCCGTTGAGACGGCGCCTTCGGGCGATGCGGCAGCTGCGGTCACGCCGGCGTCCGAAGCCCAGGCTCTGGCTGCGGCAGAACTCGACCGTCTCAGGATTTCCTCCCAGACCTGGCGCCGCGGCGGGCTTGGCTCGAAGGCGCTGGTGACGTTTACGCTGCGAAATGACAATGACTATGCCGTAAAGGATGTGGCGATCGTCTGCGCGTTCGCACGGCGCGACGGCAGCCATCTCACCGACCGCAGCCGGGTTCTGGCCGACACGGTCAGCATGAAGAGCCGCAAGACCTTTGCGCGCATCACTGTCGGCTACGTCAACGTTAATGCCGATCAGGCCACGTGTTCGCTGGTTGCAGCCCGTCGCGCGTAAAGGGCGGGGTAGCGGAAAAGTTACCCTTACCGGGCCTTGGCAAAAAACTTGGCGCTGCCATTTGAACCGAACGGCTGGGCCAGGAACCAATTAGAGTATCGCCTGTTGAGGCGGAGAGCCCACGCGGGGATGCGGGGGGCGGAGTGCGGCCAATGCCCATCTTTCGGTATTTCCTCTTTGTCGGTGGAGCCTTGCTCGCACTGCTGTTGGCAGTGAACTTCGCTCTGCCGGCCTCACCCGTGACGCAGGCCGTCGCGACCGCTGGCAACGATCAGCCGCTGATCCGGATCCGGTCCGATCGGCACCTGCCTGAGCGTGTCGTGCTCGACACCAGCCAGCCGACGATTGCCCCGCCCGCGACGAAGACCGCCGCTGTCGTTGCGCCTCAGCCGCCGGTGCAGGATGCCGCCTCGGCGGCGCTGGCCGAGATGTCGGCCAAGGCGCGGGTGCGCGAGACGTTCGCCCAGTTCACGCCGGGCCAGAAGGCGGATGCCGCCACAGCCAAGAAGACCGACGCCAAGCCGCAGACTCAGGCCCAGGCTTCTCCGGCCCAGGCTCAGCCCAAGCGCAAGGTTGTGCGGGCGCATCCGGCGCCGCAACAGCCGGGCCGGCCGATGATGCTGGTGGCCCAGCAGCCGCATTTCGGTCTCTTCAACACGACCTGGTGAGAGCCGGCTCTGATCCGCCTCGCTGGAGGCGGGAAGGGCTTTTTATTGGCCAGCCTCTCTGCTAATTCGAACGCGTCCGAACGCCGCCCGGTACGTTGGTTCGCCAGCGACGGTCCGGCATTTTCGGTCTCGGCCCGCCCGGGCCAGGGCGCTCGTAGCTCAGCTGGATAGAGCATCGGATTTCGATTCCGAGGGTCGGAGGTTCGAATCCTTCCGAGCGCGCCAAGCTTCGATGTTTTGGATATGTTCCGAAGTGGCGCCGATGCCGATGAGCGTCGCAACGGCTTCTCGCGTCAGCTTGCCGGAAGCCTGATCTGCCGCCCCCGCGCCAGCGTGTCCGATGGCGCCTCGTGGAAGGTGGCACGGTAGGCCGCGGCAAACTCACCCATGTGGTGGAAACCCTGGGCGCGCGCGCAGGTGGCAACGGTGGCGCCGCCGCCTTTGAGCAGCCGGGCGCGTGTTGCCCACAATCTCTTCAGGCGGATGTACTGGTGCAGGCTCATGCCGCGCACCTTGCTGACGGCGCCGCCGAGCGTCCGGATCGAGACGCCGAACTCACCGGCGAGATCGGCCGTGTAGATCGGAGCGGTCGGATAGGCCGCGACGTAATCGTCGATCCGTTGCACGAGCTTGGTCGACCGCCCGCCCTGGACCGAGGTGCTCCGATCCGGGCGCGCATCGATCCGAAACAAATCGTCGAGCGCGAGCAGCAGGCCTTCCTGGAGATGGGCGGCGACCTCGGTGCTCTCGAACAGGAGCGGCTGCACCGACGCGGTTCGCAGGATGTCGAGCAGGAGTTGCCGTGTGTGCAGCAGGGCGGGTCGGTTCGCGACATAGGCCCGCAAATCGTCGGCATGATCGAACCAGCCCCGGTCTTTCAGGCCCGGAGAGAAGATGATCATCGCGTGATAATTGGTCTGGGGTTCGACGAAATGGCATTCATCGTTGCCGCGGAGCGCAACGAAGAAGCGTGCGTCGAGATCCATTCCCTTGGAATTGACCTGAAGGTCGTCGGTCATCGGCAGGATCACCATCCCGCCCGGCATGCGATAGGCGGTGTCGAGGATGCGCGCGAAGGATCTCATCACGATGATGCGGCACGCCGGCAGAGCGACGACGGCGCGAGCGGCCGCGAAGTTCGGGACGTCGAGCGGAATGCTTCGGGCATCCTCCATCGACTCGATCGGCCGAAACGCATCGACATCGGCAAAGCCGATCAGTTGAAGTGCGGAGGACGGGGCGAGGGCGTCGAACATGCGTCGGGCCGGCTGCTGCAATGTGACAATCAAATGAACGTCGGTACATCGACATCAATGGCGAAACATCGTGCTTCAGTAAACGGGATTCCGGGCCGTAGTATTGCGGACATCATGCCATGACGTCCGTCAGATCATTGTCACCGTCAACGTTCTCGGCTCATCGGTTGGCCGGAGGCGAGGTCGATGAAATGCAGGCGCGTGCAGGCGGGACAGGCGAAGGACTCGAAGCTGCGTCCCTCCGGTCCCTGCTGCTTCTCCAGATGCGTCTGCACGTTCATGCCCGTCTGGGGGCATCGAAAAACAATCAACTCGGCCATCGCTGTAGAATGACGGCGCGGCGAATTTTCCTCTTTGATCTGGATCAGTTTTGGAATTGCTCCAGGCCGGCCGAACAGGCGCGTGGGCAATCCACGATCTTGCAAAAGCGAAGGGGCCCCGAGGGCCCCTTCGAATGTTACCAGCGGCGATAGCCGTAATAACCATAGCGCGGGCCGTAGCCGCCGTAGTAGCGCGGCGGTCCATAATATCGGGGGCCGTAGTACGGCCGCGGGCCGTAATAGCCATAATAGTTCGGACGCCAGTAACATTGCCCCCAGGCGTCGCAGACCATACGGACCTGCTCGACGTCGGAGACCTGCGGGACCGCAGGTGCAGGCGCGATGGGCATGGCGGACGCCGCCGGCGATGCCGCGAGGGCACCGAACAGGGACGCGGCGACGAGGCCAATCTTGAGATTCATGATGTCTTCCTCTGCTTACGCAATACAGGATATCGAAGTTGTTCTGATCAAATTGTGGCGGAACCGAAATGTAATGCTGATGAACAAATTTTCAGTTGCCCCGCCGCGCGCCTGATCCAGCTCCGCCAGACTACGCCAGCTCCGCGCTTCTGGCCATGCCGTGCTCGCATCGCGGCACTTCGCCACCAACCTTGATCCTGCGCAATTCATCTTCGATGCTTCCTTCCCTAGTCTTGTCGCCGTGGGCCGTCCTTCGCGGAATGCGAAGAGCGTTCGGCTGGTCGTCCGCATCGGTCGCCCACTGTTTGTTTGGAGCTCTGCAATGGACAAGATGAGAATCGACAAGGGTGACTGGCTGGTCGTGTGCGACGGGCGCAAGGCGCTCATTCTGGAAAACCTCGGCGACGAGATGTTTCCGAACCTCCACACCAGGGAGGTGCACGAGCGGTCCAATCCCCCGACGAGCGCGCAGGGAAGCGACGCGCCGGGCCGATTGCATGGCGCGGCCGGCGGTGCGCGCAGCTCGGTCGAGCAGACCGATTGGCACGATGAGGCCGAGCGCGCCTTCCTGCGTGGCCTGGCCAGCCGGCTCGACGCCGCGGTCAGCTCGGGCGAGACCTCGGCCCTGACCATGGTGGCCTCGCCGCGTGCGCTCGGCATGATCCGCGCCGATTATTCGGACGTCGTGCGCAAGGCGCTTCAGGGCGAGGTGGGCAAGGACCTCGTCAAGCTGCCGGTCTACGAGATCGAGAAGCAATTGCTGCTGTCGGGCGTCGCCCGATAGGGACGCCCGCAGCGGACGCGCCAGTGCCCCTCAGTAGCAGGGGTGCCGGCGACGGTCCTGGCCGACATAGGCGGCCGCGCTCTGGTAGCAGTGGTTGGTCGAGGGGCCGTCGTAATAGGCGAAGGTGCCGGGGGTGATGCCGGGGCCGTAATTGTGCAGATAGCTGATCGCGTAGGGCAGCGGGTTGGCGTAGGAGCGGTGGTAGCGGTGATGACCCCGCGCCTCCGCGAGGCCAGGGGCTAGGATTGCGGCCGACAGGGCAGCAACCGCGGCTACAAGCTTCAACTTGCTCATCTCGATTCTCCGGAACCCGCGCGAATAGGTCTGCCGGTTATAGCCATTTCAGGCCGCCAGGACACCCGTCCGGCGGGCGGAAATCGGGGCCAATCCCGCAGATTCCCGGATGGGTGTGACAGAATTGCCGGAAGTGCGGCCGGATCCTGCCCATTTTTGGCCTTTTCGGGATGCTTAACGAATTCCCCACACAAGTATGACCAAAGAGAATTCGGTTAGAATCCTGTTGCCGGCCCTTTGGGGGTCCTTCGAGGCCGGTCCCATTCCTGAAGGCTGTCGTCGTCCGCCGCCATGCGCATCACGCTTTTGAGCCTGCTGTTGCTCTGCCTCGCCGCCGCCACGCCAGCGCGGGCCGAGCTGCACATCACACGCGACCATGGCGGCTATGTCGACGAGTACAAGGCCAAGTACAAGCGTGTCCGCGAGAAGGGCGAGCGCGTCATCATCGACGGCATCTGCAACTCGGCCTGCACGCTCGTGCTCGGCATCGTGCCGATGAACAAGATCTGCGTGACGCCGCGCGCCAGCCTCGGCTTCCATCAGGCCTATTACGACAAGGCCTTCACCTTCGGCATCAAGGTCACCAGCGCGGAAGGGACGTCCGACCTGATGTCCTATTATCCTGATACGGTGAAGGACTGGATCCGCCGCAACGGCGGGCTCACCACCGACATGAAGAAGATCAAGAACGGCGTCGAGCTCTGGAAGATCATCGACCCCTGTCCGGACGAATGGTGAGCGGCTGATCCGAGCTGCTGTCCGTCGCAGCGCAGCATCGCTCAGGTCGAAATTCGCATTGCCGCATAGGCCCCCATCGGGCAATGAGGGCGGCAATGAACCATAATCAAGGAGCCCTGACCGCCCGCGCCGCGCCGATCCTGTTCGTCCTGCTCTGGAGCACCGGATTCATCGGCACCAAATTCGTCATCAACAATGCCGATCCCTTGACCTATCTCGCCATCCGCATGGCGATCGTGGTCGGCCTGATGGCGATCATCGCAGGCATCGCGCGGCCGAAATGGCCGGACCGTATCGGCATCGCGCATAGCGCGGTGGCCGGCATCCTCGTCCATGGCTTCTATCTCGGCGGCACCGCCATCGCGATCGCGCATTCGATTCCGGCCGGGCTCTCCGCGCTGATTCCGGGCCTGCAGCCGATCCTGACCTCGACCATCGCCAACCGCTGGCTGGGCGAGAAGGTGACGCCGGTGCAATGGGCGGGGCTGGTGCTCGGCCTCGGCGGCGTGGTGCTGATCCTGCACAACCGCCCCATGACCGGCGAAGCCGGGCTCGGCTGGCTTGCCTCGGTGGTCTCGCTGGTCAGCATCACGCTCGGCACGCTCTATCAGCGCCGCTACTGCAACCACATCGACTGGCGCGCCGGCAATTTCGTGCAATATGTGGCCGTCACCGTCTTCTTCGCGGTCGGCGCCTTCCTGTTCGAGGATCGCGTGGTGCACTGGACGCGGGAGTTCGTGCTCGCGCTTGGCTGGCTCACTGTGGCGCTCTCGATCGGATCGATCGGGCTGTTGTACTGGCTGATCCGCCACGCGGCGGCGACGTCGGTGGCGAGCCTGTTCTACCTCGTGCCCGCCGTGACCGCGCTGATGGCTTACGCACTGTTCGACGAGAAGCTCGATGCGCTGGCGATTGCAGGCATGGCGATGTGCGCGGCCGCGGTGTTCGTGGTCAACCGGCGCGTCTAGGCCGACAGGCGAGGCGGCGGAATACATCCCTGACGTGTGCGGCGCGCCGTGTTAGGGTGGCCGGATTTCAGTTTCCCTTTCACGCGGTGATGTCCATGAAGAAGACGAGACGTGCGCTGCTCGGCCGGTCGCTGAGGCCAGTCCGGATTGCCTGCATCAACTACGCGGAGGAGTCGATCAGCGGCAGCAAAATGAGCCAGCTCACCGCGGCGCTCCAGAAGTGTTACGACAAGCATTTCCTGCCGGTGTGGGGCTATCCGGTCGACCTCTACGTCACGAAGAAGCCGAAGCCTGCCGATTGGCAGCTCGTCTATTTCGACGACGCCTCGCATGAGGGGCTGCTCGGGCGCCATGAGCTGACGCATCGCGGCCAGCCGATCTCGAAGATCTTCGTCAAGGCGCTGGACGGGGAGCCCGTCAGCGTCGCGGCCTCGCACGAGCTGTTCGAGATGGTGCTCGACCCCATGGCCAATCTCTGGGCCGACAAGAACAGGAACACGCAATATGCCTATGAGGTCTGCGACGCCGTGGAGGAGGACTCCTTCTTCGTCGACGGCGTCGAGATGTCGAACTTCGTCTACCCATCCTGGTTCGAGCCGTTCGAGCATCCCCGCGGCACCAAGTTCGACCACAAGGGTACGCTGACGGAGCCGTTCTCGATGACCGAGGGCGGCTACGTCATCAAGAAGGTCAACGGCAGGCGGGTGATCAAGCAGTTCGGCTCGCCTGAGAAACGGCGGCGCTTTGCCAGGGAGGACCGGCGCGGCCATCGCAGCGAATTTCGCGATCCGCAAGGGGTCCATCATCCGGGCCGGCGCGCAGCCAAGCGACGCGGATAGGCTATTGCCGGGACAAGCCTCCGGGCGCGTCCGCACCCGGAGGCTTGTTGGTGTCTGTTCTCGGGAGCGCGATCAGCGCTTGGACTTCTTGGCCTTCTTCTTTTTGGCGGCCTTCTTCGCGGATTTCTTCACTGCCTTCTTCGCGGTCTTCTTGGCCGCTTTTTTCGACGACTTCTTTGCGGCCTTCTTCGAAGTCTTCTTGGCTTTCTTCTTGGAAGCCTTCTTGGCCTTCTTCGGCGCTACTTTCTTCGCGACCTTCTTGGCGGCTTTCCTGACCTTCTTGGCGGCAGTGACTGCAGCGTCCTTGGTCGCTTCCACGGCGGTGGTGATCGTCTCCATTGCCTGTTCGGTGATCGGCTTATCGTCGTCCATATCGTCCCCCACGGTTTGTATGGAGCGATGACGATAGCGGGTTTCAAAATTGTGTCAAAGCAACCCTCAACCTTTGCGGATCTTTGCATAGGCGGAGAGCGCACGCTCGCGTCCCCTGGCGTGATCGACGAGCGGCTGCGGATAGGTCTTGCCGAGCGTGACGCCGGCGCTCGCCAGCTCGATCGGTGTCGCCTGCCAGGGCTGGTGGATCAGCTTCGCCGGCAGTCCTTGTAGCTCCGGCACCCAGCGCCGGACATAGGTTCCATCGGGATCGAACTTCTCGCCCTGGAGCTGCGGATTGAACACGCGGAAGTAGGGCGCGGCGTCGGCGCCGCAGCCCGCGACCCACTGCCAGTTGGCGGGATTGCTGCCGGCATCCGCATCGACCAGCGTGTCCCAGAACCAGGCCTCGCCATCGCGCCAGTCGATCAGGAGGTGCTTGACCAGGAAGGACGCCACCACCATCCGAACCCGGTTGTGCATCACACCAGTGTGCCAGAGCTCGCGCAGGCCGGCATCGACGATCGGGTAGCCGGTGCGGCCGCGCTGCCAGGCGGCGAGCGCCTTCCCGTCGGGCTGCCATGGGAAGCCGTCGAAGTTCGGTTGGAGGTTTCTGGTGGCGAGGTCGGGGTGGTCGTGGAGGAGGTGACGGCAGAATTCGCGCCAGCCGAGCTCGCTCAGGAATTTTTCGATGCCGGGTCCAAGGGCGGGATTCTCGGCCGCGGCGAAGCGCGCGGCGTGCCAGACCTGCCGCGGGCTGAGCTCGCCGAACCGCAGATGCGGCGACAGGCCCGAGCTGCCCTCCCGATCCGGGCGGTCGCGATCGCCGACATAGCCTCGCGCGCTGTGTTTGAGAAAGTCGCGCAGGCGCGTGCGGGCGGAGGTCTCGCCCGGCCTCCAGCGCTCGCGCAGCCCGCCCGCCCAATCGGGCTTGCTGGGCTCGAGCTTCCAGCTCTCCAGCGTGTCGCTCGTGATTTTCCCGCTCGGGCGCAGCTGCTTCGGTGCGGGCAGCGGCTTTGGCGGATCGCCGAGCGACAATACACGCCGCCAGAACGGCGTGAACACGCGCAAGCCCCGGCCGTCCTTGTTGCGGATGGCCGAGGGCGAAACCAGGAGGTCGCCCGGGAAGCTTTGCGAGTCCACGCCGAGCTTTGCCAGCGCCACTTCGAGCTGCCGTTCGACCGCCTGATGCGGCGCCTGGTCGATCCCATTCCAGTAGACGGCGCCAGCGCCGCTCTCGCGCGCCACCTCGGGGATCACCTTGGCTGCCGATCCCTTGCGCAGGGACAGTGACGCGCCGCGCGCGGCGATCTCGGCAGCGAGCGCCCGCAGCGACTGCGCCAGCCACCAGCGCACCGCGCCGCCCGGTGCTCGCCCGGCGGTCTGGTCCAGCACGTA
>Ga0075368_10000694_pt1 | contig 10249 bp, 6 predicted proteins | sample EndMethybrTD3033_FD_71518 | JGI IMG/M metagenome (GOLD analysis project Ga0075368, IMG submission 71518) | Populus endosphere microbial communities from Tennessee, USA - Endosphere MetaG P. TD hybrid TD303-3 | ecosystem: Host-associated > Plants > Roots > Endosphere | place: USA: Tennessee... | reverse complement strand
GGGCCAATATCCAAGGCGTGAACCAGCTGCCCGTTGACGAACCAGCGCACCGCTTGTGGCGTCCATTGGATGGCATAGTCGTTCATGGACTCCGAGGGATCGAACGCGAGGCTGACCTTGTGACGATGGTCGCGCCAGCCGGCTGCGTGGAAGCCGAGATGCAGCGTCTTCAAATCTCTGCCCACGAAATCGAAACTGAACCAGCGTTCTTGCGATTTGTCGGCACCGTGTGCCGGACCTGCGTAGCTGAAAAACGCGCTGACGATTCCGGGACCTGCAGCCGGTCGCATCCGCGCTTCATACGTTCCATGGCCGTAGTGTTCGCGTGACTGCAATTCGGCGCACGAGAAGTCTTTTCCATCGCTGCGTCTGTTGTTCAATACTAGGCTCATTCGCTTTCCGACCAGCTTCACATTGCTGGACGACCAGACGCAGCCCTGGTCGGAGTTGTTGGACCATCCGTTGGCGATTTGCCAGCGGCTGCGATCGAGGCTCTCAAAGCCCTCAAAGAAAGACGACCCGCCGGAAATTCGGGCAGCATCCTTGGCCATTGCGGCAGGCGGCAAGATACCGACGAGAACAGCGATCAACAGATACCAGAGCGGCCGTTTCGACAGGCACCACACGCTCGTACGACACACCAAGCCGGTCATTGCGGCTCTTACCCCATGTTCGGCAGACTCAATGCTAGACAAGCCGCTGGTCTCGCGCCACGGCGGCCAGCACGCGGTCCGAACCTTGTTGTGAAGACTTGCTGCGGCGCAAAGCGGCCCAGCTCACCATCAGCTGCACCTACTATTGTCGCGCTCCCGCGCCGTGTATGTTTGGATGTCTCTGGTGAATATGCGTCCAGGCAGTTGCGCGTTCATTAAAGAAATGGGCCGTCTGCTAAGGCAACCGGAGGTTGCGTTGCGGGCTGGGGCATGAATTCTGTTTCTTCTTTTCTCGATAAGTTTGGTTTCTACGCCCTGCTCGTCTGTGTTGTCGCCGCTCCAATTGCGTTCGGCTCAAACAATGCAGGCCCGGCCGGATGCCTCGGCTTATTGTTGACCCTGTGCCTCCTGGCCGCTGCCTTTGTGCCGAAGGCCAACCAAGCGGTTGCGCGCCTTTATGGTGTAGCCCTCTTGGTGGCCTTCGTGGTCGTCCTCTGGGCGGTCGTTCAGACCACGCCATGGGGGCACGCCGCCTTGGCGAACCCGATATGGATACAGACGGGTCGCTTCATTGGCGATCCCGACGGGGTCATTTCCGCCTCGCGATATCAACCCCTGCATTCCCTCGGCTATGTGCTGCTCGTCATCGCGGCGTTCATATGCGCGCTCGTCTATGTGCGAGGCGAGCCCCGATACATGACTTTCCTGCACGTCATCTTGGCCACCAGCTCTGCCATCACACTGGTCTGCCTCGTCCAATACGCGCAGGCGCCCTATTCCCTGCTTTGGGCAGAAAAGAAACACTACATCGGGTCGTTCACCGGCACCTTCATCAACCCGAACACGGCCGCGACCTACTTCGGCCTCATGCTCCTTCTTTCCGTTGCAGTCGGGCTGCGCCAGCTGGAGGATGTGAATCTCTCTCGGCTGCTGCTGGCTCGCAGTCGCTGGAGCATGCATGAGCAGCGTCGACTGAGGGCGTTCCTGGTCTATGCGGCGGCGGCGTTCATCTTTTCGCTGGCGCTGCTGCTCACCAAGTCGCGCGCGGGTATCCTGTCATCCCTGGCCGGAGTGGCTCTCTTTGCAGCGATCGTCGTGTTCCTGCTGCTGCGCCGCCGCGCCTCCGCACTCGCGGCAGCCGGCCTGACCACCCTGTGTCTTCTCGGCGGCGCCGCGTTGTTCATCCTTTACGGCGGGCTGGTGATGCGGCGACTTGAGATCGAGGGGTTGAGTGACGAGGCGCGCCTTTGCGTTTACGACGCGACTTGGCGCGCGATCGATACCAACTTATGGCGCGGCACGGGGCTGGGTACGTTTCAGGACATCCTGCCAAGCTATCGCCTTCCCGCCTGCAAGCTCTACGGGTACTGGGACGCAGCACACAATTTCTTCCTCGAGGGTTTGTTGGGCCTTGGTGGTGTCTTCTTGGCTTGCATGGCGCTGATCTACTACAAATTGCTTAGGGCATTTATACACGGAATACGCGAGCGCCGGCGCTTGCGATTTGTGCCCTTGGCCTGTCTGTGCCTGCTGGTGATCGTCACCCTGCACTCGCTGGTCGATTTCTCCCTGCAGATCCCCGGTGTCGGCGTGGCGATCGCCGCAACATTGGGCGCGGGCTGCGCGATCTCGCTGACACGCGGAACCTGATGCTTTCCGGCTCCGCTCGCGGTGGTGCACGGCATAGTGACCCGGACGCTACACCTGGGTCCAAAGCCGGATGTCCGATGAAGAATTAACTGGCTGCGGACATCGGTTGATTGCTTAGGTATGGCTCGTTTTGAGCAAGTCCGAGCGCGTCGAGGACTTAGCGTATTGCCTGAATTGGTGGCTGGAAGTTCATGCGGGGCTTGGGGAAAATCGTAGGTGTTCTCGCCGGCATTGGCCTTGCCGGCTGCACCAAGCTTCCCGTGGACGGTCCGGATCATCGCGCCATTTCGATGGGGGCCACTGAAACTGTGGCCTCGGAGCGTGGTGCCGTTGTCCTCGATTATGTGTTGCTGGACATCAACCGACGCGTCCTCGACCACGTCGCCTCCATCGGCCCGGAGTCGCTGTTCCGCACCTTCGGCGGCAACAAGAAGGGCCCGGCGCCGGCCATTCGCGTAGGCGCGGGCGATGTCGTGCAGGTCACGATCTTCGAGTCCGCTGCGGGAGGCCTGTTTATTCCGGCGGAAGCTGGTACGAGGCCGGGCAATTTCGTGACGTTCCCGTCCCAGACGGTCGACCGCTCGGGGATGATTGCCATTCCATACGGCGGCGAGGTGCGCGCCGCAGGACGTTCGATCCCGGAGATACAGCGCGAGATCGAGACAAAACTCGCGAGCCGCGCCATCGAGCCACAAGCTCTGGTGACGATGGTCGAGCAGAATGCCACCGAGGTGGCGGTCGTTGGTGACGTGGTCAACGGAGCCAACAAGTTCCGTATCAGGCAGGGCGGCGAGCGCGTTCTGGATATCGTTTCCAGGGCCGGCGGTTTGCGATTCCCGGGCTATGAGCTGTTTGTCACACTGCAACGCGACAACAAGCGCGCGACGATCTATTTCCCGGTGCTGGTGAATGGCCCGTCGGAAAACATCTACGTCGCGCCCGGCGACATCATCTACATCTACCGTGAGCAGCAGAAGTACGTTGCGATTGGCGCGCTGGCTGGCTCAGGGCAAACCAGCGGCGTGACCGGTCAATACGCCTTCGAGCAGGAGAGGCTGTCGCTGAACGAAGCCGTGGCCAAGGCCGGCGGTCTGCTTGATAGTCGCGCCAATCCCGGACAGGTCTTTCTTTATCGGATCGAGCAGCGCGACGCGCTCATGGCCATGGGCGTGAACCTGCAAAAATTCCCGCGCGATCAGAAGTTCATACCCACGGTTTACCGGGCCAATTTCCGCGACCCGTCGAGCTTCTTCTTCGCCCAAAGCTTCCCGATGCGGCATAAGGACGTCATCTACGCCTCCAACGCTGACTCAGTGGAAGTCACGAAGTTCCTGAACTTCGTACGCACAATCACCTCGACGGTGGCTGGTGCGAGCGGTGACGGTGCGCTCACCGGCGACGTCATCTCGGGTCGGCACGTCCTAGGCAACTGATGCACCGCGCTTGCAGCGCCGGGGGTGGCTGAGCCGCCCTTGGGGCTGGAGTTATGATCACTCTGAGCCATTGAATCGCCGCAACTGCGTGTATAGTCAATTGTTGGCCTTGAAGGCGTACTGGGGCCGCGAGTTGGGGAGCGTGCTCATGCGGGAATTGAGGGTTGTTGCTTCCGTTTGGAAACTCCCGCTCCTATTAGCAGGGGCCGTCGCTTGCATGTTTTGTCAGCAGGCCGAGGCCCAAGGGACAGGCTGTTTGCTGTCGCCGGCTAAACTCACCGACAACGCCGTGAAGGTCTTCCAAGATCAACCGGCAGAGCTTCTTTCCGTCCACGCCAACGGCGGACCTGCAATGTCGCGGAATGTCCGCCGTTTGGCGGGCAGTGACATCGCAACGGTGTCGCAGCTGATTGCACTGGCGAAACAGGCCGACCTGGTCCAAGTCGTGGCCATCGGGGTCGGACTGGCCGAAGCTGCGGCAATCTGCAAGCTGACCAACAACAAGCTTGCTGAAGAGATCGCTGATCAAGTTACCAAGGCGGGTATCCCCGCACTGACGTCTGCATTCGCGGCTGGCGCCACGTCGTTCGAGGCCTTGGAGGCCGGCGGTGCTGGTGGAGCTGCAAGCGCTGCCCAGATCGCAGAAGGCAAGCAGGCAGGCGGCGGCAGTCAGGAACCGACAAAAGTTGCTGCCGGCGGTCCTAGTAATTCGGATTCAAACGACAGACAGCCGTTATTGCTCTTCAGCAGCGCCGGAGTAAGCAAGACCATCAACGGATCTGTCAGTCCGTCGCGGTAGCGCCGGCAATCGCCCGTAAGCTCTTGCTGACCGAATTATGAGGCCTTCCACGCCAATGTTGAAATTGGCTGACCGCGGCGACGACAGGGATCAGGCGCTGTCGCGCATCCATCCTGCCACCGAAAAAGGCGAGACGGAACGCATTCTCGCGGCCGTGCGTAGGCAGCTGTCCATCGTCATCGCTGGCTCCATTCTCGGCCTGCTTCTTGGCGTCGGCTACGTTGTGACGGCGGTACCGCAGTTCACGGCCACGGCCGTCATCTTGCTTGACAACCGCAGGGTTCGCGCCGGCCAGGACCTTTACGATATCGCGCCGCTTGGGATCGATGCTTCCGCATCCGCGGTTGATAGCCAGGTGGAAGTGCTCAAGTCGGACAGCGTCGCATTGACGGTGGTCGACAAGCTGCAACTGACGAAGGACGCTGAGTTTGGGGCGCCGCGCCCCGGGCTCATCTCCTCCCTGGTTGCCGAATTCCAGCACCTGATCGGGTTGTCAGCCACCGAAGACCTTGACCCGCCGGATGAGGAGGTCGTGCGGCGAGGCATCGCCAATCGTCTCAGGTACAGCGTCCAGGCACGGCGCGTTCCGCGCACCCTTGTAATGGAGATAGAATACAAGTCGCCCGACCCCTACAAAGCGGCCCTCATCGCCAACGGCTTCGCGGACGCCTATCTGGTCGATCAGCTGAACGCCAAGTACGAAGCGACACGCCGTGCCAGCGAATGGCTGCAGAACCGCCTGGCGGAGCTCAAGCAGAATGCCCTTACCTCCGATCTCGCTGTGCAACGGTTCAGGGCTCAGAACGATCTGATCTCCTCCGGGGGCAAGCTGGTCAGCGAGCAACAGCTCGGAGAAGTCAACACGCAGCTGGTGGTGGCGCGTGCAGACACCGCGCGCGCGGAGGCTCGCTACGAGCGCATCCGGACCATCATCGAGGGTCGCCAGACCGATGCTGTCGTTACCGAAGCGATCGGCAATAGCATCATCGAGCAGCTGAGATCGAAATTCGTCGCCGCCGCGAAGCGCTTGTCGGAGTTCTCCGCGAAGCTCGGACCGGACCACGCTTCCGTGCTGGGTCTTCGGGCCGAGATGCGCGAGTACGAAAGGTTGATGTTCGACGAACTCACCCGCATCGCCGAGGTTTACCGCAGCGAATTGGATATCGCTCGCTCGCGCGAGAAGGCGCTCACGTCGAGCTTGGCCGGCTTGGTCGATGCCACCGCGGCGTCCAATGAAACCCTCGTGGCGTTGCGCGAGCTTGAACGGGAATCCGAAACTTACAAGGAATTGTACAAGACCTTTCTGCAGCGCCATCAGGAGCTGACCCAGCAGCAGTCGTTCCCGATCACAGAAGCGCGCGTCATCATGAGCGCACAGAGACCGTACCGACCGAGCGAGCCGAGAACCTTTCGTGTGCTCGCCCTGACGCTGGTGTTCGGTGGAGGATTGGGCGTCTGTCTGGGTGCGTTGCGCGAATTCCGCGACAGGGGCATGCGGACCGGGGAGCAGATCCGCGAAGATCTGGGCCTGGAATTTCTCGGCCTGCTGCCGTACATCAAGCCCACCGACGATAAGAGAAAGGCGCCCGCCAAGAAGGGCAAGCCTGATCCGGCATCGGCAACAAGCACCCAGCAGCTCCGGGATCTGCCGAAGCTGATGCGCTATTCGCTCGACAATCCGTTGTCTGCATTCGCCGAGGCATTGCGCGCCGCGAAAATCGCAGCCGACCTGACTTTGCGCGACAGGTCACCCAAAATCATCGGTGTGGCTTCTGCCCTGCCCGGCGAAGGCAAGTCGACGGTTTCCGCCAACTTCGCATGCCTGCTTGCGCATTTAGGCCATCGCACCGTGCTGATCGACGCCGATCTGCGCAATCCGGGATTGACGCGCGCCGTTGCACCGGAAGCGGAGAATGGCATCGTCGAAGCCGTTCTGGATGGACGACCAATTCGAGACCTGTTGCTTTGGCACCAGGACACGTCGCTTGCAGTTCTGCCGGCCGCAGTGCGCGGGCGGGTGCCGCACACGTCTGAGTTCCTGGCCTCGCCGGGCATGAAATCGGTGCTCAAGCAGGCGGAGCAGGACTTCGCCTTTATCGTGGTGGACCTGCCCCCTCTCGCGCCCGTCGTCGACGTGCGGGCCATCGCGCCAATGCTGGACGGAATCCTATTGATCGTGGAGTGGGGCGTGACGACGCGTTCCTTCCTGCGCACAACGTTGACGTCGGCCCCCATGGCTCACGACAAGTGCCTTGGGGTGCTGTTGAATAAAGTCAAGCTGGACAAGCTGAAGCTGTATGAGGATTACGGCTCGGAAAACTACTACGGTGGCAGGTACACGAAGTACTATCAGAGCGGTACCTGACGACTTAGGGTCGACGTTCTCCAATGCGCGCCATCGCAGCCATCACACTGGCGCTGATTATCGGTATCTGGTCTCTGGCCACGCTGCTTATTGAAGCGATTGTCACGCCGGTTCGCAGCCTTGCCGAGCGCATCGAGACCGGTTCCCCTCGCGCGTGGACGTTCTTTTCAGCGATCCGCCGGATGGACCCGGAACTCGGCGCGATGGCGGTGTGCCCGCGTGACCTGGTTCGCAGCGCCGTCAGCATTGAGCTTGCCGCCCTGGATGCTGCCTCCAGGGATGGCAAATCGCGCGAGTGGGAAACGGGGCTGGCTGCGACCGATCGCCTTCTGCGGCATGGGCTTCGCTGCTTTCCATACGACGGAAATCTGTGGCTGCGCCTGGCAATGGTGGAGTTCGCGCGCACCGGCCCGACGCGCAACGTCGAGGAGATGCTGAAGATCTCGGCCAACGTGGCACCCAACGAGGCCTGGATCATAGGGCCGCGAATTGTCTTCGCGACCAAGCTGCTCGGCTTCCAGTCGCAATCGGTTCGCAGCGTGCTGGAGGCCGATGTTGCGACGTTTGCAGAGCATGCGCACGCGGGCGAGGTTGGCGTCCTCTATATCCGCGTCGGGGAGCAGGGACGGCTTGTATTTGATCAAGCCATCGCACGTGTCGCTGGCGAACGCCGGGCGGCGCTCGAGGCTGCAATCGCGTCCAACATCAAGACCCTTCCACCCGAGCAGCGACCTTGAGATCTCGTCCTCGATCCCCGTCAGCGTCGGTGCTTCGACCGCACCGTTGCGAAACGTGGCCGCGCTAATTCAGCCCGCCCTGTAAATCCCTACGTGTCGAGGTAGCCAAGCAGATCCGCGTAACAGGCCTCTGCCGAGAAGTGCCGCTTCGCCGTCTCCAGCGCCTCGCTGGACGTTCGCAGCCGGAGCTTGTCGTCGCTCAGCAAGCGTACGACCGCACTGGCAAAATCGCTGACCGAATCGGCCACAACTACGCTCGATCCGACTTGCCCTGCGATCCCATCGACGGTCACGCTGGTCGCGACAATGGCCTTGCCTCGACCCAGCGCTTCGATCAATTTGATCTTCAGTCCGGACCCGGCGATTAACGGCGAGATGACCACTCCCGCCTGACGGTAGAGCGGCTCGAGATCGGGGACCAGGCCAACAAATCTTACCCCCTCCGGATTGATGGGAAACGCCTGCTGTACGCGGCCCGCAACAAGCAGTTCGCAGCCAGGCAACTCACGTCTCACATTTGGCCAGACCTCGTCCAGGAACCAGCGCATCCCCACCACATTGGGTGCGGTATTGCTTCCCACGAACAGCACCGTTCGGCCATCCCCAGGCTGCGGCTCGTCGACCGCATCTGCCGCCATCGGCGCGACGATGACGCGCTTCTGCGGAAGCCGCTCGGAGACGAAGCGCGCTTCATTCTCCTGGATGGCGACGATCGCTTCGGCGCGGCCGAGCAGCGCGAGTTCGGTCGCTTCGTCGATCGACGCCACCGAGTCGGACGTGCCCAGGCCAACAAATTGGTCTGTCCGGCTGCAAAATAGATCGTGCATCACGACCAGGGTGCGAGCCCGGGGACACATCGCATAGGGTATGGCCGGTGTCACAAACCCATAGTCGGCGATCACCACCTGGCTGGGACGAGGTGCGTGCCGGGCAATGAAAAGTTGCTCCGGCTTCGTCCACGGCAGAGCGATGGCGTAGGGCGCCGACTTGACGCGGCTGCGCCGCACGATGCGCAAGCGCAGCAGAAGCCTTTCCGCAACGGTCAGGGCTGCCTTGAAGAATATCCTAGGGTCCTTTGCAACAAACAACCTGCGCCCGATCCGCAGTGAGTTGCTGATAAATACCTCGTCTGCCACTTGCATCTCGGGACCGAGGCGAAGCGCCGGCCATCGCCCGAATGTCGCCAGGCTCGGAAAGATCAAACAGATCCGATATCCTCGCCCGCGAAGGGCCTCGCACAAGCTCAGCAGATACGTGGAACTGCCATTCGTGCGCCCGACAACACGCTGGCGGACAATCAAGCATGCCTGCTTTTCTGTTTTGGAAGACGTGGGCTGCCGCTCCTTCGGCAACAACCGCTTGAGCCTCGCCGCAATTGGCATCTTCATCAACGGGAGCGCCGAAGGGTGCCCGACGGCGAGCCCCGCCACCGCGGACCAGTTCCGTGATTTCAGGGCGTCGATGAGCCGGGAAAACGCAAGGGCACGCTCGAGCGAACGGCGGCGGATCTTGTACGCCCGCGTCAGCGATTTTGGAGCGTCCTGCAAGGACGCCTGCATGGCGGTATCGGCCTCGATCAGCCGTTCCACATCGCTCGCGGCCGTGCGGTGCGAGATCGAACTGGCGTGCTTGCGGTAGAAGTAGCCGTATTCACCGGTCAGGCGGTAACGCGCACCTCGAGCAAGCAATTGCACAACGAGGTCGTAGTCCTCGCCGATACGCAGCGTCGGCCGATAGCAGATCGCGTGACGGCGCAGGAATGTCAGATCGATGACCGGTTTCAGATACCCCAACGCCGGCCTCGAGCCGAACATCTGGTTCGACAGGACGAACTCGGTAGGCGTCACCCAACGCGGCGCCGTTTCGGAAACACCTAGGAACCCGCTCGATCTCCCTCCATCCTGAAAGACGATCAGATCGTCGGCGCAAAGCTCGGCACCGGTCCGCCGCATCTCGTCCAACATCCTCTCCAGTCGATCCGGATGCATGAAATCGTCACTGTCGAGAATCGCCGCCCAGCGCCCTCTTGCGGCTGCCAGCCCCGCGTTGCGAGCCACGCTCGGGCCAGAGTTGACTTCCAGGGCAATGACGCGCACACGATCATCCGTGCGCGCGAAATCACGCGCGATGGCGAGACTCGCATCGGTCGATGCGTCGTCGATGAAGATAATCTCGATGTCGCGCAGTGATTGCCGAGCCGCCGAGGTGAGGGCGTCGAGCACGTAGGTGCCGCCGTTGAAATTGGCGATCAAGACTGAGACAACCGGCGACATGGGACTTGCCGAAGAAGGGGGACCTTACGCGCGATCCTGGGAGGGAAGCGGCGGCATTGTCGGTTGCCGTAGGAGAAACGTCCAGCGATTGCGCGCGCACCGAAACGCGCATCAGCGGCGAGCCTCGCAAGGAACTTTCGCCGTGAGCGATCCCTAACGGCGTCGCACGGGCTCCGCTATTTTGTCCCGTGCGGTATCTAGGATGTCTGATGAAAGCTGAAGACCGTCATGACGGTCTTGAGAATGATGCGTATGTCGAGCCAGATCGACCAGCGGCGAGCATAGTAGCGGTCGAGGGCGACGCGACGCTCGTAGCTGACGCCATTGCGCCCGCTCACC
>Ga0075368_10000693_pt1 | contig 10259 bp, 6 predicted proteins | sample EndMethybrTD3033_FD_71518 | JGI IMG/M metagenome (GOLD analysis project Ga0075368, IMG submission 71518) | Populus endosphere microbial communities from Tennessee, USA - Endosphere MetaG P. TD hybrid TD303-3 | ecosystem: Host-associated > Plants > Roots > Endosphere | place: USA: Tennessee... | reverse complement strand
GCCGCGCCCTTGGCCGGATCGATCGAGCCGAAAGCCATCATGATGTCGGAGTGCTCAGCCGCGGTCTTGGCGACTTCCTCGTTCGGAAAACGACGGAAGCCGCTCTTGCTCTCGCTGTCGACCGAGAAGATCACGCAGCCGATCTTGCGCTCGCGGTAATAATCCGCGATCTGCGCCATCGAAAGCTCTTCGCCCTTCTGGTTGAAATACTTGCGCATCGCTTCGCGCTGCTTGAGCTCTTCCGGATCGGCGAATTCCACCGGCGTATGCGCGTGGGTGTGAATGTCAATGGCGACGAGTTTGTCGAGATCCCAGGCCATTATTGGCTCCTCTTACGGACGCGGCGAAAAGCCAGCGTGGCCGATTGTTATACTAGGTAACAATTATCGGCTCGGGCCCGCCAGCGCCAGCGCGGATTTGACCGCGCACAGCCGCTATGCCCCTCAATTCACCGTGTGGTGCTTGATGAAGTCCGGATCGAAGGAAACGCCCCAGCCGGGCGCTGTAGGCAGCGTATAGGTGCCGTTGGCGATACGGCCCCTGCCCTGGATCATCTTGTGGAAAATCGGGTCGCGGTCGGGATGATGGGTTTCGACGTAGGTTCCGTTCGGGATTGCCGCCAGAAGTTGTGACCCTATCACCGGCTCACCGTGGTGTGCCATCTGGACGCCGAAGATGTCCGCAAGATGCGCGATCTTGAGCCACGGCGTCGGCCCGCCGCCCCAGCTCGCGTCGATGTTGCAGATGTCGATGGCACCGGTAGTGATGAGGTCGCGGCACCCCTGCGCAGTGATCTCCGACTGGCCGGCCACGACCGGCAATCCGGTCTGCATCCGCACGGCCGCCATATCTTGCCGGTCGTTCTGCCAGTAGCACGGCTCCTCGAACCAGCGCAGGTTCAAATCCGGCACGAGTTTGGCAAACTCGATCGCCGTCGCGCGCGGCCAGCCGCGGTTTGCATCGACGCAAAGGATGAAATCGTCGCCCGCCGCCTTGCGCGCCGCGCGTGCCCGCGCCGCGTCTTCCTTGGCGGAAAGACCGCCGACCTTGAACTTGCAGCCGCCGATTCCGAATTCCTTCAGTTCGACCATTTCCTCGCCGTACTTTTCCGGCGGTGCGCCGTCGATGTACTGGCCGCCAATGGCGATGATCGGCAACTCATCGGCATAACCGCCCCACATCTTGCGCAGCGGCATGTTGGCCTTCTTGCCCGCCAAATCCCATAGCGCGCTGTCGGTACACGCCACGGCCCGCACCGCCGCACGGCGGTCGAGGCCAAGACGATGCGTGACCGAAAAGGCCGTTTCCCAGCAACGTTCGATCTGCGAGGCGTCCTTGCCGAGGAGGAGCGGCACGATCTGCTCAATCAGGATTTTCTTCGCGGCAAGCAGTATCGGCGCCTGGCCCTCGCCATTCACGGCCTCGCCGACCGTACCGTCCATGGTACGCACGCGGGTAATAAGCGCGTTTTTGTGGGTAACGCTGTAGACGCTGCCGCGGAAATCGCGCGGCAACGCGATCTGCACCATGATGCAATCGATGGCCTCGATGGCCGTTCCTTGCTGCGGTCGGTCGAGCACGCGTCTCCCCTGTTCCCACTGCCTCTGTCCCATCATAGGCTACCGGCAGCAAAATCAAACAGGCATGGCTGCCCATCATGCGCGCCTGACATGTGCCATTTCCACGGAAAATACTTGTGAGGATCGCGAGCTTGGGCAACTGCCGCAACGAACGCGTAAGCGATATGGCGAGAGCTTGAATTCTTCTGTCACGATAACCTTGCGTTTAGGCAAACTCGCTCGTGTCCGGGAAAACCAAACGATAGAGGAACACGCGCTTTCTAACGCTGTTATGCTGGCGGTGGAGGGTCGCGGTGTTCTACGCAATTGAAAAACAGGACTCGGAGTGGGTCATCTATGTCCACGGCGCCGCAATACTGCGATGCGCGGAGTCCGATGTCGCGTTGGAGATCGTGCGGGCGGCTCAATCGCTTCTGGGCAATCAGGCTCTTTTGGGCGAAACGTCGCCCTCAGGCCGGTGCGGCGACAACGGCGTATCGTTGTCGATGCGGCGGTAGGCACGCACGCTGCTGCTTTTGCATTCCCTGCAGATCAATCTTTTGGCAAGTGAAGTGAGCGAGGCTCCAGGCACTTCGCCGAATTTATTCAGGTCGTCTTCGTGCAAGCGCGCGGCATGGCCGCAGTGCAGACACTCAATGACGATCTCGGTGTTGAGAAAGATGATACTCATAAGCCACGCCGTTACGAACAGTTGTTTTCACAATGCCGTTCTGGCGCGCGCAGTTCCTGAAAATGATATTACCATCCCAACTGCGTCAAAACATGGGCCTTCTGCGGGCTCCGACGGGGAAAAACGAGGTTAAGAATCTCGAAACGCCGGACTCCAAAGTGGCTATGACGGCCACTGCGGCGGCGCCAGCCGGATGGCAAGCCGGAAGTCCATGGCAGCGTGATCGCGATCGCCTTTTTCCTCGTAAGCGACACCACGATTGTAATAGGCCTGGGCGTAGGAAGGACTGAGCGCGATGGCCTGATCGAAGTCGGCGATAGCGCGGTCAATCCAGCCCTTGCTGCGATAGGCCGATCCGCGGTTGTTAAACGCGGCGGCGTAGTTCGGATTGATGGAAGCGGCGCGGCTGAAGTCGGCAATGGCGCGGTTGATGTCGCCGATGCTGAAGTAGGTTAGGCCACGATTGTTGAATGCAACCTCGTCGTCCGGCTTCAATTTGATAGCGCGGCCGTAATCTTCGATCGCCCGATCGTACTCGCCCTTCGCCGCATAGGCGGCCCCGCGGTCATTGAAGGGGGCCGCAGCCGCCGGATCGAGACCGATCGCCTGATCGTAGTCCTGAATGGCGCGGGCCAGATCGCCCTTCTCCCGATAGACATTACCCCGGCTGTCATATGCCGCGGCGAATTGTGGGTCGCTCAGAATCACTTCGTCGAAGTCTGCAAGCGCACGCTCCGCATCACGTTGTTCATGATAGGCGAGCCCCCGACGATGCAGCAACGTTATGTCTTTTGGGGCCAGCGTAATGGCTCTGCCGTAGTCGGCGGCGGCAAGATCAAAATTGCGCTTGATGAAATACGCGTCGCCACGGCCGGCATATGCCTGCACATTCTTCGGATCAAGCTGGATCACCTGACCGAAATCGGCGACGGCACGCTCGGTTTCGTTCTGCTCAAGGTAGATCCGCCCGCGACTAAAATAAGCGGTCGCACTGTTTGAATTTACCCGGATCGCCTCGCTGTAATCCTTGGTGGCCTTGTCGTAGTCGCCCCTGTTGCGGTGAACCGTGCCGCGGCTGACATAGGCGGTTTCGTCATTGGGATTGATCCTGATCGCCTTGTCGAAGTCCGCGATGGCACGGTCGAAGTCGCTCTTGCTCCGGTAGGCCTCGCTACGGTTATAGAACGCCAATGCAAATCGCGGATTGAAACGGATCGCCTGATCGAAATCCGGAATGGCACGGTCGATTTCGTTCTTTGCGACCCACGCCGTGCCGCGCAGATTGAACGCGGCGGCATAGCTTGGCCGAAGCTTGAGCGCACTCGTCAAGTCCGCAATCGCGCGGTCATATTCGCCCCTCGCATAATAGATTCCAGCGCGGCCATAGAACGCCAGCGGGAAATTCGGATTTGTCTTGATCGCCTGATCGTAGTCGCGGATCGCACCGCCGTGGTCGCGCTGATCGCTACGTGCAGCAGCGCGATTGTAGAAGGCTAGAGCATTCCTGCGGTCTAGCCTGATCGCCGCATCGAAGTCGGCGATGGCGCGATCATTGTCGCCCCGATCCCGGAAGGCAATGCCGCGGCTATAGAACGCCAGCGAGTTTTTCGGATCGAGCGCGATAGCCTTGTTGAAATCCCGTATTGCATTATCGGCTTCGCCTTTGGCACGGTGGAGGACACCGCGATCGTACAGTGCGTGTGCGTCTTTCGGATCGCGCTGAATCAGGCGGCCGAGCTGCTCGATGGCGCGGCCTTGATCCTTGTCGGTGGAGGCGGCGCCGCGATCATAGACAGCCGGGATAAATCTTGAATCGATCCGGAGCGCGGCCTCGTAGTCCCTAATGGCGAGGTCATAAGCGCGCTTCTCGTAGTACGCTGTGGCGCGGTGATAGAACGCGGCTGTGTGCTTGGGATTGAGCGCAATCGCCTGATCAAGATCGGCGATTGCGCGGTCGTAATTGTGCTTGTCGCGGTAAGCAAGACCGCGGTTGAAGAACGCCAAAGCACTTTTTGAATCCAGCCGGATGGCCTCGCTGAAATCCGCGATGGCGCGGTCGGCTTCGCCCTTATCCCTGTACGCCAGACCCCGATTGTAAAACGGCAGCGGCTTTTTCGGATCGAGCCGGATCGCCTGATCGAAATCCGCAATGGCGCCGTCGATATTGTCCGCGGCGCGGTATGCGATACCCCGATTGTAAAGGGCGAGCGCATCCTTGGGTTCAAGGCGGATGGCTTGACTGAGATCGTCGATAGCGCGGCCGAAATCTCGTCTGTCGTAATAGGCGATCCCGCGCTCGTGAAGGGCCTGCGCATACTTTGGGTCGATGCGGAGCGCCCGGGTGTAGTCGTCGATGGCGCGGTCGTAGTCGCGCTTGTCGTAATAGGTGTTTCCGCGATTGTAGAACGCCGGAACTTTTTTCGGGTCGAGCCGGACTGCTTCGTTGAAATCCGCTATAGCGCGATCCGTATCGCCCTTGCTCCGATATGCAAGACCCCGGTTATAGAAGGCCGTCCCCTGCTCCGGATCGAGCGCGATAGCTGTATCCAGACTCGCGACAGCGCGGTCGAGTTCGCCGCGTGCCAGATAAGCAACGCCGCGCTCGATGAACTTCGCGGGATCGCATCCGATCAACAAACCGGACGCCATCACGCGCTCTTTTTCCGCGCAGGAAATCCCCTGCAAGTCGGAATTTTGGGCGCACGCGGGGGCAGCGATCAGCACGATGGCTGTCGCCAGGACAATTACTTTCATGGAAAGCGGCCTCCCCACCGCACCCCGAAATCATCGGCGTGCATGGACCGTGGGACTTCCGATTAACCGTAAGGGGCGGGGTTGGTTCCTGAGAAAATGGCACTCAGGGCCTGAAACTGGCGCGCTCGGAGAGATTCGAACTCCCAACCCTCGGAATCGAAATCCGATGCTCTATCCAGTTGAGCTACGAGCGCCTGTCAGCGAATGCGACGGGGCTATATACGGGATAAAAACCGGTAAATCGACTGCGTTTGCACGGGCTTTAGCGTAAAAAAGGCCCGTCACGCCACCGCGGCGACAAATCCCGGCATGTCTGACACCGGCCAGGCCCGCTCGACGCGGTTACGCCCCTTCGCTTTGGCCTGATAAAGCGCCCGGTCCGCGTTTGCCAGCATCGAGGACAATGCATAATCGGCATCGGCTGCCATCGTAATACCAATGCTGACCGAAAAGCGGAAATCCGCCGTACTGTTCGGGAGCGCATAATCGGCGAAGCGCATTCGGATGCGCTCCGCGATCTGCGCGGCTTCCCCCGCAGTTGCGTCCGGCAGCAGGCAGGCGAACTCCTCGCCACCGAGTCGCCCGAGCAGGTCATTGGGACGCAGCGCAACGCCTGCAACGTTGCAGAAGTCCTGCAGCACCTGGTCGCCGGTCTGATGGCCAAATGTGTCGTTGATCTGCTTGAAGAAGTCGAGGTCCAGCAGCAACAGCGCTACCGGACGCTTGTCGTGGAAAGCGCGCCGCAGCGCGCGGTCGCCGCGGTCAAGGAATGCGCGCCGATTGGCCACGCCGGTCAACGGATCGACCAGAGCAAGACGGCGCTGCTCCAGTTCGAGGCGCTCCTTCGCCATGTTCATGATCAGGAACGGCATGCAGAAGTTATTCAGCAGTAGCAGGAATATCCCATAGGGAAGCACGCCTGGCTGAAAGCGCGTGATACCACCCGGAAAAGGGATACTTTCCGAAAACACAAACCGTGCCGTGAAGAAGCTTGCCTGCAAAAACAACAGGATCATCGCCGGCCAGCGCGACATTAATTCCCTGTCGCGCGCATACCAATATTCCCGCATGGTCAGCAGCAGATAAAAGACAATCGTGAAAGATGCGATGGCGATGCGAAAGTAGATGTGTTCGTCGAAGAACCCGGCCGTCGCCAGCAGCGCCCACAACACCGCGCCGGCCAGCGCCAGCGGCACGATGGGACGGCGCCCCTCAAAACTGCGCGCGCCGCTCCACATCAGCCCGAAGGCGAGCATGGTGATCGTGCCACCGAAGTTGATCGCAAGGGTGATCGGAAGAACCTGCCGCAGGCCGAACAGAAGGCCCCCGATCGCCGCGATCGAATAGGCCGCGCCCCAATAGGCGAGCGAGGTCGAGCGGCGGTCCTGCCACCAGGAAAACAGCAGCAGCAAGCCGCCAACTTCAGTGACAAAGCCGGTGGCCAGAAACAACGTTACGAAATCGACCTGCATCAACCCGCGTCCCCTCGGTGCCGCCCCGAGCGGTGTTCTTGTAGCCTCAGGCGGTTAACAAGCCGGTTGCAGAATTGAGTAAATTTTGTCGCAATCGGGTAGAAGCGTGGCTGATTTTCAATCCAGCGGAGATTCTAAAATGGACGTGCGTGCGGCAGTGGCAATCGCGGCGGGCAGACCGCTGGAAATCGCGACAGTGAAGCTCGACGGGCCGCAGGCGGGCGAGGTGATGGTAGAGATCAAGGCCACCGGCATCTGCCACACCGACGAGTTCACGCTGTCGGGCGCCGACCCCGAAGGGCTGTTCCCCGCGATTCTCGGTCATGAGGGCGCAGGCGTCGTCGTCGAAGTCGGTCCCGGCGTCATATCGCTGAAGAAGGGCGACCATGTCATTCCGCTCTACACGCCGGAATGCCGCCAGTGCCCCTCCTGCCTTTCCCGCAAGACCAACCTGTGTACGGCCATCCGCTCGACGCAGGGTCAGGGCGTAATGCCGGACGGCACCTCGCGCTTCTCGCTCGATGGCAAGAAGCTGCACCATTACATGGGCTGCTCGACGTTCGCGAATTTCACCGTGTTGCCGGAAATCGCACTTGCAAAAATCCGCGAAGACGCGCCGTTCGACAAGGTTTGTTACATCGGCTGCGGCGTCACGACCGGCATCGGTGCGGTACTCAACACGGCCAAGGTAGAGCCGGGCTCTACTTCGATCGTATTCGGCCTCGGCGGCATTGGCCTCAACGTCATTCAAGGACTGCGTCTCGCCGGCGCCGACATGATCATTGGCGTCGACCTCAACAACGACAAGAAGGAATGGGGCAAACGCTTTGGAATGACTCACTTCGTCAATCCGAAGGAGGCCGGCAAGGACCTTGTTCCTCACCTCGTCAACATGACCAAACGCGGCGCGGACCAGATCGGCGGCGCTGACTACACTTTCGACTGCACCGGCAATGTCACGGTGATGCGGCAGGCGCTGGAAGCGAGCCACCGAGGCTGGGGTGTCTCGGTCGTCATCGGCGTTGCACCATCAGGCGCGGAGATCGCGACGCGTCCGTTCCAGCTTGTCACCGGCCGGGTCTGGAAAGGCACAGCCTTCGGCGGCGCGCGCGGACGCACCGATGTGCCCAAAATCGTCGACTGGTACATGGACGGCAAAATCCAGATCGACCCGATGATTACCCATACGATGCCGCTCAAGGACATCAACAAGGGCTTTGATCTGATGCACGAGGGCAAGTCGATACGAAGTGTCGTCATCTATTAACTAAACCCGCCCTGCACGAAGTTACAAAACTTCAACCATATCGCTTGATTTGGCATGCCATAGCCCACCGGGCCATGGGCAAACGCCCCTGCCATCGGCAAATTTTAAGATTGGAAATCTAGCTTGGCCCTCAAAGGGGTAAGCAATGCTCAAAGTTCTTTCATGTCTGGTGCTGGAACACGACCTGCGTTTCGTGCTCGTGGCTGCCGTTGTGTGTCTGCTGGGCTCGCTGATCGCAGTTCAGCTTTTCACCAACATCAGAACCTCCGTCTCTTCAACGCGCGGCATGTGGGTGTTTTTGGCCGGCTTCGCGTTTGGCTCGGCGGTGTGGTCGACGCATTTTCTGGCGATGCTCGCGTTCGAACCTGGCGTGCCGACCGGCTATGAGCCCGGCCTGACGATCTTCTCGTTGTTCGTCGCCATCGCAGCGATGGTCATCGGCTTCGGCATCGCCTCGATCCGCCGCATCCGCTACATGCGCGCCGTTGGCGGTGCCGTGATCGGCCTTGGCATTGGCGCCATGCACTATACCGGCATGGCTGCGCTCCGCGCAGCCGGCCGGATCGAATGGGATTTTACGCTTGTCGCCGCGTCGGTCATCATCGGCGCCGCCATCGCCTCGTTCGCGATGCACTACGCCGGCAAAAGCAAGTCGCGCTATGCGCTCTATGAAGTCACCGTTCTGCTGGTGCTTGCCATTGTGAGCCACCACTTCACCGGCATGGGCGCGATCACCATCGTGCCGGACCCACTCGTCATGGTGCCTGAGCAGATCATGCCGACCTACATGATGGCGGCATCGGTGACCGGTGTGTCGCTGCTTGTGATCGGTACCGCGTTTGCCACCCATTTCGTCGATCACAGCGGCAAGAACGCCGCCGAGAACCGTTTCCATCACCTTGCCCACAACGACCTGCTTACCGGCCTGCCTAACCGCGTCGCCTTCCTCGATCGCATCGAGGCGGACCGCAACAAGGCCGAACGCACAAGCTCCAAGCTCGCCTTGCTGAGCATCGACCTCGACCGCTTCAAGGAGGTCAACGACATCTTCGGCCACAACCTCGGCGACCGCGTGCTGGAAGAAGTCGGCAAGCGTCTGGGCGAACACGCCACCGGCGAATGCTTTATAGCCCGGCTCGGTGGCGACGAGTTCATCGCATTGCACGCTTCCGAACGTCAGCCGCAGGATGCGATGGCCTTCGCAGAAAAACTGACGGCGGCGATCAGCCAGGAGATGGTGATCGACGGCCATCATAACGTGCTCATCGGCGCCAGCATCGGCATCGCCGTATTCCCGGACGACGGCAAGACCGCCGAAGAGCTGATGGCCAACGCCGATCTCGCCATGTATCGGGCCAAGGAATCGGTCGGCAACAAAATCTGCTTCTTCGAACGCGCGATGGACGATCAGGTCCGCCGGCGCCGCGCGCTTGGGCTGGAACTTCGCGAAGCGCTCGCACGCAACGAGTTCGAACTCTACTATCAGGTCCAGAAGAAAATCCTGACCGGCGAAGTGATCGGTTATGAAGCTCTGCTGCGCTGGCACCACCCCACGCGCGGCGACGTTTCGCCTGCCGAATTCATTCCCGTCGCCGAAGACACCGGCCTGATCATTCCGATCGGCACCTGGGTGCTGCGCACCGCCTGCGCTGCTGCGGCGAAATGGCCGCAGAACCATCGCGTCGCGGTCAACCTGTCGCCGGTGCAATTCGCACAGAGCGATCTCGCCGAGATCGTTCATGGCATCCTGATCGAGACCGGGCTTTCCGCCTCGCGGCTCGAGCTTGAAATCACCGAAAGCACGTTGATCGGCGACATGAATCGCACGCTGCATATCCTGCGCCGCATCAAGGCGCTCGGTGTCAGCATCGCCATGGACGATTTCGGTACCGGCTACTCGTCGCTGTCGACGCTGCGGGCCTTCCCGTTCGACAAGATCAAGATCGACCGCTCGTTTGTGGAAAAGGTCGATATGAACGCGCAGGCGGCATCCATCGTCCGTGCCATCCTCGCACTCGGCCACAGCCTGTCGATCCCGGTGTTGGCGGAAGGCATCGAGACGCGCGCGCATTTCGAATTCCTGCGCGATGAAGGCTGCGATGAAGCACAAGGCTATCTGCTGGGCCGGCCGCAGCCCATGCTGGATCCGGCAGTTGAACCCGCCATAAACCGCGCAAGAAACGATACGGTTCAGGAAGACCTCGCCTTGCATGACGTGGTGGTTGCCTCACCAACCAAGGCCGTCGCCTAAATCCACGCTACGACCGTAAAAAAGCCCCGCAGCGGTTGCTGCGGGGCTTTTCTCTTTGTGGAGCCGACGGCTAGTGCGTCTTCCAGCGCGCCTTCGCTTCAGCACCACCCTGTTTCAGATGTACCTTCTTGTCGACGTGATCGACCCAGGCAAGCGGAATGAAATGATGTTCGCCGCCCGCATCCGGGTCGGAGTGCGTCAGCTTCACCTGATCCGGCCCGTCCATGTGGTCGACCTTGCCGACGTGCACGCCGTCGGAACCGAC